>Ga0193741_1000608_pt1 | contig 10660 bp, 9 predicted proteins | sample L2s2metaG_FD_143059 | JGI IMG/M metagenome (GOLD analysis project Ga0193741, IMG submission 143059) | Soil microbial communities from a riparian zone of the East river system, Colorado, United States - L2s2 | ecosystem: Environmental > Terrestrial > Soil > Riparian zone | place: USA: East River...
GGCGTCGTCGACGCGATCGCCCGGATCGAGGAATGCCGGCGGGCCCCCGCCGAGCAGCAACGGATGGATGTTGAGGCCGACCTCGTCGACGACGCCGGCCTTCAGCAACGACGCAGCGAAGTTGCCGCCGCTCATGACGATGATGTCTTTGCCCCGTTGGGCCTTGAGCTTCTTCACGAACGCGCCCGCGTCGCTCGTGACGAGCTCGGCTTTCTTGTCAGGGATGGTCTTGAGCGTGCGGGAGAAGACGTAGCTCTTGACCGCCGCGACGGACGGGTCGTCGGGGACGGCGTCCGCGTGCGCCTGGGCGAACTCCCAGGTCTTGCGGCCCAGCAGCATTGTGTCCGTCTCCGCCCAGGACAGCCGCATGATGTCCTCGACGTCCTTACTGAAGTGCAGCCAGTCCATCGCCCCGTCGCGGGCCGCGAAATACCCGTCGAGACTGCACGCACCGCCGTAAATCACCTTTCGCATACCGGCTCCTTTGGTATACTAAACGCCAATTTAGAAACAGATACTAAACTGACATTTAGAAACTGTCAACTCAACAGGTAACTCAACCGGAAACCGGAAACTGGCAACTGGCAACTGGCAACTGGCAACTTCCCGATGTCTCCTCGACCGCAAAAGGTCACTGACGATGAAATCTACATGGCGGCCCAGCGCACCATGTCCCGGCTGGGCCCCAACGAGCTGACCCTCGCTGACATTGCCGGCGAAGCCGGCGTCACCGCGGGCCTGCTGGTGCAGCGGTTTGGCTCGAAGCGCGATCTGCTCCTGGCGCTGTCGAAGAGATTCTCCGGCGGCACCAGCGAGATGTTCACCGAGCTGCGACGCGGCCACCGCTCGCCGCTCGCGACGCTCAGGGCCTACTGCGACTGCATGGCGCACATGGCCGACACCCCGGCGGCGTTCGCGCGCAACTTCGCCTACCTGCAGAACGACCTGACCGACCCCGATTTCCGGAAGCACCTCGCCAAGCACGCGGCGGCGACGCGCGTCGAGCTGCAGAAACTCATCAAGGAGGCGATCGACGTAAAGGAGCTGGCCCCGGCGACCAACGCCAAACAACTGGCGCGCACGATCGAGGCAGTGGTCGGCGGCTCGATGATGAGCTGGGCCTTTTATCAGGAAGGCAGTGCCGCAAAGTGGATGCGCCACGACCTTGACGCTGTCCTGAAACCCCACCTCTCCAAGTAGCCGCCGAAGGCGGATGTCACGTTTCTTGCACTCGAGTTGTTCGTATGAGCGCTCGAGTCATCGGAGTCCTGATACTTGCCGGTGCGGTGGCTGCCGGCGCGGCGACGAAGAGCCTGTCGAGGTCCGATCGCAAGCCCGATCAAAAGCAGGCCGGGAACGCCGCGGAGCAATCAGAGCCGGGCAAGAAACCGCTCAAGTCCAAAACCGTTTCCACCGAAGAACGCATCGACGCGCTCTCGCGCGCAGCCGTGTGGACCGCGCCGCCGCCGATTGCGCGCGCTCAGCTCGGCGCCGATCCGAACCAGCCGAAGGAAATCACCTGCACGTTCGAGATCACGCAGCTCGGCGGCACCGCGCCCAAGTTCGATTGCCAAAACGAAAACGGCGATCGCCTGCGCATCAAGTACGGCCGCACGCCCGAGGTGCCCTCGGAAGTCGCGTCGGCGAAGCTGCTGCACACGCTCGGCTTCGGCGCCGACAACGTGATGCTCGTCGAAAAAGTGCGCTGCTACGGCTGCCCGGCCGAGCCGTTCACGACGATGAAGGGGCTTGGTTTCGCGGGCGCGGAGAAGCTGTACGAAAAAGTGATGGACCCGAAGGACTACAAGGACTTCGAGTGGGCGGCGGTCGAGCGCAAGCACTACGGCCGCGCCATCGAAACCGAGGAGGTCGAAGGCTGGGCATTCTTCGAGACCGAGCTCATCGATCCGAAGAAAGGCGGCGCGCCGCGCGCGCACGTCGACGCGCTTCGCCTGCTCGCCGTGTTCCTGTCGCACTGGGACAACAAGAGCGAGAACCAGCGGTTGATGTGTCTCTCCGAGAAGGACTGGCCCGAAGGCGGCCAGTGCTCGCGGCCGTTTGCGATGTTGCAGGACGTCGGCTCCGCCTGGGGACCGCGCAAGATGGATCTTCCCGAATGGGAGAAGGCGCCGCTCTGGTCCGATCGCGCCAGCTGCACGACCTCAATGGACCACCTGCCGTATCACGGCGCCACGTTCAATCCGGTGAAGATCACCGACGCCGGCCGGACGCACCTTGGCGGCCTGCTGTCGCAGCTCTCGGATCAGCAGATTGAGGACATGTTCCGCGGCGCGCGCTTCGATCGGCCGATCGGCATGCTCGCCCTGCACTCGACGCCGATCAGCGAATGGGTGCGCGTCTTCAAGGCCAAGGTCAAGCAGGTTACTGACGGTCCGTCTTGTCCTCAGTAGGACGCCGCAGCGATCCTGCGTCGACCGTCAGGCCCGTGCGGTTGATCGCCTGAAAGAAGAATCCCTCGTCGCTGATCTCCGCCAGCATGAAGTGGTAGTCCTTGTCGTAGCTGCGCGCGATCGCCGGTGACGGCGACGCATCGCCGGCGCGCAGCGAGCCGGCGCCGCCGGTGATGAAATACAGGATGCCGTGCTGCAACTCGGAGCGCTCGTAGATGTGCTCGTGTCCCGAAAAGACGACGTCGACGCCGCCGTTGACGAACGCCGATTCGAGCGCGAGGCGAATGCCGCGAGCCGCGAGCCCATAACGTCCCGACGTGTAGACCGGATGATGCAGGAACGCGATCTTCCACTCCGCTCCTGATTCGGTCACTTCCTTCTCGAACCAGCGAATCTGCTCGAGCGACAGATACGTGCTGTCGAGCGCGAAGAAGCGCACGCGCGTATCCCAGCGCGTGATCGGATCGACCGGCGGCACGAACGTGTAGAAGCGCTTGCCGCCCATGTTGAACGGCTTGTAGTAGATCTGGTTGGTGTCGTCGTGATTGCCGAGGGCCGCGTAGAACTTCACGCCGGCGTCGAGCAGTGGCTTGTAGGGCTCCTCGAACTTCAGCCGATAGTCTTCGTCCGTCGCCGGCCCTTCGTAGATGTTGTCGCCGGCCATCAGCACGAACTTGTAGTCGAAGCCCTGCTCCTTCGAGCCGCGGCCGCTGTCGCCAATGATCGCGAATTTGATCGATCGGTCGTGATTGGGCAGCGTCAGCTGCTCGCGCCCGATATCCGTGAGCCTGGCCGCCTCGACGAACGGCTGTGCCCCGGTTGCCCCGGTGCGCCCACTCGAGCTGGTGTTGCCGCAGCCGGCGAAGAGGAGGATTGGCAGGAGGATCAGGAATCGACGCATCGCGTGTTGAGCGGATGCACGATTTACACCAACCCCCTGTGTAAGCTGGGGGCTAAACTGGGCACCGACACGCCCATGCGGATGAGCTAAAGGGCTACGTATCGCGCGCATTGGTGGCACTGATATTGAAGTGAGTTACACCGCCATGACGAAGTTACTCTCGGCGTCGATCGCGCTCTCGGCCATGCTGACACTCGCCTGCAACAAGGCAGACAGCTCTGAACCCCGCCCAGCGGCCCCTGCCGCTCAGGCGCAACCTGCTCCCGCCGCGAGTCCGGACCCTGCCGCGGGCATCACTGCCGGCGGCCAGGCGGTCAACGCGCAAGGCGCCGCCGCGCTCGAATTCAAGAAGCGCATCGACGCGTATCTGAAGATTCATAACGACGCCGAGGGCAAGGTCCCGAATCTCAAGCGGACCGACGATCCGAAGGAGATCTCCGATCGCGAGAAGGCGCTCGCCGATGCGATCATGACGCTGCGCGCCGGCGCCAAACCCGGCGAGATTTTCGCGATCGAGTACCAGCCGTACTTCATCAAGATCGTCCAGGACGATTTCAAGGGTCGATCGGCCGCCGATCGCAAGGCGCTGATCAACGAGCTGCCGAAGAACATCAAGGTCGACATCAACACGGTCTATCCCACGACACTGCCGCTCGAAACGTTTCCGCCGGCACTGTTGCGCAAGCTTCCGGATCTTCCCCCCGAGCTCGAATACCGCATCGTCGCACGCAGCCTGATCCTGCGCGATGTCAAAGCCAACCTGATTGTCGACATACTCAGAGATGTCGTGCCAACCATCCCGAGCTGATCTGGAATCGACCATGAAAAGGCTACCCGTTCGCATCGTCGCCATTTGCTGGGGCCTGCTCGCGCTTGCCGCGGCCGGCCAGGCTATCACCGAACAACAGCGCGCCCCCGCGAGCGCCATCTCGGCCGCCATCGAGGTGCACGCGCCGATCGGCAAGGACTCCGTGAAGTTCCTCGTCATCGGCGACAGCGGCACGGGCGATCGCGCGCAGAACGAGACCGCCGCCCAGATGTGGAAGGCGCACTCGCTGTTTCCGTATGAGTTCGCGATCATGCTCGGCGACAACATGTACGGGTCCGAGCGCCCGCAGGACTACGTCTCGAAGTTCGAGCGTCCGTACAAGCCGCTGCTCGACGCCAAGATCTCGTTCTATGCCGCGCTCGGCAATCACGACGATCCGAACCAGCGCTACTACAAGAACTTCGGCATGGGCCAAAAGCGCTACTACACGTATCAGAAGAAGGACGTCCGCTTCTTCGCCCTGGACAGCAATTACATGGACCAGGACCAGCAGAAGTGGCTCGAAGAAGAGCTGAAGAACTCGAATTCGAAGTGGAAGATCGCCTACTTCCACCATCCGATCTATTCGTCGGGCGGCCGCCACGGCTCGGAAGTCGATCTGCGATCGATCGTCGAGCCGCTGTTCATCAAGTACAACCTGAACGTCGTCTTCGCCGGTCACGAGCACTTCTACGAGCGGCTCAAGCCGCAGAAGGGCATCAATTACTTCACGGCCGGCGGCTCGGCCAAGCTGCGCGCCGGCGACATCGTCGGCTCTTCGGCGCTGACCGCCAAGGGCTTCGATACCGAGCAGAGCTTCATGCTCATCGAGATCGACGGCGACGTGATGCGCTTCCAGACCATCTCAAAGCGCGGCAGGCTCGTGGACTCCGGCGAGGTTCGCCGGAGTCCGAATTCGTAAAGGACAGGCAGATGCAGCCAGGAGTCGATCTTCCGGGTGTCATGGACACGCTCTCGGAAGAACTGTTTGCGTCCGCGATCCGCCTGCCGCTGGCGGCCCTGCTGGGAACCGTGCTCGCGCTGCGGCCGCGGCGCAACGGCACGCCCGAGCGCCAGCCCGCCGTCGTGCAGACGCAAATCATTCTCGCCGTCGTCGGCTCGCTGATCATGCTGGTGGTCGGCGCCAGCCTGGCGCGCGCCTTCGGCATCGTCGGCGCCGCCAACCTGATTCGCTATCGATCGAAGATCGACGATCCCAAGGACGCGGTCGTGATGCTGTGTGCGCTGTCGGTCGGCCTGGCCGCCGGCGTGGGCCTCTACGGCCTCTCGGTGATCGGCACGCTGTTCATCGTGTTCTGCCTGTGGATCATCGAGGGCTTCGAGCCGCAGACCCGGCTGTTCGAGCTCACCGTCAAGATGGGCGACAAGACCACCGATCTCAAGCCGAAGATCGAGGAAATCCTGCGCCGCTTCAAGGCGCGTTACGAGCTGCGCACCACCGCTGAGGACAACGTGGTCTACATGGTGACGACGCCCAAAGCGCTGAGGACCGATCGCGTGTCGAACGCCATCATGGAGCTGGTGCCCGACAACAAGGGCGCCGTTGAGTGGTCCGAAAAACAGAAAGACAAAGTCCCGAAGTGACGCGGTGAAACTAACGCCGCCGCTTAGACCCCTATCCTCGTGCCCGACTCGACGATGATCATGCCGGTGTGTTGCGCGTTAGAGATGAAATTCTTCCAGGTCGTCGCCGTCTTATCGCTTTGCTTCTCGAGGATGCCACCGCACCATATCGATCCCTGAGCCGGCACCGTGACCCACACGCGCTTCACCTTCGTCTGCACGCCGAACGACGGCACCTTCAATGTGAAGAACGGCGGCAGCGACGAGGGAGCTGAGCCGGTGATCTCGAGGCGCACGCCTTCCTGGCTCACGTCAACGACCTTCGACATGATGCCGTCGACTGTCGACAGCAGCTTCGGGACGATCGTGCGCGGCGAGCGGCGCGCCGGCCGGCCTTCGGCCAGCCCCAGCGCGACCGACAGCAGGAACACATCGCGCGTCACCGGGCGAGCCATCCACGTCGCGTCCTTTGGCACGTCTTCGATCCTGTCTTTCGGAAGTCCGATCAGGATGACCGCGCGATTCGGGCCGAGCACCTTCACGATGTGTGCGAGGGTCTCTTTCTTGACCAGCGACACGTCGGCGATCAGCGCTTCAATCGGACGCGTCGTCAGATCACGCGCGATGGTCTCGAGCGTGAGCATCGGCACGGGCTCGTAGCCCGCGTGTGAGAGCCATTCGATAAACGCAGCGCGTTCACCAGGGATGGGGCACGCGATGCCGACCTTGACCTTGTTTGAGGATGCCATCGCGGGCCTATTGAGCAAGGCGACTGCCACGTAAAAACCCCTGATCTTTCGAGGAAATGCCTGAGAATGCGCTGAAACTGATTACGTTTCTGTGCTCAGAGGTGACACTTTTTGGCTACTTCATCCGCTGCAAATCTGCTTCGGCGGCGATGAAACCAAACGCATTCCAGCCCGCGCCCGAGACGATTTTTTCGAAGACCTGTCGCGCCTTCGCGCGATCGCCCATCACGAAGTAGTAGTTGCCGACGCCGTAGCCCTGCGTCGCGATCTGCGTTGGATCCGGGCTCGCCGTATCGAGCAACGCTTCCGGTTTCTCGATGCCCTTGTACATCAGCAGACGACGGTGATACGCCTGGTTCTCGAGGATGTCCATCTTCGGCGTGATGCGCTCGAGCACTCTCGCGGCTTCGGCCTTGCGATTCAGGCGCATCAGCGTCATCCACGTCCAGTCGCTCGTGGCGACGATCGAATCGTCGTTCGTCGACACCTTCATGCATTCGACCCAGGCGTCGTGGGCCTTCGCGTAATTGCCCTGCAGGTAGTGCGAGAGCGCGAGGTGATACCAGATGTTGAACTGCAGCGTGCTGCGCGGCTTGCCCGCCGGATTCGGCGCGCCATCCGGCTCGATCTCGTCCGGCTTGCCCTTGATCAGCTGTGACGCCTTCTCGAAGTCCGCTTGCGCCGCGGCAAACTGCCTGACGCTGATGTAGCGATGGCCGCGATGGCGGTAGAACTTCGGGTTGTCGGGATGCATCGCGATGCCCTTCGAGAACATCGCGATCGCGTCGTTGAATCGCCAGAGATACCCGAACCGGCGTCCCACCCAGATGATCGCCTCCGCATCCTTCGGATTCGCGGCGAGCGTTTTCTGCGCCTGCGCGAGATCGGCTTCGAGCTTCTGCTGATTCGCAATCGTCGCCGGGATCATCAGCGGCTTGCCTGACAGCGAGGTCGCCTCCGGCTTCTGCGCGTCGAGCGTGGCAACCGCCACGGCAATCAATGCCGCCGCAATCGCGAACCCGCCCTGAGCGAGCGTCGCGAGTTTCGAGCGACGCGAGTCGAAGGGTCGGGTCATGAATGATCTCCGTTGGCGGACTTGACGACGTGGCCGTTCTCGTCGGTGAGCTCGATGAATCCCTGGATCGTGCGTGGCGCCGTCGTGATCTGCTCCTGGATCGGAATATCGTCCGCGGTTGACGCGCCGAGATCGCGGAACTTCCGCGCCTGCACCAGCACGCGCCCTTCGAACGAGCCGACGACCTTGTTGTACGACTGCACGGCGCCATCGAGACGGCCCCGCAGATCATCCAGATATCCGGTCATCGTCGCGACCCGGTTGTAGAGCTCCTTGCCCAGCTCGCTGATGTCGGTGGCATTCTTCGCGATGCGCTCTTCGCGCCAGCCATGCTCGACCGCGCGCAGCAGCGCGATCAGCGTGATCGGGCTCGCGGGAAACACTTTGTGCTCGACGCCGAACTCGATGAACGACACGTCTTCATTGAGCGCCGCCTGGAAAAAGGATTCTCCAGGAAGAAACATCACGACCATCTCCGGCGACGACTCGAGTTGCTCCCAGTACGCCTTCGAGCCGAGCTTCTGCATGTGATCGCGCACCTGGCGCGCATGCGTCGTCATGAACTTCGCCTTGACGGTTTCGTCGGTCGCTTCCTGCGCGTTCAGGTAACCCTCGAGCGGCACCTTCGCATCGACGACGACGGTGCGGCCGCCCGGCAGGCGAATCGTCACGTCGGGCCGATAGCGCTGCCCGGTGTCGCTGAACGGCGTCGGCTGCTCCTCGAAGTCGCAGCACTCGACCATCCCGGCGAGCTCGACGACGCGACGCAGCTGCACTTCGCCCCATCGGCCGCGGACGTTGGGCGTGCGGAGCGCCTTCACGAGGCTGTGCGCTTCGTGCTCGAGTCTTTGATTGGCTACCTGCACGGCTTCGAGCGTGGTCCTGATGCCGGCCGAGTCGCTGATGCGCTGCCGCTCGACTTCGTTGAGCTTGATGCCGACCTGCGCGAGGGTGTCGCGGATCGGCGCGACCAGCGAATCGAGCTCCTGGTGACGCTTACCGAGATCGGATGCGGCTTCCTTGTGCACGTTGCCGATCTTCTGATCGGCGAGCTTCAGGAATTCATCGGTGTTGGCCTTGAGCGCGGTCGCGGCGAGCGCCTGGAACGCATCGCGCAATTGATCCTGCTGGGAGCTGCGGCCTCGCGACGCGAGCAGCCAGCCGGCCGCGAACCCCGCCACCAGCGCGCCGACAACGAAAACAGCAATTTCCAACGATTGCAGTGTAACTTACCGTTCTGTCGGGAGAGGTCGAAAGCTGTTACCGAGGGCGGCTCGTCCCGGCCTGTTGAATTTATCTAACTGTCTGGGCTGCTTCGGTTTACCATAGCCCCGGCCGTTCCGCTTCGCTTTGGAAGGCCCGTTGCACCGATGACACAGTGCCCCCAGGTAACGACCCAGTGACGACGGCCGCTGATGGATTCGGCCTTCGGACAAAGGGGATCGACGCAGAAACAGGAGACGAGGTCGATCTTCTCGATCTCGCGCCCCAGCTCGTCGAGCATGCCAGTTTCGTGACTGCGGTCGGCGAGCGTGTCGCCCGCTTCGCCGCGGTCCGACACACGTCGTACGTCCATCTGCGCCGTCTCGATCGGCCGTCGGCCGAGCGGCTCCAGCTCGTCTCCGATTACACACCGGGCTGGCGCCTGTCGCAATTGCTCGCAGAGTCGACCAGCCAGAACATCCCCGTCGACATCACCGTCACCATCGCGCTGCTGCGGCAGCTGTTGCCCGCCATCGCGCTCTATGGCCGCCACAACCGCGAAGCCGCGATTGGCACGCTCGCGGTCGAGCGGTTGATCGTGACGCCGCAGACGCGTCTCGTGATCGCGGAGCACGCCTTCGGACCGGCGCTCGAAAAACTCAATCTCGGCCGCGATCGACTGTGGCGCGATCTGCGCATTGCCATGCCGGCGTCCGCGGGATTGCCGCGCGCGAATCAGCGCGGCGACGCGCACGCGATCGGTGTGATCGCCTTGTCGCTGCTCCTCGGCCGCGCGCTGTCGGACGATGAGTTTCCGGTGCAGCAGGCGCTGTTCGAAAGCGTCCAGGAATATCGCGACGGCCAGCCCTCGCCGCTGTCGTCGTCGTTTTCGAATTGGCTGTCGCGCGCGCTGCAGCTCGACGTGCGCACGGCCTTCCAGGCGCCGTCGGAAGCGCAGCTGGCGTTTGAGTCCGTACTGGCCAGCGATCGTTCGTACGTGACGTCGTCCGCGAAGTTCGAAGAGTGGGTGTCGACCGTCGGTGGCCCGATCGAGTCTAAAAGGCCGCCACAATCGGCGCCTGACCCAGAGGTCCTGCGGCAACAAGAGCTCGCTCGCCAGCAAGAGGCCCAGCGCGAGCAGCAACGCGAGCTGGAGCGCCAAAAGGAAGCGGAGCGCGATCGGGAACAGGAGGCGGAACTGGCCCGCCTCCGCGATCTCGAGCGGCAACGTGCGGAAGAATTAGAGCGCCTTCGCGAACAGGAACGTCAACGCGCACTCGAGGTGGAGCGTCTTCGCGAGCAGGAGCGCGAGCGTGAACAGCAACGCGAGCTTGAACGCGAACAGGAACGTCAGCGCGCACAGGAGGCGGAGCGTGTTCGCGAACAGGAACGTCAGCGCGCACAGGAAGCGGAGCGTGAACGCGAACAGGAACGTCAGCGCGCACAGGAGGCGGAGCGTGTTCGCGAGCAGGAGCGGGAGCGCGAAAAGGCACGCGAGAAAGAGCGTGAACAGGCACGCGAGAAAGAACGCGAACAGGAACGCCAGCGAGAGCAACAGCGCCAGAAGGAACGTGAACTGGACCGCGAGCGCGAACGCGCGCGCGCTTTAGAACAGGCTGCCGCGGCGATTGCGCAAACGGTCGAGGAATCCGCTCCTCCACCCTCCGTCGAGGAAGATCCGATCGCCGCGCAGATCGCTTCGTACAAGCGCCCCGTCCGTGAAGTAGAAGAAGCACCAGCACAGGTATACGAGCCGCCGGCACCCGAAGAACCGGCACCACAGGCACCTGTATACGAAGCACCGGCACAGGAAGTACCGGCACAAGAAACACCGTCATACGAAGAGCCGGCGCCGGCACCGGCGTACGCCCAGCAGGCACGGCAGGCCGAGCCGGCACCGTCCGCGTACACGATTTCAGAAGACACCGA
>Ga0193741_1000609_pt1 | contig 10651 bp, 8 predicted proteins | sample L2s2metaG_FD_143059 | JGI IMG/M metagenome (GOLD analysis project Ga0193741, IMG submission 143059) | Soil microbial communities from a riparian zone of the East river system, Colorado, United States - L2s2 | ecosystem: Environmental > Terrestrial > Soil > Riparian zone | place: USA: East River...
GTGATGGCACAGCTCGCGGCTGCGAATGGACTGCTGGTCAGCGCAACCGAAGATCTGTCCACCATCAATGCGTCGAACCTCGCGAGCTTCGACGTCGTGATGTTCGCAAATACGAGCGGTGAGCTGGCATTCTCGGCCGAGCAACGAAGTGCGCTGCTCGCGTTTGTCTCGGGCGGCAAGGGCTTCGTCGGCACGCACAGCGCCACCGACACGCTGCGTGACTGGCCCGAGTACGGACGCCTCGCCGGCAGCTACGTGATCGATCATCCGTGGACGCAGCAGGCGAGGGTCCTCGTCGAAGACGCCTCGCATCCCGCGACCGGGATCCGCGACGCGTTCACGTTGGAAGAAGAGTTCTACGTCTTTGGCGACAACCCGCGAGTGCGGGTCCAGGTGTTGTTGCGGCTCGATTCAGTGTCTGTCGGCGCCACCGGCGACTTTCCGCTGGCGTGGGCGCAGCCGTTTGGCGGCGGGCGTTCCTACTACAATGCGCTCGGCCACTTTCCGAACACGTGGCGCGACCCAAGGTATCAGCGGCAACTGATCGCAGGCATTCGTTGGGCTGCAAACAAATGAGCAACTCCACACGCGTCAACGGGGGTGTTATGAAGAAGAGTCTGGTTGCATTCAGCGTCGTCGTGGCTTCGTGCACGGCCACCGCGGCCTTCGCCGATCAAACGTGCAAGCCCGTGAACGGCCAGTTCGAGGCGAACGTCGTGCCGCCGCCGGCGTGCACGGCGCCGTTCTGTTCCGCCGGCCGCGTGTGGGGCGGCATCCAGGGCAACTACACCTTTGCGATGACGACGATCGCGCCCTCGGGCGCGGTGCCGAGCATCATGTTCTTCACGGGCCAAAGCGAAATCACCGTCAAGGACGATGACCGGTTGTTCGGCACCGATACCGGCACGCTCGATCTCGGCATCGATGGCGGCTTCGCATCACTGATCACGTTCACGGGCGGTAGTGGAGCGATGGCCGGCGCCAGCGGGCAGATCCGGTTGCGCGGCCTGCTCGACCTGGCAGCGGGAACGACGAGTGGCGATTACGTCGGCACGCTGTGCACGCCGTAACTCCGCAATCGTCGACGCTTCAATAGAACCGATCTCGAAATCCGACTCGTTGGATGCATTTATCCCATTCCGTTGTTCGTCAGTGACGAATCGCGGGATGGGATGAGTTCCGCATCGCCTGTGATCAACTATCCCATTCAAATGACGCTGGTTGCGCGTGTTTGCGCCTCGTCACCGCGGAGGACACGGAGGACACAGAGGCAATTCTTCTAAACGCCAGTGCTGCTTAGCAGCAAGATTGCATTTAGAAAAGTTGCTCTGTGACTCTGAGTCTCTGTGGCCATTCTTGGAAGGCGTAAGATGTTCGGATGAGGCTATCCATCCGGCAGCAACTGCGCGTCCTTCAGGCGTACGCGGCACTCAGCTTCGCGTTGCTCGCGTTTCTCGCGCTTTCGGCATTCACCCAATCCAATTCGACCCAACGCATCGATGAACTGACCGTTCAACGGCTCAACGTCGTGGACGCCAACGGCACCCTGCGGTTCGTGCTGTCGAACAAGGATCGGATGCATCCCGGCGTGATGGACGGCGTCGCGATCAACCGGCCGCGGCCGGTCGCGGGGATGTTGTTCTTCAACGATGAAGGCGACGAGGTCGGCGGGCTCACCTACACCGGCACCGACGACAACGGGCGCCGCGCCAATGCCGGCTTGATGTTCGATCAACTCAAGCAGGATCAGACGATCGGCATCAGCTACAGCGAAGGCAACGGCCAGCGATCGGCGGGCTTGCAGGTGTGGGATCGATCCGAACAACAGCCGTTGAGCGATTTGATCAAGGGACTCAACGACGCGAACGCGTTGCCAGCGGGCCCGGCGCGTGATGAGGCGGTCAAGGCCGTGCGCGCGAAGGCGCAGCCTGGACCGCGACGCGTCTTCGTCGGCAAGAACACCGAGAAGGCCGCAACCGTGTCGCTCGCCGACGCCAACGGCAAGCCTCGCCTGGTCATGACCGTCGGCGCCGACGGCAATGCGTCGATCGATTTCCTCGATGCGGACGGGAAGACGATCCAGCGTATTCCGGCTTCGCGATGACGCTGCCGGCGGACGCGCATATTGGTCAGGTCAGCCTGACCGTACGCGATCGCGATCGATCGTTGTTGTTCTACCAGGACGTTCTCGGATTCAGCGAGTTAAGAAGGGAAGGGCCCGTCACATTTCTCGCGCCTCCAGGCGGGCGCGTGTTGATCGAGCTGCACGAGCGGAAGGATGCGATTGCGAAGCCGCGTCGCAGCTCGGGCCTCTTTCACTTCGCGATCCTGGTGCCCTCGCGCGCGGCACTGGGACGTTCGCTACGGCGGTTGGCGGAGAAGCGATGGCCGCTCAGCGGAGCGGCGGATCATCTGGTCAGCGAAGCGTTGTATCTCAACGATCCCGATGGCCTGGGCATCGAGATCTATCGCGATCGGCCGAAGGATTCGTGGCGGGTTGTTGGTGGCGAGCTCGCGATGGCGACTGACCCGCTCGATCTGCAAGCGGTTCACGACGAACCGGGCGCCGAGACGCCGTGGAACGGGCTCGAGTCCGGCACGGTCATGGGCCACGTGCATCTGCACGTGCCGCACCTCGATACCGCGGAGGCGTTCTATTGCGGGCGGATCGGGTTCGAGCCGATGGTGCGCCGGTATCCGGGGGCGCTGTTCGTTTCGGCCGGCGGTTACCACCATCATCTCGGTCTCAACACCTGGTCAGGCGTCGGCGCGCCGCCGCCGCCGGAGAACGCCGCCGGCCTGCGATCGTTCACGATTGAATCGAAGACCGTTCAGCCGCAGAATGTTGACGACGAGGCGACGCGCGTGCTCGTGTCAATGAAGGTCTTAGGGTGATTGCATTCATATTGATTGCGGCTCTGTTCGCGCAGGAGGCAAAGCCTGTCCCCGAGCGCGACGTGCAACGCATGGCGATGGCCGGTTGGAGAGCCGCCCGCGAGATTGCACCGAAGGGCGGCGCCGTCGACTTGCTCGGTCCGGTCAACGCCCGGCTGAAAGAGCTGGATGCGATCCCGAATATGTCGGCGCGCTACGCCGAGATCGCGATCCGCGCTGCGGTGTCGGCGGCGCAGGAAGAGCGCGACGAGCTGGGATTGCTGCTCGCGCACGCGCGCGACTTGTCGAACCAGATGGGCATCGGCGCCGGCACGCCCCCCGAATGGCCGCTGGCGATCGATGAGCTCGAAGGCGAGTTGTGGTTCGAGGTGGAACGCTTCAGCGAGTCACGCGACGCCTACGAGCGCGCCGCCAAGCAGCGAGGCACGCCGAACGCCTGGATCGGCCTGGCCCGGGCCGCCGATAAGCTCGGCGACACCGTCACCGCCTGCCGCGCTTACACGACCGCCGGATCAACACCGAATCTGCCGACTCAAGTCGAGCTCGAAATCTCGCTCTATCGATTGAAGTGCCAAGTCTAAAAGGCTCTTACGTATCGGCGAGCAGGGCGCCGCCGCCGAAGCTCATTCGATGGGGGATCGGCCCGCCCTCGATCACTCTCACCGCGCAGTACTTGAACTCCGGAATTTTCCCGAACGGATCGAGGACCGGGTTGGTCAGCATGTTGGCCGCGGCCTCGTAGAAACAGAACGGCACGAACACCGTGCCTCGCGGTGTGCCATCGTCGGCGCGCGCGTAGAGTGCGATGCGGCCACGCCGCGATTCGATCGTGAGAATTCCGCCTGGCGCGATCTTCATCGCTTCGAGATCGAGCGGGTGCAGTGACGCCACCGGCTCCGGCTCGATGAAGTCGAGGTTCGACGCGCGGCGCGTCATCGATCCGGTGTGCCAGTGTTCCAGCTGCCTCCCGGTGATGAGCACCATCGGGTAGTCGGCGTCCGGCCGTTCCGCCGCGGTAATGAGATCGGCCGGGACGAACTTCGCCCGTCCCGATGTCGTCGGGAAGGTGTCGCAGAAGACGACCGGGTCGCCCGGATCGCCTACCTGGATGCACGGATAGGTGACCGAGGAATCGCGCTCGAGCCGCTCCCAGGTGATGCCGGCGATCGAGTCCATGCACGTCCGCATCTCGTTGAAGACGTCCCGCGGATGGTCGTAATACCAATCGACGCCGACGCGTCGCGCCAGCTCGTTGAGAATCCAGAAGTCCGGCCGCGCGTCGCCGGGCGGGTCGATCGCTTTGCGCCCGAGCTGCACCATGCGATCGGTGTTGGTGACGGTGCCGATCTTCTCGGGCCACGCGGTGGCGGGCAGCACGACATCGGCGAGATACGCTGTTTCCGTGAGGAAGATGTCCTGCACCACCAGGTGATCGAGCGCGGCCAGCGCTTCACGCGCGTGATTGACATCCGGATCCGACATCGCGGGGTTTTCGCCCATGACGTACATCCCGCGGATCTCGTGCTTCTTCGCGGCATTCATGATCTCGACCACGGTGAGTCCCGGATCCGGATCGAGCGTGGTGTGCCACAAGCGTTCGAACCGCTCACGCGCCTCGGGTGTCGCCACCCGCTGATAGTCGGGATAGAACATCGGGATCAGCCCGGAATCCGACGCGCCCTGCACGTTGTTCTGTCCGCGCAGCGGATGCAGTCCCGAGCCGGGCTTGCCAATCTGTCCGGTCGAGAGCGCCAGTGCGATCAAACACCTGGCGTTGTCGGTGCCGTGAACGTGCTGCGAGATCCCCATGCCCCAGAAGATGATCGACGCCTTCGACGTCGCGTACAGCCGAGCGACTTCACGGATCGTCTTGGCATCGATGCCGCAGATCGGCGCCATCCGTTCCGGTGAGAACGTCTTGACGTTTTCGGCGAGCGCTTCGTAACCGGAGGTGCGATCACGAATGAACGCCTCGTCAATGAGCCCCTCTTCGACGATCACGTGCAGCATGGCGTTGAGCAGCGCCACATCGGTGTCGGCATTGAACTGCAGGTAGTAGGTGGCGTGCCGGGCCAGATCACTGCGACGTGGGTCGGCCAGGATCAGCTTCGCGCCCGACTTGGCGGCGTTCTTCAGCCACGTCGCGGCCACCGGGTGATTCACGGTGGGATTGGCGCCGATCACGAAGATGACTTCTGCATGGACGGCGTCGCGGACCTGGTTCGAGACGGCGCCGGAGTTGATGCCTTCCATCAGCGCGGCGACGCTCGACGCATGACACAGGCGCGTGCAGTGATCGACGTTGTTGGACCCGAAGCCCGTGCGCACCAGTTTCTGGAACAGGTACGCCTCTTCGTTCGTGCCTTTCGCGGAGCCGAAACCCGCGAGCGACCGTTTGCCGTAGGTATCGCGAGTATCGCGCAAGCCCTTGGCCGCGAGATCGAGCGCCTCTTCCCAGGTCGCCTCGCGGAAGACCTGCTGCCAGTTGTCGGGATCGACGGTGAAGTCCTTGTGCTTCTGGATGCCCGGCTTGCGGACGAGCGGCTTCGTGAGGCGATGTGGATGCTGCACGTAGTCGAAGCCGTAGCGACCCTTCACGCACAGCCGGCTCGCGTTCGCCGGACCGTCTTTCCCCTGCACGTGGAGGATCGCGTTGTCCTTGACGTGATAGGTGAGCTGACAGCCGACGCCGCAATACGGACACACGGAATCGACTTGCTTGTCGGCGACGATCTTCGCGGCGTCCCTGGCGGGCATCAGCGCGCCGGTCGGGCAGGCCTGCACGCACTCGCCACAGGCGACGCACGTCGAGTCGCCCATCGGATCGTCGAAGTCGAACACGATCTTCGACTCGCCGCCGCGAAAGGCATAGCCGATGACGTCGTTGACCTGCTCCTCGCGGCAGGCGCGCACGCAGCGCTTGCACTGGATGCACGCGTCGAGGTTCACCGCCATCGCCGGATGTGAGAGGTCGTGCGCCGGCTGGTGCCGCGGCGCGAAGCGGGGCTTGCCGACGTTCATCTTCCTAACCCAAAGGTCGAGCTCGGAGTTCAGCGTGTACGACCGCTCGGGCACGTCCGACAGCAGCAGCTCAATCGACATCTTCTGGCTGGTGATGGCTCGCGCGCTGTTGGTCGTGACCTCCATCCCGTCCTTGGGATAGCGGCAGCAGGACGGCGCCAGCACGCGCTCGCCCTTGATTTCCACCATGCAGGTGCGGCAGTTGCCGTCGGGCCGCATGCCTGCCATGTAGCAGAGGCGCGGGATCTCGACGCCGTGCCGCTCGGCGGCTTCGAGAAGGCTTTCGTCCGCCGGCGCGACCACGGTCTGTCCGTTCAGGGTGAACGACACCGGCTTGGTCACGGCGGCCGTCAGGTTCTGGTGCATTACTCGACTTCCCTGGGAAAGTATTTCAACACGGTCAGCATCGGATTCGGCGCCGCCTGGCCCAGGCCGCAGATCGACGCATCCATCATCGCCTGCGATAGCTCCTGCAAGAGCGGAGTGTCCCAACGCTTCAACTTCATCAGCTCGAGTGCCTTGACGGTACCGACGCGGCACGGTGTGCACTGACCGCAGGATTCCTCAGCGAAGAACTTCATCACGTTGCGCGCCGCGCCGGCCGCGGAATCGTCGTTCGACAACACGATGATCGCCGCCGACCCGATGAAGCAGCCGTATTCGTTCAACGTATCGAAGTCGAGCGGCACGTCGGCCTTCGACGCCGGCAGGATGCCTCCTGACGCGCCACCGGGAAGGTAGCCGTAGAGCTCGTGCCCGTCGAGCATGCCGCCGCAGTACTCGTCGATGAGCTCACGCAACGTGATCCCTGCGGGAGCGAGGTGCACGCCCGGCTTCTTGACGCGGCCGCTGACCGAGAACGAGCGCAATCCCTTCCGGCCGTGGCGGCCATGGCCCGCAAACCACTCCGGCCCTTTCTCGAGAATCTCGCGCACCCAGTGCAGCGTCTCCATGTTGTGCTCGAGAGTCGGACGGCCGAACAAGCCGACCTGCGCGACGTACGGCGGGCGCAGTCGTGGCTCACCACGCTTGCCCTCGATGGATTCGATCATCGCGGACTCTTCGCCGCAGATATACGCGCCGGCCCCGCGTCGCAAATGGATCTGCGGGATCGCATACGGCGGATTCGCCTGCAGCGCCGCGATCTCGCGCTCGAGGATCTCGCGGCAGCCGTGATACTCGTCGCGAAGGTAGATGTAGATCGCGTCGATGCCGACCGCCCACGCCGCGATGAGCGCGCCTTCGAGGAAGCGGTGCGGATCGCGCTCGAGATAGTAGCGGTCCTTGAATGTCCCGGGTTCGCCCTCGTCGATGTTGATCGCGAGCAGGCGCGGCGCAGGCTCGGCCGAGACGAGTTTCCATTTGCGGCCGGTGGGGAAGCCGGCGCCGCCGAGACCGCGCAGGCCCGAGTTCTCCATCACGGAGATGACATCCGCCGGTGTCTTGTGCCCGGCAACGCACGCGGCGGCGAGCGCGTAGCCACCAGACGATCGATAGGCGGCGTAATCAATGTGGGCAGGAGTGACGACGCCGCTCGCGGGATGCGTCACGTCAGCGGCGTCAACGGCCGCCGACACCGACGCGGCCGTCGCGTGCGGGATTGGATGCTGGCCGACGACGGCGACGGGTGCGGTCTCGCAGCGTCCGACACATGGCGCGGCCTTCACGCGCACACGCGCGCCGAGTCTGCTTTGCAGCGTCGCCAGTAACTCGTGCGCGCCCGCAAGCTCACAGGAGATCGAATCGCAGACGCGGACCGTGATCGCCGGCGGCAGCGGTTCTCCCTCCTTGATCACGTCGAAGTGGTGGTAGAACGTCGCCACTTCGTAGACCTCGGCCATCGCCATTTTCAATTCATCTGCGAGCGCAACGAGATGACGCGCCTGCAGGCAGCCATAGCGGTCCTGGATCTTGTGCAGGTACTCGATGAGCAAATCAGTGCGGCGTGGCGCATCGCCGAGCAGGGCGCGCACCTCGCCGCGCGCCGCCGGGTCAACGCGCCGCCCCTTCGGCGTGGAACGGACGCGGCCGCGCTTTTGGCGAGGAGGATCGGTGGAGGTCGGATTCTTCACGTCAATGGCCATGCTACCATCCGTATTGCTTGCCCCGCCTCCGGCGGGGCGTTTTGGAAGTCGCTCTTATGCATGTCGAGTTTCTCGGCGTTTCACGCGACCGCGCCGGCATCGCCGAAATTGACGTTGAGGCGGATACCTTGGGGCGATTGCTGGGGACGCTGGCGGCGCGGATGCCCGGACTAGCTGAGCTGATCGTCGTCGATCGCCTGCATCCGTCGCTGGCGGCCAACCTCAATGGCGATCGCTTCATCAGCGATCCGGAAACACCCATCGGTGACGACGACCGGGTGCTGATCCTGTCAGCCGACGCAGGAGGGTAACGTGCCGTTCGGTTATCACGGCTGCTACCTGCGCATCGACGTGTCGGGCGGCAGCGTCGAACGCGTCCCGCTGGCCGATACGGTTTTGCGACAGTTCATTGGCGGCAGTGGTTTGGGTGCGCGGCTTCTGCTTGACGAAGGCTGCGCACACCTCGCCGCGCTCGATCCCCGTGCTCCTCTCATCTTTGCCTTCAGTCCACTGGTCGGCAGTTCGCTGACCACCTCGGCGAAGTTTGCCGTGGTCAGCAAGAGTCCGCTGACCGATCGTATCAACGACTCTCTCGCCAGCAGCGGCTTTGCCGTCGCCGGCAAGAGCTGCGGCTGCGACGCCATCGTCATCGTCGGACGCGCGCCCGAACTGTCGGTATTGATCGTCGACGATGGTCAGGTGCGCGTGGAATCCGCCGCTGACTGCGCCGGCATGACCTGCCAGGCGACGGACGCGCAGCTGCGATCGCGTTTGAGCGCGAACTTTCGGATCGCCACCATCGGTCCCGCGGGGGAGCACGGCGTCCGCTACGCCACCATCTCGCACGACGGTCGCCATGCCGGCCGCGGTGGCAGCGGAGCCGTGATGGGCGCGAAGAACATCAAGGCGATCGCCGTCAGGGGCGCGCAGCGTGCCGAGTGGGCGCACCCCCGCGAGATGACCGCGATCAGCAAGGACCTGTCGCAGCGATCGTTCGGTCCGGCGACGGCGAAGTACCGCGAGCTTGGCACCGCCACCAACCTGTTGACGTTCAACCGCTTTGGCGCGCTCCCGACCCGGAACTTTCAGAGCGGCACGTTCGATCAAGCGGAGAATCTTTCCGTCGAGCAGCTGAGCGCCACGCGCGCGAAGACGAGAGACAGCTGCGTGACGTGCACGATCGGCTGCGAGCATCTCTACGCGACAGGCGCCCACCTTCGCCAAGGCTACGGCGGGCAAGACGGCGGGCTTGTGCGCGTTGAGTACGAGAGCCTGTTCGCGCTCGGGTCGCTTTGCGGCGTGGGCGACGCCGACGTCGTGTTGCGCGCATCACAGCGATGCGACGAGCTCGGTCTCGACACGATCAGCACCGGTGGGACGATCGCCTTTGCGATGGAGTGCGTCGAGCGCGGATGGCTCGATGCGCCATGGCTGACGTTTGGGAGCGGTGACGCGTTGCTGCGAGCGATCGACGAGATCGGCTCGCGCGAGGGCCTCGGCCGTCTGCTGGCGGACGGCAGCCGCGCCGCGGCGCACGTGATCGGACACAACAGCATCGCGATCGCGCCGCAGGTCAAGGGCCTCGAGATGCCCGGCTACGAGCCGAGAGCGCTGCAGACCATGGCGCTCGGGCTTGCCGTCGGCGCGCGGGGCGCCGATCACAATCGCAGCGGCGCCTATGAAGTGGACTTTTCGGACAAGGTCGATCGCCGTCACGCCACGCTCGACTCCGTCGGTCATGCGATCGATACGGAAGACCGGGCGGCGCTGATGGACTCGCTGATCGTTTGCAAATTCCTCCGCGGCGTATTCGAGGACTTTCATGGCGAGACGGCGGCCATGCTTCGCAGTGTCACCGGTTGGGACGTGACCGCAGATGAACTGCGCGAAACGGCTGTGCGCATCGTCGCCGCCAAGCGCGAGTTCAATCTGCTGGCAGGCTGGACGCCGGACGAAGACACGCTGCCCGAACGGTTCTTCGATTCGCCGCTTCCCAACGATGCGTTGGCGCACATCAGCCGCGAGCAGCTCGACGCGCTCGTCGCGGAATACCGCAGGCAACGAGGCTGGTAGGAATCAGGGATCAGGGATCAGGGATCAGGGATCAGGGATCAGCAAGACCTGCATCAGCGAGCGCCGCGCGATAGTCCTCGGGTGTGTTGAGGTTTCGCAGCGTCCTCAGCTCCGGATCGACCACCATCATCTCCTCTGGCTTCACGCGGCGCGTGCGCACGGCGTCGAAGAGGAACACGGGCCGCAATCTATCAACGGCGAGCAGCGATTCGACCTTCGGGAGCAAGTGGCGCCGGTAGATCGCCGAGAGCGGATGCGGAAAGCCGTCAACCTCCATGACGGCGATATCGTGATCGCCCATCAGGGCGATCATTCGCTCGACAAACGCCGGCACCAGCAACGGGACGTCGCAGCTCGTGATGTAGGCCGCATCGATCGACTCCGGCAGAGCGCTCAAGCCCGCGCGGATCCCTTCAAGCGGTCCCTTCGCCTCGCGCTCGTCGCGGGTAATGATGACCCCCTCTGGTAGCTGCGGGAGCGACTGCTCGCGGGCGGCAACCGCGACGATGGGGGAGACCACCTCGCCGAGAAGGCGGACCACGCGTTGCAGCATGGTCTCGGCGCCGAAGGGCAGCGTG
>Ga0193741_1000610_pt1 | contig 10647 bp, 12 predicted proteins | sample L2s2metaG_FD_143059 | JGI IMG/M metagenome (GOLD analysis project Ga0193741, IMG submission 143059) | Soil microbial communities from a riparian zone of the East river system, Colorado, United States - L2s2 | ecosystem: Environmental > Terrestrial > Soil > Riparian zone | place: USA: East River...
GACTGCCCGGCCGGAACCTGCGTGGCGATCTGCGATTCCGCGGTGCGGCGCAGCGCGATCGCGGTCGAGCCGGGCACCGCGGTACTCGTGATCGGCGGAACCCCAGGACAGCCGTACGAGATCTCGAGCTGGGACGCGAAGTGGACGACGGGCCTGCCGGAGGCGTGAGGTTGCGGCCGATGGTGCAAGACGATTGGCCCGCGGTCCGCGAGATCTACGAGCAGGGCATCGCGACCGGCGATGCGACCTTCGAGACCGAGCCTCCGCCCTGGCCCGCCTGGGATCGGGCTCACTCGCTGCGCCTGGTCGCCGAGAACGGGAGCGACGTGCTCGGCTGGGCGGCGCTGTCGCCGGTCTCGGAGCGCTGCGCCTACGCAGGCGTCGCCGAGGACAGCGTGTACGTCGCAGCCTCCGCCCAGGGACGCGGGATCGGCCGCCTCCTGCTGGAGGAGCTCGTCCGGCGCGCAGAGACCGAGGGAGTCTGGACCGTGCAGGCGGGGATCTTCCCCGAGAACGAGGCGTCGATCGTGCTCCACACGCGTTGCGGCTTTCGCGTCGTCGGAGTCCGCGGGCGGCTCGGAAAGCTCGACGGGGTCTGGCGCGACGTGGTGCTGATGGAGCGGCGATCCGAGGAGGTCACATGATCAAGGTCGAGGCAGTCGTTGTCCGTGAGCGCGTCGAGACGGTGATCGACGCGGTGGAGGAGCAGACCGGTCACGTGGGCGTCACCGTGGTCGAGGCGATCGGGCACGGGCGCCAGCGCGGGATCACCCACGAATACCGTGGCCGGACCTTCGAGTCGCGGTTCCTGCCAAAGGCGGTCCTGACCTTCGTCGTCGCCGAGGAGATCGTCCAAGGCGTGGTCGCCGCGATCTCGGATGCGGCGCGGAGCGGCAACGAGTCGGGCGACGGGATCGTCTGGACGACTCCCGTCGGAAACGTCACCCATAACCGGACCGGATTGAGGCTCGAGGAGGTGGAACGCGTATGACGAACGAGGAGCTGGTCATCGCAGCGAGCACGGTCTGGGTCGTCGTCGCGGCCGTCCTCGTCATGTTCATGCAGGCCGGGTTCGCGTTCCTCGAGGCCGGCCTGACGCGGATGAAGAACGCCGGGCACATCGCTGCGAAGAACGTCCTCGTGCTCGGGATCGCGTCCCTCGTCTACTACCTCGTCGGTTTCGGGATCGCGTTCGGGGACGGCGGGAACGGGCTTGTCGGCGGGTCGGGGTTCGCGCCCTCGTCGGACGAGCTGCTCGCGGTCGGCGCCGAGCCGTTCTCGTGGTTCAGCTCGATCCCCGCGGGCGCCGCCTACTTCTTCCAGGTCGTCTTCGCCGCGGTCTCGCTCGCGATCGTCTGGGGAGCGATGGCGGAGCGGACGAAGCTGTGGGTCTACTTCGCGTTCGGCGTTGTCTTCACCCTCGTCTACTCCGTCGTCTCGCACTGGATCTGGCATCCCGACGGCTGGCTGTTCGCGATGGGGATGCAGGACTTTGCCGGCTCGACGGTCGTCCACTACCAGGGCGCGCTCGCCGCCCTGGCCGGGGCGCTTCTGCTCGGGCCGCGGATCGGGAAGTTCGACTCGGACGGCAGGCCGAACGCCATCCCGGGCCACAACATGGCCTTCGTCACGCTCGGTGTCCTGATCCTGTGGTTCGGCTGGTTCGGGTTCAACCCGGGCTCGACGCTCGGGGTCGTCACCGGCGATCGGGTCGGCTACTTCGCGTACGTGGCGCTGACGACGAACGTCGCGGCCGCCGCCGGCGCGATCGGCGCCGTTACTGCGGCGTGGATCGTGCTGCGGAAGCCCGACCTGTCGATGATGCTGAACGGGGTGATCGCAGCGCTCGTCGCCGTGACTGCGGCGGCAGGGTTCGTCGCGCCCTGGGCGGCGATCGTCATCGGCCTCGTCGCCGGCGTGATCGCCGTGCTCGGCGTCCTGCTCATCGAGCGGATCCGGATCGACGACCCGATCGGCGCCGTCGCCGTCCACGGGATGGCGGGCGTCTGGGGGACGCTTGCGACCGGGATCTTCGCGGTCCCGGCGCTGGCCGAAAACCTCGCGACCGGCACGGGCGGCCTCTGGTATACGGGCAGCTTCGACCAGCTCGGCACGCAGGCGGTCGGTCTGCTCGCGGTCGGCGTGTTCACGTTCAGCGCGTCGTTCGGCTCGCTGTGGGCGATGAAGGCGCTGTGGGGAATCAGGGTCGAGGCCGAAGTGGAAACGGCCGGGCTGGACGTCTCCGAGCACGGCATGTGGGGCTATCCCGAGTTCTACATCCCGGTCCCGGGCGGCTACGGGACCGAGTCGCACGGCCACCTGCTCGGCCACGGCCACCGCCATCATCACGCGGAGTCGCCCGTCGTCGAGGAAGCGGAGCCGGAAGCGGCGTAGCGGTGTGGGCTGAGTAGTACGCGATGCCGCTGCCGAGCGGCGACCGCCGCCGACACGCGCTGAAGCCTGCTCCACTGATCGCGGAGCCTGCCCGGGTTCGCCGCCGTTTCAACAACATGAAAGGAGGTCCCCGAACACGCGAACTTGGATCGACGCCACACTCGGAGGCCGCGCTTCGGCGGCGGTGATCGTGATGGCAGGGGGCTCTACGGTCTCGGCCCTCGAGACGGAGGCTGCTGACCACCCCGGAGCAGACCGCCGAGGTCAGCGTTGTCCTCAGGCTCTGTTCCGGTAGTGGAGGTGAACCATGCCGTTGCCGAACCGTCGCTCGTCGAGCAGCTCCAGGTCCAGGCGGGCATCGCGTGGGAGGGACCGCTTTCCCCCTCCGACCGTGACCGGCGCCAAGAAGAAGTGGTACTCGTCGACGAGGCCTGCCTCGATCGCCTGGGACGCGAGCTCGGGGCCGGCAATGCTCAGGTCGCGCGCCGCTTCGGCTTTCATCTGAGCAACGGCCTCGGGGTCGAAGTCCGGCTCGATTCGCGTTCTGTCGCTTGACGCCCAGCCCAGCGTCTTCGAGTAGACGATCTTGTCGGTCGCTTGCCAGATCTCCGCATAGTCCTGGATGTACGGCGGCTGGCCGGGCAGCGCGTGTGCCGTCCCCCAATAGGACATGACCTGATACATCCTGCGGCCGTAGAGATAGGTGCCGATCCCCCGCTCGAGCTCGTTGACGAAGCGGTGCACCTCCTCGTCCGGCGCGGCCCAGTCGAAGTTATCGCTCTTGTCCGCGACATAGCCGTCGAGCGACGTGAGGGCCGCGTAGATCAGCTTCGCCACGCTGTTCCTCCTTCAGCGCGGCCTAGGAGGGCAGCCAGCCATCGCGATAGCGTGAGGGCTGCGACTCCGTCCAGCCGGCATCGACCTCTTCCCCGTCCTGGGTGGTCTCTTCCGGGCTTGCCCCGTATCGACGCGCGACCTCATTCGCGACGTACTCGCCGTGCGGCCCGAACTGCTGGTTCTCGCGCGAGCTCATCGCCAGGAAGACGCACGGGCCGTCGCCCGCTCCGACGATCAGATGCTCCGTCTTGGGCGGGCAGTGGGCGAAGTCCCATTGTCGCAGCGGCCGCTCCTGTCCCTCGACGATCAGCAGCGCCTCGCCCGAGAGCACGAGGAACGCCTCCGTCTCGGTCTCCCAGTGGTATATCGAATTGGGCTCGCCCGGCTCGAGGACGGCCAGCTGGACCCCGAGCATCGGGAAGAGCGTGTCGGCCTCCCACTCCGTCTTGCCCGTGAGCGACACGCTGTGCCGCCCCTCGCGGTGGAACCAGCGCGCGTCACGCGCGTTCACGACGAACCAACCTGCGCTGACCGGCACCAGTCCGTTCCCCGTCTCCTCGAGCTTGGCCTCGGGAATCATCGCCTCGATCATAGGGCGGCGCGCTCTACTCGATCGCGAAGGTGACGGTCACCGTCGCCTGGATCTCCTGAGTTCCCTTCTCGATCGGCGGTGAGGAGGCCGCCGCGTCCGCGGCTCGGAGCTCCATCGGCCCCGGCATCGCCGCTCCGGTTTCGCTGATCGCGGTCACGGCGCCGAGCTCGACACCGGCTGCGTCCGCCAGCGCCTGTGCGCGCTTGCGCGCGTTCGCAACCGCGTCTTCGAGCGCCTTCGCCTCGAGGCCCTCGCGGTTGGAGCGGGTGAGCGACGGCCCGTAGACGTTGTTTGCGCCCGCGTGGGCCGCGGCATCCAGCACTGCACCCGCCCGGCTGAGGTCGCGGATCAGGACGGAGACGGTGTTGCTCGCGACGAAGTCGTCCGACCGCCCCGCCTCGTCGTAGTCCGACCCGACGCTGACGTCTCGGGTCTGGATGTCGCGCTCGGCCACGCCGGCCGCCTTCAGCGCCTCGATCAGCTCCCGCATGCGCGTGGAGTTGGCGGCGAGCGCTCCAGCTGCCGTCCGGCCTTCCGTCGTGATCCCAAGCGAGAACTCGGCCTCGTCGGGGACGGTGCTGACTCGACCGACCCCGGTGACGGTGATTCCTCCATGTGGTTCCTCGCTCGCGCTTTCCGCTGCTTCCGGGCGGCCGATTCCCGAGAGCGCGGCGATTGCGAGCACGGCGAGCGCTGCGATGACGATTCTCAGTGTTTTCATGCCCTAGGTACGGCGCCGGTCGCCCGCCCGTCACAATCGCCGCGTGCGCTACCAGTTCGTGGACTGCCGATTCGAGCTCGGAAACTCCGGCCGCGGGCGCGAGCTCTACCTCGCCGGGCACATCCCAGGTGCGTCCTTTCTCGACGTCGACGAGGAGCTGTCGGATCTGTCCGTCGAGGGTCAGGGCCGGCATCCGCTGCCGTCCGCGCGGCGCTTCGCCGACGCGGCGGGCGGCGCCGGGATCGAGCAGGGCGTGTACGTGGTCGCGTACGGGAGCATGGGCGGCGCCGAACGGCTCTGGTGGCTCCTGCGCCATTTCGGCCACGACGCCTGCGCGGTTCTGGCCGGCGGCATCGACGCGTGGCTCGGCGCGCTCAGGGCGGGCGAGGAAGAGATCGAGTCCGCGACGTTCGTCCCCACCGAACGCGGCGGCGACACGATCGACGGGCCGGAGCTCGCCCGAAGGCTCGACGACTTCGTCCTCGTCGACGCCCGAATCGCCTCCCGCTGGCGCGGCGAGGAGAACCCGATCGACAACGTGCCCGGCCGGATCCCCGGCGCTCTCAACGCGCCCTGGAACGAGCCGCTCCACGAGCTACCGGAAGGAGAAGTCGTCGCCTACTGCGGGTCGGGCGTTACCGCGTCGGTCGTCGTCCACCGCCTCTGGCTCGCCGGCCGCGAGGCGCTGCTCTACCCCGGCTCGTGGAGCCAGTGGGAGACGCTCGACCTGGCTGTCGAGCGTGACTAGGCTGCCGTAGCTTCGCCCAGGTCCGGCAGGTACGGTCGCCAGCCGGCCGGGATCCTCGGCGTGGCCAGCCGGATGTACAGCACCGGCTGAGGGATCTTCGGCTTCGTGCGCAGCACCATCTCGATCTCGTGCAGGAGCCGGTTGCCCTTCTTCAGGTTGCATGGCGCGCACGACGTGACCACGTTCTCCCAGACGGAATCGCCCCCTCGGCTCCTCGGGACGATGTGGTCGAGTGTCAGCCTTCCAGTGGAGGACCCGCAATAGCCGCAGCGCCAACCGTCCCGCGCGAACAGAGCCCGCCGTGAGATCTTCCGCTGCACGGTGCGCGGCACCGAGACGTACGTGACGAGCCGGATCACGTGCGGCCACTGATAAGTGTCGGTCGCAGAGCGAAGAGGCTGCTCGAGCGCCTCGACCACTTCGGCCTTGCCCTTGAAGACCAGTACGTGCGCACGGCGAACGGACGTCACGTTCAACGCCTCGTAGCTCGCATTGAGCACCAGCACCTGCTTCATAACCGCCCAGAAAGATAGCCACCTCACTGTATGGAGGGCTCGGCGAAACGCCTGCAGAGCCGCGGGGCCGCGCTGCTCGCCCCGAGGACTGCGTCCTCAGTCGCGCCCGTATCTATCGATACGGGCGCTCCCTGCGTCCTTGCCTCGAAGCGACCATCACGCCCCTGCGACGAGCGACGTTCCGCCGATCCCTCCTAGGATCTGCGCCGGAATGGACGTCTCCGCTTCGACAGCGGCCTGGATCGCGATCGCTGCGTGCATCGTCGCCGGGCTCGCGCTGCTCGTCGTCCTGTGGCTCTTCACGAGGCTTCGCCGGATGCGCGAGGCGCAGATGACGCTCCTCGGCGGGGGTAAGGCGGACCTCGTCGACTTCGCCGTCTCCCTCCAGGGGCGGATCGACGACCTGCACCGCGCCGTCGACGAGGTCGCCGCCGCCCTGGCCCGCGTTGACCGGCGCGTGGACGGCGCCGTCACGAACACGTCCGTGATCCGCTACGACGCCTACGAAGGGGCGGGAGGCCACCAGTCCGCGTCGCTCGCCTTCCTGGACGCCGCCCGCTCGGGCGTCGTCGTCAGCGCGATCCAGGGCCGCGACTACGCGCGCATCTACGTGAAGGAGCTCGACCAAGGAAAGGCCCCGGTGGCCCTCTCCCCCGAGGAGCAAGAGGCAGTCGAGCGCGCCATGGCCCGCTAGTAACAACTTGTTACTAGCCCCGAACCGCGCTCGGTTGCGCAGCAGGTCGACTTAGTAACAATTTGTAACTAAGGCTGGGACGAAGCTGGGTTAGCCGCCCGGGTACGAGAAGATGACCGGGTACTCGGCCGAGTTGTTGTCGGCGTTCTGCTCGCTCGGCACGGGCTTGACGCTGACCTGAAGCGTCGTCCGCTGGACGAAGGGCACCGGGCCGACGTTCCTGAACGTCACCGTCGTCTCCTCGCCCGGCTCGGTCAGGTCGACGCGCTGCGTCCGCGTCAGCGGCTCGGTCTCCTTCTGGATGGTGAGCTCCACCTCGACACCGGTCTCGGTCGAGTCGCCGGAGTTCTCGAAGGCGACCACCGAGGACAGGTCGGTGGTCGCGACGATCTTGTTCAGCGCGTTCGGGTTCAGCCGCGCGCCGCCGACGACCGTCGTCGAGACCAGGTTGTGGCCGTGCGTGCCGGGCCGTGCAGTCGTCCCGCCTGTACCCGTCTGGCCGCGGACGCGCTGCCAGATGTTGGTCAGCGCCCGCGAGGTGCCGAGGTCGGGGTTGGCGACGAAGTTGGAGTCCGGGACGTTGATCCCGCGGAGGTCCTGCCGGCGCAGCTCGGCCGTCGCCGGCGCGGAGAAGAGGTCGTCCCAGTTGACGTCGCTGGAAATCAGACGCCGGTATTGCGCTCCGATCAGGTCTCCGACCCTGGCGGCATTGCCCGTACGTGTGCCGAACGCGTCGGCCAGCCCGCGGAGGCCGCTGACCCGGAACTGGAGCGAGTCGATCAAGTGTCCGTGCTGCGCACGCAGCGGGCCGGGCGGGTCGAGGCCCTCTGCGGTCGCGACGAGCTGCTCGTGCTGCTGTGCGTACCCGTCCAGGGTCCGGACGAGGGCGGCCTGACGCACTTCGGGCCGCGTCAGCGTCGCCGCGAGCTGTGATCCGATTCGCTCCGAGCGGTCGCCGATGTCCTGGACGTCCTGCATATAGCTCGCGTACCGGTCCTGTTTCGCCTCGCCTCGGCAGCTCGAGATCCAGAAGACGAGCAGCACGATGACGAGGATCGCGAAGCTGATCAGCCCGATCAGCCGGAGCAGCGGGGTCAGACCCGAGGGCGGCCCCTGCGGACGGCGCGGGCCGCGCGTGCGCCGGGCCGCACGTTCGGTCTCGACGGCCTCCCGGGTTGCCGGCTCCTCGAAGAAGTCGAACTCGATCTCGGTGTCGCGCTCGGTCATGGCGCCAGGCCGGGGTTCCGGCTCGTCCACCTTAACGACTGGATCGGCGGCCAAAGGAGTTCAAGAGGCTTTCGCAAACCCCAATCGCACATGGCCACCGCGGTCGCGTCCTTCCCTGCCAGTGAACTGGTCCTCGGCCGATATCGGCCCCTGCGCCCGCTCGGGAGCGGCGGCTCGGGCTCGGTCTGGGTCGCCCGCGACGAGCGGAACGGCCTCGACGTCGCGCTGAAGATCGTCCCCCGTGAGGGGAAAGCGCACACGCGAGCCGAACGGGAGGCGTCGGCGGCCGCACGGCTGCGCCACCCGCACTGCCTGCGCGCCTACGCGTTCGCCGGCGACCAGCAGAACGTCTACATCGCCTACGAGTACGTGCCCGGAAGAACGCTGCGCGACCGGCTTCGCGCCGGCGAGCTGGACGATGCCGCGATGCTCGAGGTCGCGGCGCAGATCCTCGAGGGGCTCGCGCACGCGCACCGTCACGGGATCGTCCATCGCGACGTCAAGCCGACGAACGTCCTCGTCGCCGACACGTCGGACATCTCGGTCAAGCTCCTCGACTTCGGTCTCGCCCAGTTCGCCGAGGCCGAGACGCTGACCGCGGCGGGCGACGTGCCCGGCACGCTTGCCTACATCTCGCCCGAGCGGCTCGCCGGCGAGGAAGCGTCGTTCGGTGCGGACGTCTGGGCCGTGGGAGTCCTTCTGTGGGAGGCGCTCGCCGGCTACCACCCCTTCTGGGCGTCGTCGCCGATCGAGACCGCACGCAGGATCGAGGCCGGCCCGCCGCCGCTCGAGTCCGTTCGCCCCGACCTGCCCCGGCAGCTCACCGACGCTGTTGCGCGCGCGACCGCCGTCGACCCGGCCCGACGCCCGTCCGCGGTGCAGCTTGCCGACAGGCTCCGGACCGCGGTCGAGACGCGCGAGCGGAAGCGGAGCCGCGCCACTCGTGCGCTTCCGATGCCTCCTGTCCGGCGCGTTCTCGCGGGCGCCGCCGCGACCGCCTTCGTCGGCTGGACTGCCGCAACGCTGCCCTTCTATCCCGCGGGCTGGAGTTGGGGGCTTGCCGCGCTCGCGGGAGTCCTCGCGGTTCTCAAGCCGCGGCTTGGGCTGGCAGCGGCGCTCGGCCTGGCCGTCCTCCCGCTGGGAAACGTCTCGCTCGGCCTTGCGGTGGTCTACGCCGTCGTGGCGACCGCCTGGCTCGCGGCGACATGGAATCGGAGCGAGGAGGGCCTCTACCCGCTGGCCGGAGCGATCCTCGCGCCGGTGGGCATGGCACTGATGCTCCCGGCGGCGCTGTTGCCCGTCCGCCGCGCCGTCTGGCGCGCCGTGTTCGGTGCCGCCGGGGTCCTCCTGGCGGGGATCGCCGCCGGCGTCAGCGGCGCGACCCTCCCGCTCAGCAGCCGCGGGCCCGCGGAGCTCGCCCTGCGGGGTAGCGACGCTCCGGGCGCAGTGGCCGGGGCGCTCACCGACGCGCTCACGGCCAGGCCCGAGCTGCTCCTCGCCGCCGTGGCCGTCGCTGCGCTCGCGGCGTTCCTGCCGCCGGCGGCGGCGCGCGGGATCTGGCCGGTTGCAGGGCTCGGTGCCGCCGCGACCGCCTTCCTGCTCCTGCCCGTGGAAGCCGTGAACGCACTCCCCGTAGTGGCCGGAATCTGGCTCAGCTGCGTCGGAGTCTCGGTCAGGGCCGAAGTGCTGCGCCGCTAAACTCGACCCCCGCCCGGGAGGGTCGCCACCAGTGCTGAGGACGATCGAGCAAAAGATCGAATCGCTCTTCGAAGGCGCCTTCGGGCGCGCCTTCCGTCGCAACGTGCAGCCGGTCGAGCTGGCGCGGAAGCTGGCGAAGGAGATGGACGACTACAAGATGGTCTCCGTCTCGCAGATCTACGCTCCGAACGAGTACGTCGTCTACCTCTCGCCGAAGGACCGCGACCAGTTCGAGAGCTACGAGCCGGCGCTCGTCAAAGAGCTCGAGGAGTACTTGGCCGAGCACGGGCGGCGCGAGGGCTACCAGCTCCTGTCGGGCCCGCAGGTGTCTTTCCGGACGGACGAGGACCTCGAGGTCGGTCTCTTCGGCATCTCGAACCGGATGATCCAGCGCGAGCTCCCCGACGAGCCCGCCGAGCCCGATGTCGAGCCGGGCGCGACGCGCATCTACCGCGCGACACCATCTGAGACGGAAGCCGTCTCGGCCGAGGAGCTCGGGATGGAGGCGGAGCCTGCGACGGTCACGGTCGACGGCTCGCAGCACAGGCTCGAGAAGCCGGTCATGGTCATCGGCCGGTCGAAGGAAAGCGACATCCGCGTCGCCGACGCGAACATCTCGCGGCGGCACGCGGAGATTCGCAAGGAAGGGTCTACCTTCTGGATCGTCGACCTCGACTCCACGAACGGCGTCGCGGTCAATGGCCGCGCGCTGAAGCGGGCGAAGCTCGACGACGAGGACCGGATCACCCTCGGCTCGAGCGAGCTCGTCTTCAGGCGCCCCAAATGATCGCCGCAATCGAGGTCGAAGCCGTCCTCCTGGGGTTGAAGGTCGGGTTTCTGATCCTGCTCTACTTCTTCATCTGGCGGATCGTCCGCACCGTGGCGCAGGACGTGCGCCTTCCTCAGGAGAGCTTCATGCTCGCGCCGCAACAGGCCGCTGCGGCCGGACTGGGGCCGCGGGCCCGGACCGGCAGCCTGGTCGTCCTCTCCAGCCCTGCACTGAAGGTCGACAGCGAGCGGACACTGGACTCCGCACCGGTAACGCTCGGCCGTTCCTCCGACAGCGACATGGAGCTCGGCGACGATGAGTTCGCGTCAGCGCACCATGCGCGCGTGGAGCCGCGGCGCGACGGCGTCTGGGTCGAAGACGTCGGCTCGACGAACGGCACCTTCGTGAACGGGATGAAGCTCGACGGCCCCAGGAAGCTGGTTCCCGGCGAC
>Ga0193741_1000611_pt1 | contig 10642 bp, 14 predicted proteins | sample L2s2metaG_FD_143059 | JGI IMG/M metagenome (GOLD analysis project Ga0193741, IMG submission 143059) | Soil microbial communities from a riparian zone of the East river system, Colorado, United States - L2s2 | ecosystem: Environmental > Terrestrial > Soil > Riparian zone | place: USA: East River...
TCACTCGAGACACTCGGCGGAATGGTAAGCTTGGTCTTGCCATTCCCCGCCGCAATCCCCAGACGATAGCGCTGCGAATTCCGCACGGCGTAGATGGTCATGTCCACGAAACCCTGGTTGTCGACCTCGACAACTGTCGGCTCGTTCGGGTTCGGATTGCCTGAACCGCCGCCCATTCCGGCGCATGCTCCGGCAACGAGAAGTAGTAGTGAGAGTGTAATCGTCTGGATTGTTTTCATGTCTGGCTCTGCTGCAGGCAGCGGTTCGAGTCACGTTGCAGAGGGGCATAATGCGTTCCAGACATGCGCAGCATAGCTTTGGGGCACAATGCTGAAGCCGTTGATAATCGGAATCGCGGGTGGGTCGGGCTCAGGCAAGTCCACAGTAGCAAGGAACGTCGCCGAACATCTCACTACGTCATCAGTGGCGTTCATCGACATGGACGCGTACTACAAGAACTTCACTTCCCTTGCGCTCGACGAGCGCCGGAAGCTGAACTGGGACCATCCTGATGCGTTCGACTACGATCTTCTGTGCTCGCATCTGAACGCGCTCAGCATGCGCCAGGCGATCGAGAAACCCGAGTACGACTTCGTTACGCATCTTCGGCGCGCCGAGCCAACTCGGGTCGAGCCGGCCGACGTCGTTGTGATCGACGGCATCCTTCTCTTCGTCGATGAGCGGGTGCGCGAGCTGTGCGACGTGAAGGTCTTTGTCGATGCCGAGGCCGATATCCGGCTGATTCGCCGCATCGAGCGCGATACCCACGTGCGTGGCCGGCCACTCGACGAGATCATCGAGCAATATCTCTCGACAGTTCAGCCAATGCATCTGCAGTTCGTCGAGCCCAGCAAGCGCTACGCGGACGTGATCGTTCCGCGCGGCGGGCACAACGCAATCGCCATCGAGATGATCGTCGCTAAGATCCAGCGCCGGCTGCAGCGCGCGGTGCTTGGGCGCGAGGCGCTGCGTACGCCATCAGAACAGCGGCCAGCGCCCCGAGGACGAACATGACGGACCAGACGATTACGGGACCGAACATCGCGAGCAGCTGAGTTCCCATCCACGGTCCGACCGTGAGGGCAATGCTCAGCGACATGGTGTAAGCGCCCATGTAAGCGCCACGCCGGTTTTCCGGAGCGATCTCCGACATGTGCGCGGCCATCGCCGGAAAGAGCATCATCTCACCGAAGGTCCATACGACGACCGTTGCGATTACTCCCGCCGGTGACGCGATCACGCCGAGTGCGCCAAAGCCGATCGCAAACAGCATCGATCCGATGATGAGCGACCGGGTGTTTGACCAATGCGCGGTCGCCGTGATGAGCGGAACCTCCAGTGCCACGATCAGCAACGTGTTGATCGTGAAGAGCATTCCGTAGAACGCCGGCGAAAGGCTGAGGTATTGCACGAGATAGAGCGGCAACGCCGATTCGTGCTGAAAGAAGACGACGCCGACCAGGAACACTCCGCTGAGAAAGATCAGGAAAAGCCGGTCGTGAAGGATCGTCGCCGGACCGATCGGGGCGTCGTGGCGGCCGTCGGCTTCGCAATTGACGCCGCTGAACGCGCGCCACGGCGTGAGCGCCAGCACCACACCCGCGAGCAGCGTCGTCACGGCGTCCACCGCGAACATCGCGCGAAACGAGACTGTCGCCAGAAAGCCACCGAGTGCGGGACCGATACTCATGCCGAGATTAATGGCGAGCCGATTGAGCGCGAATGCCTGGCGTCTTTGCTCGGGGGGTACGACGTGCGTGATTGCGGCGAGATTGGCAGGGCGAAACATCTCCGAGCAGCCGGCCCAAAGCACAGTCATCGCGGCAACGGCCGTGAAGCTCTTTGCCATCGGGAAAAGCAACAGGACCAGCCCTGACGCGATCAGCGACACACGCATGACCGGCAGCGCTCCAATACGATCGCTCAGGCGGCCGCCGATGGGGCCGAACACGATTGCCGACGCTCCATACAGCGCGAGCATCAACCCCGCGCGCGAGGGAGAGAATCCGAGCTCACGCGTGAGGTAGAGCACCAGGAATGGCAGGACCATCATTCCGGCGCGGTTGATCAGGTTGGTCGCGAAAAGCAACCACACTTCGCGGGGTAATCCTCCGAGCCCCCGCCACGGATTCAGCCGAGAATCGGCAAACGAAGACGGCCACCTTGTGGGTGGCCGTCTCGGTTCGTGGACTGTCGGCTCAGTTGTCAGGCCCATAGTGCGCCGTGCAGGAATCGAACCTGCAACCTAATGATTAAGAGGAAGCCTAGATCGCTCACTACTTTGCGCTCCCATAGCGATCCCTAGCGATTCATCTGCAAGATGCAGCGTTTCTAGACTATGAATACTGCAAAAACGCAGGTGAGTCCAGTGGGTTTTGCAGTAATGTTCACGGGAACGAGTTCACGTATCCGAGGAGCCCATGCGCCGCGCGAACGTGGGGACGTCCTCGTCATCACTCTTTGGAAAACGTTTTCTATGCTTCTCGTCGTATAGGCGTGTTTCGCGGTTAATCCTCTCCAGGCCTAAAAACTGGCGGACATCCGACGCAAGCAAAGAAGCAGCGTGCAGCATGCTTTTTGACGCAATGCTGATGAGTCTCGCTGCTAACCGATCCTTCTCTTCTTCGGACCGGATTGGCTCTTTGGAGTAGAAAATCGCTGAACTCGCGACGATCACTCGTTTCTGGTCTTCCCGTGCTTCTCTGATCGCCTCAAATGAACTTGGGCTCGCGTACATTTCTGCTTGAAGTTCGAACTCCTCTCCAGGAAAGCTTTTGAACGCCACGTCCCATTTACCTTCGGGATCTTCAACCAGCTCCGGAGCCTCCAACCCGACGGAAAGCTTATGGAGGATCGTTGCACTATTGGAGAGTTGACTGACAGCCTTCTCATGCCACTCCAGCCGCCGTTCAAAGGCTTTCTCACGGCGAAACCTAGCAAGGGCATAGTAGATGCCGGCAGCGCCAGCGAGCATTGAGTACCAACTGCGCAACCGTGGTATCGCCTGCTAAAATCAACTCTTCCTTCCCTCAATAGGCTTTCATGAGTGGTTCAGTGCGGCGTCGACGATGCGGCGGTTGCAGACCCACTCGGGCGTAGCTATTCGGGCTTCCGCAGTTGCATGACCGACGCAATCATCAAACTGACTAGAAGGATGAAAACGAGCGAGTAGAACGTCCATCGTCCCTTCGAGAGATTGAGAGCTTCTCGCGTCGCGGGTTTCCGTAGCGCAACGGCTTGCTCGATGTACGTGCTCACGTTAATCCTCGACGTTCTATTGCTTGCCTCACTCTCTTTCTCTATCTCGATCAGTGCTTTGACCGCGCCGAGCAACAGGCGGTTGTAATAGGTGAAATCGAGTATCCATATTGCGACCCAAAACACGCAGAGTGCGATGAACACGGCTGTTAGCGTTCCCCAGCGCAGCTCATGACTGATGCCTTCGTCCTTGAGGAGCACCCCGCCGACCGTCGCAAACGCCGCGACAGCGGCAAGTGATTGCGTACGAATCTTCAACAGTAAGTCGTTGAAGTGCATGGCAATCTCCTCATACTCTTGCCAGACAGTGAACAGGTCATAGCCTGGTTGATCACCATCAGTGGGGGACTGTTTAACGGTGATCTGGAGTTTGTTCTTCATGTGAAGGTGGACGGGAGACTCGGGAAACCTGGGGTTAGGTCCTACGGTAGATGGAAACTGTTCAAATCGCGATGTCGAATCTCTATCACTCGATGGGCGATTTCATGTCACTGATGCAGATGACGGGAAGGCCCCAGAGTTCGAGTGACTTCCCGTCATTGTTCGTTCCGTCGCCGAGTGTCTACTACTTCTTAGTCCCGTAGGGGCTCTGGTTGGTCGGCCCGAGCGAGATGTTTTCCTCGCTCGCCTTGGCGTAGATCGAGTCCTCGGTCCGCCCGAGTTTGATGCCAATCACCCGCGTCGGCGTGTTGCCCTCCGCCAGCTGCTCGAGCTGCTGGACTTGCTGCTTCGTCCACGCTTTACCGTGGTTCGGTGGCGGCTTCGCCATTTCTCTCAACCCTCCTTCGAGATCCGATCCGTGGTCGCCTCAGCAATCGCCGGGGGCGGGTGTCGGAGTATCAGCCTCAGAGAACGGGCGATACAGGTGAAATATACACTAGAGCTTCGGTTTTTGCTCGGGGGCCGATTACAGGCGTATTTTGACGAATGCCGACAGACGCCGAACGGTGGCGGTTCCTCTCCGACCATCAGCTGACGTTGCACACGGACGGAGGCTTCAACGGCTATCTGGTGCACTGGTGCAGAACCGCGGGGCCGGGTGAGCCACCAAAGTTCTATCCAGTCTCCAACGGCAGGACGGCTGAAGAGGCCATCGACGCTGCGATCGCACGGTGGGAGAGGAAACAACGCCGTCTGGGAAGAATGGATGATGGATCTCCCTCGACGGGGACTACCATCACGGAATGACAGAGTGTCGGTTCCGCGAGCTTTACGAGACTGCCAGAGCTGCGGCACACCCCAACGGAATTCTCGCCGATGATGACGCTGATATCAGCGAGCTTGCCGATGTACTGGACCAGATTATCGAAGGGTGCGACCCGTGGGAGGCCGATCTGGTCGTCTGGGCGATGGATAATGGGTTTCCCGATTTCCAGACCGTCCCAGAGTATGCTCGGTAGCAGCGGCTTTGACAAAACCTAGAGATTGTTGAGCTGAAAGAATACTGGCACTCGCTGAAATGAAAATGCACTTGACGTGAGTGGTTCGCTCGTTTCGCCGGCAATGGGCACAAGCTCTGCGATTGGTCGGCGTTCGCGCAGCAGTTCCAGGTGCGATGGCCCACGCGGAAATTGTACAAGCAAAGGTCCGCGAGGTATGCCCTTCACGGAGGTACAATGAGAGTTCGACTTATTTCGTACGTGCTTAGTTGCGCGCTTATCGCGCTTACATGTACGGACGTCGCAGGGCCGGACCGCACGAAGCAGAAGCGGTATGTAGGCTATCCGCCAAGAGCTGATATGGCGCTGGTCACTGATTGGTACGACTGCTGGAGCATAGATGGCGGACAAAGATGGACTTGCACGTACAGTCACACCGTGGATCACAGCAGTGGCGGGGGGTATGAGCCGGATTACTGGGATTACAACAATGGATTTAATACGACCGCTGACTGTACTCGGGGTCCGGGGGCCCGGTACTGCGACAACAATTTCCAAGCAGAAGGCAGCCCATACACGGATCCGCGAGAAATCACGCGAGCGACGCCGAACCACTACGAGACCGCCCCCATTCCTACTTGCCCGGCCGCCGCAAACGCCATCGAACTTTATAGGGCATATTGTGCCGGCCATAAACCCAATACGCAGGAACTAGCTCTACTTCGCGCGGCCCTCAGCCGCATGCGTTCAATCGGCGGCATATGCAGTAGACTGGCGGACATTGGTGACTCATTACTTAACAGAGAGACCTTTCGTCTGTTCCCGCAGTCGAGCTTTGGATTTGGCGGCTCGAGCCCATTCGGTGGCGCGACCGAGGAGGGTGGCGGTATCAATGGTCCCAGGTCTTACTCTGTACTTTCGGAGGATTATTCCAAGCGTTTTTACGATGTAGGCCATAAGGCCAAAATCAAGAATCCGAATACAGGCTTGTACTACTACATCACGCTTCAGTCAGCACTTGCCCATGAACTTGACCACCTTGATGGGCATGATCACATATTTGATGAAAATGGCGTTGAAAATCTGGTGATAACTGACAACCAAAAAACTTGTAGCGATGTCATAATGGGTAACGGATTTGTATGGCCGGGCCATTAAGGAGGCGCCAGGTGAATACCCATTTTAGAGAAAACTGTGAGATTCCCGCTCGCTTTCGCAGGTTGGCCATAGGAATTGGCTCCCTCCTCACGCTTGTTGCCTCGCAATCCGCTGGAGCGCAGGAATCAATCAATGCGGCCGCGGATACAAGCCTTATGTCCGCGATCCTCAGAGCTGCTATATCGAACGGGGGACGAACAGACCTACGCGTCGATCCTCGACCGCTTGTAGCGAACGGTGAGCTCTACACATTCGAATCAAACGCGCTTGCTCCAGTTTCGGCACCTGATGTGCGCCTGCGAAGTGCTGTTATACAAGCCGCCGGGTTACGCACGGTCGACGCCACGAGTGCCAATCAGAGTAAAAACTGCCCCGGGGTCTTCGTGATTGGCAAACCCGACTCGCTCGGTGATTCAAACAGTCACGCCGGGTGCCCGAAGGAAGTGTTCGCGGTACTTGCTGTTGGGCTTCCTAGAGCGGGAAGTAAGGTCTTAGCAGCGGATGAAGTCTACGACCTTGCTACCGAGACAGTTGCGCGAGGCTATTGGGCCGCGCGGGTTATTCGAACAAGCTTAGGACCAAGCGGGTCCAGTGTTTACGCATCGGATTATGTGCTGGCCAAGCGTGCTGGAGCGTGGGTAGTAATCAAGATAGTGGGCCTCATGTATACCGAGTGATTAGCTGTTTTCGATCCAAGGAGATGTTTAGGGATCAACATCAGGGAATTCTGAGCCATGCCTATTTCGGATAGGCTCGGGGTCTATGCGAACTAGGAGCCCGATTTATATTTTGCAGCGCGGAGAGAAAACCGCTCGTGGGAACCCTTAGCTTCGGCTAAGCCCGGAACCGAACGGGACGCCTTTCCGCGAAAGGCCGTGCACCCAAATGACAGGGACGCGCGGCCTTTTGTCGTTTCTGGAGGTTAACAAAACTTTGTTGAGGCTTGACCAAATGGAGTGTGAGTGGATCGCTGATGTGAAAATCCCCGACGCGATTGCTCACGCCGGGTTCTCAATGCGATTCCCGAAAGATGTCCCCTGACCGCCGAGTAGGGATACAAAAAGCGAGACAGCCTAAGTAGCTGTCTCGCTTTTGGTTATATACGTGCGCCGTGTAGGAATCGAACCTACAACCTAATGATTAAGAGTCATTTGCTCTGCCAATTGAGCTAACGGCGCGTTGCGGTCGCTTGGCGCGCCAGGAGGGAATCGAACCCCCGACCCACAGCTTAGAAGGCTGTTGCTCTATCCAACTGAGCTACTGGCGCGTAACGAAGCGAAAACTACCCAAGACGTGTACCCGAATCAATTGCAACGTGCGCGTCGACAAAGCAATCGCTTGGTGCAATCGTACGCTAGTCGGCGCCCGAAGCAAGACTCTCCCCCAGCACACGCTGCAACTTCCGAGTGAGCTCGCCCGGTCTTCCCTTCCCGACTGGCTTGTCGTCCAGCTTCACTACCGGCATCACATCGGTCGTCGTTCCGGTGAGGAAGAGCTCGCTCAGCTTCGGGATCTCGCTCGCCTTGATCGGCGTCTCGTCCAGCTCAATGCTCACCTCCCTGGCGAGATCGCGCAGCACAGAGCGGGTGATACCCGGCAGGATGTGATTGTCACAAGGGTGCGTACGCAGCGCGCCGTCGACGACGCCAAAGAAATTCGTCTTCGAGCCCTCCGTCACTATGCCATCCCGAATCAGCATCGCCTCGAATGCGCCGCGCTCCTTCGCCGCTTGAGAAGCGAGAACATTGGGGAGGAGATTCAGCGTCTTCAGATCGCACCTGCCCCACCGCAGATCGGGGTGCGTGATGACTGACGCTCCGTTCTCGGCGAGATCCGCGCTCGGTGTGAAGCGCGCTACGGAAATGTAGACCGTCGGATCGACGTCAGGCGGCGGAAAATGGTGCGCCCGGGTCGTCGCCCCCCGGGTGACCTGCATGTAGACGGTCGCTTCTCCCTCGAGCAGGCCGTTCTCCTTGAGGAGATCCTTGCCAATCTCGACAAACCGCGCCGGAGAGTCCTTGCCGCGGAGCGTGATCCTGATACCGTCGAGGCTCTTCTCGAGCCGCTGGTTGTGGAATCGCGCCGCGAAAAGCCTCCCGTTGATGGCGCGAAGAACCTCGTACACGCCATCGCCAAATACAAATCCACGGTCTTCCACCGATACGCGCGCTTCCGCTCGCGGCAGGAAGCTGCCGTTTATGTAAACGATATCCTTTTGGGTCATTTCAGGTGGCTGGTTCGCTCCGCATAAAGATGCGGAGATTCAGTGCGTGATGCCTGCGTTGCGATCAACCGGTCTTGGTGCCGCCGACGGTGTACGAGCAAGCTCCGAACACCTGAAAAGAGCCCGCCGCCGGGTCGGAGAGAGTCCCACTGAACGACCCGGCCGCCGTCATCGTTCCCTGAAGCTCCATTGCCCCGGTGGACCCACTAGAAGCAAACATGAAGAAGTCGCTCGAGCCGCTGGCGAGAGCTACGCTGCCGGTCAACGGGCGTACGAGCGTTGTCGGAGGATTCTGCCAGAAGCTGGTCGAGGCGAGCGTCCCATCCGACAGCACGTCGAGGCGCGCAGTGAGGACCTGGCCATTGGCCAGCGATCCGCTCGTACAAGCCAGAGCGCTCGTCCGCTGTACCGTGAACGACCAGTTGCCCGTCGCCTGCGCGGTGGTGAGTCCGCCGCCGCCCCCCGGGAAGCCGATGAGCGCGTCGGTACTGGTTTCGCAGGCCGCAAGGGAAACGAGCAATGTCAGACAGAGAAGAGTCGATCTCACGTAAAGCCTCCATGGTTTACCGCTTGGATTGCGCATCCCTGGGTACGGTGCAATTCGTTTGCCGTGAGACTTCGCGCCGAAGTCACGAATGGTTGTACAATGAAAAAGGGAGCGCTTTTGGCGCTCCCTTTTCCTAGAAAGTCGGTAAGTCTGATTACACGCAGGTAATTACACCGTTGGTCATGTCGCACGTCTTCGCTGATTGTGAATGCGTTGCGATTGCGCTCCATGAAGGCGGCGGGCCGGCGAGGTTGACTGCGACGATCGTGACGTTCTGCGACGGCGTGAACCCCTGGAGGGGCGCAGCCATCGTCGCGGTTCCACCGAAGTAGGCGCCACCGTTGTCGGCAGCGTACTGCTCTTCGTAGGTCGCGAGGTTACGGAGGTCGGACTTCATCTGCGCGAGGTAGGCTTTGTCCTTCGTATTTGCAAATTTCGGAATCGCAATCGCGGCCAGAATGCCGATAATCACGACGACGATAAGAAGTTCGATTAGTGTGAATCCTTTTCTGTTGCGTGACATACTGGTCTCCTGAATCAGTTTGGCGACGGCGAAACGCTGCCGTCAACACTATAGAGACGGGGCATTTCTCCGACCTGCAACCGGGTATAAAGCAATCATTTTGCCAAAGGTGAAGCTAAGTGTAACCTATTGCTGCCAGTAGTGTTAGAGACACTACTTAAAGTACTTTAAGAGGACAAATTGCCGCAAATTGCGAGGCAAAAGGCAATCTGCTGGCGCCTCTAAATCTCCAGTTTCAAGCACACAAAAAGGCCCCAACACGAGGAGTGCTGGGGCCCCAAAACGACTCAGTCGGGGCGCCCGGATTTGAACCGGGGACCTCCTGCTCCCAAAGCAGGCGCGATACCGGGCTACGCTACGCCCCGAAGGTGCGCGCAAGTTACTATACCCGGCCTTGGGCGCGCAACGCAGCCAGCAGCGCTCGAAAGGCTTTCGCGCGATGGCTCGACGCGGCTGTATTTTCGATTGTCGATTCGGCGAAAGTGCCGCCAAGGTCGGGCGCTTCGAAGTACGCGTCGTAGCCAAAACCGCCGGTGCCTCGGGGGGTCGCCAGCACCCGTCCCTCCACCTCCCCGCGCCGGACGACTTCTCCGACGGAGTCCTTGAACACAGCTACAGACACGTATCGGCCGGCGTCGGTATAGCCCGCGGGATCGCGCCTCAGCGCATCCTGCATTCGCGCGACGAGCTTGGCGTTGTTGGCATCGTCGAGCGCTTTCCCGGTGAGATCCTCGCGTCCCGACCACCGCTTGCTGTAGACGCCGGGCTCGCCGCCCAAGGCATCGACGCACATTCCGGAATCGTCACCGAATGTCGGCAGTCCACCCGACAGCTGGAAGAAATAGCGGGTCTTGGCCAGCGCATTCTCCTCGAAGGTGTCGTATCGCTCGAGATCGTCTTCCGCTGGGGATTCCGGAATACCGAGCCCCGAGAGATCCACTACCTCGAGGCCCAAGCTGGAGAAGATCTCGCGAAGCTCGCGCAGCTTGCCGGCGCTTCGTGTGGCGAGCAGGAAGCGCCGCCCGCTCACTCCGGCAGGGGTGCTGCCAGGGCTTCCGTCTGTGCGGCGTCGAGTGCGTGGATGCCGGAGATCGCGAGATCGACGAGCTGGTCGAGTTGGGCTCGGTCGAACGTCCCGTGCTCACCTGTCCCCTGCACTTCGACGAATTTGCCCGCGCTGCTCATCACGACGTTCATGTCGACTTCAGCCCTTACATCCTCCTCGTAATCGAGGTCGAGTCGCACCTCTCCATCGATGACGCCGACGCTCACCGCCGCGACACGCCGCTTGACTGGAGTTTTCGCCAGCTTGCCGACTGCAACCATCCAGTCGAAGGCGTCGACTATCGCCACGGAGGCTCCAGTGATCGCAGCCGTCCGCGTGCCGCCATCAGCAACCAGCACGTCGCAATCGAGCTTGACGGTAAACTCGCCAAACTTGAAGTCGTCGAGCATCGCGCGGACGCTCCTCCCGATCAGACGCTGAATTTCCTGGGTGCGGCCACCGAGCTGCGCCCTTTCGCGCGTCGTGCGCGTGCGCGTCGCCCTGGGTA
>Ga0193741_1000612_pt1 | contig 10637 bp, 10 predicted proteins | sample L2s2metaG_FD_143059 | JGI IMG/M metagenome (GOLD analysis project Ga0193741, IMG submission 143059) | Soil microbial communities from a riparian zone of the East river system, Colorado, United States - L2s2 | ecosystem: Environmental > Terrestrial > Soil > Riparian zone | place: USA: East River...
GAGGCCGAGTACGGGCTCGAGCTCGAGCCGGACCCGGCGGCCGACGAGGAGACGACCCGGCTCGTCCGCAACGCCGCAGCGACCTTCCGGCTGCGCGACCTGCTGCTCGAGCGTGTTCGCGAGCGGGAGATGGAGCCGCTCTACCGCGGCGTCGAGCTTCCGCTCTCTCCGGTGCTCGCGGCGATGGAGGCGACGGGCGTGAAGATCGACGAGTACCGGATGGGGGAGATCACGGCCCGACTCCGCGAGATGGTCGAGGAGCTCGAGTCGCGCGCCTACGAGCTTGCCGGCGAGGAGTTCATGCTCGGCTCGACCCAGCAGGTCGGGAACATCTTGTTCGAGAAGCTCAAGCTCACGCCCGGGCGGAAAGGCAAGACCGGTTACTCCACGGACACCCGCGTCCTCCGGTCGATCCGCGACGAGCACGAGATCGTGCCTGTGATCGAAGAGTGGCGCGAGTACTCGAAGCTGCTCAACACGTACCTCGGCCCGCTCCCGAGCCTGATCGCAGAAGACGGGCGCCTGCACACGACGTTCAACCAGGCCGTCGCCGCCACCGGCCGGCTCTCGACCACGAGCCCCAACCTGCAGGCGATCCCGATCCGAACGGAGCTCGGCCGCGAGATCCGCTCGGCCTTCGTCGCCGAGCCGGGGCACAAGCTCCTCTCGGCGGACTACTCGCAGATCGAGCTGCGGATCCTCGCGCACGTCTCCGGCGAGCCGAAGCTGCGTGAGGCGTTCGCGCGCGGCGAGGACATCCACACGGCCACGGCCGTCGAGGTCCTCGGCGTCGAGCCGGCCGAGCTGACCTCGGCCCAGCGCTCGGTCGCGAAGATGATCAACTTCGGGATCGTCTACGGCATCTCGTCGTTCGGGCTCTCGGAGAACCTCGAGATCCCCCGTGAGGAGGCCCAGGCGTACATCGACGCGTACCTCGCCCGGTTCCCGCACGTGCAGGACTTCATCAGGCGCACGATCGAGCAGTCGGAGCGCGACGGCTACGCGACGAGCCTGCTCGGCCGGCGGAGGCCGGTGCAGGAGCTGCGCGCCCAGAACCGCCAGACCCGTTCACTCGGCGAGCGGCTCGCAGTCAACTTCGTCATGCAGGGCTCGAACGCGGACCTCATCAAGGTCGCGATGGTGCGGATCCACGGGCGGCTGCGCGAGGAGGGTAGAGGGGCACGGCTCGTGCTCCAGGTGCACGACGAGCTGTTGCTGGAGGCTCCGGACGCGGAGGTCTCGGCCGTCAAAGAGCTCGTCCGCGAGGAGATGTGCGGCGCGTACGACCTCGATCCGCCCCTCGCCGTCGACGTCGGCACCGGCGAGGACTGGAGCGAGGCCAAGAGCTAGCGCTTACGCGGCACCCGCATAAGCTTTGCGCGTGCAGGTCGAGCTCTCCGACGGCGTCTCGCTCTTCGTCCACGAGGTCGGCGAAGGCTTCCCCGTGATCGTTCTCCACGGAGGGCCGGGCCTCGACCACACCCACATGTCTCCTTGGCTCGACCCACTCGCCGACGAGGTCCGGCTGCTCTACGTCGACGAGCGCGGGCAGGGCCGCAGCGACCGGGTCGACCCCGCGTCCCTGAGCCTCGACAGCTTCGCGAACGACGTCGACCTGCTCGCCGACGCGCTCGGGCTGGACGGCTTCGCGCTCCTGGGCCACTCCTTCGGCGCGATCGTCGCGACGCGGCACGCAATCGAGCGTGGCACCGCGACCGGCTACGTCATCTCCGGCGGAGGAGACTCGAGTGACCGACTGCTGGCCGACGTCGAGACGTCGCTCGCTGCCATGGGCGAGGCGGGAGAGGCGATCGCCGACAGCTGGGAGCAGGAGAAGACCGTCGAGACCGAGGGCGAGTTGCGGCGGCTGATCGACACCCAGATGCCCTTCCACTTCCACGGCGACGCGCCGGCCGGCTTCAGCAACGGCATGGTCGGAAGCCCCGAGGTGCTCCGCCACTTCGCGAACGAGGGGTATGGGAACTTCGACTTCGGGCCGCAGCTCGACCGGGTCTCGAAGCCGACGCTGGTCATCGTCGGCGAGCACGACCGGACGACGACGCCTCGAGCCGCTCGCGTGCTCCACGAGGGAATCGCCGGCAGCGAGCTCGCGGTCGTCCCCGAGGCCGGGCACATGAGCTTCGTCGAGCAGCCGGAGGCCTATCTCGGGCCGGTCAAGGAGTTCCTCGGGAGGTTCGCCGCGTGATGTGGCGACTGAGACTCTTCTTCGAGAAGATCGGGTGGAAGCCCGTCGCCATCGCCGTGGCGGTGCTCGTGGCCCTCGTGGCCGCAACAGTCGCCTTCGCCATGCTGCGAGGCGGGGACGAGACGAGTGCGGCGACCACGGAGACGAGCGGCTCCCAGGAGTCCACGAACCTCTACTACCTCCGCGCCGTGGCGCCCGAGACGCGCATTCAGGGCTGCTCGATGTGGATCCGCTTCACGTGGAGGCCCGACTTCCATGCCGAGCAGTACATCGACGCCCCGGCGCTGATCACGGCGTCGGGAACCGATGTCCAGGGCACGTACCGGAGGCGATTCGGCGAGAACGGCGTGAGCATCGAGCTCGGTCCCGTCTCGCTCGCGGGCGGCTACCAGGTGTGGTCGGCGAGAGTCACCGCCATCGACCGCGATCCGCCTGGAAACGACACGACGATCCAGGCCGCCCCGCCGCCCGACAACAAGTGTGACACCGGCTCCTAGCACCTAACAGGGCCCGAAGCGAAGCGAGGGCCCCCTACTGTGTCCACTCTTTTAGCGCGGATATACTTCCGCGCTCCGAATGACCAACGACACAGTTGACACGAATACGGTGCCGACGCTGACCGAGGAGAACGTCTGGACGACAGGCCCCGACGGGGAGCAGATCCCCAACTACGAGGCGACGTTCCCGACGATCAACGAGGGCGAGGTCGTGCACGGCAAGGTGGTACGGGTCGACAAGGACGAGGTCCTCGTCGACATCGGGTACAAGTCGGAGGGCGTCATCCCCGTTGCCGAGCTCTCGATCCGGCGCTCGGTGAACCCCGAGGACGAGGTCAAGCTGGGCGACGAGATCGACGCGCTCGTGCTCACGAAGGAGGACGCCGACGGGCGCCTGATCCTCTCGAAGAAGCGAGCGCGGTTCGAGATCGCCTGGAAGTCGATCGAGAGCGCCGCCGAGAGCGGCGAGCCGGTCGACGGCCGGGTGATCGAGGTCGTCAAGGGCGGGCTCATCCTCGACCTCGGCGTCCGCGGCTTCCTACCGGCCTCGCTCGTGGACATCCGCCGCGTGCAGGACCTCGACGAGTTCCTCGGCCAGGAGCTCCGCTGCAAGGTGATCGAGCTCAACCGCTCGCGGAACAACGTCGTCCTCTCGCGTCGCGCCGTCCTCGAGGACGAGCGCAAAGAGATGCGCCAGGCGATCCTCGACCGGCTGTCGCCCGGCGACGTCGTCGAGGGTCAGATCTCGAACATCGTCGACTTCGGCGCCTTCGTCGACCTCGACGGCATGGACGGCTTGATCCACATCTCCGAGCTTTCGTGGAGCCACGTGAACCATCCATCCGAGGTGCTCGAGATCGGCCAGGACGTGCAGGTGAAGGTGCTCGACATCGACCGCGACCGCCAGCGGATCTCGCTCGGCCTCAAGCAGACACAGTCGGATCCGTGGCAGCAGGTCGTCGACGCTTACAACGAGAACGACGTCGTCCAGGGCAAGGTGACGAAGGTCGTCACGTTCGGAGCCTTCGTCGAGATCATGCCCGGGGTCGAGGGGCTCGTGCACATCTCCGAGCTCGCGCAGCATCACGTGGAGAACCCGCGCGAGGTCGTCTCCCAGGGCGACGTCGTGAACGTGAAGATCATCGAGGTGGACGCCGAGCGGCGCCGCCTGTCGCTTTCCCTGAAGCGCGTCGACGAGAGCGAGGAGGTGCAGCCGCGGGCCGACGGCCAGCCGCTCGAGACGCCCGCGCCGCCCCAGATCGACCTCTCCGACGAGGTCTTCGCCGAGGAGCGGAGCGGGGAGGAGGCGACTGACGAGGCCCTCGCCGAGACGCCCGTCGCGGAATCAACCCCGGACATTCCGGCGGCAGAACCGGAACAGGCACCGGAGCAGGAGCCAGAGCCGGAGCAGGCGCCGGAGCCGGAGCCGGAGCCAGAGCCGGAGCAGGCGCCGGAGCCGGAGCAGGCGCCGGAGCCGGAGCAGGCCCCCGAGCAGGAGCCGGAGCCGGAGCCGACGCCGGAGCCGGAGCAAGCACCGGAGCCCGAGCCCGAGTCGGCCGACGCCAGCATCGAGGCAGACGCCGTCGATCCGACGCATCAGGGGCCCGGCGACTCCGAAGGCCACGCTCCGTACGCCCCGGACGAGGCCGAGCAAGAGTCGGCTGAGCAAGAGTCCCCCGACGAGGCTGAGCAGAAAGACGACTAGGCCGCTGGCCGTCGCGATCACCGGCGGCATCGGAGCGGGGAAGAGCGAAGCGCTGGCCGCCTTCGCGCGCCAGGGCGCGGCGACGATTTCGAGCGACGCCGTCGTCCACGAGCTCTACGAGGATCCCGAGGTGCAGGCGGCGCTCCGCGAGCATTTCGGCACGAGCGACCGGGAGGAAGTGCGAGATCTGGCAGTCGCCGACCGCGACGCGCTGCTCTGGCTCGAGCAGCTTCTCCATCCCCGGGTCATCGCCCGCACCGACGCGTGGCGGGAGGAGCTGTCTGAGCTTCCGGATCCGCCGGCGCTTGCCGTGAACGAGGTGCCGCTGCTCTACGAGGCCGACGCCGAGGGGCGGTTCGACGCAGTCGTCGTCATCACCGCGCCGCGTGAGCTCCGCGCGGAGCGCAGGCAGCTCGACGAGCGCGAGGAACGCCTGATCCCGGAGGAGGAGAAGGTGCGGCGCGCCGATTTCTCCTACGTGAACGACGGCTCGCTGGACGAGTTGGACGCCTTCGTGGCCGGACTCGTCAGTACTCTCACGGAGCGGTGAAACGCCTGGCGGCGAGCACGCTCCTGATCGTCGCGGTGGCGGCGAGCTTCGTGTACCTGCGTTCCGGCGAGCCGGCGTGGTTCCAGCGCGTGCGCTATCCGCTGAAGTACGAGCAGATCGTGCGCGGTCACGCGCGCAACTACCAGCTCGACCCCGCGCTCCTCGCGGCGGTCATCTACCAGGAGAGCAAGTTCCGTTCGGACGCGGAGTCGAGCTCGGGCGCCATCGGCCTCATGCAACTCCAGCCGGAGACCGCCAAGGGGATCGCCATTCGCACCGGCGGCAGCCGCTTCCAGACGAGCGATCTCTACGACCCCGAGATCAACGTTCGCTACGGATCGTGGTACCTCCGGCACCTGCTGGACAAGTACGACGACGAGAAGACGGCGCTCGCGGCCTACAACGCGGGCCAGCGGAACGTCGACGAGTGGCGCGCGCAGGGCAAGGAGATCCAGTTCGCGGAGACGCGTGAGTACGTCGACCGCGTGGAGCACCTCAAGGGCGTCTATCGCGACGCTTACGGGCTCTAAGAGCTCGAATCACCCCTCGGCAAGCGCTAAGAATGGCCGTTTCCGGTGATGATGTCTGCCCGACATTCAAAAGACACTTGACAGATGCCATAGTGATGTCATAATGACGCCATGGAGATGGCACGGTTCGTCGAAGCGCTCGAAGCCGACCTTGCGGCAGTGGCCGCCGTCGGCGACGAGCAGACGCGCGCCGTGGCCGATCGGGTGTTACAGGCCATCCGCGGCTCGGGCGGGCTGCGCCTGCTGGACGCCCTCGGCGAGGCTGCGCTTGAGATCAGCGCGCAGCTGCCGGAGGGGCACATCGAGGTGCGACTCGTGGGCCAGGATCCCGCGTTCGTGTACGTCGGCGAGGAGGCAGCGCCTCCGGAGCCGGCGGCCGAGGATGGCCTGACCGCCCGAATCTCGCTCCGTCTCCCGGAGACGCTCAAGGCCTCGATCGAGGTCAACGCGTCCCGTGAAGGAATTTCAGTGAACAGCTGGATCGTCCGCGCCCTCTCGCGCGGCACGGCCGGGCCGGTTCAGCGATCCGGCAAGCGGCTCCGGGGCTTCGCCCAGGGCTGAGAAGGAGGGAGAGTCAAATGCCGACCAAGTTCTATCCACTGCCTTTCGGACACACAGAGGTGCGCATCGACAAGCGCCCGCCGAAGCGGGCTCGTCCGCGGAGGACACGATGAGGCGCGAGACCTTCGAGACACCGGGTCCGCTGGTGCTCACGGTCCGTGTCCCGAATGGGGACATCGACCTCGAGACCGTGCCGGGCACGGAGACCGTCGTCGAGCTCAGCGCCAGCCCGGAGCTCGAGGAGGAAGCCCGGATCGAGCTTCACCCGAAGCGGGACGGCCACGAGGTGGAAGTCGTGATCGAGAAACGCTCGGGCTTCTTCCGCTCGCTCCGGGAGGACGTCCGGGTTCGCATCTCCGCGCCGCCCAGCGCCGACGTCGAGCTCTCGACCGCGTCGGCCGACGTCGAGGCGCGCGGCGACTTCGGGGCCGCGAAGGTGAACACCGCCTCGGGCGATATCAGGTTCGAGCGCGTTGGCGGCGACGCACAGGTCAATTCGGCGAGCGGCGATGTGAGCTTCGATGAGATCGGCGGGGCGCTGAGCGTGAACACGGCATCCGGAGACGTCGAGATCCGTCGGATCCAGGGCGAGGGCAAGGTTCGCGCCGCCTCGGGTGACATCTCGATCGGCGAGGCCGATTCGTCGCTGAAGGTGCAAACGGCATCCGGCGACGTCGAGGTCGAAAGCGTGCGCGAAGGTGACGTGACACTGCAAACCGCCTCCGGCGACATCGAGGTCGGGATCAAGCAGGGCTCGAAGCTTTGGATCGACGCGAAGTCGATGAGCGGCGAGACGACCTCGGAGCTCGAGCTCGGAGACGCACCCACTGACGGCGAGGGGCCGCTGGTCGAGGTGCGGGCCACCGCCATGAGCGGCGACATCAGGGTCAAGCGCGCCTAGGACGATGTCCGTCGCCATCGAGATCGACCAAGCCCGGCCGCGGGAGGGGGCCCCACAGCCTCTAACCAGACAACCGGCCTTCGTCCGGTTCTGGATCGGGCAGAGCATCTCGGTCTTCGGCGACCAGATCAGCGCGCTCGCGATCCCACTGACGGCGATCCTCGTGCTCGACGCGTCGGCGCTTGAGGTCGGGATCCTCACGGCGCTCGCCTGGCTGCCGCACCTCCTGTTCTCGCTGCCGGCGGGCGTCTGGATCGACCGGCGCGCCAACAAGCGCGGGAACATGATCGTCGCCGACGTTCTCCGCGGCGCCGCGCTCGCGACGATCCCGCTCGCCTGGTGGCTCGGGACGCTGACTATGTGGCACCTGCTGGCGGTGACCTTCGTCGTCGGCGCGCTAACAGTCTTCTTCGACCTCTCGAGCGCCTCGTTCTTCCTCGCGCTCGTGCACCGGTCGCAGTTCGTCGATGCGAACAGCAAGTTCAGCGCGACCCGCTCGCTCTCGTACATCGCCGGCCCGAGCGTGGCCGGCTTCCTGGTGCAAGTGCTGACCGCGCCCTTCGCATTGGTCGCCGATGCGCTCTCCTTCCTCGTTTCTGCGGTCGCCCTGCGGGGTGTCAACGTGAAGGAGCCCGCGGTCGAGCGCAACGGGAGGAGCGCGCGCGCCGACCTCGTCGACGGGTTTCGCTTCCTCGCGCGTCAGCCGGTGCTGCGGGCGGGCGTCGCCTGCACGAGCATCATCAACTTCTTCAGCTTCTTCGGCTTCGCGATCTTCGTCCTCTACGCGAGCCGCACGCTCGATCTCAGCGCGGCCGCGATCGGCGTCATCCTCGGCGCCGCCTCGTTCGGCGCGCTCGCGGGCGCCCTGATCGCGCCGCGGGTAGGGCGCAGGCTGGGCATCGGCCGAGCGGTGGTCCTCGGTGCCGTGCTCTTTCCGGCGCCGATGGCCCTCTTCCCGCTCGCGCACGGTGACGCCTGGCTTGCAGGCTCGATGCTCCTGGTCGGCGAGTTCTTCGCGAGCGTCGGCGTGATGATCTTCGACGTCAACCAGAACAGCCTCTCGGCGATGCTCACGCCGCAGGCCGTTCGCAGCCGCGTCGTCGGCGTGTCGAGGTTCTTCAACTACGGCACCAGGCCGTTCGGTGCCTTCCTCGGAGGCGTTCTCGGAGCGACGATCGGCCTCCGCCCGACCCTCTGGATCTGCGTCATCGGATGTCTGCTCGGTGTCTTCTTCCTGCTCGCCTCTCCAATGCCGCGGATGCGGGAGGAGGATCTGACATGAGCCGCTCCGAGATCCTCAGGAACCGCCCGCTGCGCGCGTTGCTCGTCGCCGAGGTGATCTCGACGACCGGCGCTCAGATGACCTGGCTCGCCCTGCCGTGGTTCGTCCTCACGACGACGGGCTCGCCTTCGCAGATGACGCTCGTGATGATCGCCGAGCTTGCCGGCTTCGCGGTCGCCGGCGTGCTCGCGGGGAGCTTCGTGCAGCGGCTCGGAGCACGCAGGTCGATGCTGTTCACGGACGCCGCGAGGGCCCCGCTGATGATGCTCGTGCCGGTGCTGCACTGGAGCGGGCACCTGTCGCTCGCGTCGCTTGTGCTGCTCGCGCTCATGCTCGGAATCCTGGGCGCGCCCTACTTCACGGCCCAGAAGGTAATCCTCCCAGAGCTGATCGGCGAGGACGAGCGCGTGATGAGCCAGGCGAACGCGCTCTTCCAGGGCGCGATTCGGCTGACGCTCCTGCTCGGCCCGCCGCTCGGTGGCGTGCTCATCGGTGTGATCGGCGCGGCAGAGGTGCTCGTCGTCGACGCGGCGACCTACCTCGTGTCGTTCGCCCTCGTCGCCTTGTTCGTCCCGGCGCGCAAGCCCGTGGCCGAAGAGGAGGGGTCTCGGGGGCTCCTCGCCGGGTTCCGTTTCTTGATCCGCGAGCCGCTGCTTCGGGTGTGGATGCCGTTCTTCGTCGCGGGCGACGCCGCCTGGCAGGCGTTCTTCGCCGCGGTGCCCGTTCTGACCGTCGAGCGGTTCGACGCCGACGCCAAGATCGCGGGCCTACTGTTCGCGGCGTTCGGAGGGGGCGCTCTGATCGGGAACTTCCTTTCGTTTCGCTTCTTTTCACAGCGAGTCGAGAGCCTGCGGCTGATCGCGCTCTCGGTGCCATTCCAGGCCGCTCCCCTGTGGCTGCTGACGTTCGATGTCGGTGCGGGCGTCATGTTCGTCGCGCTCCTGATCAGCGGGGTCGGGAACGGCGTCTGCAATCCGTCGATCCACTCGATCTACACGCTCCGGATGCCGCCCGCGATCCGCGCGAAGGCGATGGCCGCCGGAATGACGATCTGGGGCCTCGCCATGCCGATCGGGCTCGTCATCGCGGGCCCGGTCCTGACAGCCTTCGGCGCCGGCCCCGTGCTGATCGGGTTCGCTGCCGTTCAGAGCGTGTGCATGGCGGGCGTCGCAATCGCCTGCCTGCGCGCCCGGCCGAGCGCGGCTAGCCCTCCTGTTCCAGCCGGTTTGCCTTAGCCGAGAGTGCGGAGAAGCTCGCCTGCAGAAAGTCGTTCGCGGCGGCGGCGCCGAGTGACCACGTGAGCAGCCGGCCGAAGCGCGGGGCAAGAATCTGTGTCGCCGCGAGCCCGGCGGCGGCCCACGTTCCGACGCATCGGCTACAGGTCACGAGCTCCCCGATCGCCTGCTCCATTCCTCCGTGCACGGGCTCCTCGCCTTCGCCCGAGTGTGCGTGCCCCTCGACGAACGGCTCGCGGACGAAGCTCGTGACCTCATCGTGGGACAGCGTGCGAGCGGCCTTGAACGCCGCGGCGCCGAGGACGACGAAGTCGAGCGCCGTGTTGCACTGAGGATCGCGCCGAAGCGCGCGCGCCATTGCTCCGGCAGCGGCGAGCCCGCCCGCAAACGTGGCCATGATCGCGGCGTAGCTTGAGTACGGCGGGCTTGCGGTTCGCGTTGCCATCGGCCCTAGCGTTTCGCGCGACGGCCCAACTCAAACGTCGCGACGAGCGTCGCTACGCTGGCCACCTGCCCTTCGAGCACGCCGTTGAGAGCGCAGCCGTCCTCCTGTTCCTGCGGGCGCAGCGCTCCTCGCGCTCTCTCGGCGCGCGGGCACCTACGTCTACACGGCAGCCGCGGCCTGGCGCCAGAGAATCTACGTGGGCACGTGAGGCGGCTACTTCTCGGCGTTCGACGCCGCGACGGGTGACCTGCTCTGGCGCCACGACGCCCGAAGGCGGAATCTCGGGCGCGCCGACGGTAATGGCCGGGCTCGTCTACTACTCGACGTTCGGGAAAGTTCACGAACTCGCACCAACGCCGCGTCGAAGACGGGCCCTACCGGACATACCGCTCGACGCACGCACGGGTAAGGCCGTTTGGCAGTTCCCCGACGGGCAGTACTCGCCCATCGTCTCCGACAGGAGTCGCGTATACCTGGTCGGCAGCGAGGGCCGTTTACGGCCTCGTCTCACGCAAGAGTCGAAGATAGTCGTGAAGCCACCGGAAGGTGGCGTCACGCTTGCCGTCAGCCGCGCTGCTGGAGCGGGTTACTTGCCGGCCCGCGAGATGATGACCCGGGCGACGGTGCGGTTGCCGCGCGTGTCCGTCGCCTCGATCCGCAGGTGGCTTCGCCCGGCCGGGAGACGCGATGCGGCGAAGACGTGTGCGAGATAGAAGCGGTAGTGA
>Ga0193741_1000613_pt1 | contig 10629 bp, 11 predicted proteins | sample L2s2metaG_FD_143059 | JGI IMG/M metagenome (GOLD analysis project Ga0193741, IMG submission 143059) | Soil microbial communities from a riparian zone of the East river system, Colorado, United States - L2s2 | ecosystem: Environmental > Terrestrial > Soil > Riparian zone | place: USA: East River...
TAGTAACAAATAGATACAATAAGTTAAATAACAAATAAGACTTACTTTTATATTTATATTTCATCATACTCATCAAAAGATTTTGCCTTAGATGTTTCATGTATTCGCATCATGACATTGTTGATATAACCTTTTTTATTTATGATTCCTTTATCAGATAACAATTCTACTAATGTATCAATTTTAATACTTAATTCTTCTATTTGTTCTAATTCACTTGATTGTACTACTTCTTTGGCTTTATTTTTCTCACTTTTACGATCGGGTAATGTGTTATTTTTTGTAGGTTTATTCGTCAAAATATATCTTATCTTATAATAATTGAGTATTTAAGCACTATTTTATTATAATCTAAATTACTATAACTTTTCTATAAAAAATACTTAATAAATATACTAACTAGATATTTATAGCATCTTAATGAATACACAGAATAAGTCATCAACAAAAAATCATACTAGAAATGAAAAAATTTATAAGATAAAAATCTTTAATGATTCAATAAAATTTTATCTACCTAGAGTTGAAGGTTATAATGACATAATCAAAGATATAACATTAAAATATGGAGCCTTGTCAATTTTTGAGTTTGATGGTTATTTTGAAGGAAAATTTGAACCCACTAAATATATACGAGTGGAAATACATACTAACGATGTAAACACAGAAAAGATGATTGAATTTGCTAATGAAGTAAGAATTAAGTTAAAACAAACGAGCCTTGCATTTGAATTTAATAATAATCTTATATTAGTTGAATCAGACAATTAACAGATTAAATCTATTAGTATAATTTTTGAACTCTTTACATATACATGTATAATCATTTAATCATATATCCCTAGTGAAAAATTTTCAATCACTTTACTTATAATATGTTTTCCTGATAATAACTTATATTTTCTATAAATATAAGATTCTTTTGAGTTATAACCAATTTCCGTAATTGTTTTGTAGGTTTCTAATTTATTTTCCAAGATAATCATACCTATCCCCTTTTCACCTTTTCTTATTTCATATTTGATTTTATTGGGAAGGTTTTTCAAATAGATGATAGAGTTTGCCTCTGCAAGAATTTTTCCTCGATCTTTTGTGATTATATTTATTTTCCTTGTTATAATATTATTTTTTTCAATTTGTTGTATAATTACTATCTTAGTTAACGAATTAGATAGAATTTGTAAGAATAGTTCTGTTGTACCATTATTCATTAAAAGAATCTTTTCAAAATAATTTAACTTAATACTACTCCTCTTTTCGAGTTTTAAAATATCATTTAAAATAGTAGAATTAGATTTAACATTAATAATGAACATATACGTTTAATTAATTAATATTAAACCTAAAATATATTATATTGTTCAATAATATATCGACATACAGTCAGTAATACTGCAAATGATATAGTTATTAAACTCAAAATTTTTAGTGAACGTTCTAATTTGTTTGTATTACAATCAACAATATCGTGAGGTTTTCTTTTTAGTTCTTTATATTTTCTAGAAATTCTTATTTCGACATATGCGACCAAAAATGCGATAATAGATGCAATTAAGGATAATATAGAAATAGAATTAGTTTGAATAACAAATCCTGCTAGTAAAGGGAGGCTACCCCATGATATCGCAAACCAAAAATTATTATGAAAGAATCCGTTAAATAATTCAAAGTTATAAGCAAATAAAAAAAAGCCTTCTATAATTGCAATAATTAATAACAATGGAGTAAATGTAATAATATAATAAATACCCAGTAAATAGGACACAGAAAGTCCCCCCATTACCATCAATCTCAATTCCAAGGTGGAAAAAAAATTACCCCAAGGTTTAATTTTTTTGGAACCTAGGTTATCTGCAGCGTGAGCTGAAACACCAAGACCTAAAAAATAAATAATAAAGATGGATAGAGCTCTATCCCAGGCTATAGATTCTGAAAGCATTGACCCTATTATTGTAAAAGAGATACACATTCCAGTATATGGAAGAAATAGCATTCCAATAAAAGCCCTGAATTTCAAAGGCCCAAACCGTGGAACGAACCATTCGTTTATACGAATAGATTTAGAGTTATTGTCCTTCATATTTTAAAAGCAGATATTATTGCAGAAGTTCCGCCTGTATAATATTTAACATCCAAAGATTGAAACCCTTTCTTTTCTAATGCTATTTTGAGATCGTTAGTCCATGTACTCCGTTTTATAACTTCATCTAAATTATAAAATACGTATTTCCAGGGTTTAATAATTTGGCCAGCCAATTTTAGAATATTAAAATAGGAATTCCATAGAAGTCTCATTATTTTATTCAATGGATATACAAAATCACTGAAAATAACTAATCCACCTTTTTTGAGTAGACGCCATATTTCATCAACCATAAGAGAAATTTTTGCGTATTTAGCCAAATAACAAGATACTATACAATCAAAACTTTCTGATTTAAATGGTAATAACTCTGCCATGGAATTAACCAAAAGTGAATATCCTTTTTTTGCTTTAGCATTAGATATATAACTATATGTTAAATCAACCCCAATAAGGTCTTTGTATGGTATATTAGAAATGAAGGACGAAAAAATTCCTGTCCCACATGCAACATCTAGTATATATTTATGTTCTGGAGTTATATATTTAGCGATATTTTGTTTCCACAATGAATCTTTTCCAAATGTAGTATATTTTACTATTCGATCATAGCTAGCTGCATTTCGATTAGAAAAAAAACTTTTTGCGATAGATTGCACATCGTTAATCAATTTTGGTTCACTATTATATTCGCTTATATTATAATTGACTTATATAAAAATATTCAAGCTTTGAAAAATTCTAATTTAATAATTTCTATTTATGATAAATTTTCATTTTTATACAATCACAAAAAATCATTCTGTTAAGTTATTATAAACTTTTATATGTTGTATATAAATATTTTCACTAGAAAATTATTTATTTAAAATTGACATCCTTAGTATAATAATATAAATAAAATACCTATTTAACAACATTACCTCTAAATCAGTTATAAAATTTAAAACGAGTAAAAAACTATATGGAGAATATCAATTATAATAACATACTATTTTCAAATTTAATAGAATAAATTGGTAATTATAGGTACATAAATCTTTAACTCTACTAATATCGGATAAAATTTATTGATTACAATAAAAAACGAATTACTTATATATTTATTATAACGAACTGAGTTAATGAATAGGTATTACATTTTGTTACCGATTATAATGGGTATGATTATTATCATACCATTATTTACTTTACTAGCATACGCACAGAAAAATGCAACTATAAGTCCTAACTGCGGTACAGAGGAAGGCTTCGAAGTCACTCTTGAAACAGATGGATTTGGACCAAGCAGTAATGTACATTGGGATTTGGTTGATACAAAAAATAACACCATTGCACTCTCGGGTTATTTTACAACAAATAGTAGCGGTGGTTTTGAAGAACGTACATATGTTGATGATATTAGCAGTGGAGATTACAAAATAAAGTTCTTTGATGATGCGGATACAAATGATAAACTAGATGCAAATAAGACAGGACTTTCTCTAGACTTTTCTATACCATGCAAAAGCCAATAATGACAACATAATAAAATGGAGGTTAGTGAAAGAAACCTATGAAAACCAGTATTTTGTCTATCAATTCATTTATTGGCATATTATCATCATCAATTCTCTTATTTTTATCAATAGCAAGTATTTCTAACGTTCATGCTGCAACATCTGATTTTAACTTTGCAGCTGTAGGAGACTGGGGTTGTAATTCCAATACCGATGCAACTGTTAAAGGAATAGCCAATACAAAAACTACAAATAAGCTCGGAGCGCCTGAGCTTGTGTTAGGTTTGGGAGATTATTCTTATCAACCTACAGCAAATTGTTGGCTCAGTAAAGTTGCATCCATAGATGATAATATGAAAATTACTATAGGAAATCATGAAAATTCTGCCAAAACTGGATTTAACCAATATAAAAAGTCATTTGGTCTAACATCGAATGCATACTATTCATTTGATTTTCAGAACGTTCATTTTATAATAATGAATACTCAAACCCCATATATAGCTGGTTCTTCACAATATAATTTTATAAAGAGTGATTTAGCAAAAGCAGCCAACAAAGCTAATACTAATTGGATAATTGTAGTCATGCATGAACCTTTTTACACATCACCTACAAGTTGCAAAATTAAATCATGTCAAGGTATAGGTAATTTGCGAGATATTTATCATCCACTTTTTGACACATATAAAGTAGATTTAGTTCTAGGAGCACATCTGCATGATTATCAGAGATCATTTCCATTAGAATATAACTCTGCAAGTAGTTCAAAACCTATTATGACTAGTAAAATTCCGTCAAAGTATAATGATCCTAAAGGAGAAATATATGTAATTGTAGGTACGGGTGGAATCAACTTCCACAAGATTATAGGTAAAAACTCATACATAGTAAATCAACAAAGTTCTTTTTTTGGTCACTTAAATGTGGATATAACTAACAAAGGACAAGTACTGACTGCTAAGTTTATTCAAAATAATGGAAAAGTATTTGATTCATTTTCGATAACAAAATGACAAATACAACAAATAAATTTTTTGTAATTTCTTTAGCTAAAATGAAGTACTAACTTTAAATAGATCCAATCAATTTATGACAAAAACTTATTTACAAAGTTATTATAGTTCATGAATATCTCATTTTCGATACGTTAAGTTATTTTAGAATATAACTTCAATTAAAAAATTAAAAATTTGATGTACGCCTATGACTTTATTTAAAATATTAATTCTAATGCATAATAAATTAGTAAAACATTTAGTACGAAAATAATGTTTAATATAGATAATTATTTTTTACCTATAAGAATCTATTTCATAATCAAATTTAAAAACAGATAGATCAATTCTCTAATTCAGAATAATGATTGACGAATCATTTTATCTTTTTAATATATAAAATAAAAATAGTGGGTATTAATGAAATAATTGCTGCAGTTAAGAAGATTAAATTATAGGCTTCTGAAGAAGGCAAAAAATTATTATTTTCATATATAGAGGTTTTAAAATTCTGTAAAAATAGAGACGAGATAACAGGCCCTATTGACATTCCAATAATAAACAATAATGAAGTCACTCCTACAGAGATTTCTGTCAATTTCTTTGGGGTTGATGTTGTTATTATATTAAATCCACCTACTTGCAAAAACGATATTCCTATTCCAATAATAACTAAATTAACTACAATGGTAAATTCTGAAAAATGAAAGAAGAATATACTAAAAAATCCTAATAAACTTATTATACTTCCTAATAAAGTTGGTTTAATGTTTCCTAATTTGGAAACTAAAAATCCAGAACAAACAGAAACTAAAAATAGAACAATCATAAACGGAAATTGAATCTCAACTACTTTAATAGCATCACCTTCAAAACCTACTGGATAAGGATTACGGATTAATATTGGTAACATTTGATAAATCATAAAAGTTGTTAAACCTGATATCATTAAAATGATATTTGTAAAAAGAAGAATTTTCTGTTTAAAGATTCCAAGAGAAATGACCGGATTTTTATTTCTTTTTGAAAAAAATATAAACAATATAAGACTAATTAGCGTAATTATTGTGAAAACAATTGTCAGCTGAAATTGTTGAGGATCGAATTCTTCTAAATTTGATAATACGATTAAAAAAGATGATATCAAGAATGCTAAAGTTATAGTTCCTTTAAAATCAATTAGATTTAATTTACTCAATTTTTTACTAGTTAATGTATCAATACTCTCAGGATTTTCATTGATTAAGATTTCTTCATTTGGAATATTTATTTTTTTATTAATGAGAATTATCGTTAAAATAGAAATAGGAATAAACACAAAAAAAATAGTCTGCCATCCAAAATTATCTATTACATATCCTCCAACTACTAGACCAATTACAGATCCTGAGGAAAAAAGAGCAATGATTATTCCTTGACCTATGGCAAGCGATTCTTTTGGAAAAACGGTTTGTATGATACTGAAGGCTAATGGGAACATTGCAAGTCCTAAACCTTGAATTACTCTTGCAACAATCAAAAAGGAAAAATTCATAGCGAATCCTGCCAATAATGTCCCAATTACATATAATATCATCAAAGTCAAAAGAATTTCTTTTTTTCCAAAAATAACAGACAATTTTGATGCAATAGGTGTCATTACTGCTCCTGCGATTAAATATGAGCTCAATATCCATGATGAATCAGAATATGTAATATTGAATTCATTAATAATATCAGGAATCGCAGGTATTATCATTGTTTCACCCGCTGTAGAAATCAAATCCACAGAACCAAGAATAAAAAGCGTAAACCATGCTATTTGTGGAATTTTATTCCATTTAGTGTTTTTATCTATGGGATTAGATGGAACGCCCTCATTCACTTAATTTTTATGGAATCATTTCCTTATATAAATAAAAAGAATATTAAACTAGATGCCAGCATAAGATTTTGTTTTAATTAAACCAAAATCAAAGAATATATGAGATTGTAAATCTCTAAATTGATATTTATCAAATATGAAAATTAAGATTTTAATATCTTTATTTGTTTTAATAATACTAGTTACAAATAATACATTTTTTGTATATGGTCAAAATTCTAATGATACTAACATTTTTGAAAACATAATTAAGAATTTAAAAAATAAAATTATCGATTTCACCAAAAGTATGGAATATACCATAGATATTAACGCTGATCAAATCTTTCCAAACGATACTATCAAGAACTCTGTATTAAATAAAAATGAGCCAATGGAATATTCAATTCCCATTTTAGAATATAAGCTATTAGGTTTTGATATATTTGCTACAGATATAAAAGTAAGAACAGAATCAAGCAGGATTGATGAAGAGAGTAAAGATAAATTGAGAATAGAGTTTCCTATTATGCAAGCAAAGAATGTTAATGTAAATAATGAAATTTTTGATCTAAATTATGAGAATATTGATTTAAGCTCTACTTATACAATTTATGATTCAGAATTAGATAAATTTACTATTCATATTCCAGTCTATGTAGCGGCTAGATATTTACCAAAATAAATATAATATAGAAAAGTAAAATATACATTATAATAAAATTCAAGAATTATCACAGGATATCCTTTTAAATTTTACTCATCTAACATAATTAACACTATTAGATTACATCTAAAATAGTTTTATCAATAATTAATCAATAAGTTTTGCAAAATTCTATTATAAATGTAGCATAAATTTATATTTAAATTTGTTTAAACGATATTTCTTTTTTAATATAACTTTTTTTATAAATAATTAATCAATAAGTTTTGCAAAATTCTATTATAAATGTAGCATAAATTTATATTTAAATTTGTTTAAACGATATTTCTTTTTTAATATAACTTTTTTTTATAAATATTATAAGCTTTTACTATATTATTTAAATTATTTTAGGGGCAAAAATTTAATTATCCTAAAATTAAGTGAAGTATGTAAAGAATTGATTTTAAATTGGATCAGAAGAAAGACATGGAAGCCAAAAGGAAAAATATATAGTTTAAAATGTAACCAATGCGGGGACGGATTTATATCTAATCATCCAATGGAAGCACCAATTTGTGGCATGTGCTTACAAAAAATTAAATCGATAGACTTAACAGTTGATACGGAAAAGAAATGTATAATATGTGGAAGAAATGGAGCTATTTATTCTTCTAATAAATGTAATGATTGTTATTTCAAAAGATAAGTTATTAATTATATCTTATTAAAGGTTTCTTTATAAATTATTGAAACAATTCAATTAATATTTCTAATTTAGAATTATTTTTACTTATTTATCAGATTTAATATATAACATAGCATTAGTATTACTTTTTTTGTTGCCATCTATTGATGCATATATTTTCATTCTACTTTTGTATATAATTTCCTGTATAAAATATATAGATATAGCAATTTACATATTATTTAAAATCTATCTATATTTTTTATAAATAAACTACAATATCAAGATTCTGTTATGTCACTAGTATCATCATTGGTATAGTAATGATATAATGAGAGTAACCCGTTAAAGTCCTAATAACTTAAATAATAACAAAACTAATGCACTGATTCCCGCACTAGCAGGTATTGTAATAATCCAAGCATAAATTATTTTTTTTCCTATACCCCACCTTACCGCAGAAAGTCTTCTTGTAGTACCTACACCCATTATAGCCCCGGCTATGGCATGAGTTGTACTAACCGGAATTCCCAACCATGCCATGGCCGTTAATATTACTCCACCACCAGTTTCTGCGCAAAAGCCTTGATATGGTTTCAATTCGGTGATACGAAAAGCCATTGTTTTTACTATTCGCCATCCCCCCAAAAACGTTCCAACAGCTATGGCTATAGAAGCTGAAAGAATTACCCAAATTGGAACTTCGAAATTTTCTGCATCTAAAAAACCACCAGATATTAGTAAGGCAGTGATTACGCCCATAGTTTTTTGTCCATCATTTGCTCCATGGGTAAGAGAGAAAAAGGCAGATGATGCTATCTGTAATTTACCAAAGACTCGATTTATTTTGCCTGGGTGATATTTTTTCAGAAAATATATTAACAATATTCCAAATGCCAAAGCAATAACAAATCCAAGAACAGGAGAAACTACAAGAAATGTTAATACTTTTTGCACACCTCCAAAAACTATTGCTTCAAAACCACCAAAAACTAATGCAGAACCAATTAATCCACCAATAAGTGCATGACTACTAGACGATGGTAAACCAAAGTACCAGGTAATCAAATCCCATATGATTGCTCCCACTAGTCCCGCTAAAATAACTTCAGCAGTTGAAAAATTAGGTTGTATAATTCCCTTACCTACAGTCGCTGCTATAGCTGTACCAAAAACAAACGGTCCAATAAAATTAGCTAGAGCTGCCATACCTACTGCATGAATTGGTTTTAAAACTCTAGTTCCTACAACAGTTGCTATTGCATTAGCTGCATCATGAAAACCATTTACGAAATCAAAAAAAAGAGCTGCAATTATTCCTGTTATAATTAACGGTATTGGTTCCACTTTAGCATCATTCCTACAAAGAACAATTATCCATATTTGAGAACTATATCTTCCACTATATCTGCCACATCCATACACCTATCTATGGAAGATTCTAGATTTTGATAAATTTCATAATTCTTAAGTATTTGTACAGCATCATTGGTTTCAAACAATTCCGCTATAGCTTTTCTATAAAGATGATCCGCTTCACGTTCATGTTTTTTAATTTTGTTACAGTGTTCTATGAATTTTCCATTTTTTTTTGATGACTGTAATTTTATTAACACATCATGTATTTCTTGGGAACATAAATGTAAAATCTTAGCAAGATCTAACATATAGGGCATAGGTTTTTTAATTTTAAAAAGTACAAACCTATCCGCAGTACCATCTACATAATCTAAAACTTGATCTATTGTACTAGTCAACCCTGATAGATCTTCTCGATCTAATGGAGTAACAAATGTCTGCGATAAAGTTGTAAATAACTCATGAGTAATACTATCGCCTTTAACTTCAAGATCTTTTATCTTATCTTTATTTTCAGAAAGAGATTTTTCATAGTCAGTTAAAAGTTCTGTCAGTAAAGATGTTGCTTCAACTAAAATAGATCCTTGTTTTTCTAAAGCCCCAAGGATTAATTTATCATTACCACGAGCCCAAGTAAGCCAATTTGTAGGCAAATCTCCATATCACCTTAACACAATAAAATTAATATTTTATAAAGCATTAGATATTTTTTACCTGATGATTCTGATTGTTAATAATAATAAATGTGTTTTATGACTTTTGTAATTATTATTTATTATAAACATTAGATTATAGCAAGAGCTCTAACAGGAGATCCCGATGCTCCAAGCAATTTGAGCGGAATTGCTATTAAGTCAAATTTTTTTTTATCTATTTGAGATAAATTACATATATTTTCTATTATTATTATACCATTTTTTAAAAGTATTTTATGGACAGGAAATTCTGATTCTATTGCTGAATCGATACTAGGACTATCAATTGCTACAGCATTAATTTTTTTATTAGATAGGTAAATAGCTGCCTCTGGAGAGAGACCAGGATTTGCATTTATATAATTATCGGAATTATAATTATGTTCCCAGCCAGTAGAAAAAACAATAGAATCATTTTCTTTGATATCTATATTACTGTTGATTATATCTTCTACTGTGATAAGTTGATTAGATGATTTAAAAATTTTTAACATATGAACATTCTTCATGACAAATCTATTGACATCAATATTATCTATGGGCTCAGCCTCTTCAATAAAATGAGAAGGAGCATCTATATGAGTTCCAGTATGTGTGCTTAAAAAGATTGCTTCTGAATCATAGCTGTCAATACTATATTTAGACCACTTTAAAAAATAAACATTTGGAGATCCAGGATAAAGTTTAATCTTCGAGTTTATCGATTGACTTAGATCTATAATCATATTATTTGCAAATTGCATCTCCTTTTTAATTATTTTCAGAAGAATACAAGATAATTTAATTATAGATAGTTGATCAAATAATACGTTTACTAT
>Ga0193741_1000614_pt1 | contig 10625 bp, 11 predicted proteins | sample L2s2metaG_FD_143059 | JGI IMG/M metagenome (GOLD analysis project Ga0193741, IMG submission 143059) | Soil microbial communities from a riparian zone of the East river system, Colorado, United States - L2s2 | ecosystem: Environmental > Terrestrial > Soil > Riparian zone | place: USA: East River...
TGTCTGGGCCGACATTGCAGCAGTTGTACGACGACCTGCTCATCGCGCACAACGTGACGCTCGAGCAGGTGTACGCCGAGACGAATCAGCGCCCGCTCCAGATGCTGGCGGAGAGCCTACTTGAGTATGAGCAGGGATTCGCTCTCTGGCGCTTCCTTCACGTCCAGCTCGTCGAGCGAATCATCGGACCCGCGACTTCCGGCACCGGGGGCACGCTTGGCTCCAAGTACCTGCAGAAGACCATCTCGCAGCGGTTCTTTCCAAAGCTGTGGGAAGTCAGGAGCAAGTTCTTCAAGGGCTAAGGCGCGCTTCGTCGGCGTCAATGGCCGGAAGGCTCGACTGACCACACGAACGGAAGGGGATACGCGGAACACGCGGAATGGGCGGAACATGCGGAAGTTTTCCTTTGTTATTTCGCAAGAGAGCTCCGTGAGGCGCCTGATGCATCCCGAGCCGCCGTGAACAAAAAATCCCAGCTCTGCGATCGGATCTATAGCGCCAAATCGAGCGATCCGCGCTCTTTCCGCCAACTCCGCGTGGTCCGCGTAACCCCTTCCGTCGTAATGGCCGGCCTGAGCGGAAGTTAAGGAATGAGATCCACCTCGCTCAGCCGGAGCGACCCCCTTAAATTGGTCGCATGACCCCCGCAGCTAATCCCGTATACCTCGACCACGCCGCCACCACGCCGGTGCGGGAAGAGGTTTTCGAGGCGATGAAGCCGTTTTTCGGCCCTCGCTTCGGAAACCCTTCCAGCACGCATCGGTGGGGGCGCGAAGCCCGCGCGGCGCTGGACGAGGCCCGGGAACGGGTGGGCCGATGTCTAGGAGCGCGGCCGGACGAGATCTGCTTCACCTCGGGCGGGACTGAAGGCGACAACCTCGCCATCCTCGGCGCGTGGCGCGCGCTCAAGGCGAAGGGACGCACTGCGGTCGTGACGACGCCGATCGAGCACAAGGCCGTACTTGGGGCCGTGCACCAGGCGGCGCGGGAAGGCGCAGAAGAGCGCATGCTCGCGATGACCGCCGATGGCGTAATCGATCTTGCGTCGTTCGACGAGCTCGTCGACGATGCGGTGGCTGTCTGCTCCACAATGTGGGTCAACAACGAGATCGGGTCCATTCAGCCGGTTCCGGAGCTCGCGGCGAAGGCGAAACAGCGCGGCGCTCTCATGCACACGGACGCGGTCCAGGCGTTCGGAAAGATTCCGATCGACGCCCAGAAGCAGCAGTTCGACTTCCTCACTATCTCGGGACACAAGTTCGGCGCGCCGAAGGGAATTGGCGCGCTTTACATTCGGCGCGGGACCCCGCTCGAGCCGTTGATGCATGGCGGGACTCAGGACCGCGGTCGCAGACCCGGTACGGAGAATGTCGCCGCGGCAGTCGGACTCGCGCGTGCCGCCGAGCTGACGCTCGCAGAATGTGAGGCGCATTGCGCGCGAACGAGAAAGCTGCGCGAAAGACTCGAGGCCGGAATCCTGGCCCGCGTTCCAGACGCAGTAATTCATGGCCGGGGCGCCGAGCGCGCTCCTCACATCGTGAACGTCTCCGTGCCGGGCACTGACAGCGAATCGCTGTTGATGGCGCTCGATCTCCGCGGAATCGCCGCCTCTGGTGGGTCGGCGTGTCAGAGCGGAGGCATCAGCCCGTCCCACGTCCTCACCGCCATCGGGGTTCGCCCCGACCTGGCCAGCGCCGCAATTCGGATGAGCCTGGGATCGCTTACGACCGACGCATGCATCGACCGGGTCGTGGAAGTCTTTCCCGCGCTGGTCGCCAAGGCGAGACAGCTCGCGGCCGCGGAGTGACGATGACGCGAGAGCGAGTACTGGTCGCAATGTCGGGCGGCGTCGATTCATCGGTGGCCGCTGGCCTCCTCGTAGAACAGGGATACGACGTTGTCGGCGCGACTATGAAGCTGTTCTGCCATGGGGAGGACGTGCCCGATCGTCCGTGCTGCTCGCTGGACTCCGTCAACGACGCGAGACGCGTATGCGAGCAGCTGGGAATTCCACACTACGTGCTCAACCTGGAGACGCGCTTCGGACACGACGTCGTCGACAATTTCGTCGACGAGTACGCGCGCGGGCGTACGCCGATTCCGTGCGTGCGGTGCAACACCTTCACGAAATTCCGCGATTTCCTGAAAAAGGCGGACGCGATCGACGCGCGCTGGATTGCGACGGGTCACTACGCGCGGGTTGTCGACGGCGGGCTGGTTCGCGGGCTCGACGAGAACAAGGACCAGACCTATTTCCTGTGGGGGATCGATCGCGCGGTTCTATCGCGCCTTATTCTCCCGGTGGGCAGTCTGGACAAGGCGCAGACGCGCGCACGCGCGCACACGATGGGATTGGAAGTGATCGCAGAGAAGCCGGAAAGCCAGGAGATCTGCTTCGTGCCGGACGGCGACTACGCGCGAATCCTGGAGCAGCGGCTGCCTGCGGATGCCCCGGCGCTGTCTCGCGGGCCGATCATGACGTCCAGCGGTACCGTCGTCGGCGAGCACAATGGATTCGCGCGTTTTACGATTGGTCAGAGGCGCGGAGTGCCGGGCGGATTTGCTCATCCGATGTACGTCGTCGCGATTCGTCCCGATCAGCGCGCCGTCGTCATCGGTACGCGCGACGAGCTGCTTGGCAGCGGTATCGTCGCACGTGAGGTGAACTGGTTGAGCGATGCTCCGCGCGTCGGTGACACTGTCAGCGTGCGGGTTCGGCATCGGGCGCCGCTCGCGCGAGCCGAGATAATGCGGCTCGACTCCGACGAGATCGAGCTGGCCCTCGACGAGCCGGTATCGGCCATCACGCCGGGCCAGTCGGTCGCCTTCTACGACGGATACAGGGTGCTCGGCGGCGGCTTCATCGAGGCATCGCGCCCAAAGCGTGCGGCCCTTCCCGTACTCGCAGCGTAACGCACGCCTTGCTAATACCGTTCGTCGGTCTCGTCGCTGTTCTCGCCCGGGGCGTGATAGCCCAGGAGCCTGCCCCTTTCACTCCGCCGAAAGCCGAGCCGGTGATCGTCACCGCTGGGCGAACGAGCGCGGACCCACCCTCGGATGCAATCGTCCTCTTCGACGGAAAGGATCTATCCCGGTGGCGGGGACAGAACGGCGGGCCGGCCAGGTGGACGATCCGGGATGGCTACGTCGAGGTTGTGCCGGGCTCGGGTGACATCACGACGAAGGAAGGGTTCGGAGATGCCCAGCTGCACATCGAGTGGGCAACGCCGGCCGTAGTGAAAGGCGAGGGACAGGACCGTGGGAACAGTGGCGTCTTCCTGATGGAACAGTACGAGATTCAGGTTCTCGACTCCTACGACAACAAGACTTATTTCCACGGGCAGGCCGGCTCGGTTTACAAGCAGCACGCCCCTCTCGTCAACGCGTCGCGCAAGCCGGGCGAATGGCAGACCTACGACATCGTCTTCCACGCTCCGAGGTTCGACGAACAGGGCAAGGTGATCGACCGCGCGCGCGTCACGGTACTTCACAACGGTGTTCTCATTCAGAACAACGCCGAGATCTACGGCATCACCTACAACGACCGGCCGGCTCTGTACATCGCGCACGACATGAGTCGACCAATTCGCCTGCAGGATCACGGCAATCCGATGCGCTTCCGCAATATCTGGATCAGGCGGCTGTAAGTCCCTGCTCTGCGGCGTCCGCTCCAGGTTCGGCTGCCGGCGTTCGCGTGGATAGCCAGAAGATGGCCAGCGAGCCGAGGGCGAGCACCGACGCCGCGAGAAATGCCGCACCTGGCACGTGCACGCTCGATTCGGGAGCGCTGAAGCGAGCGAAGAGGTGGGTCATGATCGGGGGGCCAATGATGGCGGCCAATGAGAACAGGCTCGCCACCGCCCCCTGAAGCTCCCCCTGCGCGTCCGGGCTCACCCGGTGAGACATGAAGGCGTTCATCGTGGGCATCACGAGCGCCGCGAAAAACCAGCTGCCGAGCAACGCGAACATCATCCAGCTCGCGGTTGCCAATCCGAACCCGGCGTAGCCGATCGCTCCGGCAACGATCCCAATGATCGCCGCACCTCGCTCACCCAGCCGTGGCACCAGTTGCCGCATGACGATCGCCTGAGCCGTCGCCATCACGAGTCCGACTGCTGCGAATGAGGCTCCGATCATCGCTTCCGACCAGCCAAACCTGAACTTCGTGTAGAACGCCCAGGTGCTGGGCATTACCTGATTGCCCAGTCCCCACAGGAAGAGCGCGGCCAGAACGCCGAGGACGACGGGATGCTTCTTCATCTGTGCAAGCGTGCCTAGTGGGTTCGCCCGCCGCCATTCGAACGCCCGCCGCCTCTCCAGGGGAAGGGACTCCGGCAGAACGAAGAATCCGTAAAACAGATTGAGCAGACTGAGCGCCGCCGCCGCGAAAAACGGCGCGCGCGAGCCAAGACTGCCCAGCAGTCCACCAATAGCCGGCCCGATGATGAAGCCGATTCCAAAAGCGGCGCTGATGACCCCGAAATTCTGCGCGCGCCTCTCCGGCGGGCTGATGTCAGCGACATACGCGTACGCCGGCGTGAATGAAGCGCCGGCCGCGCCGGCGATCGCGCGGCCCACAAAGAGCCACGACAGCGTCGGTGCGAATCCCATGATGATGTAGTCGATCCCGAGCGCGCCGATTGCGAACAGCAAAACCCGTCGCCGTCCGAAACGATCCGAGAGGTTCCCGAGGACTGGGGCGAAAACGAACTGCATCGCGGCGTAGACGAAGCCTAGCCATCCGCCGTACACCGCTGCGCGACTGAGACCCTCACCTGTCAGCTCCAGGAGTAGCCTCGGCATTACGGGCATGATCAGCCCGAAGCCGATGGTGTCGAGCAGGAGCGTCACCGCGATGAACGCCAGCGCGTGCTTGTGGCTGTGGACAGGGGTGTCTGCAGTCTCGGGTGTCATCTAATGCCGGTGGTCGGGGAACGAATCGTCTACAAGAGGAAAAGCAGTGGAGCAAGCACCAGCAGGAACAAGCCAAGAATCATAGCAAGCGCCACCTGTCTCGCAGTCACGATTTTCTCCCTCGAAGACCGGCGAAAGAAATAGACGCAGAAAGGAAGGTTGATGGCCAATGCCGTCAGCCCACCAGGTGCGTATCCCCGAAAGAGAACCATCGCCGAGAGGTGTGGAAGGAAAACGTTCCAGAGCAGAGCTGCCGCGATCACGGCGACGACTTCGCGTTTGGAGCTGGTCTCGCGACCAGTCGTGGCCCACCCGATGAGGAGCGCGGGGACCAGCGTCACTACGACGAGCGCAATGTACAATTGCGACAAGGAGGGTGGCAGCCCGGCTTCGCGGAGCACCGGAACGCGCGCAACATATTCGCCGACGCGCGGGAGAAACGCACGCGCAGTGACGGCCTCTTCCGCGTTGTGGAGCGCGATGATGGCGGCAAGGAGGCGCTGAGTGGAGCGATAGGAGAGCCTATCGAGAAGCATGCCTACTCCCATGCTGGTGAGAGGACAGCAACAACGTGCGGCCTGAGGACGCGCTAGTACTTCATCCCCCCCGACTCCGCGAACTCCTTCATCATCCGCTCCTGCTCTTCCGACAGCTTCTCTGGAACCTGGATCGACACTTCGACGATCAGATCGCCCTTCTTCTCTCCCTTCTGGATTCCCTGGCCGCGCACCCGGAAGCGCTTCCCCGACGGAGTACCCGGGGGAATCTTGATCGCCACTTTCTTCCCCTCGAGCGTGCGCACGCTGATCTTCGTTCCCAGCGTCGCCTGCGCGATGTTGAGCGGCACCGTCGCAATCACGTCCAGTCCGTCGCGCTTGTAGAACTTGTCAGGCAACACGTTGAAGGTGATGACGAGGTCGCCCGGCGGGCCGTTCGCGCTTCCCTTTCCGCCCTGGCCCTTCAGCCTGATCTTGGAGCCCGTGTCGACTCCAAGCGGGACGTTCACCAACACCTTTCGGCGGACGCGCACTTCGCCACTTCCGCGACATGTCGGACAGGGCTCGGTGGGAACCTGTCCCTTGCCGAGACAGACCGGGCATGGACGGTTCACCGCGAACCCGCCCTGCCCGAACGAGACCACGCCGCGGCCATTGCATTCCGGACACGTCGTGAGCTGAGCGCCAGGAGCGGCCCCAGTTCCGTGACATGTTGAGCACTCCTCGGACACCTCGAGCTCGATCGGGACTTTCCCGCCCCGGGCAGCCGTGCGGAATGGTATGTCCAGGTTCGCTTCGACCGTCTGACCCTTCTCGGGCCCGCGGGAGCGAGAAGTTTGGCGCGCCTCACCACCGCCGAACATCGAGCTGAAGAGGTCGCCGAGGCCGCCCAGCCCGCCGATGTCGAACTCCTCGAAGTTGATGTTCTGCGCCCCGCGACTCCCGCCGCGCGTTTGTCTGGCGCCGCCTCCAAAGCCCCCGAATCCTCCACCGTCGAATGCGCCGAGACGGCGCATCTCGTCGTACTGCTTTCGCTTTTTCGGATCGCTGAGAACGTTGTTCGCCTCGGAGATTTCCTTGAAGCGCTCAGCCGCCTTGGCGTCGCTGGCGTTGGCGTCGGGGTGATATTTCTTGGCGAGCTTGCGGTAGGCCTTCTTGATCTCGTCCTGGGAAGCGCTGGAGCTTACGCCAAGAGTGGCGTAGAAATCCTTCGTCTGTGCCATGTCCGATCAGCGCGCGAAGACGGTCAGCCGTTCCACTGCTTCACGACGACCCGCGCGGGCCGGAGCAGCTGCGACTTGAACACGTATCCGGGCTGATACACACGAGCGACGACGTGATCGTCTTCCTTTGCCGACGTGGGCTCGGTCGCAACGGCCTCGTGGAGCGCGGGATCGAAGGTCTCCCCTACCGGATTGACGATCTCCAGGCCGGCACCACCCAACGCCTTGAGCAGCTTCTTTTCTACCATGTCAACTCCCTGCACGACCGTCACGGCATCCGTCGTCGAAGGATCCACGTGCGCGAAGCGCGCGACGTCATCGAGCGCCTCGATGAGCTGGCGCACCAGATCGGCCTGCGCGCGCGTTCCGGCATCCGACCGCTCCTTCGCCGACCGCTTTCGGTAGTTGTCGTACTCCGCGGCCAGCCGGAGATACCTCTCACGCTCGCCCGCCGCATCCGAATCGCCGCGGCTCTCGGTCGCGCCGGCGCTTGCGGATCCCGAGGCGCCGCTGCCGTCCGCGGCGGCCGTCCCACCGGTTGTATCGAACGATGGGTCCGTACCCTGCGCGGCGCCGTCGCCTCCGCCGGGCGCGAAGTCGTTCTCGGACCCCATGACATCCTGCTCGGGAAGCGGTGTCTGGTCTCCCTTCTTCTTCGAGTGTCTCATGCGTCTAAGTTAACCGTTTGAGAGCGCGCGTCGCACCATCTCCAGCGCAGCTTGAGCCGCGCGCTGCCTGATCTCTGCCCGATCTCCTCCAACATGGAAACGCCGTGCCTTGACCTCGGCACCATCCACGGCAACCCACACCAATCCTACCGGCTTTTCCGAGGTACCACCGCCGGGCCCGGCAATCCCTGTCACCGAAACCCCGACGTCCGCACCCAGCTTCTCCCGCACTCCCGAAGCCATCTGCACGGCGATCTCTTCGCTCACTGCGCCGTAGCGTTGCATGTCCCCGACCCGGACACCCAGCAGATCCCGCTTCACGTCGTTGTGATATGCGACGATGCCGCCGAGGAACACATCGCTCGAGCCGGGAATGTTGGTGAGCCTTTCCCCCAGCAGCCCGCCGGTACAGCTCTCGGCAACGGCTAGTCTGAGGTTCGACGCGCGGCATCTTTCCAGCACCACGGCGGCGAGATCGGCGTCATCCTCCCCATATGCATACGCCGCAACCCGACTCTTCAGTTTCACGATCGCATCCCGGATCATTCTCTCGGCTTGCGCGCGAGGCAGCCCTTTCACCGTGACTCGAAGATCGACGCCTGCTACCCCGGGTCGATAGGCCAGCGGCAGAGAGCCAAGCTCGGTGCCCGGCTCGCCGAGGAAATTCGGCCCCAGCAGGTCGGCAATCGCCGATTCCGCGATTCCGGTAGTGCGGAGCGTCCCCGACAGGACCGCGTTCTCTTCTCCCTTCGCGCGTGCCTTGATCGCCGGCAATAGCTCGTCGGCCAGCATGCCGCGCATTTCGCGCGGAACTCCGGGCATCATCGCCACCCACCGGCCGCGATCATCCTCGAGCCATATTCCAGGCGCGGTGCCGTGCCGGTTGGTGAGTATGCGCGCACCTTCGGGGATCTCGGCCTGTGCGCGGTTCGTCGCCGGGAACCGGCTGTTGGGAAAGCGCGCGCGCCAACGCTCCTCGATCCTCGCCGCGATCGCTTCATCCAGCTTCATCTCCCGACTGAAGATCTTCGCGATCGCCGGCTTGGTGAGATCGTCGCTCGTCGGGCCCAACCCGCCGGTGGTAATCACGGCGCCGGTTCGCTCGAGAGCCTCGCTCACGGCAACGGCGATCTTGTCCGCTTCGTCACCGACGGTGGTTCGCCGAACCACTTCGACGCCGCTCGCGGCGAGCGTACGCGAGATGTGAGCGGCGTTTGTATCGATCGTAAAGCCGAGGAGGAGCTCGTCACCAATGGTGATCAGCTCGACCTGCAGAGGGCTCACAAGGCGAATACTCCGGAGTACCGCCGGAGATAGACAGCGAGAGAGTAAAGGGTAAGGATCACCGATACGACCATTGTCACCGTGCCAACGATACCGTTGAAATTTGCAAAGGCGAGCCAGGCGGCATCATTCGCCCACCCACGATCTCGGGCAAGAGTCGCGGCAAAGAACCAGAAATAGGCCGCGCCGACCCACGTTGATTGGAAGCCGGTCTTCCACTTGGCGGAACCGATGGCGGAGATGATCACCCCGCGGCGGGCCGCGGCGTGGCGGAAAATTGTCATGAAGACCTCGCGGCCGATCACGATCGCGACGATCCACCACGGAAGTCCGACCTTCCCAAATGGCGTCAAGAACTGGAGCCCGGCGGCATCGATGTTCTCCGCCTGGGTTGGCACCAGCGGATCGGTCGGGGGCGCCATCAGCACGAACATCGGAATCAGAGTCGCAAAGAGCAGCAGCTTGTCGGCGAGCGGATCGAGCAGCCTGCCGAGATCCGTGATGAGGTTGCGCGTTCGCGCGAGATAGCCGTCGTAGTAGTCGGTGACCGCAGCGACGATGTAGAGTACGAACGCAATCAGTCGCGCGCCGGGCCCACCTATGAACGGCAGTGCCGCGATGAATGGCGCCGCGAGTATTCGGCCGAAGGTGATCGTGTTCGGGAGATTGATATTCACCCGCGGCTTTCTCCGATCGCTAGGCCAACGCCTTCAGCACCAGCTTGCTCACGGCCTTCAGCGTGTCGAACACGCCGTCACCGTTCACCGCAATCGCCTCGAAGTACGGCGCTTTCTCGACCCACTCCCCACCCGGCAGCTGCTCGACGAGGTTCTGCCCGGCGTGGTACGGATCCGGCTGAACGCGGTGCTTCGACCCGTCTTCCACTTCCCAGCCGGGATTGAGCGCCGCCTGCAGCTCGTCGATCGGCGCCGCGTTCGGCAGGTCGCGCTTGTTGTACTGGATCACGAACGGCATCTGCGTCAGATCATATCCGTATTCGGACATGTTGTCGTAGAGATTCTGCATCGACTCGAGGTTCGCTTCCATCCGTTCCGCCTGGGAATCGCCGACGAAGACTATGCCATCTACGTTCTTGAGTATCAGCTTGCGGCTGGCGTTGTAATAGACCTGGCCGGGCACGGTATAAAGATGGAAGCGCGTCTTGAAGCCGCGAATCGTTCCGAGGTCGACGGGAAGGAAGTCGAAGAAGAGAGTGCGCTCGGTCTCCGTCGCCAGCGAGATGAGCTTTCCTCTCGTCTCTGGCTTAACCTTGCCGTAGACGTGCTCGAGATTCGTGGTTTTTCCGCCGAGCCCGGGACCATAGTAAACGATCTTACAGTTGATCTCGCGCGAAGCGTAGTTGATCATCGACACTTCTAGCTCTTCCTCACCAGTTGAAGAGTTTGTCGATCTCGTCATCCGCGCCTTCGAGCAGCCGCCCGCCTGACGCAGCGCCGTTCCGACCGCGTGAGAATACACGATCGATCAACAGCGTCAACTCTTCGACCTCATCCTTCATTCTCAGCCGGACAAGCCCGACAGTCGTGCGTGAATCGAAAATTATTACCAACAGAAGACGGCGCGCGATATCCGCGACGTATATGGACTCCTTTTCGCCCTGATGGTAGAGGCTGGAGAAGTCGTTCTCCCCAACCAGCTTTGCGAGCTGGTCGTTGGCGCTGTAATCTGCAGCGGTCAGGGACGCGAAGGTTGTCGTGTCGAGGCCCGGAGCATCACCGACGGTCGTCACGAGCTGCCCCGAGCGGTCGACCAGCAGCGCGCAACGCGACTTGGTCTCGCCCAGAAAGCGCTTCAGGGAATCGGTTATCGAAGTAAAGTCGTCCTGAGTGAACGACCAGTTGGCCGTGCCGGCGGTCATCGTGCTCCGGTCACAGAGTCGCCTCGAGGCGCTTCAGCATACGGGCACCACGCTGGCGAAGCATAGGCCTTGGCTCCCACGCGATGTATTCGCGAAGGAGTTGCGCAGTGTTCACTGTCGGGCGCGCGCGGAGGTAGCCGAGTGCCGCGACCCGTCTCAG
>Ga0193741_1000615_pt1 | contig 10607 bp, 11 predicted proteins | sample L2s2metaG_FD_143059 | JGI IMG/M metagenome (GOLD analysis project Ga0193741, IMG submission 143059) | Soil microbial communities from a riparian zone of the East river system, Colorado, United States - L2s2 | ecosystem: Environmental > Terrestrial > Soil > Riparian zone | place: USA: East River...
TCCGCTGCTGCGGGCAGAGGAGGTCGCCGACGCGGTGCTCCTCGCGGCACGCAGTGACGGAACGGGCGAGGCGTGGATCGTCCAGCCGGGCCGGGAACCCGAGCCCTACCGCTTCCGCGGCATCCCGGGCCCGCGGGTCCCCGGCGCGGAAGGTGTCGCCCCGCCGCTCTAGTCCAAGTAACAACTTGTTACTTGGGAAGGTTCGGCGCTGAGTTGGCACTTTCCGCGTTCCTCTTCGAGGCACAGTCGGGGGGTGCCACGATTCGCCGCGCGAATGTCGCCCCGCCTCCTCGAGGCGCTTGTCAAGGCCGACGATCCCTCAGTTCCGATCGCCGAGACCTGCCGGCGCGTGGGGCGTGAGGCCGACCGGATCGGCGTGGCCAGGCCGAGCTACGAGCGCGTTCGCCTACTCGTTCACGAGTCCCGACGCGTCCGGCGCGGTCCCAGCACCGCCAGCGTCCTCAGGGACGTCGCCTTCCGCGCAAGACCGCCAGAGGCTGTTCTCGACCACATCTCCGGGATCGGCGTCCCGGAGCTCGGGCGCCGCGCTCGAGGCAAGTGACAACTTGTTACTTGGGGTGTTCGCGGTCGGCGACCTTGACCAGGGCCTTGCCGCGGTTCTCGCCACGCAACATCCCCATGAAGGCGGCCGGGGCGTTCTCCAGCCCCTCGGTCACGTCCTCGCGCCACGTGATCTTGCCCTCGGCGACCCAACGTGCCAGCCGCATTGCCGCCTCGTCGAAGCGGTGCGCGTAGTCGTTGATCAGGAACCCCTGCATCCGGGCGCGGTAGACGATCAGCGTCGCGGGATGGAACGTGGGCTCCGGCCGCTCCAGGTTGTACTGCGAGATCTGCCCGCAGATGACGATTCTCGCGCCGACGTTGAGACGGCGGTGGACGCCCTCCGACACGCCGCCGCCGACGTTGTCGAAGTAGATGTCGACGCCGTCGGCACAGGCGGCCTTGAACGCTTCCCGGAAGTTCTCGTCCTTGTAGTCGATCGCCTCGTCGTAGCCGTACAGGCGGCAGTCTGTGCACTTGTCGGGGCCGCCAGCGATCCCGACCGTGCGGCAGCCGGCGAGCTTCGCGATCTGGCCGACGACCTGTCCCACGGCGCCCGCGGCACCCGACACGACGACGGTGTCGCCCGGCTTCGGCTTCCCCACGTCCAGGAGCCCGAAGTAGGCGGTCATCCCCGTTGCGCCGACGGCGTGTAGCGCGAGCGTGGGCGGGTCGAGGAACTCGGGAACCCTCCGGACCGAGCCACCGCGTGCGACCGCGTACTCCTGCCAGCCGAGCTGTCCGACGACCAGATCGCCGGGTGAGAAGCGCCCGTCCTGGCTCTCGACCACCTCGCCCAGCGACTGCGACGTGATCACGTCCCCGACCTCGAGACTCTTCGCGTACGAGCGCGCCTCGCTCATGCGGCCGCGCTGGTAGGGATCGACGGAGACCCAGAGCGTCCTCACGAGCACCTCGCCCGGCCCGGGCTCTCCCACCTCGGCCTCGTCGACGACGAAGTCCGTGTCCTTCGGAAAGCCCTGGGGCCGCGCCGCGAGCGTCACGCGCCGGCTCGTCTTCACGAGAACCGCCATGTCCCGCCTTTCTCGAACTCCTTCAGGATCCGCCGGCTCACGACCATGCGGTGGACCTCGTCCGGCCCGTCGTAGATTCGCGCGGCGCGCGCCGAGGCGTACATCGCCGCCAGCGGCGTCTCGTCGGTGAGCCCGCGGGCGCCGTGGACCTGGATCGCGCGATCGACGACGTCGTGCAACGCCTGGGCGGCGTAAAACTTGATCACCGAGACCTCGACCCGAGCCTCGTCGCCCTCGTCGATCTTCCGCGCGGCGTCGAGTGTCATCAACCGGCACGCGTGGATCGCCGCAGCCGAATCCGCGATCCAGTTCTGCACCGTCTGCTTGTCGGCCAGGCGGGAACCGAACGCCTCGCGCTCCAGCGAGTACGAGCACAACAGCTCGAACGCGCGCTGCATCTGCCCGAGCCAGCGCATCACGTGGTGGATCCGTCCCGGCCCCAGTCGCTTCTGCGCGATCCGGAAGCCGTCGCCGGGCTCGCCGAGCGTGTTCGCGACCGGCACGCGCACATCGCGGTACCAGACCTCGCAGTGGGTCGACCAGCCGCTTCCGGCATGGCCCATGACGGGTATGGGCCGGGCGATCTCGACTCCAGGCGTGTCGGCCGGAACGAGGATCTGGGACGCGCGCCGGTGTTGCTCCGCGTCCGGATCGGTCACCGCCATCACGATTCCGAACGCCGCGCCGTCGGCGCCGGACGAGAACCACTTGTGCCCGTCGATCACCCACTCGTCGCCGTCACGCCGCGCCGTCGTTCGTAGGGTCGTCGGGTCCGATCCGGGCACCTCGGGCTCGGTCATCGAGAAGAACGAGCGGATCTCGCCCGCCACGAGCGGCCGCAGCCAGCGCTCCTTCTGCTCCTCGGTCCCGAACAGGTGCAGGATCTCCCCGTTGCCGGCGTCGGGCGCCTGGCAGCCGAACACGAGCTGGGCGTACGTCGACCTGCCGATCTCCTCGTTGAGGTGTGCGTACGCGAGGAAGCCCTGGCCGGTCCCGCCGGCCTCGGGCGGGACGTGCGGCGCCCAGAGCCCGTCCTCCTTCGCCTTTGCGCGCAGCGACCGGATCAGGTCGGCGTCGTCGGACTGGAGCTCGCGCTCGTTCGGGTACACGTGCTGCTCCATGAACGCGCGATAGCGCTCGCGCAGCTCCTGGATCTCTTCGGTCGGAGCGAGTTCCGTCACCGCCACCGGGTTAGCATCGCATGCGTGCGGCTCGGCTTCTACATGGGGTACGCGCCGCCCGGGACGAACCCGACGGAGCTGGTGGCGCTCGCCCAGGAGGCGGAGACGCTCGGCTACGACTCCGCCTGGGCGGCCGAGGCCTGGGGAACGGACGCGGTGACGGTGCTTTCCTGGCTTGCAGCGACCACGACGACGCTCAAGGTCGGCTCGGCGATCTTCCAGATCCCGGCTCGGACACCCACGAACACGGCGATGACGGCCGCGACGCTCGATCTGATGTCGGGCGGCCGCTTCCTCCTCGGGCTGGGCGTCTCGGGGCCGCAGGTCGTCGAGGGCTGGCACGGTGAGCCCTGGGGCAAGCCGGTCACGAAGATGCGGGAGTACGTGGAGATCGTCCGCGCCGTGCTGCGCCGGGAGACGATCGAGCACGAGGGCGCGCACTACCAGGTCCCGTACGCCGGCCCGAACGCCACCGGCCTCGGCAAGCCGCTCAAGCTGATGGCCCGTCCGTTGCGGCCGGACATTCCGATCTACCTCGCGGTCTTCAAGCCCCGGTCGGTCGAGCTCGCCGCCGAGATCGCCGACGGCTGGCTGCCGATCTTCTTCTCGCCCGAGCGCGCGCGCCAGACCTTTCCCGCGCCTTTCGCCCGCAATGAGGGCTTCGACATAGCGCCCGCGGTGCCGGCGGTGGCGATGGACGACGTGGAGCTCGCTCGGGACGTGCTCAGGCCCTACTACGCCCTCTATGTGGGCGGCATGGGCGCCCGCGGCGCGAACTTCTACAACGACCTCGTCGTGAGCTACGGCTTCGAGGCCGAGGCGAAGCAGATCCAGGACCTCTTCCTCGACGGCAAGCAGCGCGACGCGGCCGCGGCCGTGCCCGATGCGCTGGTCGACGAGCTCGCGCTCGTCGGGCCGCCGGATCGGATCCGGGACCGGCTGGCCGCCTGGAAGGATTCGGGTGCGACGACGCTCCTGATCTCGACCCGCGACTCGGCGACGCTTCGCGTCGTCTCCGAGGCACTCTCATGAACCTGTTCGATCTCAGCGGCAAGACGGCGATCGTGACCGGCGGTGGCAAGGGCATCGGCCGCCAGATGGCCCAGGGACTGGCCGAGGCGGGCGCGAACGTCGTCCTCTGCGCGCGCCAGGCCGATCGCTGCGAGCAGGCGGCCGCCGAGCTCGAGCAGCTCGGCGTCAAGGCGCTCGGCCTGGGCTGCGACGTGCGCGATCCCGAGCAGGTGGCGGCGGTCGTCGAGCGAACCGTCGCCGACTTCGGGACCGTGGACGTGCTGGTCAACAACGCCGGCACGGTCTGGGGCGCTCCTCCAGAAGACATGCCGCTCGAGGGCTGGCAGAAGGTCGTCGACGTCAACCTCACCGGCGTCTTCCTCTTCTCGCAGGCGGCCGGGAGGACGATGATCGACGGTGACGGAGGATCGATTGTCAACATCGCCTCGGTTGCCGGATTGCACGGGTCCCCGAGCGAGATCACAAACTCGGTCGTCTACCACGCAACGAAGGGAGGCGTGATCGCGTTCACTCGAGACCTCGCGTGCAAGTGGGCGGGTCACGGGATTCGCGTCAACGCGATCGCGCCCGGCTGGTTCCCGTCGGACATGGCCAACTTCGTGCTCGAGCGCCACGGTGACAAGCTGATGGAGTCCGTGCCACTTCGCCGCTTCGGCGGGCCGAACGACCTGAAGGGACCGGTCGTGTTCCTCGCCTCGGACGCCTCGGCGTACGTGACCGGGCACACCCTCGTCGTCGATGGAGGCCAATCGGCTTGAACGGCCCTGCCCCCTGGGCAGGCGAGCTCGAGGCCCGGCTCGGGCGTCGCGTTGAGGCGATGCATCTCCTGCCCGGCGGTGCGTCCAAGGAGGCCTGGGCGATCGAGACGGACGAGGGCGGCCTGCTCGTTCGGCGGGCGCTCGGCGGCGTGATTCACGAGGCGACGCTGTCCCTGGAGCACGAGTTCGAGGTGCTCCAGGCCGCCGAGGAGGCCGGCGTCAGGGTGCCGCACCCAGTCGCCTACCTCGGAGAGCTCGCCGGCCGGGAGGCCTTCGCGATGGAGTTCGTCGAGGGCGAGACGATCGGCAGGCGGATCGTCCGCGACCCGCCCGCGGGCCTCGAGACCCAGCTTGCGGACGAGCTCGCGAAGATCCACGCGATCCCGCCCGAGCGCCTCCCCTTCCTCCGCTCGTCAGACATCGTCACGCGCTTCGAGCACGAGCTCGACTCGGTCGGCGACCCGCACCCGGCGCTGGAGTACGGGCTCTGGTGGCTGCGGGAGCACCGGCCCGAGCCGCTCCCGGACGTCGTGGCGCACGGGGACTTCCGGCTCGGCAACGTCGTCGTCTCCGGGCGTGGCCTGGTCTGCATCCTCGACTGGGAGTTCGCGCACCTCTCCGACCCGCGCGAGGACGTTGCGTGGCCGCTCGTCCGCGCCTGGCGCTTCGGCGTGGACGAGCGGCGGCTGGGCGGAGTGGGCGAGGTCGGGCCGTACCTCGAGCGGTATGCGGAGCTGACGGGCCGCTCGATCCCCGAGGAGGAGCTCTACTGGTGGGAGGTCCTCGGCAACGTCAAGTGGGGCGTCGGCTGCCTCACCCAGTGCCGGCGCCATCTCACCGGCCTCGACCGCAGCGTCGAGTACGCGGTGCTCGGCAGGATGGCCGCCGAGATGGAGTACGAGCTCCTCGACCTGATCGCGCATGCCTGACCGCCCGGCCGCACCCGAGCTGATCGAGGCCGTTTTCGAGTTCCTGTCGGGAGAGCTGCTCCCGACACTCGACGACCACCGCCTGAAATTCCGGACACTCGTGGCGATGAACGCGCTCGGCATCGCCCGGCGTGAGCTCGAGGCGGGGGAGGAGGGCATGGGCGAGGACGAGCTTCGGGAGCTGGCGCGGCGGATCCGGGCGGGCGACGTCGACGAGGGCCTGCCCGCTCGTCTGAAGGAGCACGTCGCGGAGAAGCTTCGCGTCTCGAACCCCGCCTACCTCGAGAAGTACGAATGACGCGGCGCCGGATCTATCTGATGCGCCACGGGCGGGTGGCGTACTTCGACCAGGGCCGGCCGCTTCCGCCGGACGACGTCTCGCTCACCCCGGAGGGCCGCAAGGAGGTCCAGGCGTCGGCGGCCATGCTGGACGGGATCGCGTTCGACCGCGTGATCACGAGCGGCCTGCCGCGGACGGTCGAGACGGCGCAGATCGTTGCTCCTGACGCCAAGATCGAGTCATGGCCGGAGCTGCGGGAAATCGAGTCCGGGCGGCTCGCGGACATCCCGGAGGACGATCTCGAGCGCACGTTCGTCGAGGCCTGGCGGGACGTGGTCCCGGAGGAGGCGCGGTTCCTCGGCGGTGAGTCGGTCGGGTCTCTGCTCGACCGGGTGATCCCGGCCGTCGACCGGCTGCTCGCCGACACCGACTGGGACGTGCTCCTCGCGGTGCTCCACGGCGGGGTCAACCGCGCGATCCTCTCCTACGCCCTGACCGGCGGCCGCGCGTTTCTCGGCAACTTCGAGCAGTCCCCAGGCTGTATCAACGTCCTCGACGTCGGTGACGACTGGGTCGTTCGCGCCGTCAACACCTCGCCGTCCGACGTCGCGCACCGAGTCAACCGGTTGCGGACGATGGAAGAGCTCTGGAGCGAGTTCAGACCGGCCTGACGCGCAGGTCGCTGGTCCGTCAGTATCCACCCCTTCGCGTCTACGGAATGGGGGGTCCCATGCGTTCGCTGCTCGCTGCGACTCTGATCGCGCTCTCACTCGTCGTTCCTGGAACTGCGCTCGCCGCCGTCGAGGCCGGCCAGCCGTTCCCGAGCAACCTCTTCACGACCTGGGACCACACGCAGGTGACCGGCCTCCGCGTGGACCTTCCGAAGCCCGATTGCGCCGGGCGGCCGTCCGACTGCGCCGACATCGACGTGCTGAACACGCTCGACGGCTTCAACATCCAGCCGCGGATCTCGATCCCGTTCTCGGGGCCGATCGACGTGACGACCGTGTCGAGCGAGACCGTGTTCCTCATCGGCCCGCGCGGCCGGCGAGTCGGGATCAACCAGGTCGTCTGGGAGCCGGCGGCGAACACGTTGCACGTCGAGAGCGATGAGCAGCTCGAGGCTCACTCCAGGTACCTGCTGGTCGTCACACGCGACGTCCGCGGCTCGGACGGGCAGCGGCTCGACGGCTCGGCCTTCTGGCGCGAGCTGCTCGCACGCGGGCCTGCGGCGGACAAGGCGTATCGCACGCAGCTGCTACTCGCGCTCGGTGCATCGATCTTCACCGGCGCGGACCCGGCGCAGGTTGCAGCGGCGAGCCTCTTCACGACCCAGAGCACCGACGCGATCTCCAGGAAGGTCCGGAGGCAGATCCGGAAGGGCCATGCGCCGACGCCCAACTTTGCGCTCGGTGCCGGCGGAGAGAGGACGGTCTTCCCCCTGTCGGAGGTCACGGCGATCCAGTGGACCAGGCAGACCGGAACGTCCACGTTCACCACGTCCTTCCTGCCGACCCCCGTCCTGTCGCTCTTCCCCGGCTCGGTGGGCACGGTCGCGTTCGGGTCGTACGCATCACCGGACTACCAGACCGCCGCGAAAGTGATTCCTCCGGTCGGGACGAGGACCGGGAAGCCCACGCCACAGAGCACGAGCCCCATCCAGTTCACGCTATTCATGCCGGCCGGGGAGAAGCCGTCGGCCGGCTGGCCGGTCGCGATCTTCGGCCACGGCTTCACCGATTCCAAGAACGGAGCGCCGTGGGCGGTCGCATCCTCACTCGCGCGCGCCGGGATCGCCACGATCGCGATCAATGTCGTCGGGCACGGCGGCGGCGCACTCGGCTCGTACACGGTCCTTCGGTCCGGAGCGGCTCCGGTCAGCTTGCCGGCCGGCGGGCGCGGCATCGACCAGAACGGCAACGGGACGATCGACTCGACCGAAGGCGTCAATGCCGCGCCTCCGCAGACGCTTGTGGGCAACCGCGACGGCCTCCGCCAGACCGTGTTCGACCTGCTCCAGCTGGTCGAGGTGCTCGAGCAGGGTGTCGACGTCGACGGAGACGGCGGGAGCGACCTGGAACGATCACGGATCTATTACGCCGGGCAGTCGTTCGGAGGCATCTACGGCGTGCCGCTCCTGGGGCTCGAGCGGAAGATCCGCGCGGGCGTGCCCAACGTCCCCGGCGGCCCGATCATCGAGATCGCCCGGCTGTCACCGAGCTTCCGGCCGCTCGTCGGGATCAACCTCATCTCGCGCGTTCCGTCGCTCTACAACGCGGCGCCGAACCCGGCGTTCACGTCGTTTGTGGAGAACAAGCCGCTGCGGAACCTCCCCCCGGTCGTCGACACCGTGCCGGGCGCATCCGCGATCCAGCAGCTCCTCGATCGCACGGAGTGGGCGCAGCAGGCCGCCAATCCCGCGGCGTATGCGCCACTTGTCGAGCGCCCCACGATCCTCCAGTTCGCGCGCGGGGATCAGACCGTGCCGAACCCGACGACCTCGGCGATCATCCGCGCCGGCGGCCTCGCCTCGCAGACGACGCTCTACCGGAACGATCTCGCCTTCCAGGCCAATCCTGCGGTTCCGCGGAACCCGCATTCGTTCCTGACGGGCGTCGCGAACCCGGCCATTGCGCAGTTCGCCCTGGCCGCCCAAACGCAGATCGCGACGTTCTTCGCGAGCGACGGCGAGACGGTGATCGACCCGGACGGTGCCGCGCCGATCTTCGAGACGCCGATGGTCGGTCCGCCGCCCGAGGATCTGGCCTTCCTGCCGTAGGCCGCTAGCAGTCGCGCCCGGTGTGAGCGGTCACGCCGGGCGTAGGCTCTCGAGACGCTCCCGGACCGCGCGGCGCGCCTCGTCGAAGACCGTCCGGTCGCGGAAGAGCTGGAACTGCGAGTTGGCCGACTGCGCGAAGGCATCGAGCTGGAACGCGATCGTCCGCGCGCTCGTCTCCCGGCTCAGCTCCCCCGCCTCCTGCGCCTGTTCGACGGCGTGCTCGAGATACGAGAGCCACGAGCGGATCATCGCCTCGATGCGGTCCCGCACCGGGCCTGGCCGGTGGTTGAACTCGGCGGAGGTCGCGGCGAAGAAGCAGCCGCCCGGGAACACCTGGCGCTCGGCGTAGTCGACCATGTGGTCGCACAGGGCCCAGACCCTGGGCAGCCCCCTGGGTGCTTCACGGGCGGGATCGATCACCTCCTCGCGAAAGAGCGCTGCGGCGTGGTCGACTGTGGCCAGCTGAAGTTCCTCCTTGGAGCCGAAATGCGCGAAGAGGCCGCTCTTGCTCAGCTGGGCCGCGTCGGCAAGCCTGCCGATGGACAGCGGCTCGAGACCCTCCTGCGTCGCGAGCTCCGCCGCGCGGGTCAGGATCGCGTGCCGGGTTCGCTCGCCCTTCGTTTTCAGCACGGTCGTCTGATTGCCAACCGAGGTCATGAACGGATTATAGAGCGTGCGCTTGACAGAATAGTACGATCGTTCTATTCTCTCCGCCCATGGAGCTCGACCACCTCACGGTCTTTGTCCGCAGCTACTCGACGAGCAAGCCGTTCTACGAGGAGGCGCTGGCGCCTCTCGGGCTTGCACTTCTCCTCGACTGGCCCGACGAGCACCGCGCCTACTTCGGCCGGCCGGGGAGGCCGAGCTCGCTCTGGCTCGTCGAGTCCGAGCTCGCCGGCAGACTCGAGCTCGCGCTCACGGCCGACGACGTCGGCGCCGTCCATGCGTTCTACGGCACGGCGATCGCGGCAGGAGCGCGGTCGGACTGGCAGCCTGGAGTGCGGCCCGAGTACAACGACGCCTACTACTCCGCGCGGGTGTTCGACTTCGACGGCAACTCGCTCGAGGCCGTCTTCCGAGGCGAGGCGACGGCCCTGCAGCACCCGGCTGCCGCGTAACCTCCTCTCTCGTGCAAGAGCTGGGAGAGATGATCCCGTTCGCCGGGCACCTTGGAATCGAGCTGTCGGCAGCGGAGCCGGAAGAGGTACGCGGCGGGATGGACTGGGCGCCCGAGAAGTGCACGGCGGCAGGCGTCCTCCACGGCGGGGCTCTGATGGCGTTCGCCGACACGCTGGGCGGCGTCTCCGCCTTCCTCAACCTTCCCCACGGCGGCGGGACGACGGCGACCGTCGAGTCGAAGACGAACTTCTTCCGCGCCGTGCGCGAGGGGCGGCTGGAGGGCGTGACCCGTCCGCTCCACGTCGGCCGGACCTTCATCGTCGTGCAGACCGATGTCTACGACGCCGAGCAGAGGCACGTAGCGCAGGTGACGCAGACCCAGGCGGTTCTCGGCTAGTCGGAGATCCTGCGGCGGAGGAAGTCGTGCTGCTCCTCGTGCGCCCGGCGGGCGAGAGAGAGCGGGAACGCGAGGAATGCGTGGACGCACTCCGGCCAGACCCGCAGCTCCGTCTCGTTGCCCGCCGCCCGCCAGCGAGCCGACATGAACAGCGAGTCGTCGAGCAGGGGGTCGAGGTCGCCCACCGAGAAGTACGCGGGCGGCAGGTCGTGCAGCTCGGCGTAGAGGGGGGAGATGTCGGGGTCGCGCAGCTCCTCGAAGCTCCGGTCGCCGACGAAGGATCGTGCGAACCACTTCATCGACGGCGTCGACAGGATGTACTCGCGATCGCCCCAGTTGCGCTGGCTCGGCGTCGCAGTGAGGTCATAGCCCCCGTAGACGAGGTTCGCTGCGCGAAACGCGCCCGTGATCCCGTGGCGGTCCCGCAGCCGGAGCAGGGTCGTCACGGAGAGATGCGCGCCGGCCGACTCGCCGCCGATCGTGAACAGCTCGGGTACGCCGAGCTCACGCTGCCCGTGCTCGAGTAGCCAGAGCGCT
>Ga0193741_1000616_pt1 | contig 10605 bp, 12 predicted proteins | sample L2s2metaG_FD_143059 | JGI IMG/M metagenome (GOLD analysis project Ga0193741, IMG submission 143059) | Soil microbial communities from a riparian zone of the East river system, Colorado, United States - L2s2 | ecosystem: Environmental > Terrestrial > Soil > Riparian zone | place: USA: East River...
TTATCATTTCTTTAAACTGTCATTAAATTTTCTTGAATCTTGAAGATTTATACTGTGAGTGGGACTCGAACCCTTCCATCATGGTCGTGGAGTCATGACGTTTCAGAGAATAGAACATAAACTAGATGAATTATTGTAATTTATTTACATTATGTACTGTGGTTCTATACAGAAGAACAACAAGTAAAGATGTTTGCTACTATAATTAAACAGTCATTTTTTCATATTCTTTAAGAAGGTCTTTTGAATTATGCCGACAATTTTCTTCTTTGATATGTTTATCCAACAAATCAAGTAGCTTGGCAACCTTATCAATACTTTTTTTGGTCGTCATTTTTGGAGCTTAAGCTATGGACAATAAACTTGATAAAAGCTTGAGTTATTTTCCAACAATCATCGTATATCTGACCTGACTACTTTGATGATAATTAATATAATTTTTTGAATGAACTGACTCCTAGGGTACTTCAAGTAGAATTCGTATTTCCTTCATGAGCGCCTTTACTAGTCTATTCAATTGATTCTTTGTTTTGTTGGAATTAAGATTGAGAATAATTATTTTATTATCTAGGTCGTACCTTAAGTAATCAAAACTATTTTCGTCAAAATACTCTAAGAAATATTTTATTGTACTGGGAATATATGCGGGTGAATGAGCCAAAACATTTCGTAATGCATAATACTTGTAATAAAGTGGAAACGAGCGATTGTCCTCAATTATTTTAAAAAGTTCTATTAACGAATGGTCTGGAAAATGCTGATAATTTAGGACGACTGCTTTTGCTAAATAGCTAATATGGGCTTTTTTTTGCGGATTGCTTGAAATTAAGATTTGAGCTGGCAAGTCAATATTCTCTAAATTTACTGGGGCTCCTTCGATATCATGCATTAATACTAGACTACCTTGGACATGTCTATTCCCATGAACGTCGTCAGCCTCAAAGCCACTCAATGACGGTATTGTATATTTTTGTGATTTTATAGATATTAAATCTGACAGAACAAAGGCGGATGCATCACTTTCAGCTTGTGCCTTACTTACATCCTTTGGCCCTTGGATTGTTATATTTAAACCGATAATACTATCATTCTCTGTTACAAAATTTACATTTGCTATACTACCTGATAGGCTGGTAAAAGGAATTTTTCGCGAAAGTTTGTAGTGGAAATAAAATGAAATGAATTCGCCTGCCATGAATCAGGCAATAGCGTGGTTAAAATAAAAAAGGTTTCGAAATTCAAACCCTGAGGCTCTTTGGACTTATTTGCTAAAAGTTATTGGCAGGTTCATAGTAGTAACGTTGGCTACAGGTTCTGTTGTTCTTGACGCAGGACTTCATGGAATATTGGGAATCCCTTTCATAGCTTTTGCTCCTTTCGTGGGAGTCGCGATAAGTGTTTATCTTTTTAGTATACCAATTACTTCATCGGAGCTTTTCCATGAGCAGTTAACTTTGCATTTAGAGCAGCATTCTTCTTTTGAATTGCCGCAGGTTGAACAAAGTAAAAATCAAATAAACCATCTAAAACATCTAAATTCCATTCAGCTTCTTCATCTTCAACATCAACTATTTGACCTGTCATTTGACTTTTGATTGGATGTGCAGAAAAATTACCAATGTTACGAATTTCATCAACTGGGCTTTTAAGTTCATTATGTAGAGTCATTTACACTTTTACCTCCTCGCCTGATGAGAGAAAATAGGTTGCCGTGTATCTATAAGCATTCTGCCGGAAACCGCGATTATGGCGCCGGGAGTGGGACTCGAACCCACGAGTTCTTGCGAACATCAGCTTACGCATCGGTATTCATAATTTTGATCTCGAGGCTGACCCCTTTTAGGGAATCATGCATATCTTACCTAGCTTGGGTACCCCGGCAATGGGTTTAGTATTGATAATCTTTATAATTCTATAAATGTTGAGCACCTGACCACAAATAAACATCAAAAATTATATAATGATCAACTTATCAGTACTTCAATCTATGTTATCAACTACTGAAATACATTTACCAACTCCAAATCAAATAAAAACATTAACTTTGACAAATCTGGTAATAATGAACAAATTATCAGTCTCTTTGAGAGAACAAATTAAGAAATATATTGATATTGATCCATTTACTACTGATGATCCATTTAATGAAAACGATGATTATGAATACTCCGTTATTTTAGATAAAACCAATACAAATAGGGTGGTATCTATACTTGCTACAAAAAAAGAAACTACTATTCAATTGCCTTGGGAAACTATACTTGGCAAACAATTAGTACGTCTACCAATATCAAAAACAGAAGCTGTTGCATTGAAACATGAATTAATGCCAAAAGACACCAACAATTTCTATCCTTTCAGAAAGTCGACAAGAATTGCTGGATATATTATGTTTGCATTTCAAATATGTGGCTTACCACAGTAATTTTCAATATCTCAAGGCATGATGTAATCCACTTCAGATAAGATCTTCTAATGTATATTGTTGAAATTCTATGCATTGGCAATGAATTACTATCTGGTATAACGTTAAACACAAACGCTCATTGGTTATCAAGGAAAATTACGAATATTGGTGGATTCGTTAGAAGAGTGATAGTAATAAGAGATGATTTGAATGAAATCCCCTTGACATTATTAGAATCTCTTAACAGGAAACCCAATTGGATAATAGTTTGTGGTGGATTAGGTCCAACCTATGACGATAAGACCTTACTAGGAATTGGTAAGGCATTGAAAAAGAGATTGACTTTAAACAATAATGCATTGGATATGGTAAAAAAAAGTTATCGAGACAGACATCAAAGAGTGAAAATGAATAAGGCCAGATTGAAGATGGCAATAATTCCAAAAGGGTCCACTCCAATACAGAATCCTGTTGGTAATGCACCTGCCGTATTACTTTGTGTTCACAAAACTCAAATCATATGTCTACCCGGGGTTCCAAATGAAATGAAAGCGATAGCGACAAGAAGTATCCTCCCTAGAATCAAACTAGAAATAGGCAATTTTACAATAAGGGAGATTAACTACTATGTTCAGGGTATTAGCGAGGCCATGATATCATCCAGACTAACAAAAATAGTTGCATCAGCCCCAAATGATAGATTATATCTAAAAACCCACCCACGAGGATATGTTAATAATATTCCTACGATAAGAATACAATTAGTTTCTAAGGGATATAATGAAGAAGTAGTTAAAGACCTAATCAATAAAATTTCAAAACAGCTCTTGGCAGTAATTCGAAAAAATAAGGGGAAAATATTAAAAATATCGTAGCTTTAGGTTGTTGCATTATGAATCGTACAAATCAATATCATAATCATGTCCTAAGAGTTGCCAGATCAAGAGCTAATTAACATAATCAAAAGAAATCCAAGTCATAACTATCTTAACGAATTATTAGAAATTTACTTTAAATAGCAAATACTATAATTAGTATTATAGCATAATAACAGTGACCAACTATTGACAAATAAAAATAATAGCATCAATCCAGAAAGGATACTTTCTCAAACACTAGATGAATTGCGAATAACCAACAATAAAATAAAACAGAATACTTCCTCATTGGTGAAAAATCTGGAAACTTCCAACAATGATGAATTTTGGATAAATATTATGAAAGCAATAGTTGTAATATGCGACGAAAATAAATACATTTTTTCAAAAGCTGAACTTTGTGATTTTCTGACTATCGGAGCAAGAGGTTTGGATAACAAGAAATATGAAACAATAGTAAATTCAGAAAACCAGTTAATGAATAAAGTAGTAAGCGATGCAATATTTAGTATATACAAAGATATAATGGAGAATTACGATAATGTTGATAATGAATTAAAAAACTATTATCCAAAAATCATTCTGAATATTATTTCGATTATTAGAAGAGGTTCCGACATCAGTGGTGAAAAGATAAATCTTTATGGATTGGAAAGATATTATCTGAAAAATAAACATGATGCAGTAAATAGGAAATTAGATATTTCTGAACTAATTGTTGCTGATGTACAAAAAACCGATAATATAGATGCTAAAAAGCCTAATGATAATTCTTCCCTACAACCTTTGATACCTTCTTCTGTGAAGGAAAATATAATGAGCAAGAAAGATCTTGTCAATAGCCTCAGTGTTATTACCGGAAGGAAGAAGAATGAACTGAATGAGTTGCTGGCAAAAATACCAGAACAAGATTTTAAGAAAATAACTGACTTGTGCATTAACTACAGTAAATTACAAAAATATTCAAAACTGATTGGAACAGAGGAGTTTAGTCATCAAATTGAAAAAGAATTGGGAAGAAAACTTAATGATAGACAACTACAACATGCTACAATCTCAATCAGGAAAGTAAAGACATATGTAGAGAATGTGCTAGATGGTAAATTCGTTCCACATGGTTCACATGGAATAAATCATGTAAAACATAATTTAGAGTATGGATATCAGTTAATGGGACTAATTGAATATAGACGAAGAAGGTATTCTCATTAATACAACAAGAATTAGAAAATTTAGACCAGACTAGTTTAAGATAAGAATGTTATTGCTATAGAGTTTGGTCTTTTGGAGATATCTTTTGCTTTCTGGCCATAAAAAATAACAAGACTCCAAACAATATCAAAACTAAGGCAAGACCCTGGGCACCTCCTCTTGGGATTAAGATTATGTAAAAAATCGCAAACAAAATACAACTAATACCTTGGAAAAAGTACTTGAATACTTCATCAAGTTTAAATTTCTTGCCAAGTAGAGCTATTGCAAAAAAAGCTATAATTGGGTAAAACGTGAGCAAAATATACTGATCTATATCGACTCCATTATGAGGCAAGAAGACTAACTAATAGTCATTATGATTGAAACAAATATCTATGTTTCCTTAATATGAAATCGCAAATCGTTTATTTCAACTGCTACTTTTCTTTCTATCAAGGACCTTGCGTTCTCGAAAGGTAAAATCGCAACGTCCTCTTTTATGAATGGACCATATTTTGCCATATCCACTCCCATAAATTGGTCCGTAGATTCCAAAAATCTTATTATGATCATTTTGGACCTGATGATTCTCGATATGGAATCTAAATTATTCACATTTCCATCGATTAAAGATTGTTTGATCAAATTCTTTCTTTGTGATACTTTTCTTTCTTCTTCAAAAATATACTTCTCTTCATCTGTCAATTTAGAATAATCATCAGTAGATAATGAAGTGGAAGACAAATTTCCGTTAGAATTTTCTGAAAGCTTCCGAATTCTTAATTCAATCAATGATTTTGTAGATTGTACCAGCAATCTTATCAGTTCATGGTGCACATCCAATTCTAGGTCTTCATATTTTTGGATGGAGAGTTCTTTTATCAACTGCGCAATTTTCTTATAAATATCAGGTGATATACCCTGGATCTTTGGAATTTGCGTTTCCTTTTTAAGCAGTTCCATGATAAAATCTAAGTCGATCTTTCTTTCAGAATTTTTGCCGCTGCTATTATCATCTATTTCCGCCAATAATTTCTACCTTTTTGGTAATTTCTATTTAAATACCAGTTTATTAAAATTTTAATCAAGTAAATTTTTTAACAATGTAAAAAAGTTTACAAACTCATACAAATCAAACATAATTCTATTGTCTCAATTTAAAACTTAATTTAAAACTTAATTATGAGAATAATATAATCGGTTCTGATTGCCTTATAAAATAGTTAATGGAGAATTTGAGCCCTTAACGTATACTAGCGACGATGTTTTACTTAAAATCAAGGAAGAAGGAATAAAATTTCTTGATTTACAGTTTACTGGATTATTCGGAAGATTTCACCATACCACAGTAGCCTCTAATATGTTAAGGAAGGAAGACTTTAAGGACGGATTACCAAAACTTGACGGCTCCTCCATTAAAGGCTTTACAGAGATTCATGAATCCGATTTAATCATAAAACCGGACCCTTCTACATATGCCTTTATTCCATGGATAGAAAAGTATCCCACAGCCAGACTCATATGCGACATTCTATCGGGCGGCGAAAAAAGAGCGTCCTACCTAGCCGATCCACGTGGAATAGCCAAGAACGCAGAAAAGTTGGTTAAAGAAAATGGTTATGATATCTCATACTGGGGACCGGAGGTGGAATTCTTTGTCTTTGATAAACTTCAAGTAAATACATTGACCTCATTTCATAGTCAGAGCTATGAAATAACTTCTCGGGAAGCACCATGGTCAACAGAAAATGTTGGATATACTCTTAGGTTGAGGGAAGGATATCTTCCAAGTCCACCTGGGGATACTCTTATGGAATATCGCCATGAATGTGTTGATGTTCTGGGTTCGAATTTCGGTATAATTTGCGATGCCCATCATCATGAGGTAGCAACTGCAGGACAATGTGAAATAGATATTCGCTACGACACCCTTGTTAATACAGCAGACTCAGTTCAAAGTTACAAATACATTGTCAAGAATATTGCGAAAAAGCATAATATGATAGCAACAATGATGCCCAAACCAATCGCATTGGATAATGGTTCTGGAATGCATGTCAATGTAAGTCTCTGGAATAAGGGAAAAAATCTATTCTATGATCCAACTGACAAATATGCAGAGCTATCCCAAACTGCAAGATATTTCATTGGTGGAATACTGGATCACGCAAAAGCTCTGGCAGCCATTGTTGCTCCCACTACCAATTCTTATAGAAGGTTGATACCTGGATATGAAGCACCTGTTTACATTGCTTGGAGTACGGGTAACAGATCAGCAATAATTAGAATTCCTGCACATTTTAAGGGTGAAAAATTTGCATACTTGAAAAGGATAGAATTTAGAGCACCAGATCCCTCATGTAATCCATATTTGGCTTTTTCTGCGATTGTTGCTGCTGGTCTTGATGGAATTAAAAAGAGAACCAAAGCAAATGATCCTGTTGATGCAGATATATTTAAGATGACTGATGCTGAAAGAGAAGAACATAAAATTAAACAGTTGCCGGCAAGTTTAAGAGAATCAATTGAGGAATTAAAATCTGACTCAGAATTCTTGAAACCAATATTTGGTAAACATGTTATTGAACGTATAATTGAAGATGCGGCTAAACAACATATGGAACTAGCTGTACGTCCGCACCCACATGAATTTACCATGTATGCGGACGTATGATCATACATTACATGAATCCGCTTATTTGTGCCAATAGAAATGACCTGCAATGAATTTAACAATTGACGGGCGCTAAGAAAATTAGAAATTGATGCGATTTTATACTATACAGTATTTTATTATTAGTACGTTAATAATGACGTTACTATTTCACAACATATCCTAAAATGTCTAATTCAAATTCGAATTTTTCGTAGATTTAATCAAGTACTTTGAAGACCAGTTGTTTATAAAGAATCTGTATAATCACATGATTAGCATGGAGGGGATGGGATTTGAACCCATGACCACCTGCGTGTAAGGCAGGTATCATAACCAGTCTAGACCACCCCTCCATCAATTTGAATCCTGGTCAAACAAAGTATAATATTCAGGGGCTATTTGAATTAATCAAAACATTAAAGCATCACATGTTTCCAATTTAAGTATTTTTAATTCTTTTTTTATTGGATTCAAACTTTTATTAAACTGCATAGCTAATTCACTAATTATGTCATTTGGTGTCGATACGCTTGGAGGTTTGAGTGAAAAATTAAAACAATTAGTAAACGAAACCCAAGAGCATTATGAATCTTTTATTGGTGATGCTCAACTTTACAAAAAAGGAAAAATTGGTGATAAAGAATTTTTAGGAAAAATTGCAAAATTCATGATATCTCTCTCTGCACTAAATTTCCTGGCTATTAGAGTAATATTGGAAATGAAATCAGCAGTAGACAAAGGTTCATCATTAAAGAGCCCAACTGGAGGAATTGCAGAGCCTTCATCTGGTTCTGGATTTGGAGTCAATGCGTTTGTAGACAGTGGCGGTAGTATCGGTGGCAACAAACCAACAGATGATAATCAATACCTACTTCCTGAACCTGATCAACTAACCGCACCAACATTCAAACCTGTCGACATAACAATTAAGCCTGAAGTTAAAAACCAGGATTCAAAAAAGAATTGTGTCCATTGCAAGTCTTCAATTCCTGTTACTGCTAAATTTTGTCCCAAGTGTGGGAATTCGCAATAATTAAAAACTCCATTTTGTTTTAATCTATTATGGAGATCTTTAATGGGAGAGCTGCTACTGAAGAGTATATGTCCACACATTCCCTAACTTTTTCGACTCCTGAAATGACATTAAAAAAATTTGCATTGTGGTTAGGTGATCAAGTTAATGTTCCTGGAAAAAATAAGACTGTACCTCGCTTATTGATGTATATTAATGACGTCAACAATCAATCAAACAATTCTGATTTCCTTCCAGATACTGATGAATCATTCAAGCCAAGTGGAGCAGTTACAGATATGTTCAAGGATCTCGCACAGGTTAAATCACCGACTAACTGTCATAATTGCAATTATCCTCTCAAAACAGCATCAAAATTCTGTCCTAAATGTGGATCAAAACAGAAATAGGATTATCATAAAAATCGAGTTTGTATTATGGATGGTGGAAGATATCCACATACGGCTAAATGTAAGCCCTTTCTGCTGATTCAATATCTACTAAATGCTTTAAATTAAAGAAATAAAGTTTATAGACCATTGCCTGGAAATCTAGGAATTGAATCTAGAGCTTTTGGCTTTCTTTTTATCAGTATCGCTATAGCAGTTCTAACTGGAACTATAATTAACGAATTCTTATCAACTCATGGTGTTCCAATTTACTATCAACTACTTTCATGGATATTGGTATTTGCTTTGATTTTGGGAATAACCTTTACAAAAATGAATAATCTGTTTCAATCCATAAGAAACAGAATGAAAAATAGCTTAAAATGGCCTCTTCATGCAAAGATAATTAATGGTCTAAGCTGGGCAGGACCTTTTTTAGCCATTCCAATATTCCACCCATTTTCACAGTACTTGATACTCTTAGGAATCGGTACTGGTAACATCTCCACATTTTTTTTGATTAAATATTATAGTAATTACAAAAATAAGGAACAATTTATTGTTGGAATAATTGCAATTATTATGATCCCAGTTTTATTTCTAGTTGATGTATTACTTACTTCTGTTTTAGTTCATCAACATGTATTGGCACTTTCTAGAATATTTGTCGCAATATCATATGGAGTGGGAGGTATCTACGCATTAAATGAAAGATGAAAAGATTGCAATATGCATAATGAGTGGCGGGCTGGATTCCCTCTGTGCTGCTGCTTATATCAAAAACTACAAGAAATATAAAATAAAAATAATTACATTTTCTTATGGTCAGAGAGCCAAACGCGAGATAATTCAATCAAAAAAGCTTGCCAAGGCCTTGAACTCAGATGAATATCGTATAGTAGACATTAATTTTATGAAGGAATTGTACGGTAGTTCAAACGTACTAACCAATAGCAAATTATCAATTCCATCCAAATTCGACCAAAGTATTGTAGTGCCCGTTAGAAATGCTATTTTCATAACAATTGCCACGGCCTGGGCATTTAGTGTGGATGCTGATTTGATTGTATTTGGCGCTCACGCTGATGATTTTCATTATCCGGATTGCAGGCCAAAATTTATTCAATCAATAACAAATACATTGAATATAGGTGAGGAAGACAAAATCAAAAAAGGAATTAAAAGAAAAGTATCCATATGGTCTCCATCCCTAGAAGGTATAACTAAATACAAGCTATTAAAATTGGGTTATGAAATACTAGGAGATACAATATTTGAATCATGGAGTTGTTATTCTAATGGTAAAAAAATTCATCAAAACGTAGTGCAATGTGGAGAATGCGAATCGTGTATAAATAGGAAGATGGCATTTAGTAGAGCGGGTATAGAGGATAAAACAATTTATGCAAAGAACTGAAAATAAGGCAAGAGCAAGAGTTAGTGAGATATTTACTAGCATTGAGGGAGAAGGGATATTCGTTGGAAAGAAAACATTGTTTATCCGATTTTCGGGTTGTTATTTAAAATGCAGATGGTGCGATACAAAATATGCGTTACCTCTAGATAGTGGAACTGATTACCAAATTGATGAAATTAAAGATCTAATTATTAAAGAACTTCGACCATTCACTTACAAGGTAAATTTCACAGGAGGAGAACCATTACTGCAAACTGAAGCTGTAATAGAACTAGCAGATTTCATAAAAAAACATACAAATCTCAAGACATACATGGAATCATCATGTTTTGATTCCGAACTGTTCAGTAAAGTTTTACCTTATATTGATATTTGCAAGGTTGAATTCAAAACTGACGATTCTAAAGTTGTTGAAGATGAAGAATATGATAATTTGATATCAAATGAGATTAAATGTTTAGAATTAGCCGTCGAAAGTAACAAGGCTACTTACATTAAAATAGTGGTGACTAATTCTACAAATCTTGAAAGTTTCAAGAATTTGGTTTACAACATTTCAAAGAAAATTAAACCTTCAGACATTCTGGGCTTCATAATTCAACCTAGTTTTGGAATAGATCAGCCAACTGTTAATAAGCTTCTAGATACTTAT
>Ga0193741_1000617_pt1 | contig 10594 bp, 13 predicted proteins | sample L2s2metaG_FD_143059 | JGI IMG/M metagenome (GOLD analysis project Ga0193741, IMG submission 143059) | Soil microbial communities from a riparian zone of the East river system, Colorado, United States - L2s2 | ecosystem: Environmental > Terrestrial > Soil > Riparian zone | place: USA: East River...
GTCGGCGTGAAACTCGACGACGGAGACGCCACCGTCGGGCAGCAGGTCTACCTCTACCTCGGAACGAAGCGGAGCACCGGCAATCCCGTCCAGAGGGCTGGCCTCGTCGGCGGCCGTCTCTTCGGCATCAAGATGCTCGGGGTCCCGCAGTCCGAGTACCAGAAGACCGATTGGGAGGTCGGGGACGACTTCGGCGTGCAGTTCGTCGACGTCTCCGCTCACGCCGGCAACGCTGCCCAGCTGGAGGCAGACAGCCAGGCCGGCGGCGTCACGAACTTCCAGCGTCCCGAGGACGGCGCCTGGGATCCGCAGAGCCCGGGCGACTTCTACTTCGTGACGACGTCGTCGTTCGGTCCGCTTCCGGCCGAGAACCGCACGGGTGAGACGCGGCTCTGGCGGCTCCGGCTCGACGATCCCGCCGACCCGGGCGCCGGCGCTACGCTGACGCTGCTCGTCAGCGGGCCGGTCGGTACATCCGGCGATCCGAACGCTCCAGGACCGCAGATGTTCGACAACATGACCGTCGACCGCGGGCAGGTGATCATGGTCGAGGACGTCGGCAACCAGCCGTACCTCGGCGGTGCCTGGGTCTACGACATCTCGAGCGGAAACCTGACCAGGGTCGCGCGACACGACCCGAACCGCTTCGTGCAGGGAGCGCCGGGATTCCTGACCCAGGATGAGGAGATGTCCGGGATCATCCCCGCGCCGTTCCTGGGTGCGGGCAAGTACCTGGTCGATGTCCAGGCGCACTTCAACATCACGGGCGAGCTCGTCCAGGGGGGTCAGCTCCTCGAGCTGAAGGTCCCGCCGGGCAGGTTCGGCTAGACGCACGAGCCAGATGACTGCGGGCCGGGTGTTCCAAGCCCGGCCCGCACTGTCTCTCGACCGCGCGTCTTAGACTCACGCCGTGGGTTCGCGGAGTAGCTGGCAGGCGGCAGGGACGACCATCTGCGTCCTTGCGCTGGGAGCCTGCCTGCCCGGGTGCGCTGTCGGGGAGTCCGATGAGGACCTCGTAGCGTCGGAGGTGAAGATCCGCGAAGGCGACGACGTCGAGGTGACATCGTGCGAGCGGGTCGGTGACGCGATCATTCCTGACTCGGAGTACGGCGTCCAATTAAGCGAGGCGTGGGAGTGTGCCGTCGACCGGCGCGCCGGCTCCGGGCCGGTCGAGTCGTGCTACACGGTCTACACCGCTCTCGAGGTGGGCGTCTACGGCCGGCTCGACTGCTCCTCGTTGGGCCCGGGATGTCCTCCGGGCGGCCGTCGTGTGGGCGGCAACGTCTTCCTCGGGCCGATCATCGACCCTGATCTCGTACTCGAAAGGGCGCGTGGAAACGCTGCGCCGCACCGAACAGTCCGAGTTGATGTGTCGCAGAACGCGAACGGCGCGCAGGAGCACTGCGGCTACCTGGACGTGCAGCTACCGATCGACGCCGAAGACCCGCTGAAGCTGGCGGCCGAGCACGCGGAAGCCAACGGCTGGTCCGAGGATCTCTACTCGCTCACGTCTCGCACGCTCGACGGCTGATCGCTACCTGGCGACGTTCGTGGCCCGACAGTTCAGGAGGCGCCGGCTTTGCCGGCGCCGTTCAACTCGTGGACCCCAGCGAGGGGGTCCACGGGGGAAACCGGGTTTCCCCCGTGAAGCGAGCGCGCGTCAGCGCGCGCCGCGCTGTGCGCGCGCCGCGGCTAGAACCGGCGGTTCTTCCGGAAGAAGCGCGTGAGCTCGTACAAGTGCGGGAATTTGAAGCCGGCCCCAGGGTCGGAGCGATCGTTGAACCCCGCGAGGTCGGAGATCAGCTTGTGTGTGGTGTGGCCGCGACGCTGGGTGACGACCGGGTTCCCCCGGCCGAGCACCGCGCCACGCGGCGGGATGCCGAACTCAATCCACACCGTAGCCGCACACCAGGCCGCTGCTCTCATCTGCTTCTCCGTCCACGGCTCATCCACTCTGAAGTGCATGTGTTCGATGCCGCACGCGATCTGGTTCGCGCCCCGATGGCCGAAACACAAGACGTCGAACTGCGTGTAGAGCGCGACGTTGCCACCAGCGTCCGTCGCGGCCTGGATGGCGAGACCCTGCCTGCGCAGGATGTCGCCGAGCCTCACGAGGTCGCGCGTACCGGTCATGTTCGGGACGACCGGGATGTGATGAACCATCAAGAGCGGCCGGATCTTCCCGCCGCTGGGGGGACACAGCCCCGTCCCGCGGTAGTCGAAGACCTTTCCGCCCATCCCCGGAATCGTCCGCTCGCTCCGCGGAGCGATCTTCGGGAGGTCTTTCACGGGCTCGGCCTCGAGCTCCTCGTCCGCCTCGTGGATGTCCCGCTTCTCCAGCTCCGGGTCGGCCTCGACCTCGAACGCCGGCTCGAACTCAGGATCGAGCGCCTCGTCGAGCTCCGGATGGTCCTCGCGGACAAGCCCGGCGCTCCGCGCGTCGGCCTCGCCGTGCTCTTCCTCCAGGTACGCCTTCGTCTCTTGGACTGGGGTCTCGGTCACGCGACTCACGCTCCTTGGGTACAAGCCGCAGATGCCCGTTCCGGTGACGATGTTACGCCTATTGGCATGGATTTCAAGGTCGATTCCGCCGCGGTTGCCCAGGACGAGGAGATGTCCGGGATCATCCCCCGGCCGGCCGGTGGCCTAGCAGTCGTACATCGCTAGACCGCGCTTTCGTACGAGAACCTTGCCGCTACCCTTGAAATCGAGGCAGACGTGTCCGTTCCTCGACTCGGCGAAAGGAGTCGCACGGCGAGTGCGGTGGTCACCTGGAGAAATGTCGGCGGTGAAGAGGAAGCCGTCCGTGTCCTGCGCTCGAATCTCCATCGTTGCCAGCAGGGGATCGTCTATCGGCCCTGCATTGCGGTTGACGTAGTCGTGGTAGTCGCCCAGGTTGATGTATCCGGTCGCGACGTCGCCTCCTATGCGCCGCCAATACTTGTCCGCTTCCTCGTTGAAGGTTTGGATGACGCTGCTGATCGCGCTATCGGAGGGATGTGGCGCCGGCTTCGGCTCGGACTCGAGGCGCCCGGCGAGAACAAGCGCGAGGGCGACTGTCAAAGCGAGCACGCCTGTGATCGAGATCCATTGCTTCATCCTCTCTAGGTCGGCAAGAGAGCGAGATTGATTAGCCGGCGGGCAAACGGGATCAGGACGGGCCGGGTGCGGCCAGCCGGACCTCGGGACGGTGGCTGGCCGTATTCCCGTTCGCCCAGCCGGCTGCGACCTTCATGTCCCACGCGCGGGCCGGCGCGCGCAGCGAAGTGCGCCCGGCATGATTCGAACATGCGACCTCTGCCTCCGCAGGGCAGCGCTCTATCCCCTGAGCTACGGGCGCAGGGAGTCCTAGTCTAGCGGCGCTCTTTCAGGCCGCTAACCGCCCCAGCGGTGGACGGGCACGGACGGGAGCTCGCCGACCTCGTCCTTCGTGAGGGTGAGCGTGACGGCGTCGGTGTGGACGCTGGCGACCGCGTTGATCGGGATCGTCACTTCTTTCCTGCCCCAGAGATGGCCCCGCTCGAGCACGAAGTGCGTAATGGCATCGTCGTCGTCGACGAGGAACCCGTCCACCTTGCCGAGGTGATGGCCGTCCGCCGAGGTGACCTCGCTCGCCCGCCGAATCTCGACCTCTCCCTTGGGGATCCGGTCGTAGGTCACGGAGACGTGCGGGTCGTACTCGGCGGGCACGGGCTCGTAGCCGACGACGCCGGCGCCATAGCCGTAATAGGGCTGCGCCAGCACGCTCTCGACTCCGATGTCCCACCCGGGCTCCAGGCTCGGTGATTCGCCGAGCCGAATGTATGCGTACTCCTCGACGGGCTCGAGCTTGCCTGCCTCCTCCAGGGAACAGCGAACCTCGATCGCAGACGACTCGCCCTGTTCGGTGTTCGCGAGCTCAATGGGCACCAGCCTCGCCTTGCCGTGGTCGCCGTGGGGCTCGACGACCAGATGCGTGACCTGCCGCCTCGTCGGGTCGATGACGATGTCCGCGAGCTCCCCGAAGGGCCCGTCCGTGCAATTCACGGGGCTGCCGAGTTCCAGGCGCACGATCTACCTCCGCTCAGTGACCGCCGAAGCGGAGCAACCTTAGCGTCCATTCGCACCAGCGGCGGAAGGGAACTCCGGCGCTGCTGCCGAATCACGCCGCGTGGCCCAGACGCCGCAGTTTCTGACGCTGAAGGCGAACCGCGATCGCACCGAACGCGTCGAGCTCGCCTTCCGGCGAGTCTTCTTCACCCTGATCCTGCTCGCGCTCCTCACCGCGCTGCTGAACGTCTTCGGCCAGCGGCCCACGACCAGCCACGCCGCGACGTCCGTCGCCGACCTCGAGGTCTTCGCCCCCGAAGACCTGCGTGGCGGCCTCTACTACGAGGGCCGGATCACCGTCGAGGCGAAGGAGGACATCGACAAGGTGACGCTCGTCTTCGACGGAGGCTGGACCGAGCAGATGCAGATCAACACGATCGCGCCAGGCCCCGTCGGCGAAGCGAGCCGGGACGGGCGCCTCGCGCTGGACTACGGCCACCTCGGCGCCGGGCGCAAGCTCGTCGTCTATCTCCAGTTCCAGGTCAATCCGACCAACGTCGGCCGCCGCTCGCAGGACGTCGAGCTCTACGACGACACCGAGCTCCTGACCAGGGTCGACCGAACAGTGACGGTGTACCCGTAATGGACATCGTCGTCCGCGCCGTCGTCGCGTTCTGCTTCGTCTTCCTGCTCACGAGGCTCATCGGGCGACGCGAGCTGAGCTCGCTCCAGCCCTTCGACCTGATGCTCCTCATCGTGATCGGCGACCTGATCCAGCAGGGGATCACGCAGAACGACCTCTCGGTCACGGGGCTCGTGCTCACGGTCGGCGCCTTCGCGCTGATGACGCTCGCGGCGTCGTACGTCGGCTGGCGCTTTCCGCGACTCCGCCCGCTCCTCGAGCCCGAGCCGTTGATCCTCGTCGAGGACGGAAGCGTCATCGAGAAGAACCTGAAGAAGGAGCGGATGACGCCGGAGGAGCTCGCGGCCGAGGCGCGGCTCCAGCAGATCGACTCGCTCGAGAAGGTCAAGTGGGCCGTCCTCGAATCCGGCGGCCAGATCAGCTTCATCCCGAAGTCGCAGTCGTAGACTGAGCCGGCTCTGCCTCTCTATCTGACAGAAGCCCAAATCGGGAAGCTGCTCGCGCCCGCGGACGCTCTCGAGGCCGTCGAGGCCTGCTTCGAGCGCCTGGCGCGCGGCACGGTCCAGAACAGGCCGCGTACGCGGATGCGGCTCGACGACGGCGCGTTCGCGGTGATGTCCGCCGCCGACGACGAGCTCGGCCTCGCCGGGCTCAAGTCGTACACGGCGCTTCCCGGCGGGACACCGTTCGTCGTCGTGCTCTTCGACACCGAGCAGGCGAAGCTGGCCGCTGTGATCGAGGCCGACAAGATGGGCCAGCTCCGAACCGGAGCCGCGAGCGGCGTCGCCGCGAAGTACCTCGCGAAGCCGGGCGCGAAGACGCTCGGCGTCATCGGCTGCGGCTGGCAGGCCGAGGGCCAGGTCGCGTGTATCCGCGAGGCGGTGCCGACGATCGAGAGCGTCGTCGCTTACTGCCGGACCCAGGAGAAGCTCGCGGGCTTCTGCAAGAAAGTCGGGGCCGAGCCGGGCGAGTCCCACCGAGACCCCGCCGAGCAGGACATCGTCGTCACCGTCACGACCTCGCAGGACCCCGTGCTCCGGGGCGAGTGGCTGAAGCCCGGCGCGCTGGTCTGCGGAGTCGGCGCAAACGTGCCGAGGGCCCGGGAGCTCGACAACGCGGTCCTCGAACGGGCCGTTTTTGTGTGCTGCGACTCGATCCAGCAGTGCAAGGTCGAGGCCGGCGACCTGATCGAGCCCGTCGAGCGGGGCGTCCTCGACTGGCTGGAGGTGCACGAGCTGCACGAGGTGGTCTCAGGCGAGCTCGCCGGCCGCAGCTCGGCCGACGACATCGTCCTCTTCAAGTCGACGGGCCTCGCAGCCTGGGACGTCGCGATCGGCGCGAGGGCGATCGAGCTCGCCCGCAAGCAGAAAGCCGGAACGAAGCTGTAGCCGAACAGACCAAGTAACACTGTGTTACTTGGGCCCTGGGTACTAGCTTCGTTCGGCTCGCGCGGCTGCGACGACGTCGTCGCCGAGCGCGCGGATGAGCTCGGGGCGGTCGAGCAGGCGCTCACGCTCGGCCGGCGTGCAGCGGTTCTTCACGTACGGGTCCTCGAGAATCTCGGCCAAGGACCTGCCTCGCTCGTGCTCGCGGATCACGTAGGCGGCGACCCGGTCCTGGTGGCTCGAGCGCGCGAAGAGGAACGAGAACGGGTTCCGAAAGAGCGAGCTGAGCCTACCCACGGGCGCGATTGTATCCTGGCCCCATGCGCAAGCAGTCGAAGGCCTCGCGCTTCGCGGAGCGGGAGTTGCACGGCTTCGACGAGGCGGGCGTCGAGGAGCGGGTCGTCGTCTGGATCGAGCGCATGCAGGGCGGAATGTGGGCCGTCGGCCGAGCGGTGAACCCTCAGCACCGGGCCAGCGACGAGCCCCGGAAGGACGACTACGTGTTCGAGGGTCACGAGCTCGAGGACGTGATCGACCACGCGAACGGGATCCTCGACGACGACGTCCGCGTGTCGGAGGACGACGGCCGGCTGGAGCACATCAAGCCGTTCACGCGCAAGGAGCTCCTCGGCCCGCTCGAGCGCTGGTTCTTCGGGCGCGGCCCCAGATGAAGATTCGCCTCGGGCACAGCCCGGATCCCGACGACGCCTTCATGTTCTGGGGCCTCGCCGCCGGTGAGGTCGACGCACGAGGCTTCGAGTTCGAGCACGTCCTACGCGACATCCAGACGCTGAACGAGTGGGCGCTGGAAGGGCGGCTCGAGGTGACGGCGATCTCCCTGCACGCGTACCCGCACGTGCAGGACCGCTACATCCTGCTGCCGCACGGGGCGAGCATGGGCTCCGGCTACGGGCCGATCCTCGTCGCGCGTGAGCCGCTCACGGATGACGAGCTGCGGGAGGTGGAGATCGCGGTCCCCGGCCGCATGACGACGGCGTTCCTCACGTTGCAGCTGCGCCTCGGCGAGTTCCGGTGGCGCGAGGTTCCGTTCGACCGGATCATGGACGAGGTGACGTCCGGCCAGGCCGCCGCCGGCTTGCTGATCCACGAGGGCCAGCTCACGTACGGCGCGGCCGGCCTCGAGAAGATCGTCGACCTCGGGGAGTGGTGGCTCGAGGAGACCGACCTGCCGCTGCCGCTCGGGGCCAACGTCGCGCGCCGCGACCTCGGCCCGGACGTGCTGCGGGAGCTGTCGGCGGTCCTCGCGGCCTCCATCCGCGCCGGGCTCGACAACCGCGAGCGCGCGCTCGAGTACGCCCTCCAGTTCGGCCGCGGGCTCGACGACGAGCTGGCCGACCGCTTCGTCGGCATGTACGTGAACGAGCTGACCGAGGACTACGGCGAGGAGGGACGGCGCGCCGTCCGCGAGCTGCTCCGCCGCGGCGAGGAGATCGGCGCCTTCACCGAGCCGGTCAACGTCGAGTTCGTCTAGACCTCTCTAGTCGAAGCGGACGACCTAGCCGACTTCGAGGCGATTCGGAGGATAGCGTTCGCCTCGTGCCACGAGCCGTCGTCCTCTCCGCCGTGAGAACGCCTGTCGGGCGCTACGCGGGCGCGCTTGCCGGCGAGCGCCCGGATGACCTGGCGGCCCTCGTGATCAAGGAGGCCGTCGAGCGCGCCGGAGTCGACGCAGGCCAGATCGAGGACGTCTACTTCGGGGCCGCGAACCAGGCGGGCGAGGACAACCGGAACGTCGCCCGCATGGCGGCGCTGCTCGCGGGGCTGCCGGAGTCGGTCGCCGGCGTCACGGTCAACCGGCTCTGCGCGTCGGGCCTCTCTGCGGTCGTTTCCGCCTCGCACGCCGTCGTCGTGGGGGACGGCGACCTCTTCGTCGCCGGCGGCGTCGAGTCGATGACCCGCGCGCCGCTCGTGCTGGCGAAGTCCGAGCACGCGTACCAGCGCGGGAGCCAGACCGTCTGGGACACGACGCTCGGCTGGCGCTTCCCGAACCCGCGCATGAAGGAGATGTTCCCGCTCGAGTCGATGGGCGAGACGGGCGAGAACGTCGCCGAGCGCTACGGCGTCAGCCGCGAGGAGCAGGACGAGTTCGGGCTGCGCTCGCACCGGCGCTGGACGGAAGCCGACGACAAGGGGTACTTCGAGGATGAGCTCGTGCCGGTCGGCGATGTGGCCCGCGACGAGCATCCGCGGCCCGACACGAGCCTCGAGAAGCTCGCGACGCTCAAGCCCGCGTTCCGCGAGGGCGGCACGGTGACGGCCGGCAACTCGAGCGGGATCAACGACGGGGCCGCGGCGCTCGTGATCGCGAGCGAGGAGCGCGCGCAGGCGCTCGGCGCCGAGCCGCTGGGAGCCTTCGTCGGGAGCGCGGTCGCAGGCGTCGACCCGCGGGTGATGGGGATCGGGCCCGTGCCTGCGGTCCGGAAGGTCCTCGAGCGGGCCGGCGTCGAGGTCTCGGACCTCGACCTCGTCGAGCTGAACGAGGCGTTTGCCTCGCAGAGCCTGGTCGTGATCCGGGAGCTCGGCCTCGACCCGGAGAAGGTGAACGTCAACGGCGGCGCGATCGCGCTCGGCCACCCGCTGGGGATGAGCGGTGCGCGGCTCGTCGTGACGCTGCTCCACGAGCTGAAGAGGCGCGGCGGACGCTACGGCTTGGCGACGCTGTGCGTCGGCGTCGGCCAGGGGCAGGCGGCCCTCTTCGAGCGGTGATTGACGTCGAGCGCTATCTCGAGCTCTGCCTGCGCCTCGGGCGGCACGTCGACGGGCTCGTCGACGCCTACTACGGGCCGGCCGAGATCAAAGAGCGAGTCGACGCCGAGGAGCTGCGCGACCCCCCGGCGCTCGTTCAGGACGCCGCCTCGCTCCTCGACCAGGCCGACGACGACTGGCTCCACGCGCAACTCGTCGGCCTCGAGACGGTTGCCCGCAAGGTCGCGGGCGAAGACATCCCGTACGAGGACGAGGTCGAGCGCTGCTACGGGGTGCGCCCGGAATGGGTTCCTGAAGAGTCGTTCGAAGCCGCGCACCGCGAGCTCGACGAGGCGCTGCCGGGCAACGGCTCGCTCGCCGAGCGCTACCAGGCGTGGCGCGAGGGCGAGGCGCTGCAGGGCGACGCGATCTCGTCTGTCTTCGACGCCGTCACCGAGGACTTGCGTTCGCGAACTGCGTCGCTCTTCGAGCTCCCCGAGGGCGAGTCCGTCGAGGTCGACTACGTCTCAGACGAGCCCTGGACGGCCTTCAACTACTACCAGGGAGGCCTGCGCAGCCGGATCGCGGTCAACACCGACGTGCCGATGACGCCCGACATCCTCGTCATGCTCGTCGCGCACGAGGCGTATCCCGGGCATCACACCGAGCACTCCTGGAAGGAACAGCTTCACGTGCGCGAGGGCGGCCGCCTCGAGGAGGCGGCGCTCATGGTCGGCACGCCTTCGTCCCTGATCGGCGAGGGAATCGCCGAGCTCGCGCCGGAGATCCTCCTCGGCGACGACTGCGAGCGCGTAACCGCCGCGCACGTCGAGGGCAGGGGCGTGCGGTACGACCCCGATCTCTCGCGGGCGGTCAACAAGGCCAAGGAGCCGATCGCACACGTCACCGGGAACCTTGCGCTGATGATCCACACGCGCGGAGCGTCGGAGGAGCAGGCGGTCGAGTACTTGATGCGGTGGGGTCTGACGTCTCCCAGGCGGGCCAAGCAGTCCGTGCGCTTCGTCACCGATCCGGTCTGGCGCTCGTACGTCACGACGTACACGGACGGGTACGAGCTCTGTCGAACGTGGGTGGACGGCGACCCGGCGCGCTTCAAGCGCCTGCTGACCGAACAGCTCACGCCGGCCGATCTCGCCCGGTAAGTCCGCCCTACTCGGAGAACGGCAACTGCGTGGCTCCCGTTGCGACCTCCCACAGCTGGCCCTCCGGATCTGCGAAGTAGCCGCTGTACCCGCCCCACTCCGTTGGTGTCGCGGCCTTCGTGATCATCGCTCCGGCGCTTTGCGCTTCGGCGAGGACTTCGTCGACTCGATCCTGGGAGTGGACGTTGTACGCGAGCGTGACGCCGCGAAAGCCGCTTCCATCGGCAGGCACGTTGGCGTCGGCAGCAAGCTCATCCCAAGGGAAGAGCGTTAGCGCGGAAGAGCCGTCTCCGAGGCTGAAGCAAACCCAGTCGCCCTCCTCCTGCTGAATCGGCCAGCCGAGTCCCTCCGCATAGAAGCGCTTGGCACGGGCGAAGTCTCGGACGCCGAGTGTGACGATCGCGATGTGAGGCTTCATGAGCGTCTCCTCCTGGACCGATGAGTTTCGGAGCCCGGGAGAGTCTGTCGGATGTGGAGACGTTCAATCTCTTCAGCGGTGAGACCGATGAGGCGCCGTCGAAGGTGCCGGGGTTCAGGTATCGAGCCGCGCGGCTCGGATCCAAGCTCGGAGGAGTAAGGCTCGGCATGAGCGTCTATGACCTGCCGCCGGGTGAGGCCATGGGCCCGTACCACTTCGAGTGGACCGACGAGGAATGGCTGATCGGCCT
>Ga0193741_1000619_pt1 | contig 10590 bp, 11 predicted proteins | sample L2s2metaG_FD_143059 | JGI IMG/M metagenome (GOLD analysis project Ga0193741, IMG submission 143059) | Soil microbial communities from a riparian zone of the East river system, Colorado, United States - L2s2 | ecosystem: Environmental > Terrestrial > Soil > Riparian zone | place: USA: East River...
TGGGATCGTGGCCGTCCACGACAAGGACGGCTGGCTCGGCGCGCTGCGGGTGTTCCAGCGCTTGCAGGACGAAGGCTCGCTGAACCTGCGGATCTGGCAGTCGCTGCCCTGGGACCACCTCGACCGGCTCCAGGAGATCGGCATCTCCTCCGGCCTGGGCGACGACTTCCTACGCGTCGGCTACATCAAGGCGTTCCTCGACGGCACGCTCGGCTCCCGTACGGCGCTCATGCTCGACGGCACCGGCGTGGAGATCGTCGGCTACGAGGAGTTCGTGGACATCGTCCGCCGCTCCGCCCGCGCCGGCTTCCCCGTCGCGGTGCACGCGATCGGCGACCGCGCGAACCGTCGCGCCCTCGACGCCTTCGAGGAGACGCGGGACGAATGGCAGCCGAAGGGCCTCCGCCAGCGGATCGAGCACGCGCAGCTGCTCGCGCCAGAGGACATCGGGCGCTTCGCCGAGCTCGGCGTCGCCGCCTCGGTCCAGTTCAGCCACGCCCCGTCCGACCGCGACCTCGCCGACGACTTCTGGGCCGGGAAGACGGACGGCGCGTATGCCTTCCGCTCGCTGATCGACTCCGGTGCTCTCGTCGCCAACGGCTCGGACGCGCCTGTCGAGGAGCTCGACCCGCTCTTCGGCATCAAGGCCGGCGTCACGCGGACGATCGACGGCCGCGACGGGTGGCACCCAGAGCAGGCGGTCACCGTCGAGCAGGCCCTGCACGCGACCTGCGTCGCCCCCGCGTGGCTGACCGGCGACGAGCGGCGGCGCGGCAAGCTCCTCCCTGGTTACCTCGCGGACCTCGTCGTGCTCGACCGCGACCCCCTCGAATGCCCCCCCGAGGAGCTCGGCGAGCTCGAGGTCGTGGCCACGATGGTCGGCGGCCGCTGGGTGCACAACCCGCCTCCCTGGGGCTGATCGGGCACCTACACCAGCGGGGTTACAATGCGCCCATGCGCACGATGAGACCCGTCCATGACGAGGAGTGCGCGGTCGCCTGTACCGCCGACATCATCGGCTCGAAGTGGACTGCGATCATCGTCCACGACCTCTCGGAAGGCCCGCGCCGCTTCTCAGAGCTCGAGCGCTCCTGCCCCGGCATCAGTCCGCGGACGCTTTCCGAGCGTCTACGCGTGCTCGAGCAGGACGGCGTGCTGGAGAAGCACTCCGCGACCCGGCGCGTCGAGTACGAGCTGACCAGGAAGGGCAAGGCGCTGCTCCCCGTGATCGAGGAGATGCGCCGCTTCGGCCACACGTGGCTCGTGCCCGACGAGGGCCACACGCACGGCCAGAAGAAGTCGCGCGTCGCGCCGGCCGCGTAGCTACCGCGCGAAGAGGTTCTTCGCGAGGAAGAGCAGGTTGGCCGGGCGCTCGGCCAGGCGGCGCGTGAAGAACGGGAACCATTCCGGCCCGAACGGGGTGGCCACGAGCACCTTGTAATCCCGCCCAAGAAGGTCGAGCTGGAGCTGCGGGCGCACGCCGTAGAGCAGCTGGAACTCGAACCGGTCCCGGCCGATCCCCTCACGCTCGGTGAACGCGATGGCGTGGTCGATCATGCTCCGGTCGTGCGTGGCGATCGCGGTGTAGCCCTCGCCGCGCAGCGACTGCTCCATCATCGCGACGTACGCGGCGTCGACGTCCTCCTTCTTGGGATACGCGACCGACGGCGGCTCCAGGTAGGCGCCCTTCACGAGGCGCAGGTTCGGCTTCAGCGGGAGGAGCTCCTCGAGATCCTGCGGCGCGCGGTAGAGATAGGACTGGAGCACGACGCCGACGTTGTCCAACCCGTCCTCCCGGAGAGCGCGGTAGATGCGGAGCGTCGGGTCGACGGCCGCCGAGTACTCCATGTCGATGCGGACGAAGTTGCCGAGCTCGGCCGCGCGCTCCACGACCTTGCGGACGTTCGCCTGGGCGAGCTCTTCGCCGAGGTCGAGCCCCAGGTGCGTGAGCTTGACCGCCACGTTCACTCGGAGGCCTTCGGCTTCGATGCGCTCGAGGATCCGGAGGTACTCGTCGACGACGACCGTGGTCGCGGCCTCGTCCATCACGTCCTCGCCGAGGAGCGTGGTGTTCGCGTTAAAGCCTTTCTCGTTCAGGCCGCGCAGCACCTCAACGCATGCGTCCAGCGTCTCGCCCGCGACGAAGCGCGAGGCGCCGAGCCGCATCCCGTGCCGGCTCGCGACCCGCTTGACGGGTCGACTCTGGGACGAGCCCAGGATGACCTTGCGCAGGCCAGAGTTGACCGCGCCCCCGATGCGGCCGCTCACCGCGGCAGGTTCCCGAAGGCGACGAGCGTCTCCCGGGCAGCCTCGACCCCGAGGGGCACGTAGCGCGCAAGTAGGCGCTCGTTCGGCGAGTGCATGTTCGCGTTGGGGAGGGCGAAGCCCGACAGGATCGTGGCGATGCCACGGTCGGCGAGCGCCGGCACGAGCGGGATCGTCCCGCCGGAGCGGAGCAGCAGCGGGCGGCGGCCGACGACGCGCTCGAACGCGTCCTGGGCGAGGCGCACGGCCGGGGCATCTGGAGGAATCAGGCCCGCCGGCGCGCTCGAGCGGCGCTCGATCTCGAGCTCCGCGCCCCCCGGGGCGGCGTCCCGCAGCAGCCGCTCGAACGCCGCGCTGATCTCGTCGACGTCCTGACCCGGAGCGAGCCGGATCGACACGTTCGCCTCGGCGAACACCGGCAGCACCGTCTTCTGGAGGACGGCCTCGCCGCCCGTGAGCCCGTTCACGTCCACGGCCGGGCCGGCCAGCGTGCGGTGGTAGAAGGCCTCGGCGGACTCGGCGTCCATGGGCTTCGCGCCGGCATCGCCGAGCACGGTGGCGCCGGGCGCGAGCTCGCCCCACGAGTCGATCTCCTCCTGCGTTGGCGGGATGACGCCCGCCCGCAGCTCGTCGGGCACCGCCGCGACGGCCTCGAGCGTCTGCATGAGCGCGTGGACGGCGTTCAGCGCGGCGCCGCCGAAGACGCCCGAGTGCAGATCGCGCTCTCCGGTCCGGAGGCGCACGTGGAAGTAGGCCAGGCCCCGCACGCCGAGATCGAACGCGGGCGTGTCCTCGCGCGGCATGCCGCTGTCGAAGATGACGCAGGCGTCCGCGCCGCGCTCGTCGGCGGCGAGGAAGTGGACGATCGAGTCGCCGCCGATCTCTTCCTCCCCGTCGAAGGCGATGCGGACGTTGACCGGCAGCGCGCCCTCCTGGGCGAGCAGGCGGGCCGCTTTGAGGATCAGGTAGGAGTTGCCCTTGTCGTCGACGGCCCCGCGCGCGTAGAGGTAGCCGTCCCGGATCTCGGGCTCGAACGGGTCGGACTCCCAGAGGTCGAGCGGCGCAGGCGGCTGCACGTCGAAGTGCCCGTAGAGGAGGACCGTCGGGGCCTCGTCCGCCCCCGTGGAGGCGCGGATCTCGCCGACGGCCAGCGGCTGGGCGTCCGTGTCGACGAGCTCCGCCTCACCGCCTGCCCCGCGGACGAACTCGCAGACCCATTCACCGGCGCGGCGCACGTCGTCGGCATGCGCCGAGTCGGCGCTCACGCTCGGGATTCGGAGCCACTCGGAGAGCTCGTCGAGCCAGGCGGGGTCGAGCCGGTCGTTCATCGACCGGGGAGTCTACGGTCCAGCCGACCGTCGCCTTCCTGGGAACGTGATCGCTACCCTGATCGCCGTGCCCGAGACCTACCGCGTCGCCTGGCAGGGCGAGGACGGTCCGCGCCCGGGAGGCCCGACCGTCACGCTCGAGACGCCGCCCGCCGAAGGAGAGACGATCCACCTCGACGACGGCACGCGCGCCGCCGTGGAGCAGGTCGAGGAAGTCGCACACTGGCGCCCGGTCGTCTGGGCGCGCCGCCTGCCCAGAAACGCGTCGTAGCCGTTCCTGGTGGACTTCGACCAGATTCTCGCCTTCCGGCTCGCCCGCTCCGGGCTGACCGTCCGCGACGCGCGCGGTCTCGCGGAGGCCGCCGCCTGTCCGGCCTCGGACTTCGCCCGGGACGCAGCGCTGCTGGCGCTGGCAGCCCGTGTCGAGGATCTCTCCAGGGAGGCCTACAGCCAGGCAGTCGACGCCGGCGACCTGGTCGTCGCGCACATCGTCCGCGGGGCCATCCATGCGCTCGCGCCCGGTGACCTCGCGCTCTACGGGCGCGCATTGATCGCTCGCGACGAGGACGAGCTTGCCGCGCAGCTCGGCAGGCAGGTACAGCGTCTCGCCGCCGAGAAGGGATTCGCGCCGAGTGAGGCCCTCGAGGAGGTGGCGACGGCCACGAAAGATGCGCTGGCGAAGGGCCGGAGGCTGGACAAGAACGAGCTGCACCAGCAGCTGAGAGACCGCGTTCGTGCCGACGTGATGCCCTGGTGCCAGAACTGCGGAAGCCACCACGTCGCTCCCATGCTGTGGCGCTATGCGACGGTCAAAGCCGGCGTCCGGCTCGACTCGGAGCGGCGATACATCATCGCCAAGCTGGGCCGTGCCCCGGCCGCGAGCGAGGCTGTCCGGCGCTTTCTCGGCTTCTACGGACCGGCGACGCCGGGCGGCTTCGCCGACTGGGCCGGGCTCGCAAGGACCCACGCAGCCCGCCTGTGGGACGAGGTGGCGGGCGATCTCGTCGAGGTAGAAGTCGGCAAGGCCACCGGCTGGCTCTTGAGGGAGGACCTCGGCGCCCTCGAGTCGCCGCCGGCTGCCGAGGGGATCCGCCTGCTACCGCCGGGCGACCCCTATCTCCAGACACCCAACCGGCCCCTGCTCGCGTCCGATCCCGAGCTGCGCAAGCGGCTGTTCCGGCCCGTTGCGAGCCCTGGAGCGGTCTTGAAGGACGGCCGCTTGACGGGCCTCTGGCGGGTCAAGGCGAAGGGAAAGACGGCGGAAATCACCGTCGAGGCCCTCCGTCGCCTCCCGCGCGGGGATCTCGAGAAGGAGGCTCAGCGCGTAGCCGAGCTGCGCGGCGCCGCCGAGGCCGCGGTCGCCGTCGCCTAGGCGACGTCGCGGAGCTTCTGGCTCTCGGCCAGCGCCTGGAGCTTCTTCAGGCACTGGTTCTCGATCTGGCGGACGCGCTCGCGCGTGACGTTGAACGTGCGCCCGACCTCGTCGAGCGTGCGCGGGTGCTGGCCGTCGAGGCCGTAGCGCATCTCCAGGACACGGCGCTCGCGGAGCGAGAGCGTCTGCAGGATCCGGCTCAGCGTCTCCTTGCGGAGGGCCGTCTCCGCCGCGTCGTCTGGCGCCGGCGCGGTCTCGTCGGCGAGAAAGTGCCCGAACTCGGACTCCTCGTCGTCCCCGACCGGCTTCTCCAGCGACACCGGGGCCTGGGCGCTGCGCTTGATGTGCTCGACCTCGGTCGGGTCGTACTCGAGCTCGACGGCGATCTCGTCGACCGTCGGCTCGCGCCCGAGCTCACCGAGGAGCTTGCGCTCGATGCGCCCGATCTTGTTCAGCTTCTCGACGACGTGCACGGGCATGCGGATCGTCCGCGCTTTGTCCGCGAGCGCCCTTGCCACCGCCTGGCGGATCCACCACGTCGCGTACGTCGAGAACTTGAAGCCCTTGCGGTAGTCGAACTTCTCCGCGGCGCGCACGAGCCCGATCGTCCCCTCCTGGATCAGGTCGAGGAAGGGCAGGCCCTGGTTGCGGTAGTTCTTCGCGATCGAGACGACGAGGCGCAGGTTCGACTCGACCATCTTCTGCTTGGCCGAGTGGTCGCCGCGCTCGATGCGCTTCGCGAGCTCGACCTCCTGCGCGGCCGTGAGGAGCGGAACCTTGCCGATGTCCTTGAGGAAGAGCTGGAGCGCGTCGGTCGAGACCTCGCGCGACTCGGGCTGCAGGTCGAGGCCCTCCTCCTCGTCGGGCTCGTCCACGACCTCGATGTGCAGCTCCTCGAGCGCCGTGTAGAGCTCGTCCAGCTGCAGGGGCTCGAAATCGTCGCCCAGCGCGAGCGCAATCTCCTCGTGCGTGAGAAAGCCAGCCTCCTGGCCCTGGCGCACGAGTGCCTTGGCGTCTTCGTGATCGAGCAACACGGCCGCCTCGCTCCCCTTCCTCTCCACCATGCCCCTAACCCCCTACTTCCCTCAACGTAGCCGGGTCTCGCAACTTGTCAACGGCTGCCCTGCGCCGAATCTGCCGCATGTGCGCCGCGACTCTTGCACGCCTGCCGGACGTTCGCCATGGGCCGTAGGTCCCATTCACGCCTTCTTGGGACCTACCCCGTTTGGGGGAGGCTACGGCCGGTGCCGACACTCTCTAGACGCTCGAGCAGGCGCTGAGCTTCCCGAGCGTAGAAGCCTCCGGGGTCTTCCTCGCGTGCGAGGCGGAGCTGGCGCATCGCCGCCTCGACCTGGCCGATCCAGGAGAGCGCAAGCCCGAGGTGGTAGCGGACGACGCCGCCCTCGTCGCCGGAGGCGAGCGGTCCGAGGCGCGAGAAGGTCTGCGAGGGGTCGTCTTTGTCGAAGCGCCCGAGCGCGGCGGCGACGCGAGCCGGCAGGTCGTCCGAGTCGGCGGCGACGGCGGCATCGAAGACCTGCCTGGCCGAGAGCGGCCTGCCGACGCGCTGGAGCGCAATGCCGTACGCGAGCTTCTCCTCCACCCCACCGGCTGCCGCGCGCCGCTCGAGCTCGTCGAGCTGCTCCTGGGGGGTCAGGTCCTCGAGCCCCGGAGGCGCCTCGATGGGTGCGACGAACGGCGGGCGGCCCGGTGCGAAGTCCGGGTGGAGGATGTCGTCGGCGCGGACCGCGGCCGGCGAGTCGGGCTCCCGCCGCTCGACCTCGCGCCACTCCCGCGCGGCGCCCTCGCTATCGCCGTCGGACAGGCGGGCGAAGCCGAGGTGGAGACGGGCGACGCCGCTGTCAGGCTGCTCGGCGACCAGCGCCTCAAGGCGCTCGACGGTACCGTCCGGCCAGGAGGCGATGGCGGCTCCGACCGCGGCCTCGACCGAGTCGGGGTTCGCCGCCAGCAGCTTCTCGAAGCCGGCGCGTGCCTGCTCACGCTCGCCGTTCTCGAGCTGCTCCTCCGCGTCGCGGAGCGCGCGGGCCTCGGCATCGTCCCTGACGAGGAGCCCGAGCTCGAGGGGCGGAGGCGGCCGCTCGGTCTCCGACGCAGCGGGCTCCGCGCTCGGCTCGTCGCCGGCCTGGAGAACGGTCACGCCGACGACGAGCGCGGCCGCTGCGGCGGCGGCGACGCCCACGAGAAGACGTGCGCGGACGCGGGAAGACACCCGGCAATGGTGCCGCAAAGCCCTTGCTTGAGGCCGCACGGAGGTCGCTATACTTCGTGAAGCAAATGCCGAGCTATCGCGAGCTGCTCCAACAGGTCAAGAGCGAGATCGAGGAGATCGACGCCGCACGGACGGCCGAGCTTCGGGAGACCGACTCGCCCGTCCTCGTCGACGTGCGCGAGCGCAGCGAGTGGGACGAGGGCTATATCCCCGGGGCGATCCACGTCCCGCGCGGCCACCTCGAGTCCCGCATCGAGCAGGCGGTGCCCGACCGGGACGCGACCGTGATCCTCTACTGCGCGTCCGGCAACCGCTCCGCGTTCGCCGCCAAGGCGCTCGAGGAGCTCGGCTACGAGAACGTCGCATCGCTCCAGGGGGGCTTCGGCGACTGGAAGCGCAACGGCTTCCCGTTCGAGGTCCCGCGCGCGCTCGACGACGCGAAGCGCCGGCGCTATTCCCGCCACCTCCTCATCCCGGAGGTCGGCGAGGAGGGCCAGCTCCGCCTCCTCGACGCGCGGATTCTGCTCATCGGCGCCGGCGGCCTTGGCTCACCAGCCTCGCTCTACCTGGCGGCCGCCGGCGTCGGCACGCTCGGGATCGTCGACGACGACGCCGTCGACGAGACGAACCTCCAGCGTCAGATCGTCCACTCCACCGACCGCCTCGGCGAGTCCAAGGCGGAGTCGGCCAAGCGCACGATCGAGGCGCTCAACCCGGACGTAACCGTGAAGGTCTACAAGGAGCGGCTGACCTCGGAGAACGTCGACCGCATCCTCGGCGAGGGCTGGGACGTGATCGTCGACGGCGCCGACAACTTCCCCACGCGTTACCTCCTGAACGACGCCTCCATCTGGCACAGCATCCCGGTCGTCCACGGCTCGATCTTCCGCTTCGAGGGCCAGGCGACCGTGTTCAAGCCGAAGGAGGGGCCGTGCTACCGCTGCCTCTTCCCGCAGCCGCCTCCACCCGAGCTCGCCCCGAGCTGCGCCGAGGGCGGCGTGCTCGGCGTCCTGCCCGGCATCGTCGGCTCGCTGCAGGCCAACGAGGCGCTCAAGCTGGCGCTCGGCGTCGGCGAGCCGCTCGTCGGCCGCCTGCTCCTCTTCGACGCCCTCGAGACGCAGTTCACCGAGATCACGCTGCGCCGCGACCCGGACTGCCCGGTCTGCGGCGACCACCCGACCATCACGGACTACATCGACTACGTCGAGTTCTGCGCCGGCCCGCGGGCCCAGGTGACGCAGTGATCCGCGTCCGCATCCCGCCGACGCTTCGGAACGAAGTGGGCGGCGTGCGCGAGGTCGAGGCGTCCGGCGGCACGCTCCGCGAGGTGCTGGGCGACCTGGCCGACCGCTTCCCCGCGCTGGGGAACCAGGTGCTCGAGGACGGCGACGGGATCGCGCCCTTCGTGAACGTCTACCTCGACAGCGAGGACGTGCGCACCCTCCAGGGCCTCGACACGCCCGTGCGCGAGGGCTCGACCGTGATCCTCCTGCCCGCGATGGCGGGCGGCGAGCGCACCCTGACACCGTCCCTGATCGAGACGATCGGCGACACGCCGCTCGTCGAGCTGCCGCGCCTGGCGCCCCACCCAGGTGTCCGCCTCTACGCAAAGCTCGAGGGTCAGAACCCGACCGGCTCCATCAAGGACCGCGTCGCCAAGGCGATGATCGAGACCGCCGAGGCCTCGGGCGAGCTCGAGCCGGGGCGCGAGCTGCTCGAGCCGACCAGCGGGAATACCGGGATCTCGCTCGCCATGGTGGCCAAGCTCAAGGGCTACCCGCTCACCTGCGTCCTCCCCGAGAACGCCACGTCGGAGCGCGTGAAGCTCCTCGAGCTCTACGGCGCGAAGCTCGTCTTCTCCCCGGCCTCGGAAGGCTCGAACGGCGCCGTGCGGCACGCACTCCGCCTCGCGGAGCGCGATCCGCGGCTGTTCATGCCCTTCCAGTACGCGAACGAGGCCAATCCCCGGGCGCACTACGAGGGCACGGGCGCCGAGATCGCAGACGCCCTCCCGCATGTCGACGCCCTCGTCGCCGGCCTCGGTACCGGCGGCACCCTCATGGGCGCCGGGGACCGTCTCCGGGAGAACAACCCGGACCTCGTCGTCGCCGCGGCCGAGCCGCTGCAGGGCGACCTCGTCTACGGGCTCCGCTCGCTGGCGGACGGCTACGTCCCGCCGATCCTCGACCTCGCCAAGCTCGACCGGAAGGTGCTCGTCACCAACGAGGAGTCGGTCGAGGGCCTGCGCCTGCTGCTCGACCGCGAAGCGATCTTCGCCGGCGTCTCGTCGGGCGCCGTCCTCCACGTGGCGCGCAAGGTCGCCGAGGAGCTCGAGGAGGGCGTCGTCGTCGCGGTGTTCGCCGACGGCGGCTGGAAGTACCTCTCCGCCGAGTTCTGGGCCCGTCCCGCGGATGAGGTCGGGGAGTCCATGGAGGACAGCGTCTGGTGGTGATCCCCGCCGAGGTGCGCTCGGCGCTCGTCGAGCACGCCGAGGCGGAGCTCCCGAACGAGGCCTGCGGCCTCATTTCGCTCCGCAACGGAGTTGCGGAGCGATTTTTCCCCGGCCGGAACCGAAGCGCGAGCCCCTACAGATTCGAGCTCGAGATCGATCCGGAGGTCTGGTTTCTAGAGGACGAGGGCAACGAGCTGGCCGTTTTCCACTCGCACCCTTCCTCGCCGCCCCGCCCGTCGCGGACGGACGTCGAGAACATCGGGCTCTGGGAAGGCCGCCCGTACGTGATCCTCTCGCTTCGCACCGGCGAGCTGGCCGCGTGGACGATCGCGGACGGCTCCGTCGACAGCCTCCCGCTCTCGTAGGCTGCGGGAACCTTTCCGGCGCCTCGCCGGTCAGATGGGCATGAGGACGATCTCCCTCTTCGCAGCCGTGCTGGCTGCACTCGCGCTCGCCGGCTGCGGCGATACGGAGGACGACGCAGCGGGAGGAGCAGGCACCAGCGTTCCCCAGACCTCCGGCCTCGGCGTCGGTCCCGGCATCTCGATCGAGGAGGCAATCGCCGCCGACACGAACGAGATGCTGCTCGTCAACGGCAACCTACTCGCCGACGGCGACGAGGTGCGCCTCTGCTACGCGCTCGCGGAGTCTTTCCCGCCCCAGTGCGGCGGGCCGTCGCTCGTCGTCGAAGGGATCAAACTCGACGAGGTCGACGGGCTCATCACGGAGGGCGACGTCAGCTGGACAGACCGCCCGATTCAGCTCCTCGGCATCGTCGAGGACGAGACGCTCACGGTCAGCTAGACACCCACCCCACGGACGCGGAGCTCACGACTTTGCGCCAATCCTGGTTGCCGGCTCGAGCCGCTCGTAGCCGAGCCGGTCCATGAGGGGACCTGCGACGCGATCGATGGTCGCCAGGTCCTCGCCGGACAGCCGCTCGAGG
>Ga0193741_1000620_pt1 | contig 10589 bp, 15 predicted proteins | sample L2s2metaG_FD_143059 | JGI IMG/M metagenome (GOLD analysis project Ga0193741, IMG submission 143059) | Soil microbial communities from a riparian zone of the East river system, Colorado, United States - L2s2 | ecosystem: Environmental > Terrestrial > Soil > Riparian zone | place: USA: East River...
ACTGACGGGGGAATGTCACCTTGCGTCGTCTGGGCATTCGCGCTCACAAGCCCCGCGCATAACACGAACGAAGCGAACAACACCAGCGACCCGGCGACACACAATGCATTCCAATCGCTGTTTATCACGTCGATGAATTGGTTTCCATCGGCGGGTTCTTCAGTCGCTTTAGACTTCATGCTTCTAAATACATTTGATTATGATATAAGTATGGAAGTTACCGGTAGGTAATATGCTCATATGGTATTAACTAACCACTACCTTTACTAAAAACATCTTGCAAAAAAGGAATTTTAGCAAAGATCAATTCTATTGCACCATTACCAACCAAGTACCTACGCTCTGGATTCTCGTCAGTTACCGCACGGAGTATTACATTTGCTACTACTTTTGGAGAGGTTTTATTGTTTCAGTCATCTGTTTTCTCATTATAGGTAATAGTTTCTGCATTAACTCTGATACTTCCAAATAAATTAGTCTCAATTTGTGCTTTTACCTCATCTAAAGAACTGGCTCATTTTGTGAGAATAGCTAACAAATTAAACGATCATAGCTAGCGAGACGAGTTATTCATTATCTGAAAAACTCAGATGAGTGGGCATAATTCGGTGCGTATTTACTCTCGCAGTCCTAGAAATAGGTGAATCAAACTTTATGTGTTGTCATGAGTTACATGATTCATAATATGCAGGTGGGAATCGATAGTTTCGCAGCATGGGATAACACAAGCTTATCATTAAATCCTTCTGACCGTTTGAGAAAATTAGTAGAACAAATTGAATTTGCCGATAAGGTGGGTTTGGATTTGTTTGGAATTGGAGAACATCATCGTAAGGAATTCCTTGATTCAGCTCCAACTGTCATTCTTGGAGCTGCCGCAGCACGAACGAAACGCATACGTCTGACCAGTGCTGTAACGGTATTAAGTGCTACAGATCCGGTCCGACTGTTTCAAGAATTCGCTACTCTGGATCTATTGTCACAAGGTCGGGCAGAAATGGTTGTGGGCCGTGGCTCATTTGTCGAAGCGTTTCCTTTATTCGGATTAAGGTTGGAAGATTATGACTCGCTTTTTGCAGAAAAACTAGATTTGCTATTAAAGATTCGTGATAATGAGCACGTCCAGTGGTCCGGAGAATATAGACCTCCACTAAGAGGACAGGGAATTTATCCTAGGCCCTTACAGAATCCTTTGCCGATATGGATAGGCGTTGGTGGAACCCCAGAGTCATTTGTACGCGCTGGTCAACTTGGACTTCCATTGATGGTTGCAATCATAGGGGGTGAAACACATAGGTTCAAACCACTTGTCAATCTCTACAGGGAGTCTGGAATGGAAGCTGGCTATTCTGCTGATCAACTAAAAGTAGGTGTACATTCGTTAGGCTATGTAGCTGAGAATACAAAGCAGGCAGCCGATGACTTTTTCCCCGGATACGCACGTACCATGACTGAGATAGGCAAGGAACGCGGATGGCCTAAAATGACACGTGACCATTTTGAAGAACAGATGGGTCCTCAAGGTGCACTCATCGTGGGCGATCCAGATGAAGTAATCGAGAAAATTATTAGACACTCTAAGGCACTGGGCGGTATCTCCAGGGTCACTTTCATGATGAATCCTGCTTCACTGCCTCATGATAAGCTGATGAGGGCTACGGAATTAATAGGCACGCGGGTTGCCCCTGCACTTCGTGAAGAAGTCGACGCAAACGATGCTAAAGACATTTGAAATTCAGGAGTGCTGGCCTAAGGGTGTCCGGTCTATTTAATAGAAAGAATCTATGTTTCTATTAACCGTATACAATCCTATTTTGCAAAGAATAGTGAGGACTATGTCGTTTCAAGGTAACATAGGGAAAATTAAGTGCAAGGTATACGCAAGCTATACGGCCTCGAAATGCATGCTCATAATTATCATAGGCATGTTTTTGCCTTGCACACTGAGTAATTCTATGATTGTAGTTTACATAGACTATTTAGTAAATCCTTTTAATTGCAACAACAATCTAAGTAAATTACAATCAATCATTGTGCAATTGTGTCTTCCCATATAGAGCGGCGAGATGGGTCCACCTATTTGCCATAATGGGCCCATCGAACCATTTATCTATCGATTGATTATGGCCGCTAGCATCATATTTTGCAATTGAAGTAGGCTAGGGATTTTAAAAATAATCTCTATAGATATTGAATTCTATTAGGGCAAAAATCAAATACATCTTATTTTAAAAAAATAAGCATGGCAATATTATGTAACTTTACTGGAAAGGGCTTTACTCAACAAATGTACGAACAAATTCGCAAAGAAATTGATTGGGAGCATAATCATCCTACAGGAGAAATTTTTCACGCTGTTGGTTTTGACAAATCTGGCGACATTCATGTTACCGATATATGGGAATCAGAACAAGATTTTGATAACTTTCTTGACAGTAAACTAAAGCCAGCATTGGAAAAAATTAATGCACCCATGCCAATAGGAGGTGTATACCCAATTTACAACATTAATGTTTTCCCTGGTATGGAATCGTACAAAATAAAGCAGTAACATATAGAACGAGTAAAATAACTTGTATTCATTAGTTAGTAGATTGCGCTATAATTATCACAATGTTACTATTGCATATTAATTAGCAAAATGAATCAAAGTATTGCAAGCGGGATAGATTCGGAACGCCGCACTCAAATAATCTCTATTGAAGACCTATATCCTCAACTAAGGAATAAGCAGTATTACTTTACTGTTGTACCCGGTGACATAATGCATATGCATAATGGAATCAAGTATTATTATGTTGAAATTCAATGCGATGGCAAGAACTTTTTGATTAACGCATATGGCAATATGGCTGAAAGACTATTTAAAGCGGTCCATTCTACTCATCAATAAAATGATACTTTATCAGGACCAGCTATCATTTAAGACTTTTTTTACTAATACTTTTTAATATTCTTGGAGTCACTAGCCATCGAAGCTCGCCTTTAGGAACACTACTTCTTGTTTTTAACCTTATTCTAATAATTCCTCCTTTCTTCAAGAGCAAATTACACTGACTTGATTTTCCCCGATGAACCATATCATTAGTCATTTCACCAAGTAGAGGTTGGTGTCCAACCATAAGTACGACATATTCTTCCTTAAGTTCTGATATTTTTCGATATAGCTCTGTTTTTTTGCCCTCTGGTGCTAGCTCCTTCCATACTTGCGCTTTATTACCAAGCTTGAGGACTTCGGACACGATCGTAGCAGTGTCGTATGCTCTTTTGAGTGGACTTGTGATAACCAAATCAAATTTTAATCCAATTATTTTTAATGCTTTTGCAATTTCAGAAACCTCGAGTTTCCCAGACGATGTTAGCGGTCGTTTTTTATCACCGGCCAAAGAAGAGGACCGTTCCCCAGCTTCACCATGCCGCAAAATGAATAAGTCCATTGCTTTCTATCATGATGCTTACAAATAAAGTATTTTATGGAAATTTCTTATTTTCATAGTAATGTGGTTAATTAGGTCTCGCGTTTCTAAACGGAAGAAGTGACCTAGTCTGGACTAACTGATACCAATATTTCACGTAACATAACAGAACTGGTTGTGTTAACATGACCTCCGAGCAAAACTCTCATCCACTACCCCTCAAAGGTTATCTTGTGAACGAGATTAAAAACAGACGTGTTTATAACCTTAAATAAAATTGAATTACCTGAAGCTTATGAATCGAACAATAATAATAATATCTGCGGCAATATTGATGTTCACATTTACTTCAACAAATCACTCGAGTGCACAAAACGCAACCACAAATTCCTCATATGCTGCTGGCAGTCTGATGGCCTCAGCTAACCAAACCACTTCAGAACTAGGACAAAACGCATCTATGGTACTGAATGAAGCAGGCGAAGAAGTAGGTTCTACCCTCAAGCAGCTTGGACGAAATATGAGCAATGTCGGTTCAGAAATTAGCGCAGAAATACTAAACGAGACAAAAGAGACCGCCAAAAAAGTTGGCATAGGAGCAAAAGATGTACTTAGCAACATAAGCGGCGAAATAAAGCAAGGAATAACTGGTAAGTAGTAAATTGGCCTGAAGAGTTGCAACACTTTTATTCGTTCCAGCCCAAAGACGCATACGCTGATAAAAAACGGTTTGCGAAGTGGTTTCCTGAGACCGCTTCTTAACGCTTAAATAAAGATTAGAAGATGTGAAAATTAATGAATAAAGAATTAATCATAATTGGAGCGACTATGTTGATGCTAGTTTTAACTACGTCAAACAACGTGAGTGCTCAAAACGTGACCACAAATGCCTCAAATGCTGCAGGCAATATGACAGCCGCGGCTAACCAGACTGCTTCCGAATTAGGGCAAAACGCTTCATCCGAACTTAATAAAACAGGTGAAGCTTTAGGAGATTTCGGGAAAAATGCTACTGAAGTTGGAGGAGATATACTCAACAAGACTGGCGAAGCTGCCCAAAAAATAGGTGCAGGTGCTGCAGGTGTATTTGCTAATCTGACTGGGGAAGTAAAAGAAGGAATAAGTGGGAATAGTAGCAATAGTAGCAAGTAAACTCGAAAAATTACAACTCTTTTATTATTTGTAGCTCATAAGACAGCTACCAATAATGAGTACTTTATCATCCTGTTGGGTTCAGCAGCTGTAAGAACGAGTTGAACCCATCAGTTTTTGTTTTAAAAAGGAAGAGATTTAATCAATTGTTTAAATAGACTAGGGCTAAAGATCATGTCAAATTTGATTCACAAACCACTGGTCCCATGTTTTCTTTAGATTTTATATCGTTAATATAGAAATATCTAGCGACGCAGTATCCATTCGTTATAAAATACTAACTTGAAGCAGTTATTTTAAGAAATTAGTAATATTGTAACTAATAATGGATATAAGTAATAATGTAGGAATATTCCCATGAGCCAGAACACCATATGGAATGAAATACTCAAGAAAGAGGCGAACGGAATAGATGATAATTGTGATTTGGGTGAGATTCAGAAGGTTGAGGCAGATTATATTGTTACTGTAAAGGGAATTATTAATAAACTGAAATTTCGGATACCAAAGCATCTCATCGCTGGCTTCGATGGGCGAACACTCTATTTCGGTATAACAAAGGCACAAGCAAAACGATATCTGATGGAAAAAACGAGCCGTTACTCTGGTTAGTAATATCAAAGCATAACGCATTTTATCAGAGGAAGTAGCTGACGCTAAGTTCTTCTGTTTAATTAGTCTCCAAGCGATAAATATCATGTTGAAGATAGACTAGAATGAAAGACTATGATGCACCGAAAAAATAAGGAGATTTTTAAAAGCGAATGGATACGTTATCAGTAAAAGGGACATTACTCAAATATTTAATCAAATGGCTCAGGCATTAGAGAGGCAGATTGAGCAAAGTAGTGGCCTTGTAGAAAGACCGCTTTTGTGCGAAGTAATAAGGTTCCCTAATGAGATAAAGATAATCGCTGAACTTCCAGGCGCATTTGAAGAGAGTGTCTCTATTAATTCTGATGATAACCAAGTAGAGATAGAAGCTCAGAGTGAAATGAGAGATTATTATCATATCATAAATTTGCCACCAGAAACAGACACTAAAAGTTGGAAATATGGTTTTTTAAATGGGTTACTAGAGATTACCCTGCAGAAGAAGGGGAATAAAAAGAAAAGCAGGTGAATGGTTCGTGCCGAGGTTACTCAAAAAGCTCAGAATAACAAGGAAACCGATAGTCATGTTGCCATTTGTCCAGCGTATTTTTCAGCGTATTGCTTTCCGACATCAAATATAATCTTTCCAGCATCTTGATGTATTCAGGATGCTTCTGGTGCGATACAAACCTGTCCTTAGACAAAGAGTAGTAGGTTCCGCAGTCTTCCGATAAGTCATTGATATTTTTCTCCACTACACCTACACCCTTTTTGAATAATGTCAACGCTCGCTCGTCCCCGGTATATTCGTAGTAGGTCATCAGGTTCGCAACGCAAAACAGCTGACTGTTCAGTATTTTCGCATTGTGTTTTTCAGTCACCACTCCCAAAAGCCAGCCGTCCTGATTTAGAACAGGAGAATTTAGTCCGTTGAATACTTTTTTGGAAAATTCTAGGTATTTGAAATCACCTGTTCCATTGTATTTTTTAGCAGTAACAAGCATCGCCTTACTCTGAGCTTCACAGCCATACCAAGGCCCAGATATTTTAGAATTAAAGTGCCAATTGTAGCTGTACGGTATCAGGAAGTAGTCTACGTGGTCTTCATAGTTGCCGCTGTCAAGGAACCAGTCAGCATTGTCGACAAAGTTAGGATTATAGACTTTTCCTATATTCAGGCCAAAGAGGTTTTTATAATCCACCATGGTGTTATTGTTTGCATCTCTAAGATATTCAATATCAGACCAGCCTGTTTTCTTCTTTTTATTGTTGTTGTCTCTTGTAGACTCAGCCGCAACAGCTCCTCCGTCATCATTGTTGTCGCTGTTACCATCTGAGATATAGACTTGAGCAGCAGCATCAAGAGAATCACTTGCTTCCGCTAACACATCAATAGGTTTCATCATTGGAGTTGTTGAGTTGGCGAGAAGTATTATGGAAAGTGAAGCCAAGAGCGCTGTTTTAATTATTATTGCCATGATGATACTTCCGGAGAATTGTCCCATAAACGTGAAGGTCTCTTATAGTGGTTTGAAACCCGCACAATTGCAAACCTTATAGAAATGTGTAGCATTTATACCTATCATGATTGTCATCTAGTATTCAATTCAGCGTATGATCAGGAGAATATAATATTATGATAGAAGATTGCAAACAGTAACCAAACAGAAGAAGCACCAGGATTACCGATAGACCACTAAATCCTGATTTACATAGTTGTGAACCCCATTCATCGTATTCTCGGCTATCCGTCTGACCCGTAAGGTCACTACCTTTCATTCTACAATCACAGATGTTATTTTATTTTACAACTCACTCCATCATGATACATTGTCATATGACTACAAATAGGGCATTCCAACAATATTGATTTCTGTTACTCGTAATTGGTTCTATGATTACAAGCATTGGCCAGTCAGGAAAGTATGCAACTACACAGCAATACTACGTCTAATATTGCCTCAGACCAGAACGTTACGACATTCTGTATACGTATCACAATTCATATCATTTCATCTTATGAGCGCGCATAAGTTTGCCGCCAATTATCTATCCTTTGTTGGCGATAGTTTCCACATTTGGAAGCATTATGGCTTCTTTTCCAAGGCTTTAAATAGTCGCATTACTAACCCATAGTAATGAAAACATCAATGGACAAATCTCCCAGCTGGCTGAGAGTTGTGCAAATAGGACTCGGTATACTTGTTGTAATATTATCAATTTATGCTCTTGCGTATCCAGGAGCTGCGTTTGTCTCTTTAGTATTAATACTTGGAATAATTTTATTCATTGTAGGAATAGAAACGATAATTTCTGGAATTTTTCTTCCTATTAAGGGTAGAGGGGCAACGATAGGCCTTGGTATAGTTGTCCTCATATTTGCTGGTTTTGTGATTGCGTTTCCAGGTTTTGCTACATGGATTATAACAGTCTTTATTGGCATTGCACTTCTCTTTGGTGGTGCTGCAAGTATAACTCAAGCGTTCTCAGGAAGAGAATCTGGGTGGAAGAAAGCTTTCCTTATTGGAGTTGGCGCATTATTAATAATTTTAGGCATCATGGTCCTTGTATCTCCTGTCTTTGGTGCACAATTTGCAGGATTTGTTATAGCTATAGGACTATTGATAGCTGGAATTCGGATGATTGCAGGGGGTGCTACAGGCAGAAAAATGATGCCTGACTCATCTATTACCAAGTAGATCAAATTGGTATAGACACTTCATACTCTTACTACATGAAAGGAACCAATCCCGATGAACTTGGATTATCATCCTAGATGATATCATGAGTAGTATAACTAATCAAAAATAGGATGAGAAGAATCCCCTACTTCAACCATATTAAATAGATACTAATCATTAGTGTCGTTCTCGTTCTCATTTTCCAAAATCTATTTACTTTTCTGCAGCCCTTTTACTCTCATTCTGTCGATATCAGAATTGGAATCTTTTTCAAAATTAATATATCGAAGCCAACTAGATGAATAAGTAAGGTGAATCTTAAAAGCCTCATTATATTTTCTATTCTTCTTGGACTAACTTTGAGCTTAATAGGAGTACACCCCAGACTTTTACAATTTTCATACGCTCAGGATAGAATTGTACAGCCTGAGCCAAAACTTTCTACTTATTATGGGAGATGATATTGGCTTCTCAGATTGCCTCGTTTGATGGCGAAATATTAACTCCTACTCTAGATGCTCTTGCTAATGAAGGAAATTCTTATTAGCGTTTTGATTCTCTAATCTGCCTGTTTAGTCGGACAACTCCATATCATAATCAAACTTTATGCCCCTGGTGCTTTGTGCTGCTGCCACAAATTCAATATCCCTAGTGTATTTTTGTATTATGACTTTATGCACCTTTGATAAGCCGTACTGTAACATCGCTTTTTCGTCAGGAAAATCCCTTATGCCCGTGTATTTGTCGTCATAATCGCTAGTTCTATGTATCTTTACTCTTATCTTTTGTTTGGTATCTGTCTTTTTCATTATGTCTGGTCCAATTATTATTACGTGTTGATTCCTTAAGACGTTTTTGATTTCTCTCTTTGGTATAATCTGTTACTTTTTTTCAGATTGCGAGACTTATCCTCAAGTCAATAAATAAGGAAATTTGGCGGGAAACGCTAATTTTTTAGAATAAACTTCATTACAAATTTGTCAAAACAAATCTCATATCTGAAATTAGATCACAAACATCTTAGATTAAACTTCTATTCTTGAAATTTTTTGCAATCACAAATTTTGCACTAATTGCTAGCATTTTTCCCGTCTCAGAGATGTTGACCTAGCGCGAAAAAATGTTGGCCTCGTGAATGACCACAATTCAAACACATTACTCCATTAGCCATACTGATTGAATACATACATCTACTTAAATTCTTTAAAACGAAATTAGTATATTCTCATTCATCAGGTCATCTCAGTCAGAATGTGAAATTTCGAGATTCTAACTAAAGGTACCTCCTTTTAGACTTATTCTGAACTTATTATCTACATTGTGAAAGAAAGCTCGATGTGGTTGATGTTTCAATAAAAAGTCATTAAATAAATCGTTTCCTGTCAAGGTATTTAAATTCGTAAAATTAAGGAATAATAAATGATAAAAAACAATAATTTCGCAATAATCACACTAGTATTTTTATTAGTATCGATATTGAGTTTAAGTTACTTATCATCAGTAAATGCTGATAAAGATTTCTGTTATGACCAGGTTGGTGATGGTCGCCATTGTTTTGAAAAAGAAAAAAGGTGCGACCAAGCTCAAAAACATGATGAACTAGCTGAAAGCCCTTGCTATTATGAAGACGATTAATAAGCAAGACTGACCCAAAAAGTGAGTTTAATGAAAAAACAAAGTCTATGTTTTTGCAGTCTCAACTTGTATAATCCATTCACACTTCACATTGGCTTTTTCATGGTGTTTTTTTACAGCCTCCTCGTCAGGCGCATCAAGAACACAAAAGCAGACATTTGCATCCTTATTGAAAAGAAGATCTACATGCGCCACACCAAATTCATCCCTAGGGGAGGCACAGAGTTCTTGGAGATGTTGCTTCGTAAACGGGACTTTATGTGTGTCCATAAATATTGGCAATTACTTTTCTTCCTCATTCTGAAATGACCATTCACGTTTATAAACTTCATCCTTTAGCTTAGAGCTCTTGAAGAGATCAAAGTAGGTCTTTCTAACCTCCCGAAGATTTTCTATCTCTTTTTGCATGTTCTTCGTCTGAGTTACTAGATTTTTGACCAGTAGCCGTAGTTCATTAGGATCTTCTGGCTGATGACTCGGGCTCAATTTTTCGTGCTCAAGTATAGCATTAAAACATGGCATACTGCAAAATATAATAGGTTTAGATTCCGCATTACTGAATTGCACCTTTAATTTATTACTGCAATTTGGGTTCTTACACCCTAACAATTTTGCATTCATATTCTGATTACTAATAGTATTTCCGGATAATAATTGTATTTGTAATGAATATTATTGCATATGACGCACACCGTTACTATCCAAATGTTTTATTCTGGTTGCATGTTACAGCAATTGAGTCTACTATAATTATAGAATTTTGATAAAAGGTCTTCAGTACAAAAAATATAATTTAGTATATGACAAAATGTCCGCAGTGTGGGGAAGAATTCTTTCATCCGAGACTGCTTTGCCTAAACGGTAAGACATAAGAAAGAATTAGAGTTGAATATACAACATGTTCATTTCCTCACTATGATACATGTGTTTGGATATTGAAAGTTTATTGCGTGTAATCGTGTAACCCTATGTTTTTTAATACACTCTTTTCGTTGTATAAGATTAAGGTCACAGGTTACAGTAAGCATTAACTATAGGGCAATGAAGCAGTAATTTTCTTGAATATAGATATAGTGTCGTCTATTTGACCGTTGCTTCCCAGAACAAGTAA
>Ga0193741_1000621_pt1 | contig 10586 bp, 10 predicted proteins | sample L2s2metaG_FD_143059 | JGI IMG/M metagenome (GOLD analysis project Ga0193741, IMG submission 143059) | Soil microbial communities from a riparian zone of the East river system, Colorado, United States - L2s2 | ecosystem: Environmental > Terrestrial > Soil > Riparian zone | place: USA: East River...
CGAAGGCGCTCTTCGAAGCGGGCGCGGATGCGATCACGACCGGCAACCACGTCTACCGCCACCGCGAGGTCTACGACTACCTCGAGCGCAGCGAGCGAGTGGTGCGGCCGGCCAACTACCCGCACGCGAATCCCGGCCGCGGCCATACCGTGGTCGAGGCGGGCGGGAGACGCGTCGGCCTGATCAACCTCAGCGGCGCCGTCGGCCTGCGGGTCGCCCGCTCGCCGTTCCACGAGGTCGACAGCATCCTCGAGAGGATCGAGTGCGACTTCGCGATCGTCGACTTCCACGCCGAAGTGACCAGCGAGAAGGTGGCCATGGGCTGGCACCTGGACGGCCGCGTCGCGGCCGTGCTCGGCACACACACCCATGTGCCAACGGCGGACGCCCGCGTGCTGCCGCAGGGGACCGCCTTCATCTCCGACGTCGGCATGACCGGCTCGCGGACCAGTGTGCTGGGGGTGAAGCCCGAGCTGATCCTCGAGTCGCTGATCACGCAGATGCCGGTCAGGTTCGAGACGGCCGAGGAGGACGTCTGGGTCATGGGGGCGGTGGTCGAGGTCAACGAGCGGGGGCTGGCTGATTCGATCGAGCAGGTGATGGTGGCTGCTCCTGAGACTTCGTAGCGTGGGGAGCGGTCGGGAGCTGTTTCGTCGGATCCCGCGCCCCACCTTCGGTGGGGCGAATTCAGTGGCCCCCTGCGGGGGCCCTGGAATAACTCTGCGGAGCCGCTTCGCGAGGATCCGTCGAGACAGCTCCCGACCGCTCTTCTGGCTTCGAAACCGAGATCGCGACCAACAGCAGCGGGTAGAACCAGACTATGTAGAGGTAGAACCAGTGCTGCATGGTTAGCTGGACGCCGATTAGGAGGGCTGCCCCCAGTGCTGCGACTTGGAAGAGCTGCTTCTCCTTGGGGCGGAAGGCGAAGGCCAGGGCGAGCAGAGCAACTGCGGCCATGATCGCGATGCGGATGGGCTCTAGAGCAGCTACCTGTCCCCAGATGCTGAATGGGGAGTTCCTACCAGCCTGGTACGCAATCGTGCGGTCGTAGAGCGTGCTCATGCCGGGGTCGATCGCGGGCCAGGCAAGCAGGGCAACGGCCGTCAGTACGAAGGCAATGACGAACGCCACTCCCGCGGATGGCGTTGCAGGGGGGACCACCTCCGAGGAAGCTTTAACTACCGCAGGGGGTGGTGGGTCCCCTGCGACGAGAGGACCCGCGGGCCTATACGTCGCAAGCATCGGCACCAACACCGCCGGCGCAAACTTGGCGAGCGTCGCGAGTGCCGCCATTACACCACGAGCCACCGGGCGGGCCAGAACCAGCAATGTGGCCACCAACAGCATCGCCACGAGGGTGTCGTTGGAGTTGGAGAGCAGGGCGAAGGCGGTGTAGGGGTAGGCGGCCCAGGCGAAGGCGAAGGTGGCGGCGAGCCTGTTGCCGGCCGGGCCGGGGCGGATGCGGCGGGCGAGCAGGATCAGCAGGGCGAAGGTGGCGAGGTCGAAGAAGACCGCGGCGCCGTGGGCGGCCGGCAGGTCATCCCAGCTACCCGACCAGGGCCAGATCAGCTCAAAGGGGAGGTAGGCCAGGTAGTTGAGCGGGCCGTAGGTGTCTCCCTGGGAGACGTCGGAGGGGAAGCTGTCGTAGATCGGCTCGCCGTGGCCGATGCGGTCGGCGCCGACGACGCTGGCGTAGCCGACGTCGATCGCGCCGGAGTCGGCGACGTTGAGGCCGATCCGGAAGCCGAGCAGGAAGAGGGCCGCGATCAGCAGCCAGGTCGCTGGCCAGATCGGCCGCAGTCCCTCTCCCCTTCCCCGCAGCCCGATCCAAAGCGCGCGGGCGAAGAGGTAGGCAAGCGGCACGTACTGGAGCGGCACGGAGACGCCGACCTCGGCGCGGTTGAAGAAGAAGTGCGAGGCGCCGAAGGCGAGCAGGGCCAGCAGGTCGAGGTTGGCGACCCGCCGCAGCCGCCGCCAGTCGACCAGACCGAGCAGGAAGATCGCGCAGAGCGGCAGGAAGACGTAGGGCGCGTTGAGCTTGTGGCCAAAGGCGCCGGAGTAGCCGCGCGCCATCTTCCAGGGCGCCTGGTACCCGGTCCACGACTCGCGCACGAGCCCGGTGAGCGGATCGACCACCACCAACGCCACCTGCTCGTCCCCCGCGAAGTAAGCGACCTCCCAGTTGCCGTCGCGCTTGGCGGCACTGTGTGTCAGCCCATCGTTCAAGCGGCGCTGCTCAACCACCTTCGAATCCCGATCCGCGCTCCGCACAGCCTCAGCAGCTCCAACCTCGGCAAGCGCTGGTGCCGGCAGCACCAGCGCTCCGAGGACGAGGAGAGCGAGAAGCGCCACTGCCGCCCATCTCGCCCTCACGTCAACCCGAAGTGCTCACGAACGACCCCCGCCACATCCCGCAACGCCCACTGTCTGCGCTCGTCCGCATCCCCCGGCCCACAGCCGACGAAGAGCAGCGGGCCGAGCGAGTCGCCGGCGTGCAGCGAGCCGTGACTGCCGCCGCCGACGTGGCTGACCCCTCCCCAGTCGACCGCCTCGTACCCGGATGCGAGCGAGAGCAGGAAGTCGCCTGCGTGAGGGCTGCTGAGCGCCGACCAGACCCGGCCGAGCGGGTCGGGATAGGCATCGGAGCGCAGCAGCCCGCCGTCGATCGTCGCCTCCAGCGCCGCCAGCTCACCCTCGACCTCCCAGCGCGCGCCGCGCAGGTCGGTGAGCGAGTCGCCGGGACGGAAGCGCACCTCCACCCCGCCCCGTTCGACCACGGCGGCGGCGCCCGGCGGCGGCGGTTCGGGCTCCTCGCGGAGCAGCGGCTCGCCGGCGGCAGTCTCCAGCCGGCAGACCAAGTCCACGCCTTCGATCACACCGAGGGCCCTGCGCACCGCGTCGGGATCCGCCCGCTCCCCCTCGCCCGGGAGCAGGTAGACGTGGGCGGCGCGGCCGGTCGGGCTGACGGCCAGCTGAGACAGCTCCGGCCGGGACTCCGAGGGCTGCAGCACCGACCACTCGCGCGCCAGCAGGTCGGCGAGGGGGAGGCCGCGGTGGACCGGCGTCTGCGCATGGTCGGCGAGCAGGATCACCGCGTGCTCGTCGAGGAAGGCATCGAGGTCGCCTGCCGTCTCGACCAGCTTGCCGAAGCAGTGATCCGCCTTGGCGATCGACTCGACGCTCGCCTCGGGGCCGTAGCGGTGCGAGTAGTTGTCGTTGTCGGGCAGCGAGAAGAGGAGGAAGTCGAAGCCGTCCTCCTTCGCCAGCTCCGCCGCGCAGCAGGCCGAGTAGCCGTCACGGCTGCCGGGGATCGAGGTCGATTTGCAGGGCACCGCGCGGCTCGCGTAGAGGTCACCGTAGAAGAGCTCACCCGGCCCCCAGGTGTGGTGGCGGAACTTGAGCCGCGTCGCGTCGACGGCACGGCGCAGGAGCCCCTCAAGCGTGACCTGGTGGCGCCGTCGCCCGCGGTAGATGAGGAACGGGGTGCAGGCGGTGCGCAGCTCGGCGTCGTCGAGCTGCTCGAAGAGCGTCTCGACCCCGGGGTTGAGGTGGGCGAGGTTCATGTTGTAGACGAGGTCGTAGAGGGCTCGGAAGACACCGAATGCGCGGCTTGCCTCCAGCGAGGAGCCGTACTCGACGTAGCGCCGCTCGAGTCGGTGGTACCAGTTCATGCCACTGATCCAGTGTTTGTCGGCGCCGGTGCCGGTGACCATCTCGGCGCTGGCGACCGGCGTCACCGAGGGAAAGCTGGAGACGCACTCGCGGACCAGGGTGCCGCGCTCGAGCAGGGCGGCGAAGTTCGGCGCCCGCCCCTCGACCACCGCCTGCTCGAGCATGTCGGTGCGCAGCGAGTCGACGTAGGTGAAGACCAGCTTCTTGGCAGTCATCGCGGCCAATGATGCTCAACCGCGTCGCTCGGCCGTCGCCGGTCGGCGTCCGTGGCGGCTAGCGAAGCACGCGCAGGCCGGCGTGCTTGCGCTGTGCTCGCCGGCGCCGCGAGACACCCAGCCAGGCGAGAGCGGCGGCCACCAGGAGGGTCGCCGGCGAGATCAAGATCGCGATCGCGACGACGAGGAGCGCAGCGAGCGAGACGAGAAACGCGAGGGCGCCCGAGCCGCTCCCCTCGCGGCGGCCAGCAGAGCTGACCACGTCGCTGACCAGCAGGCAGGCGAAGACGGCGCCCAGCAGGGCAGCGATCGCGCCGGCCACGGTGCTGACATCGGCCGGGCCCGCGAGCAGGGCCCCTACCGCGAGCCCGATTATCCCGGCGAGCAGCGTCATCCGGCCGCGGGCCGAGCCGTGCGTGCCGGTGGTCCCGGCGAGCATGCCGATCGCGATGCCGATGCCCAGCTCGAGGCAGATGCCTGCGAAAGATCCCACGCCGAAAACCTAGCTCCCCCGGCGCGTTGGTGCCGATCCGCCACACTATCCCCGATGTCCGAGCCGCCCCACCGGCGCCGCGCCCACGCTCGCAGCAGCGACCTGGAGCGCTACGCGGGCCTCTTCGCCGAGCGCACGCGGGTGATGCGCTCATCGGCGATGCGCGACCTGATGGCGATCACCGCCCGCCCCGACGTGATCTCGCTCGCCGGCGGCCTGCCCGACACCTCGACCTTCCCGCCGCAGGCCTTCGCCGCGCAGATGACGCGCATCGCCCAGGAGTCGGCGGCCGAGGCGCTGCAGTACGGGCCGACCGAGGGCTTTCGCGAGACGATCGAGTGCATCGTCGAGGTGATGGGAGCAGAGGGCATGCTCCCCGACCCCGAGGACGTGATCGTCACCACCGGCGGGCAGCAGGCGATCGACCTGATCTGCAAGGCGCTGATCGACCCAGGCGACGTGGTGATCTGCGAGGCGCCCACCTACCCCGGCGCGATCCCGGTCTTCTGCAGCTACCAGGCCGACACGATCCAGATCGAGTGCGACGCCGAGGGGATGCGCATCGAGGAGCTGGAAGCGACGCTGGAGCGGCTCGATGCGGAAGGGCGGCGGCCGAAGCTGATCTACTCGGTGCCGAGCTTCCAGAACCCGGCCGGCGTGACGATGTCGCTGGAGCGGCGGCGGCGGCTGGTCGAGCTGGCTCGCGCCCGAGAGCTGCTCGTCGTCGAGGACAACCCCTATGGCCTGCTGCGCTTCAGCGGCGAGCCGCTGCCACCGCTCTACCAGCTCGACGGTGGTGACTTCGTCATCTACATCGGCACCTTCTCGAAGATCCTCTCGCCCGGCATCCGGCTTGGCTGGGCGGTGGCGCCGCCGCCGGTGATGGAGAAGGTCGTGCTCGGCAAGCAGGCGGCAGACCTCTGCACCTCGACTCTGACCCAGTACTTCGTGCGGGAGTACTTCGCTGCCGGTCGCTGGCGCGAGTACGTCGAGAGCCTGACCGGGATCTACCGCCAGCGGCGCGACGCGATGCTCGACGCCCTGCGCCGCTACTTCCCGCCGCAGGCGAGCTGGACCGAGCCCGAGGGCGGCCTCTTCGTCTGGGCCACGCTGCCGCCCTACATCGACACCAGCGACCTGCTGGCCAAGGCGCTGCGCGAGAACGTCGCCTTCGTCCCCGGCCAGGCGGCGTACGTCGACGGGCGCGGCCGCAGCTCAATGCGCCTCAACTTCTCCGCCGGCGGGGAGGACGAGATCCGCGAGGGGATTCGCCGGATCGGCAAGGTGATCGCCGAGCAGGTGGAGCTGTACGGAGCACTGACCGGTCAGGCGGCTGAGCCTGCGCCGTCTCGCGCGGAGGGGGCGCCCGAGGGTGATGCCGAGAACGTGGTTCCTTTTCGCAAGGCCGAGGGCGAATGAAGGTCGCCGTGCTCAAAGGCGGCCGCTCGCTGGAGCGCGGTGTCTCGCTGCGCTCGGGTGCTCGGGTCGAAGACGCGCTGGGGCGGCTCGGCCACGAGGTGCTGGCGCTGGAGGCCGACGGCCGGCTGGTCAAGCGCCTGAGCGCCGAGCGGCCCGACGTCGCCTTCGTCGCCATGCACGGGCCCGGCGGCGAGGACGGCACCGCCCAGGAGCTGCTTGAGATCCTCGGCATCCCCTTCACCGGCCCTGGCGTCGCCGCCTGCGCGCGCTGCATCGACAAGGTCCTTGCCAAGCACGAGCTGCGCGGCGCCGGCGTTCGGACGCCGGACTGGTTCGCCTTCAACGAAACCGCCTTTCGCGAGCTCGGCGCCGCCGACGCGCTCGGCGGGTTGGAGGAGCGGCTCGGCTTCCCGCTCGTGGTCAAGCCCAGCCGCGGCGGCTCGGCGCTGGGCGTCAAGTTCGCCGAAACCTGGTTTGACGTGCCCGAGGCGCTGGTTTCCGCCTTCAGCTACGACGACCGGGTGCTGCTCGAGCGCTTCGTCCACGGTCGCGAGCTGGCGGTCAGCGTGCTCGGCGGCGAAGCGCTGCCTGTGGTTGAGGCGATCCCGCGCGAGGGCGACAGCTACGACTTCGAAGCGCGCTACGAGATCGGCCGCACCTCCTTCGTCTGCCCGGCCCAGCTCAGCGAGGACGAGGCGGCAGCCGTCACCGAGGCGGCACTTGGCGCCTACGAGGCGCTTGGCTGCTCGGGCTTCTCCCGCGTCGACCTGATCCTTGCCGCCGACGGTCCGCAGGTGCTCGAGGTCAACGCGATCCCCGGGCTCACCGACACCAGCCTCCTCCCCCAGGCGGCCGAGGCTGCCGGCATGTCCTTCGAGCAGTTGGTCGAGAAGATCCTCGACCTCGCCCTGGCGCCCGCGAGCGCCTAGGAGTCTTCGCCTTGGGCGAAGTCCTCGGGCGAAACCTCGTCGAGGAACTCCTTGAACTTGTCGACGACCTCCTCGGTGTCCTCGACGTCGTGCTCGAACTCGATCGCCGACTCCTCGATGACGCTCTCGTCGGCGAAGATCGGCGCCGAGACGCGCACGGCGAGGGCGAGGGCGTCGGAGGGACGCGAGTCGATCTCCATCTCGGTGCCGTTGATCGAAACCGTGATCGAGGCGTAGAAGGTGTTGTCGCGCAGCTCGGTCACCGAGACGCGCTCGCATTTCGCGTCGAGTTGCTCGAGCAGGTCGGAGAGCAGGTCGTGCGTCATCGGCCGCGGGGTCGAGGCGCCCTGCAGCTTCATCAGGATCGCCGCCGCCTCCGGGTGCCCGATCCAGATCGGCAGGAACTTGTTGCTGTCGACAGTCTTCAACAAGACGATCGGCTGCTTGCCGACCATGTCAAAGCTGACGCCATAGATCTGCATCTGTTGCACGAGGGCTCCAAGCCGAGGTGGGTGGCAATTATAGGTCGGCGCCAGCCTGTGCCCGAATCGCGACTAGCGGCCGTTCAGCCTACGGTGGCGACTGAATCGAGCGCCTGCCCGCTCCAGCCGCCCGAAAGACGGTTATGCAGCTGAGTGGCGGTGGCCTCGGTCAGGCCGGAGATGAAGTCGACCACCACCCGGGCCCGGGCCTCCGGAGAATCGTCGGACTTGTCGAGCCGTTCCTTTGCCCCCGGTGGGAGAAGCCGTCGATTACCGTCTTCGGTGGGAGCGCTGGCCTCGAAATACCAACGGAAGAGATCGCCGATCATTCGCTCTTGCCCATGCTGCACGACGGCCAGGCCCGGCCGGCGAATCACGAAGACGGTAACCAGGGCCTTGAGAGCCTCGACTTCGCACTTGGCATCGGGATCGATCGCCAGCTCGGCCATTCCTGAATCTCGATCGTTGCCAACTTTGAACGCCTCCAGATAACGCGTGATCAGATTGGAACCGAACTCGCGCATGGTCGCCCGGTTCGGTTCCGTGTGCTCGTATGCCACGCCGGGACCGTAGACGAGTGGACTTTTCAAGGCCTCGACCAACTGGTCGACTGGATATCCACCGAACAAGTCTGGTTCGGTGGATCTCCCATCAAGGAGCAGCTCCTTGAATTCGGCCAATGCGCCCGAGTCATCTCCGCGAAGACGATGTAGTGGGATCAGCCCCGCCCTGAAGAAATCATCGACGTCGTGGACGGCGTAGGTGAGGTCGTCTGCCCAATCCATGATCTCCGCCTCCAAGGCCTTCTGGGCAGAAGCCTCCTCGGAATGGCCTTGGCGGGCGAACGCGAACGCGTCGGCGTCGTCCTGGTAGTGGCCCCACTTACGGTTCGCCTTGTGAGATGGTTGGTCTGAATATGGCCAGGGGTACTTCAGGAGGCCAGCCAGCGTCTGCCTGGTGAGATTCAGGCCCTGCTCGTCTCCGGTCCGGACGCCAAGGCGGGTGACGATTCGGAAGCTCTGCGCGTTCCCCTCGAAGGTATCGAAAGTAGGCCCTAGGTGCTCTTGAGCCACACCATGGAGCACCTCCTCAGCGATATGGCCAAATGGGGGATGCCCGAGATCATGTGCGAGGCAGCTTGCCTCGACTGAATCGTGATCGACGTTCCCGATCAACTGCGCAGCGGCCCCGGTGATCTTTCTCGACTCAACCAGACCTTGCAGCCGCTCGACGTTCCGCCGACCCACCTGCGCGACCTTGAGTGAATGGCTCAGGCGGTTGTGAAATGTGTGGCCCGACTCTGGCGCCGCAACCTGGGTCACGTACGCCAAGCGTTGAAACGCGGACGAATAGAGGATGCGATCACGATCGCGCTGGCCCGCGGTGCGGTATTTCCTACCGGACTGCTCCGTCCCGCTGTCAGACGCTTGGCGTTGGGTAAGGAGGGCTGGATCTCCGATGGGTGGAGCGAGTAGCGGGGACACGGAGGCGCTAGGCGCTCAAGCGAACGGAATCCCCCGTGACTACGAAGGTCCCGTCCTCGATCAACCTATTCAGAGCGAGATTCATCGCGCCGTCGCTCCAGCCGTTGCGTGCATGGGTCTTCAGCTCCCACGCTGGCCACCACTTCGCCGGAGCCGTTCGGGCTTCGGCGATCAATGCGTTGCGTGCCTCTGCGATCTCGCGGGCGAGCGAGGCAGTGGTTGCGTCAAGAGCCATAGGGACCGCCATCGGTCGAGCACGCTAGCTGGCCTTCAAACATGTGAGCACTGTCTCCGCTTTTCATGCACGTAAATTGCGCGATAGGTAAAGCTTGGGGAACATCAGTCGCGCAGCAGTTGCGCGACTGATGTGGAGAGGAGCCCGCCTTCCGTCGACCAGTTAGGATTGATTGCATATTGATCATTGTATGTAATCCATATGATGGAAAAGCACCAGTACGACGCACTCCGCAACCTCTCAAACGGCCTCTTTAAGAATGGGCTCGTCGTGCCAGCCGCCGCTTGCATCACCGAGATTGAGCTCGGGGAGGCGTTCGGCGTGACGTGGGTTCGCGAGCAACTAGGCGGCCGAGCGGCCGCGAACCAGATTCATGAAGTGCTGGCGCGGCTCGAAACCTGTGAAGCACTTGAGCAGCTTCCCTATCCGGGCAGGCCACATCCGCGGATGTGGCGGCGGCTTGACAGCCCGTTCTGGACATTCATAGAAGCCTGGACAAAGCTGCACGCAGCCTGAGTCGACGGCAAGTGGGCGATCCTGGATTCGAACCAGGGACCTCGTCCTTATCAGAGACGCGCTCTAACCAACTGAGCTAATCGCCCGGAGCCAAGCGAAGGATAGCGGGGGGAATCGGGCTGAGCGACAGCTGCTCAGCGCCTGCGCCGGGCGAGGCTGCGGGCCAGGGCGCGGGCCTCGTCGAGATCGCCGAGGCGGACCTCGAGCGCGATCTCCCCGCCCCGGGGGCGCAGCTTGACCTCGTGCCCAAGCGCCGCCTCGAGCTCGTCGGCTGCCTCCCGCATCGCGGCTGCCTCCTCGGGCGCGGGCCTCGCCCCGAGCGCTCTCTCCCGTTTTGGCTGGCTGGCCAGCTTGGCGCGGCTCTCAGTCTCACGCACCGACCACCCCGCGCGCACCGCATCCCGCGCGAGGCGGCGGCGAACGTCGTTGCCGTCGGCTGCGAGCAGCGCCCGGCCATGGCCCTCGCTGAGCTGCCCCGACTCGAGCAGCTCGATCGCCTCGTCGGGGAGGTCGAGCAGCCGGATCAGATTGGAGACGGCCGGGCGGCTGCGGCCGACGCGGCGCGCCAGATCCTCCTTGGAGAGGCCGAGGTCCTCGACCAAGGCCGCGCAGGCGCGGGCCTCGTCGACCGGGTTGAGGTCCTCGCGCACCATGTTCTCGATCAGCGCCACCTGCAGGCGCTCGGCGCGCTCCTGGTCGCGGATCACCGCCGGAACCTTGGCCAGGCCCGCCGCCTGTGCCGCTCGCCAGCGCCGCTCGCCAGCGATCAGCTCGTAGCTGCCGTCGGGAAGGGGGCGGACGAGCAGCGGCTGGACGACGCCGTTGGCCTCGATCGAAGCGGCCAGACCGGAGAGCGAGTCGGGATCGATCCTGGTCCGCGGCTGGCTCGGGTTGGGCTTGATCAGCTCGACCGGCAGCTCGCGCAGCTCGCCGGCATCCTCGACCGCAGCCTCCGGCAGGATCGCGGCGAGGCCGCTGCCTAGGCCGCGGCGCGCCGTCTTAGCCACGCGCGGTGAGCTCCCTGGCAAGCGCGCGGTAGGCGACGGAGCCTCGGGATGCGGGCGAGTGCTCGGTCACCGGCAGACCATAGCTCGGCGCCTCGGCGACGCGGACGCTGCGGGGTATGACCGTCTCGAAGACC
>Ga0193741_1000622_pt1 | contig 10580 bp, 13 predicted proteins | sample L2s2metaG_FD_143059 | JGI IMG/M metagenome (GOLD analysis project Ga0193741, IMG submission 143059) | Soil microbial communities from a riparian zone of the East river system, Colorado, United States - L2s2 | ecosystem: Environmental > Terrestrial > Soil > Riparian zone | place: USA: East River...
ACATGCTAACTCTTGGAGCACGATATGGCACTGTTACATATTCAAAAATGCTAGATCTGAATGTAAAATAGACAAGTTCAGCAGACTTTTAACGTTACTACTCAGTTATTTCAAAGGAATCAACCATTTGTTGTACCACTGCTAAGTATGTACGATATTCTTCCATTGGTTGTGAGTAAGATAAAGTGTATGTCTTATCTTCTTTAATGGTCCATACATTCATAGACTGGAATTGAAAAGCTGAAGGAGTCAGCATAGAAGGCTCTGTAAAGGAATAAACTATTCTATGTGCGGGGTTTCCTGCAAAGGTAGTAGCATTTGACGCAATTAATTGGAAGTTGGGCAATGTTTGATTTGCCAGAACAAGATTTTGTTTTGTTAATGAATTTAGTGCTGTTACATTGGAATTTGACAAGCTTGAGTCTGAATCTACAATCGACAAAACTATGAACGAGGTTGCAGGCCCATGCCAATGACCGCTATCTAAACTACTGGAATTGCTACTGCTAGTCATATTTGGAAAGAGAATTTCAATCAATGTAGAGTTGCCTGATCCCCTCTTGATCACTGGCTCCCATCCCAGAGGATAGAGAAATTTTATACCTAGATCAGGCTCGTTATACATAGAGAACTTGATTTTGGTCGTAGGTATTGCTGGTATATCCACAGTTGTATTGCCACTAGTTGGGCTATAGGAGGATGTATACATCTCAGCCCTGGTATTGATTATAGTGATATCATTATTATTAATTGAGAGTAGTATAATGGAATATGATAAAAATGCTATTATGCTCAAAAGATACTTTCTCAATATCAGTTTTATTCTGGTTTCGTAGAATTAAAGGGTATTGGATTCTGTCACTAACATCAAGCTCCAGGCATTTGTACATTATATGAGATGGTTAAACTTGTGATAAAAGTTCTAACTAATAATTTGTAGTAGACTTATTTTATTACCGATTGCTAGAGGTGGTTACATTTAACAAATCAACCATTCTCTGAACTAGGGGTAAATATTTATCATGACTATCTGTGTTGGCAAGATATGTAAAAATATAACCCATTTTTCCGTTCACAGTATATATTTCCATTATTTTAGATAAAGCCCCCGAGATTTTTTCAGTATATACTACTTTGTGTGCCGGAATATTTCCTGCAATAGTTATTGGTTCGGATTCAAGGATCGTCCTAGCACTAGAATCCTCTGTAGCGGTCACGACAGGTGGACTTTTCAACAAACTAATCTCTTGATCTGTGAACTTTTCTAACGAGGTATTGTTACCTGTTAGATTCTTGACTGCCATATATGTAGTAACAAATTCTCCAAATTCGCTTGGTGGAGGATTAAAAGACATGAGAAAAGTCAAGTTCGCACCTGGGGGTATTTCCTCATTAACCCACCCAGAAGGATAGAGTAAACTGAATCCGAACTGTGGGCTTGTATAATTGGTAAAATTACTGCCAGACGTATCGCCCAATGGTACCTTTTGACTTGTCTCTTGTTCAGGTTGCTGTTGTGCTCTTAATTCTTCTTGTTGTAGAATGCCATATGGCTGTTGAAAAGAAACGATAATGAATAACAAAATCATACTCGCGGCATTTAAAATTCTTAGATATAGATTGGGATTATTTGTTTGCAAATGGATAAACTATCGAAATTCATATGACATATATATTTTTGCGACATCTAATTTGCAATCACCACATTTCGGGATGGAATAAGAGCCCGCTTTCCGTACCCTTGAAAGAAAAGGGATTCAAATTCGTGGTATCTATCTTTAAAATGGATTTTACCCCAGTGGACTTCTGTGCGACAGAATTTGAAAACCAATTTCTCCTGCTAGAGTAAACGATTCTATCATATTTGCATAATTATCTTCTTATTTCCCTCTTTTTGTCCTTCTCCCCCTGTAGCTTTGCCTGTATCCTCTTCTTTCTTAATACTAATATGACAGCGATCACTAATATGGAAAGACTGATTTCTAATAATCCCGAAGGAGTCAATGATGAACTCAAGGAATAGCTATTGATTTTACCTTCTAGTCGAAGAGGAACAAGGAAGTCAAATAACGGTAGCACAATTGCCACATTATCTTGTTATTTTAATCCACAAGACAGTCATAGATTCTTGACTACAAGTTATTTTATGTTTAAAATGAAAAATAATGTAAGAGATTCATGTCACATCCCTTGTATACTATATCTAGAAGTCTAGGAACAATAGCACTTCTGTTCGGACATTTATTGAAGGGTCTCTTTGTCGCTTTTGGGAGAAAGGCAAAAACTGATGGGATGCCGAAATCTATACAGCTTGCTCGTTGGGTGAAAAACCAAACCATACTTTTAGTCAGAAAATTAAAAGAAGCAGGTAGGCCCAAAGTTATGGAAGCAGGACAAATATCAAAAGTATTGCTTATCTTTACTGCTCAAAACCTGACAACCAAAGGAGTCCCTATTATCTTGAGGATTGCGCAATCAGTGAAGGTTCTGTCTATACTCTTCTACGAAAAAGCGAAGAGAGTTGTAGAAGAAAAGATGTATGTTATCAGGCAAGATATGGCGTCTGAGCAGGCCAAAGCTTCCGAGTCTGCCTCCATCCCATCATCTTCTGATATAGTTCTCAAAAATGAAGAAATGGCCAGTCCGAATGAAAGATTGGCTCAAGAGATTATTCAAAATGGAATCGAATGTAAAGCAATGACAAATACAGGATCACTTGCAATTATAAAGAAACCATACTACAGTTACCTATTTGCAATGAGTCCTAGAATTATCACAAATAGGGGCTGTATTAGATTATCTGAAGGAAATAATACAAGAAATATTGATTTTATTCAGATAGTCCAGAAAAATTAAGCCTAATAATTTGTGATAAGCTTAACTGTACCACCGCCAATACCGTAGTTCTCTATTAAGGAAGTATATGGATATGCATTCTTGTTGTATGGCCATTTTTGTTTAAATTCTGCTACAATATACGAACTTTCGAAAATAGATCTTGTCTCGTATGTTTCTGCCATTTCTATTTAAAGCTTGAATAATCTGATTTAAACATCGATTCGCTACTAGAAGAATATTTTGAGTTTTGAGAGGATCATATTTGAATTTAACCAATTGTACCGTTTATTAAGATCTCAAATAGATGAACTGCGTTTCTAACTGATTCAATTAGATGTTTAAGAAAGAATTCAAACTAGATTCCCTAGATTAAGACTATAAGACTGTTTAAATATTAGGCGCACCTAATATGGACACGTCGATGGCAAAATATGATGTTCCTGTTTTGGAGAAGGAAGATGAACTGATTCCTGAAATGTCCATCTACATATGTGAAAATACCGATTGCGTGTTAGATCCTATGGAACAGATGACATACGCATTAAATGAAACCCAAGTTAGATATGGATCAGTAATAGTGCTTAAAAATGCCCCTTAGTATGTCCCATTGTGAATATGAGTTCAAAACACATAATCCAAGAGGATAAGGCAGATGAGATTAAAGCTCTAATAGCTAGATATATTCTTCTAAAAATAGAACAAAAAAAGATAGAAACCAAGTTGGCGGAAATTGCCCAATTTTACGACAATGATTCTCTACGAACGTTGTTTGAACCGATAGGCGAGTCCATGATGGGAGTCATTGGATTAGATCTTCCTAGTCTTAGGAAGAAAGAATAAGAAATTTAATAGATCTCCAAATCGAAGGCGCAACTTCTACAGTTTGTACAGAATTTTGCAAATACTCCATTATTACATCAAATTAGCTCCATGGTAGATTTTTTTTTAACAGATTTTGGCTATTCAATATTGGAGTTGCAAATGCATTCATCTCAACCTTATCCCACACAGCACTCTCCATTTGGTATATCTTTTTGATGAGGGCATTCTCTTGGATGACCTAGTAGGGTACATAGAGCGTCGGTAAAAATTTGTTTCATATGATGTTCGATACCACATACCATTTCCTCGTCTATCTCGATCTTGAGCGCATCTCTCATCAGTACTTCCAGAAGGCGAGTGTTTCGAATCATTTGTTTACCTATTCTCTCCCCGCTAGGTGTCATCTTGACTAGATTTCTTCCTTTAGTATATTCGACTAAATTGCCTTCATTAAGTTTATGTAGCATCTGAACCACAGAAGGTTGCTTTACATTCAATAATTTGGCAATAGAGCTTACCTTTACATCTTCTCCTTCCTCACGAATATACCATATGGCCTTCAAATACATCTCTATACTTTCGGCTTCTGCAGTGTCAATATAAAGAGACTCCTGCTGAACATCTATGCTGTCCCGAATGGATCTATCCATTTCGATATGTCATCATAGCACATCATTTCAGCTTTTAAATTCAATTCCAATTCTCTATGTTGAGAATGAAATAGCATGATAAATTCTTCAATTCCATTCAAATTTGTGAATCTGAATGCAAGTTACATCGGAGGAATCATTGAAAAACTCCCCAAATTCCATATATAATATTTGCAAAATATTATATAAAATCATCATAAAAAAGCTTGGTTCTTTGCTTTTCTATATTAGTTTGTACTAACAATATTATAAAATTTTAAATAGGTTAAAGTCCATTAGTTTAGTATGGGAAAGAAGTCTATTGAGATAGCAGGCGCAGGTGTCGATGGCACAATCGCGATGCTAAAAAAAGCATATGGCGGAGAGCTTTCAGCTTTTCATTACTTTTGGTATATTTCGCAAAACATAGAGGGATTAGGAGTATTAGAGTCGAAGTTCTTTGAGCAGCGAGCAGATGAGGAACTTGGTCATTCGAAGAAAGTTGCATTTAGACTCATGCAATTGGGAGAAACACCAATAGATGATCCTGCTCAATGGGAACAGGTTAGTGGCCTGGGTAAGCTTCAGCCCTCACGGTTTCTCACCCTCAGAAGTGCCCTCGAAAGAGCATTAGAATTTGAAAGGTTAGTAATTGGATTATACAATGATCTGGCCAATAGTACCAAGGACAAAGATCATGGAACGTATCAACTTGCGTTAGAGCTTCTCAACGCAGAACTTGAAGACGAACAAGATATTGAAGATATCTTGGCAAAGCTTGAAATTCGCTAACGGAAACCTAGCCTATTCCGGATCCTTATCCCTCTTCTTTTTAGTACTTTTGTTAGTTTCTTTTTCTTCACTCCAGATTTTGGCATAACTTTAGTTTTGAGAAGTTTACACGAACACGTTATGCAATAGCCTTCTATTGCAAGCCTGTTATTTGCTAGCTTGATATATCTGATATTTATCATCTCTACATTTCTTTTACATTTGGTACAGTAAGTTAGCTTCAAGTATATTGCATTAGCCATTGATGCATTTATTCTAGTTATCGATTTTCGTACTGATTTGTCAACTAATTAGGAAGTGGGGGGGATCGCACTAGTCATCTAAATTTTCAACATAAATAGTCCAAATTGTCCGGATTTGCGTGGAAATCGTAATTGCAAACGGAATATTTCCTTTACGAATTATCAATAATAAATGGGGGTTGGGCTTAATACTAATGTGTGTTCTCATATGGATAACACCCTGTGAAAGGCGTGGAAGCTGCTACTAATCTGACGTTCTAATTCTCACACTATAGAATCCGACATATTTTTAAATATGCCTTATATTCTCTCAATTTTAAGACTAATAGTAATGCAACCTCATGCAAATCCAGTTCTAAAATAAACCTGGAGGAGAAAGTAATTGAAGTCAAGAGGATCACGAGAAAGAAATATGCTTTCCAATTTTGCAGTGCTCTCTGGTTCACTAGTTCTTTTATTGACTTTGTTTTCAAATCTTGGTTCAAATATTGGAGCTTTTGCACAATCCAATGCAACGTCTACATCATTATATGATGAGAATTCACTCATCATACTTGTTAACCTAGAAAGGATTCGAACCCAGATATTATTAGCTAATCAGAGTTTGATTTCAGGAGATAAGGATATGGCCTTCGCACATTCTTATATCCCACATTCAGTAATATTTCCTTCAATTAAGAGCCAGCTAAGTGCAATTAGTTCACAATCGGCGTCTCAGCTCGAGTCATTATTAACGGATTTGCCTATTAGTATTAAAGCTGAGGGAAACGCAGGGCCACAAGGCAAATCGCAAACTGATATAAAAGCAATTATCCAACTTTTGGATAACATTTTAGATCAGAGCATAGGCCAACAGTTCATATCAAACCAGACTTCTATAGCAAATACTGTTGTCTTTTTACTACAAGATGCAGAGCAATCATATGAGCTTTCAAACGCAGCAGCTTCAAGTCAACAATTTAGTAAAGTTGACTATGAAAATGCTCAAGGGCTAGTTAGTGTATCTAAATCAAACTATGAGAATTTAGCAAGTTCCTTAGACGAAAGAAGGAGACAAGAGGTATACTCCTTCTTTAGTCAACTTGAAGATTCTATCGTACAACGAGCTAATATGGAGCCAATTTCACAGGTAGTTGCTGCAATAGAAAGAGATCTGGCAGAGTTTCTTTCAATAAACTCTGGTAGCGAGAGTGACGCACCGACGACAAGCGAACATTCGCAGTATTTTACAACTATAAGAGATTTACTATCAGAGGTTAATAATGAAGTTAAGGAGAATGAAGACTATCGGGCCGCTGATAAAGCTGCCATGACAGCATATCTAGATAACTACGAATACCTTGAAGCACTAATCGAAAAGCTCAACTCAACTCTAATGGTAGATATCGAAGTAGATATGAGAGAGGAGTTGCGGGACATGTTAAAGGAAGAACAATCGCCTACTGCGATAGAGAATTTTGTAAATAGTATACTTGTCAAACTTTCAACTGCCGAACAACTATTGGATAATGATCCTTCTCTTAGCCAGAATCAAACAAGTGCTGCTACTACTGCAAAACTACCGCCCCTAGGATTTGCTGACATTCAAGGACTAAGTCAAGGCTTTGGAACATACACTGGAGAGAGAAGACAAATGGGTGAAGCAGAAGATCCTGCCAAGGCAGCTGTAAGAGGAGATATTGATCAGATTAGAATAAAACTTGACCAATCTCTACTACAATACAAAGAGGGGAAAATGCAGGAAGCTTTGACAACTTCACGTTCTGCATATCTGGATAGTTACGAGAGAGTGGAAATCCCATTGCGACCTATTGACCCAGACTTTACACTTGATATGGAAATAAAATTCGCGGAACTTCGAAACCTCATACAAAGCAATGCTGGATATGAGCAGGTACTGAAAAAAACCTATGAAATTAAAAGTGGACTGGATGAATCTGAACGTCTTGTATCTGGGACTGGCATAATAGCTCCTAGCATTGCATTTTCTACCTCTTTTTCATTAGTATTTAGGGAAGGTTTGGAATCTGCACTAATAATTGGAGCTATACTTACATATCTTGAGGCTTCTAGAAATGATCGGTTCAAAAAACACGTATACTATGGTATAATAATTGCTGCCGCGGCCACTGCGGTTACATGGTTTATTGCTCAATATATTGTTGAATTATCAGGCGCAAGCAGGGAGTTAATTGAAGCTATAGCAGGGCTTTCAGCCGTTGCAGTATTATTCTGGGTTAGCTTCTGGGTGCTAAATAAGATTGAAACCAAGAAATGGATCGAATTTGTCAAGGCTAAGGTTTGGAAAGCGACTACAACTGGAAGCCTGTTGGTGTTTGTCATGCTCTCTTTCTTCACAGTGTATAGAGAAGGCTTTGAAACCGTACTCTTCTACCAAGCCATATTTTCCTTTTCAAAATATATGGAATGGTACGTTATAGGCGGATTGATATCAGGTCTTGTTGTAATAATAGGAGTAGCACTAGTTGTCAGAAGGCTAGGCAAGAAACTACCCCTTAGAGTATTATTCGGGCTAACGATGGGTATTGGAGCCTACATGTCAATCGCATTTATGGGCAATGCCGTTAGGGAATTTCAGGAACTCGGTATTATTTCTACCACTCATCTTATAGGTATTGTTCCAAGATTTGATATCAACCTTGCAACTATGACCGGTATTCACCCCACTCTTGAAACAGTTGTTGCTCAGATGGTGTTGCTGTCAATCTATGTAATAGGATCTCTTTACATACTTGTAATTCAACCTAGAAAGAAGAAGAGGATTGAAGACTCAAGAAAATCTATTGCAGATTTGGAGAAAAGAAGAGAAACATCCATTGACTAGACAACTGACCTACCCCACATCTAACGATTTCAAAATTAACCGTAGATATCAATATTGATTCTCAAACTCTAGAATCGTACTAATTGGTAAATATTAGGCCCCCCTAATATTACTAATGTTCCTGAAAGTCTGGAAGTACAGGATTGGCATCCAAGGACAAACTCTCAGGAAATAGGATATAGCGATGGTAGGGAATGCTCCTCCTACCTATTGCTATGTCATGATAGTACATTTTGTCAGAAAAAAAGTGGATTCTGAAATATAATTTTCAATTTGATAAGACGCCAATATCTTATTAAATGAAAGAAGCCTACAGTTGTTCAGAAAACCTCATTAGATTATCTAGTCCATAATTATTGTAGCAAAGAATGTAATCCAAATATGCTATGCGATTAAAATACTCTTAAGTTCAACCTACAAAAAAATTGGCAGCTTGCAACGTGAAGGTTTAGTTTCCCTAGAAAAAATTGATATTGATGATAATGGAAGAAAGATAGTTTATTATAGAAGTAACATGAAATCTGTGGGTTTAACTTTGGACAAGGACAGCATTCTATTGCAACTTGAACAAAATGATTCACTTTTGGATACGAGTTTTGAATTTCCATTACAATTATGGCATAATGAGTGACAATAATTTATTATCCTACTCTAATTATTGAATTTATTCATCTATATTATTAATCCATCCGGGTTTTATGATGAATAAATGGGCAACATTAATAATTATTATTAATTGTAATTATATTGTCCGAAATGGTTTTGGGGGACTACGATGATAAGCAGCAAAAACAATAATATCGAAGAAAGAGAAGAACTCTATATCGATACAGCCGAAGCAGAACATGTGGAAATGTATCTCAAAGCAATATGGTCAATTAGCGAAAGAAAGGAAGAAGTTAAGGTAAGTTCTATTGCCAAGCTGCTAAGTATAAGCCAACCCTCAGTTGTACAAATGCTTCACAAGCTAAATGCTGCTCATCTAGTTGAATATAAAGGGGGTAAAAATGTAGTTGAACTTACCAATGATGGTCAACGGACTGGGAGACAAATGATAAGAAACACTCGCCTTCTGGAAGTACTCATGAAAGATGCACTCAAGATCGAGATAGACGAGGAAATGGTATGTGGTATCGAACATCATATGAATAAGAAATTTACAGATGCTCTGTGTACTTTGTTAAAGCATCCAAGAAAATGTCCACATGATCATGATATACCATATGGACAATGTTGTAGAAAATAACTGTTCCAAGTTATAGAATTTGATAGTAATGTCTCTCTCTTTATGTGAATATTGTCAGAAAATCTACTCCAAATTATTCAAGTTAAGGGGTAATGACACCTTCGCTAAAAATATTAGTAAAACAAATTTTCTGATTCTCACAATTAAGAATTTCCTATCAATATAAATAGCAATTTCCATAACAAGAGGAATACGATGAAATATTCAGAAACATTAGCATTAATGAATTATCATGCTTTACTTCCAATGCCTCTGGAAATGTGTCATCACTCCAAAGAGCAAAGCATATGTCAAAGTAGGGAACAACCTAACTAAGTCTAGAAGTCCAAATATTCAAAATACATGAAGCGAGGTGAACCTATGGTAAGAACTTACATACGCACAATCATAGTCCTTCTTCATTAATCATTGGTAATAGTTTATTTACAATAATACTTTCATGGTCTGCTTCTGTATCAAATGATGCCAAAAGGAGAGGATGCTCACTATCCTCTAAGGTTATAGTTACTCTTTTTAGTTTCTCATATAATGTAAATGAGTATATTGGTTTACCAAGCTTGGCTTCATAACCTTTCCTGATATTCATTCTTAAGACTGATCGCATAGCATATGTTTCTATCTCAGTCTGTGTCAATAATGGTGTCAGCCCACTCCTGTATCGTGATATAATCTGGTTTCCCATCTTGTTTGAAATGCCTACGAATCTGATAGCCTTATCTGACTCTATTATTCTACTGCAAAGACTTTCTAGGCGTTGTTCAGCCTGTTTCATTAACCAGTTTATAGTTAAGTTGAGTAATATTAGTATGCAGATGTTGGTAATGGAGTACAATTTAATCGGTTAATCCAATTGGAGTTTCGAAAGGCAGAACTGGAATCTACAATGATGACTGCGCTCACTGCATATAATATGATTCGATTCCTCAAATCTAAAGTCTCATTTAGTCCCGTTCACTTTTCAAGGAATTCATGCAATATTTCGCTAAAAATGGCGGGTTTCTCGGCAAACGGGGCGTGACCAGCATCTTCTACGATTTCAAGCACGGAGTTTTCGATCGTTTGTCCAAACAATTTTGAATGTTCAACTGGTATCAAATTGTCGTTTTTACCCCATATGATTAGAGAGCGGATATCCCTTATTTCTTTTAACCGGTGTAGGCCAATTT
>Ga0193741_1000623_pt1 | contig 10580 bp, 8 predicted proteins | sample L2s2metaG_FD_143059 | JGI IMG/M metagenome (GOLD analysis project Ga0193741, IMG submission 143059) | Soil microbial communities from a riparian zone of the East river system, Colorado, United States - L2s2 | ecosystem: Environmental > Terrestrial > Soil > Riparian zone | place: USA: East River...
GCCGACAACCTGGCGAGCTGTCGCGCAGCTCCGCGCCGCCGGGAGGATTCCTGCAGGGGGTCGCACACCACGCGGCGAAGCTCGGCGACCAGTGACGGGAGGTCGAGCCCTCTGGGTACCCGCTCGATCGGTCGGTCGCCGGGCGTGTGCGCCGCGAGCGGGTCGAGGTCGTCGAGGAAACGTGAGGGCTGCGTGTCCTCGGCGGCGACAGCCGTGACCAGAAGCGTTCGCCGGGCCCGCGACGCTGCGACGTAGAACAGCCGCCGTTCCTCGGCCAGCCGCGCACTCTGCCGCGCAACCGGCGAGTCGGGCCGGCCGGCGACGAGGTCGACGAGGGTTTCGGTACCGAGCATGCCGCCGCGCACGCGCAGATCGGGCCAGACCCCCTCCTGCACACCGGTCACCGCCACGACGTCCCACTCCAGCCCCTTGGCCGCATGAGCGGTCATGAGCTGAACGGCCGGACCTGCCGGCGCGCCGACGGACATGGTGTCGGCCGGGATCTGCTGACCGCGCAGGTGCTCGAGGAACCCGTCCGGCCCCTCGCCGGGCAGGCGGTCGACGAACCGGGCGACCGCGTCGAACAGCGCCACCACGGCATCGAGGTCGCGGTCGGCGGACGAGGCGGCCGGTCCGCCCGCCAACGCCGCTGCCGACCACCGGGCGGACAAGCCGGTCGCGGACCACACCGCCCACAGCACGTCCTCGGCCGTGGACCCGGCCTTGCCCGCGGCCGCACGGGCCGCGCCCACCAGCCGACCCATCCGGACGGCCGGTGCGACGGCTCGTGGGTGCAGCGGCGCCAGCATGGCGGGTTGCTCCAGCGCCTCGACGAGCAGATCGGCCGACGTGCGGCCGCCACCGGTAGCGAGCTCGTGGGCCCGCAACTCCTGGCGCATGTGACGCAGCGCCAGCTGGTCGGCACCTCCTAGCGGACCCGTGACCAGCGAGAACGCGAGGTCGGGGTCGAGCGGGCGACCGGTGGCCACCGCCAAGAGGTCGAGCAACGCCCGCACCGGTGGTTGCTCGACCAGCGGCACCTCGTCGATCCGGACCGCGACCGGTACGCCGGCTGCGGCCAGGCCGCGGCGCAGCACGGGCAGCGCCGCTGCCGTCCGCACCAGCACCGCCATCGACCCCCAGGGCACGCCACCGAGCAGGTGGGCCTCTCTCAACCGGCCCGCAACGAACGCCGCTTCCTGACTCGCGCTGGACAGGACATGGACGGACATCTCCCCCGCCGCACCCTGGTCGCCGGGTATCAGCAGGCGGTGTTCGCGAGGGCCGCCCATCCGGGCGGCGACCCGGCGGGTGGCCGCGAGCAGGACCGGTCCGGACCGGCGCGACACGTCGAGCGCGACGACCGGAGCGGGCGAGCCGTCGGCGGTCGGGAACCGGTCGGGGAAGCGCCGGATGCCCTCGACCTCGGCACCACGGAACGCGTAGATGGACTGGTCCGGGTCGCCGACGGCGACCAGGTCACGGCCGCCGCCCGCGAGCAGCGAGAGCAGCTCTTCCTGGGCCGGGTCGGAGTCCTGGTACTCGTCGACGACGACGAAGGCGCGGCCGTCGCGCTCGCGCGCGAGCAGCCCGGCGTCGTCGCGCAGCAGGTCGACCACCGCCCGGACCAGCTCGGCGGGGTCGTACGCCGGTGGCTGCCGCAGACCCGTGACCCCGGCGTACTGCCGGGTGAAGCGCGCGACGGCCGTCCAGTCGTCGCGTCCGTGCCGGTGACCGAGCGCTTCCAGCTCGTCCGGGCCGACTCCTCGCTCGACCGCGCGCATGAGCAGATCGCGCAGCTCCTCGGCGAAGCCGCGGGTGGTCAGCGCCGGATGCAGGCGCCGGGGCCAGTAGTCGGCACCGAGCTCTTCGACGTCGCCACGGAGCAGCTCGCGGATCAGCAGGTCCTGCTCGGCACCGGTGAGCAGCCGCGGCGCCGGCTCACCGCGCAGGACCGCCTCGCGACGCAGCAGCCCGAACGCGTAGGAGTGGAACGTGCGGGCCAGCGGCTCGCGTACCGTGCGGGCGAGCCGCCCGGCGATCCGCTGCCGCAGCTCGTCCGCGGCGCGGCGGCTGAAGGTGAGTGCGAGGACGTGTTCTGGATCGACACCGTCGCGCTCGACCCGGTCGACCACCGCCTCGACCAGCGTCGTGGTCTTGCCCGTGCCGGGCCCGGCGAGGACCAGCAGCGGGCCACCGCGATGGTCGACGACCGCACGCTGCGCCGCGTCGAGCGTGGGGGCGGACACCGGTTCGCGCGGCGTTCGCACGAGACGGACGTCCGGCCGCTTCACCACACCCCCAGATGTCGTTGGAACGCCGTCATCCCACCACGACGGGCGGACACCGGCGCCGTCGAGCCGGCACTTCGCGGGTCGACCGAGGTGTCGGGGCCGTGGTCGCGTTCGCCATCAGTCGGGGTGCCACGCGGCGCGCCGGACATCCACGCGGGTGCCGTCGGAACTCAACGGGCAACCCTCCGCGGCCAACTCGCGCAGCGCGGCGACCTCGTTGCCCGGCGGAAGCCGTCCGGAGGCCGTCACCACCCGCCACCACGGCACCGCACCGCCGTAGGCGGCCATGACGGCGCCGACCAGGCGAGGCCCCCCACGCGCCAGCGACTCCCCCACCACCTCGGCGACCGCGCCGTACGCCATGACCCGTCCGATCGGGATCCGCTCGACCAGGCTCAGTACGGCCTCGACGTACTCGTCGTCCACGCGGCTATCGTGCCCCGTGGGGTCACGCCACGCGGGTCCCGGCCGCACAGTGGTCGGTGCTGAGCGCGGCCCGGCATGGAACGATCGAGGTCGATGGCGGACACCGACGTGGCGGCAACGCGGATTCCGGTCCGGGATATCCCGGTCGAGGAGCCTCCGCTCCCTCGGCGTGCCCGCCGGCCGATGGACATCGTCCGGCTGATCCTCACTGTCGCCGGCGTCGCCGCGATCGTCGGACTGGCGATCGTCGCCGCGCCGACGCTGACCGGGCTCGGCGAAGACCTCGAAGAGCTCGGCAGGCGAGTGCCGGGCGGGCTCATACAGATCCTGGCGTGGGCAGCCAGCCTGGTCGGCGTGATCCTCCCACCCCTGCTGGTCGTACTGCTCATGGTGCGCGGCCGGCTGCGAACCACGGTGGAGGTCCTCGTCGCCGGCATCGTCGCCGCCGTCGTCGCCGCGTTGGTCTCGCTCTGGCTGATCAACGCGGCACCCGATGTGCTCGCCGAGGCGTTCGGCACGGCGTCGTTCATGCCTACCGACCCGGCCGACGTCGTGACCGACGAAACCGCCGGACCAGTACCTCCCTACCCCGCCCTGCTCGTCGCGATCACCACCGTGACCGCCTGGCTGGACATGAAACTGGTCCGTCAGGCCGCGCTGTTCGCGATCAGTGCGAGCCTCGCGGTCGGCCTGCTCAACGGCAACGCCTCGGTCGCGGGCACCGCCCTTGCGATCGGCATCGGCCACCTCGTCGGCCTCGGCGTGCGGTTGGTCAGCGGCCGGCCCTCGACCGCCCCGGACGGCCGCACCGTCGCAGCCATGCTTCAGGCAGAGGCGTACGACGTGCGCAGCGTCCGCGCCGACGAGGTCGACCAGCACCGCCGCTACGTCGTCGAGACCGGAGGCGGCCCACTGGGAGTGCTGGTGCTGGACCGGGAGAACGAGGGCGCGGGCATCCTGGGCCGGTTGATCGCGCAGGTCCGCACCCGGCAGGAGGTGCTGCCCCGCGAGGCCGTCGCCATGCGCGCGGCCCTCGACCAGGCGGCCCTGCTCTCTCTGGCAGTCAGAGAGGCGGGTGCGCGGACCCCACGGCTTCGCAAGGCTCTCAAGGTCGGCTCCGATGCGGTCGCCCTCGTGTTCGACCACATTCCGGGACGGCCGCTCGCCGACGTGTCGGCGAACGAGATCACCGACGGAATGCTGCACGACCTGTGGAAGCAGTTGAAGAGGCTGCACGAGAATCAGGTCGCCCATCGGCGGCTGTCCGGGCGGTCCATCCTCGTCGGCGACGACGGTCAGGTTTGGCTCCTCAACCCGTCCGGCGGAGAGATCGCCGCACCCGATGTGGCGTTGCGGGTCGACCTGGCCCAGGCGCTGGTCGCGGTCGGCCTGGTCGTCGGAGCCGAACGAGCCGTCGCCACCGCCTTCGACGTGCTCGGCCCCGCCCGGGTGGCCGCCGCTGTCCCGCTGCTGCAGCCGATCGCACTCGCCCGCATAACCCGCCGGGGCCTCAAGGGCCGGCGCACCCTGCTCAGCCAGTTGCGCGACCGCGTCATCGCGCGGGCCGACGTGACGGAGTCCGAGGTCATCCGTGTCGAGCGCCTCCGCCCGTTGTCGCTGCTGACCGGGGTCGGAGCCGTCGTCGCCGTCTACCTCGTCGGCGCGCAGCTCGCCGAGGCCCCGCTCGGCTCACTGATCTCCGAGGTCCAGTGGGGGTGGGTGGGAGTCGCAGTCGCGTCGATGACGTTGAGCTTCGTCGGAGCCACCTGGGCGCTACTCGGGTTCGTCCCCGAGCGAGTGCCGTTCTGGCGCACCTTCTGCGCCCAGGTATCGCTCGGCTTCGTCCGCCTGATCGCACCGGCGACGGTGGGCAACGCCGCGATCAACATCCGGCTGCTGACCCGTGCCGGCGTGGCCGGACCGCTCGCCGCGGCAAGCGTTGCCGCCAACCAGGTCGGCAACGTCGCCATCTCGATCCCGCTGATCATCGTGCTGGGAATCGCCACCGGGTCGTCCGCCGCAGCGGGCCTCGATCCGTCGCCGACCACGCTCGCGATCATCGGCGGGGTCATCCTGCTCGCCGCCCTGCTCCTGCTCATGCCGCCGATCCGGAGCCGGGCACGCGCGCTGTGGCAGGAGTTCGCCGGGCGCGGGCTGCCACGCCTGCTCGACGTGCTCGGAAACCCCCGCAAGCTCGGCGAGGCCGCGGGCGGGATCGTGCTCCAGGCCGCCGCGCTGGTCTTCTGCTTCTACGCCTCGCTCCAGGCACTCGGCGCCGACGTCAACGTCGCCGCGCTCGCCGTGGTGCAACTCGTCGGCAACACGGTCGGTACCGCCGTCCCCACGCCGGGCGGGCTCGGTGCCGTCGAGGCTGCACTGACCGCCGGCCTCACCGCGATCGGTGTCGGCACCGGGGTAGCCGTCTCCGCCGTGCTGTTGTTCCGGATCGTGTCGTTCTGGTTGCCGATCGTGCCCGGTTGGATCCTGTGGACCCAGATGCAGAAGCGCGGCCTGCTCTGACCCCGCGACGCAGGGTTGTCAGCGCGGGATGGCTCAGTAGGACGGCTGGCTGGGGTCGATCTGGTTGACCCAGGCCGCGACGCCACCGCCGACATGGACGGCGTCGGCGTAACCAGCACCCTTGACCACCGCGAGCGCCTCGGCCGAGCGGGCGCCGGACTTGCAGTGCAGGACCACCTGCTTGTCGGCGGGCAACCTCGGCAGCGCCTCGCCGGTGAGGAACTCACCCTTGGGGATGAGCACGGCGCCAGGTATGCGGTTGATCTCGTACTCGTTCGGCTCCCGGACGTCGACCAGCACGAAGTCGCGCTCGCCCCGATCGCGTGCCGCCAGCCAGTCGGCCAGCGTGCGGACCGAGATCGTCGAGTCGACTGCCGCCTCCGCGGCCTCCTCGCTCACCACGCCGCAGAACGCCTCGTAGTCGACCAGCTCGGTGACCGTCGGGTTCTTGCCGCAGATCGCGCATTCGGGGTCCTTGCGGACGTTGACCGCGCGGTACGACATCTCCAGAGCGTCGTAGACCATCAGCCGCCCGAGCAGCGGCTCGCCGACCCCCGTCAGCAGCTTGATCGCTTCGGTGACCTGGATCGATCCCACCGAGGCGCAAAGCACGCCCAGCACGCCGCCTTCCGCGCAGGACGGCACCATGCCCGGCGGCGGCGGCTCCGGGTACAGGCACCGGTAGCACGGGCCGTGCTCCGCCCAGAAGACCGATGCCTGACCGTCGAAGCGGTAGATCGAGCCCCAGACGTACGGCTTGCCGAGCAGCACGGCAGCGTCGTTGACCAGGTAGCGGGTGGCGAAGTTGTCGGTGCCGTCGACGATCAGGTCGTAGCCGGCGAAGATCTCCATGACGTTGTCGTTGTCGAGGCGTTCCTCGTGCACGACGACGTTCACGTACGGGTTGATCTCGGCGACACTCGCCTTGGCGGACAGCGCCTTCGGGGTGCCGACGTCGGACTGGCCGTGGATCACCTGTCGCTGCAGGTTGGACTCGTCGACGACGACGAAGTCGACGACCCCGAGTGTGCCTACTCCGGCTGCCGCGAGGTACATGAGCGCAGGCGAGCCGAGCCCGCCGGCGCCAATGACGAGCACGCGGGCGTTCTTCAACCGCTTCTGGCCGGCCATGCCGACATCAGGGATGATCAGGTGCCGCGAATAGCGGCGGACCTCGTCGACGCTCAGCTCTGCGGCAGGCTCGACCAAGGGTGGCAGCGACACGTCATCTCCGTTGCGTGGTTCGGTTCTGAGGTCGCCAACGGTGCCACGGAGCCCGGCATTCCCACGGCCCGGGTCCACCCCGTGAGACGTGCTGTCCACGGCGGGAGATCGTCGGAGCCGTGGGTGCCGGTACGCTGCTGATCTCGCCGACCGTCCAGGAGGCTGGCCATGTCCGAGAGCGACAACAACGGGGACATCTGGTCGCCGGACGGTCCACCGGATCCCGGTGCCGTAGAAGCACCCGAGGCCGACGCGGTCGAGCAACGCCAGGAGGTCGTCGACCACGAGCCCGACCAGCCGCAGAGCGTTCCCGACGACGTCAATCCGGCCGATGCGGTCGAGCAGCGGCGCGCCGTCGGCTACGACGAGGACGACTACCGCTGATCGCGCCAATCCGAGGTCAAGGCCGGCCCGGAGGTACGATCCGGCCAGCCGATCATTCGAGGAGCGCCGTGACGAGCCTGCCCGACCTGCCCGCCCGCGGCGTGCGCCTGCCCCGGTTGGCGCGCCGTGCCCAGCTCCTCCGAGCCGCCAGCGACGTGTTCGTCGCCAACGGCTACCACGCAGCGGCCATGGATGAGATCGCCGAACGGGCCGGCGTCAGCAAGCCGGTGCTCTACCAGCATTTCCCGGGCAAGCTCGACCTCTACCTCGCCCTCCTCGACGACAGCGGCGAGGAGCTGCTCCAACGCCTGCACGCCGCGCTGCGTTCGACCGACGACAACAAGGAACGCGTGACGGCGACGATCACCGCCTACTTCGCGTTCGTCGACGACCCCGCTGGTTCCTACCGGTTGCTGTTCGAGTCCGACCTCACCAACGAGGTGGCTGTTCGAGAGCGCCTCGAACGGCTCAACGCGGCCTGTGCGGACGAGATCGCAAAGATCATCGCGGAGGACACGGGTCTGCCGGTCGAAGAGTCCACGCTGCTGGCGATCGGCCTGGTCGGCATCGCCCAGGTGACCGCCCGTTACTGGCTCGACGCGGACGGATCGATCCCCCGCGACGCCGCCGCCGACCTGGTCGCCACCCTGGGGTGGCGAGGCATCCGGGGGTTCCCCAAGCGCGAGGACGGCTGAGCGTTCGCCGAGGGCACAGGCTGCCGGGCGATCGTGCCGGCAGTCCTCGACTAGCCTGGCGAACCGGGGAGTCCGGGCGTGACGGGTGCGCCCGCCGAGCACCGAAGGGGTGACCGTGGAGGTCAAGATCGGCGTTCACAACGCCACGCGCGAGATCGTGCTCGAGAGCGCACAGACTCCGGAGGAGGTCCAGAAGGCCGTCTTCGACGCCCTCGGCGGCAAGGGCGGCGTGCTCGACCTCACCGACGAGCGCGGGCGCCGCGTCATCGTCGTCACCGCACACCTGACCTACGTAGAGATCGGCGAGCCGATCGAGCGCCGGGTCGGCTTCGGAGCCCTCTAGACGACACGCCACGGGAAGTCGCACGCAGCGCTTGCTGCGCTGGTACGTCCCGCGCGATGATCGGTCCGCCAGCGGCCGTTCCTGACGGCGCGGCGTACGAGAGGAGCAAGCGTGGAGATCGTCGGTCTGATCATCGCCGGGCTCGTCATCGGGGCACTCGGCCGCTTCGTCGTTCCCGGCACGCAAAACATGCCGATCTGGGTCCACCTGATCGTCGGCGTGGTGGCCGTGCAGGTCGGCTACTGGATCGCCGCAGCCCTCGGCGTCGAGGAGACCTCAGGCATCGACTGGACCCGCTGGATCATCAGCATCGTCTTAGCGGCCATCGCCGTGTACCTGGTCGCCAGGTTGGGTGCCCGGAGGGAAACGGCCTGACGGGTCAACCGCGGAGACAGGCGGCCCGCTCAGCCTGTACCTCCGTGGTGATCACCGGGTTGCCTACGCCGTGAGCCCTAGCGCGTCCATGCGCTTGGCGTGGTTCTCGGTCAGCCGGGCGAAAACGAGCCCGATCGCGGCGAGATCCATCCCTGGCCGGTCGACTCCGCCGGCGATCAGGGCCGACAGCGAGTCCCGGTCCGCCGCGACTCGTTGGGCCTGCGACAACGCCTCGCCGACTAGTCGGCGTCCCCACAGCGCCAGCCGCCCGCCGACCCGCGGATCGGCCCCGATGGCGGCCCGCACCCGGTCGACCGCGAAGTCGGCGTGGCCGGTGTCGGCCAGCACCTCGAGTACCAGCGAGCGGGTCTCGTCGTCGAGGTAGGCCGCGACCTCCCGGTAGAAGTCCGCGGCGAACCCGTCACCCACGTACGCCTTGACAAGCCCCTCGAGCCAGTCCGCTGGTGCCGTGTGGTCGTGGAAGGCCTCCAGCGCCTCCCGGAACGGCGCCATCGCCTCGTCGGCATCGACGCCGAGCTCTCCGAGCCGCACCCGCAGCCGCTCGAAGTGGTGGAACTCCGCCACTGCCATGGCCGCGAGCGCCGCCTTGTCGCCCAGCGTCGGCGCCATCTCGGCGTCGGCAGCCAGGCGCTCGAAGGCTGTCAGCTCGCCGAGACCCAACACCCCCAGCAGGTCGACCACTGCGGCCCGGTACTCCGGGTCGTCCAGCGCTGCCGCTCTGGTCATGCCCGCACGATATCGGCCGTGGTGAGGACGGGGGGTGGTGCGCAGCAGGGCCCAGACCTCGACTTCGTGGTTACGGCCGCGATGAAACCAGGCGCCGCGCGACAGCGACTCGAAGGTGTAGCCGCTCTTCTCGGCGACACGTCTCGACGCCTGGTTGCCGGGATGGATGATCAGGCGGATCCAGTTGTGCTGCTTTCGGTCGAACAGATATCCGGTCAGTAGGCGATCTGCCTCGGTGGCGACGCCGCGGCCGGTGTTCTCCGAGCCGTAGATGATGTCGCCGCGGTTGCTGATGTCGTGGTGGTTCTCGTAGATCCCTTCGAGGTCGGTGTCCCGCACGGTCCTGAGCCCGATCGTCTCGACCGATGGCCGCCGATGATAGTTCGCGAAGAGCGTCCAGGGGGCGCCGTGATCGATAGGAGGGAATCGGCGCCTGACCTGTACTGTTGACCAGGTATGCACGGCGTCCGGGCGAAACGGGCGCCCCTCGAGGACAGCCCCCGGCGTCCGCGCAGCACCGCGGCGAGGCCCTCTGCCCACGCAGAGAAGCGCCCCGCGGAGCGACGACGAACGGCGGTTCGCGACGCGAGACCGACGACCGAAGAGGCGAAACGCCCTGACCACCTTCCGGGACCTTGGAGTCCTTCACACCATCGCCGACGCCCTCGAGCGCGTCGGCATCACCGAACCCTTCCCGATCCAGCAGATGACCCTCCCGGTCGCGCTCACGGGCAGCGACCTCATCGGACAGGCCCGTACGGGCACCGGCAAGACCTTCGCCTTCGGCGTGCCGCTGCTCCAGCGCATCGTCGCTCCGGGCGACCGCGACTACGACCAAGCCGCCGACCCGGGCAAGCCCCAGGCGCTGGTCGTCACTCCCACCCGTGAGCTCGCCGTCCAGGTGACCGCCGATCTTGTCACCGCGTCGGCGGTTCGCGCCGTGCGCATCCTCACCGTTTACGGGGGGCGCGCGTACGAGCCGCAGGTGGACAGCCTGCGCTCAGGGGTCGACGTCGTCGTCGGCACGCCTGGTCGACTGCTCGACCTGGCCGGACAGGGCCACCTCGACCTGGGCCACATCAAGGTGCTCGTGCTCGACGAGGCCGACGAGATGCTCGACCTGGGGTTCCTGCCCGACGTGGAGAAGATCGTCGGACTGACCCCCGAGCTGCGCCAGACGATGCTGTTCTCAGCGACCATGCCGGCCGCAGTGGTGAGCCTGGCCCGCCGTTACATGCGCCACCCGCTCAACATCAGGGCGGAGTCCCCCGACGAGACCCAGACGGTGCCGGCCACGGCGCAGTTCATCTACCGCGCGCACTCGCTGGACAAGGACGAGATCATCGCCCGGCTGCTGCAGGCCGAAGGCAGAGGACTCACGATGATCTTCTGCAAGACCAAGCGGCAGGCCCAGCGGATCGCCGACGAGCTCGTGTCGCGCGGCTTCGCGGCGGCCGCGGTCCACGGCGACCTGGGCCAAGGAGCCCGGGAACAGGCGCTTCGCGCCTTCCGCAACGGCAAGGTCGACGTCCTCGTGGCGACCGACGTCGCTGCCCGGGGCATCGATGTCGA
>Ga0193741_1000624_pt1 | contig 10571 bp, 14 predicted proteins | sample L2s2metaG_FD_143059 | JGI IMG/M metagenome (GOLD analysis project Ga0193741, IMG submission 143059) | Soil microbial communities from a riparian zone of the East river system, Colorado, United States - L2s2 | ecosystem: Environmental > Terrestrial > Soil > Riparian zone | place: USA: East River...
GTCGTCCGCCTCGAGCAGCAGCGGTAGATGTCGCTCGCGATCGAAGGGAGCCGGGACAAGGGAGACTTCCGCCACGTCGAAGCGGACTCTACAGACCTCCAGTCCTTCTATTGCTCGTGGCTGGCACTCGGTGCTTGTTGGGGAGGGTGGCGATTTATATTGGCTCGTGCGGGACATCAGACATAGTTGTCGTCGAGTTCGCCCCTTCGGAGTGGTCGTTTCATCGCAACCTTCGTGCCAGCGAACGGGAAGAGTCAGCGTGCTCAGCGCGTCGGACTCGATCCGAGCGGTGATGGACGCTTCAAGCTGATGCCTGTGGGAGCCGCGGACATGTACGACTCTTCGGCAAAGGCGACGGCGATCTCGTGGTCACGTTCCGATGACGACGCCTCGGGACGGCCCACCCGGAGACCTGAGGAGCGTCAGTCAGCCCTGCCAAAGCGGCACTTCGTAGGTCCCACCCTCTCGATCCGCGGACAACGCTCCTTCTGCGTAGACCTAGGCAGTCGAGGACCGCAGGGGCGCTCGATGAAGACGTAGCCATGACGCCGCACGATACTCAAGTCTATGAGTGACTCGACGCGCTCTTTCTGGGTTAGCTGGCACGACGACTACGACGACCCGGAGTCGGATCTCTCGCAACGCCTGATCGCGGTCCAGCACCGTCTAGCTGATGCGATCAACCAAGCGCCGCCCGGCGCGATCCGCGTCATCAGCGCCTGCGCCGGACAGGGGCAGGACGTCATCGGCGTGTTGAAGAGCCACCCTCGGGCGTCCGACGTGCGGGCCCTGCTCGTCGAGTCCGACCAGCACAATGTTGGCGTCGCACGTGATCGCATCGCAGCTGCCGGCATCACCGGTGTCGACGTGCTTCAAGCCGACGCAGGGCTCACTGGTACGTATCGCGACGCGGTACCTGTGGATGTGTTGTTGTTGTGCGGGATATTCGGGAATGTGAGGGATGAAGATGTGCGTAGGACCGTGAGCAACGCCTCGAGGCTGTGCGCACCTCGCGCCACGGTGTTATGGACGCGTCATAGGCGCGACCCCGATCGAACCGGCGAGATACGAGAGTGGTTCGCGGATGCAGGGTACGAGGAACTCGCGTTTGACTCGCCTGGACCTGACAGGTTCGCGCTGGGCACGATCCGCCTGGTGGCGCCGCCCCTCGCTTACCGGTCTGATATGCGTCTCTTCACGTTCTGGGAAGAATGAGCGCCGCAGTTCGGCGTCGCGATGCCCCATGATGACCGCGGCCGGAGGGCACGGTGGCCAGGCTCGCCCGAGCGAGCATCAACGCCGACGCACACCCTCTCGATAGGCCTACAAGGCTGGAATATGTGCGGCGCTTCTACGAGGCCGAGGGCGAATAGCTCCACCAAGTGTCGGTGGGCATCGCTTTGTTTGCCTGATCCTTCCCTAGCGCCAACTCCTCCACGTCCTGATGCTGCCGGACCTCGAGCGCGTCGACCGGATCGGCGAGTTCTGGGGCCACCCAGAGAGTCGCACCTTCGCCAAGCTTTAGCCGACTGCGAGGAGGATCGAACGCTCCGGGCGGTGCTCAGCGGTATGTTGTGCGAGGCTGACGCCGAGACGCAAGATTGAGCGTCATCCGTCGGACGCGCACAGGAAGGAGTGGCGACCGTGCTGAAGGAGTTCAGGGGCTTCATCACGAAGGGCAACCTGATCGAGATCGCTGTGGCCTTCATCATGGCATTGGCGTTCGCGGCGGTGGTTGCCTCGTTCGTCGCCGACATCGTGACCCCCATCATCGCGGCGATCTTCGGGCAGCCGGACTTCAGCGGGCTAAAGATCGACATCGGTCAGAGCGCGATCACGTAGGGCAACTTCCTGAACGCGCTGATCACCTTCCTGATCGTGGCCTTCGTCATGTTCCTGATCGTGAAGGCGTACAACCGCGTGACCCAGCCGAAAGCGGCAACGACGAAGACCTGTCCCTTCTGTCAGACGGACATCGCGATCGGGGCCACCCGGTGCCCGAACTGCACGAGCCAGCTCGAGGGAGCTCCGGCCTAGCGCGTTCAACAGCCTGCGTTCTTCCGCGGGCTGGACGCGCCGACCCGCACCTTCGTCGAGCTGCTGATCGACGCAGGAGGACCGTACGTAGGGCGGTGCTCGTTGGGATGTTGCGGGCGGGAGGCTGAAGTTCTTCCGGCCACTGGGGGCACTGGGAGCCAGCCGATGATCGGCGGCAGGAATCACAGGATGGATACGGACCGTCAGCGCTCAGCCCGGCGCAGAGAGCTTGGCTGCCCCTCATAACGTTTCTACGATTACAACAAGGGGCAGATATCACTCCGTGAAGGAAGTGGAGAGATGAGCGGGGGTCCAGATTGCCGTGAGTGACTCGCATCCACGCCCCAGCAAGGACCCGCCGACGAGGCGGGAGGATGAAATACAGGAGGACCCCGCTGAGCCCATGCACCCGTCTCAACCGTTGCCGCCGCCTCCACGATTTCCGCAGGAAGCTCCGCCAGAGGAAGAAGAGTCGACAGGCAAGTCCGAAGGCGGCGGCGAAGGAGCTTCCGGCGCGTCAATGTCCGAAGTGCCGCTAAGAGATGCCCGTCCTGCAGGCATGTTCACCTCCCAAACGCTCGGTACGAAACGAGCGGACGCGAACGGACCCCGGGAGACGACTCACTTCCCGGGGTGCGTTCGCGTTCCTGGATCGCGGGCCCTTAGGCGAACACCCGGTGCTCGGAAGTGGTGCCCCGCAGAGCGCGCCCGCGCGCGCCGCGACGTATAGCCCGAGAAACCGACGAGACCGTAGACGATCCTCGTCATCGCGTTCGTCTCGCCGAAGCTCAGCCCGAACAGCTCCGCGACCAGATCGAACTCGGCAATCGCGACGAGCCCTCAGTTGAGGGCGCCGACGATGACGAGCGCGAGCGCTGTAACATCCAAGTCCGGGGAGAGCCACGATCTCGAGCCCTCGGGCGATGACCCCGCCTAGCTGGGACCGCTTGATCTGAACGACGCTGAGCCATGGACATGGCCTGTACGGGATGGTCTAGCTAGCGGCCGTTAGGCTAAGTTCGCCGGTTTTCGGCAGTCTCCCTGGACGCTGGGCGCACTAGGAGTCCGCGCCGGCACGACGACCCAGCCCATGGCAGATCTATGTGCGGTCGCTGATCGGATCGGCCGGAGCGTCCTCCGGCGTCTGATCCTCCTCGACCGCCGCCTCGGCTTCCTTGGACCCAGCCTGCATTCCACCCTCTGAACCCGTCGAGGGTTCGCCGCCGTCATTGCCTTTCACTGCGGCTCCTGCCAGGCGCTCGATCTGTTCCGCCAACTGCTGGATCATCCCTGCGAGGACTCGAATGTGATCCGCCTCCTTCGGATACTCCCCGTTCGCGAGGCGCGCCGCAGTCTCCTTGGTCTTGCGAGACTCCTCGATGATCCCCTGTATCTCTTGGGTTGATCCACTCACGGGCTGGCTCCTTCGGCAGGGGCCAGGTACCCGTGCTCTAGCTGCTCCAAACGGCGTTCGAGGATCGCCGAAATCCCGTCCCAGGTCCGTTAGTTGCGTCGACGAATGGGTATCCAGCCGGAACACTCGACACGGGGAGACGAAGATGGCCGGCACGAGCCCGAAGCTTCAGGACACAGCGAACTCGGTCAAAGCAACAACCGCACGCACGAAGGACGGCGCGATGGATCTGACCGAGGGCCGGGACGACATCCCGACCCCGATGCGCGCCGTCAGGAACCTGGGCATCACGTCCGGGATGGCGTACACGGCAGGGGTTGTATCGATCGTCCTGAGCCTTGGGATGTGGTTCTTCCGCCGAGGAGGCAAGCGGGAGACAGCGGAGCGCCTCGCGATCTTCGTCGGACTCTGGCCCCCCACGTTCATGGCGATCGGGAAGGCTCTCGAGGGCTACGAGCACCCAGGTCGCTAAGGGCGCGCCCGATATCTGGCGGTTGGACCAACGTGACTTGCGTAGCCATGAGCTTGCCGACCGGATCGGCAAGTTCTACGGGAACCCAAGACGCGGACGTTCGCCGAGCTCCTGATCGACTGCGAGGAGGATCGGAGGTCCGGGGGTGCTCGTAGGGATGCTGCGGGAAGCTGACCGCTGACCCCCAGGGTGGTTCCAGAACACGCCTCCGCACGGCGAGCTGGCTGTGCCTGAACTCAGCCGCACCCACGTAGGGTGAGGGCAAGGCAAGGGGAAGGAGATCGTCATGACTCGACCGTTCATCCTGCTCGCTGCGGTCGCCCTCCTGCTGTCAGCGTGCGGAGACGACTCACCCACCACCACGGGGGCGCCGGCGACTCGGACGGTCGACGTCTCGGCCACCGAGTTCGCCTTCGACATCCCCGAGGAGGTGACCGGGGGTGTCGTCGAGATGCGGTTCACGAATACCGGCGGGCTCCCGCACGAGTTCGCCTTCGCCCGGATCGAGGAGGGCAAGACCGAAGAGGATGTGAAGGCCGTGATCGAGTCCGGGGGGGAGCCTCCCGAATGGGCTGAGGACATAGCCGGCGTGCCGGGTCTGTCGCCCGGCCAATCCATCACCGTCACCCGGACCCTGGAGCCGGGCAGCTACGTGTTCCTCTGCTTCTTCCCCGACCCGGAGGGCACGCCCCACGCCAACCTCGGGATGTACGAGTTGTTCACGATCGCCGGCGACACCGGGTCCGCGCTCCCCGAGCCAGACGCCATCATCACGGCCACCGACGACGGGCTCCACATCCCGACCCTCGCCTCGGGCGAGCAGACGGTGGAGTTCGAAAACGGTGGCACGAAGGCCCACGAGATGGCCCTGGTCGCGTTCGAGCCTGGCAAAGGCATCAAGGACGTCGACCGATGGTTCGGGAGCGGGTATCAGGGCGAGCCGCCTGTGACCTTCCTGGGTGGGATGCAAACAATCCCGGCGGGCGAGTCCGTGTTCCTCGGAATCGATCTCGACCCGGGCGTGGACTACACGGCCGTGGACTTCACGACGAATTCCAGGGAGACGTTCGCGGTCTCATAGTCTGTCGTAGACGAGCCCGATTAACCGTCCGCATCCATCGGGATCGTGTCTGCAGCATCCCCGACCATGACACACGGTTCGCTGCACCGCTGGTCGATGACAAGCGTAGCCGTCGTGACATCCTCTGCTCAAGCACAAAGGACCTCGAAGGCACGACGCTGTCGGTAGAGGCTTGGGCGGGCGATATCGACACACCGTCTGTCGAACCGTGTGCGGAGTGTCCAAGGTTGACGTCCGCCCATTGGGTTGAACGTTCATGATCCGACCCACGCTCATCTCGAGGGAAACATCGGCCTGCGCCGGTCCGAAAGCCCGCCACACCAATGCGCTCCTCTCGCCCCGACGACGGGCTAGGTTGCCACTCGAGCAAGGCATGTCAGCAGGCGTAGGAGATTCCGATGGAATCAGGCATTCGTACGGTCGAGACGGACAAGGACGATTATGGCGATTACACCCGGGGGCGGCTCGTGTTTGGGCCCCACCACTTCGCCGAGCTGCATCGCGAGAAGGCGGGCGGAGTCACCTGTGCGCCCCGGACTACGCGCCTGGGACGAACCTCGCAGGTGGCGTCTCCGTGTTCGGCCGCGACTTCACAACCCTGTTCCGCTTCGCCGTCATCAGGACACGGCCCAACCGTTCGACGTCCTGGGCGTGCGCCAGATCGGCGGCTGGTATCCACGCCTCCCATGTCTCATCGGGCCGTAGCCGCTTCGGGAGAGGGCGCTCGTTCAGCAGAAGGTGCACGGGTGGGGCGGCTTCGAACCATACGTGCGTGATCACGACATCTCGTGCGGACGACAGATTCGTCACCTTCACGAAGTAGAACGGGACTGGCCCACCCTGGAAGAACCCTCGGTGCACGAGAACCCGGAGTCGCCGCCGCGCCTGCTGGAACGCGCGAAGTCTGTCAGTGATCTCGAGCAGGATCCCTACGTCAGCCATCGATCGGAGTCTAGGAGCTCACAGACGAACCGGGGTTGTCCCGAGTGGCTTTCCACGGACGGCACGGCGCGCTCGTGGCAAGAGTTGCTGCGATCCATCGCCTCCAAGGGAGAGAAGATGTTCGCAGCGGGAGCGCAACGAGCACCCGAAGAGCGGTCTCAGCGACGGTTCCACAGCTCGGAAGGGGTCAGCCGCCTTCCGGCGGCCAACCCCTTACGGCTCCTGGCAGCCGCTTCTGTGCCTACGCGGTCGCGTGGATCGGTGTGGCCCGCCTCGCGTGCCGGAAGCCCAGGAAGGCGAGTATGCCCAGGAACAACCCGGCGATCACCATCGCGTAACCCGCGTAGATGGCGATCGTCGAAACGGTCCACCAGCCGTACGCGTTCAGCAGCATTGCCCTGAGGGACTCACCCTTGAACAGGGTGTCCGCCTTGACCTGCAGGTCCGCTGCGACATCCGGATCGAGACCCTCCTCACGCGCCGCTGCGCTCGTCTCCGAGTACGTCGCTCCCTCGTTGATGCCCTCGAGGTGCCCGCCGATGTAGCGCGAGAACGCCTCGGCCTCGACGCCCGTGTCGACCTTCGCCCCGGCGAACTCGCCGATCTCGGCCCGCTCCTCGGGGGTCATCGCCTCGGCCGGTGGGAACGAGATGTTCTGCGGCGCGAGTCGGTCACGTACGTTGTCCTGCCCGAAGTTGCCACCATAGATCGCGGCTCCGCCGAGCACGAGCAGGATGACCGCGAGAACGGCCCCCGCCGAACTGACGATCCTGTCCCAAACTCTCCTGTCCATATGCTGCGGCGAGGCCGGTTGAACCGGCGCTCTCGCGGGGACTTCGACCCGAACGGAATCTGTCTGCGTGCTCATCGTGCCTCCTTGGTCCGATGGTCTTGGGCCGCTGAAGGGAGACCCCTTCGCGGAACTCCGTGTGAGCTCGTGATGTCTCGCAGCGGAACCCTGTCGAGCACCCCGGAGCGCGTGAGCACCATGTACGTCTGCGCCTCGTCGTCGAAGTCGGCGAGCCGGCCCACGACGGTCCGAGCATGTCCGCCGCGCGACTCGACCTCGAACGAGCGCTCGAGGGATCGTGGCACGGTTGCGGTGTCCCGGGGCATCCAACGGGCCGTCGGCCTGACCGGCGGTCTCGTCGGGGCCTCGATTCGGACCGTATCGATGAGGGTGGTCATGCTGCTTCCTCCCAGAGGGGCTGGCTGCTAAGCCTCATCGCCAGTCGGTCCCACTGGCTGTTGCGGGGTCCGTCCTCGAACGAGCGCTCGGAGGGCTCGGAAGGGGTGTCCCATGAGGGGTCCAATGGAGACACGGGCTTGACCGGCGATCTGTCCGGGGCTTGGATGTGGACCGTATCCATGAGGGTGGTCATCGTGCCTCCTCGGTTCGAGGGGCTGCCCACGGCCTCTTCGCAAACGGTCCCAATGGATGGGTGCTTCTCTTCCATTCTCTCACTTCTGATGATCGACCAGCGCTTCGGACCGTCACGACGCATGTTCATCGCGTCTACCGACGGTCGTGGACCAACCCAGAAGAAGTCGAGTCGTCGTCAACGGCGTTAGCCGATGAGAGAAGGCTCCATTAGAGCGCTCTGGATGGTCGCAGCATTGATCGGTATCGCGATCCTGATCTTCGCGCACGCAACCGTGCTCGGGATTGTGGTTGGCATCGCATTCCTTGGACTGGCCGTCTTCTTGTACCGGAGGCCGCTCGTTCGCAGGATCGGTCTCAGTCACAGGTAGTTCCATTCACGACCCGCTTCCTCGGGGTTCTCGCCACGGTAACCCGGCAGGCCCCGAGGGCAGCGAGTTGATGATCGCTTGGCAGAAATGCCGAGACGGTTAGTCCTCTCCGGAATCGTCGATGGGCGTCACGGTCTCCTCCGACTGGCGGCGCTCGACGTCGAGCCGATCGGCGTCGGCGGTCCGGAGGCGCTCGCCTTCGACGTGCTCAGGCGTCCTTGGCGGCCTCGTTGGCCTTCGCGGCGGCGTCCTTGGCAGCGTCGGTGGCCTTTACGGCGACGTCGGTGGCCTTCACGGCGGTGTCCTTCGCAGCCCTCGTGGCTGTCGTGGCGGCGTCCTTCGCAGCGTCGGTAGCTTTCGTGGCGGCCTTGGACGCCTGCGCGTACACGTCATCGGCGGCGAACGAATCCCATCCGTCGTCGCCGGAGCCCGAGCGCCTCCTGATAACGGCGATGGCGGCGATCACGCCACCGAAGATCAGTAGTCCGATCAAGAGTTTCCTCATCGTCACCTCCTGGCCTGCGGCCCACTCAGCCTAACGTCATCGGAAGTCCGACAGCCACTCGGCCCCGGTGCCCTCGCCACACCCTCTCGATTCGCGAGCGCGTGCAGATGATCTCATGGTATTGGTGAGCGATGATCCCCGCTCCGGGCGTTTCCGGACGTCCCGACGAGGGTGTTGTTGTGTCGCGGCGACCGCGTGTTCCCCGCCGACATGTTGGGCAGGGTCGCCGAAGAGCGCCTGGGTATCACACCCGACGAGATCGATGGCGGTCATGCATCGCCTTGAGCCGGCTCAAAGAGCTCGCCGATCGGCCGGATTGCTTCCTTTCGTAACGACATGCGCTCGGGATTATGGTTGCCGCTGTTCGAGGAGCTTGCCGACCCGGGCGTGGTCGCGCGTCTGGCCGCCGACGCGGAGGAGCGGGGTTGGCACGGGGTCTTCGTGTGGGATCAGCTCCGCTGGCGTGAGCCGATCCGGCACGTCGCCGATCCGTGGATCACCCTGGCGGCGATCGCAGCTGCTACCGAACAGGTGAGGCTCGGCCCCATGGTCACCCCCCTTGCGCGCCGCCGCCCCGCCAAGGTCGCCAGGGAAACCGCGACGCTGGACTTACTCAGCGGAGGCCGCCTCATCCTCGGCGTCGGCCTGGGCGGAGATCAGTTCGCCGGGGAGTTCTCAAAGACCGGGGAGGAGCTCGATGATCGGGTGCGCGGCGAGATGCTCGACGAAGCCCTCGAGATCCTTTCGGCAGCGTGGTCGGGCGAGCCCGTCAACCATCGCGGCAAGCGCTACCTCGTCGACGGTATGCGGTTCCTGCCTCGGCCTGTGCAACGGCCGCGAATAGCGGTGTGGACCGCGGCCTTCCCGGGAAACGTCAAGCCGCTGCGGCGCGCTGCGCGTTACGACGGCTTCTTCCCGGTCAACCTCGAGAACGTGGATCAGTTCGCGCGAGCCGTCGCGGCCGTGCGCGACCTTCGCGGCGACGACACGGCACCATACGACGTCGCCGTCGAGCTGCCCCCGGGCAGCGATGTCGCCCCCTACTTCGAGGCCGGCGCCACCTGGTGGATGACGGAGTTGGAACCGGGAGTCTCGCTGGACGAGGTGCGCGGTGTGATTCGAGAAGGCCCGGCGGAATGAAGCGGTCCTCGCAAGAGAGTTCACGTCATCTCTGCCCAGAACTACGCCGGCACTTGGGTTAGAGACGCCGCGTTCATCGGATGGCTTGGGGGTTTGGTCGACCACGTCAAGGTGGACAAGGAGTACATCGAGAATGCCGAACGTGCGTCCGCTACACCTGATTCGAGCGGGTGACCCTGCAGCGAGCCTAGACCGCTTCGCGCTCGGCGCTCGGCGACTCGGGGACCCTGACGGTCCGATCCCCGCTCGGCGCCCGAGCGGCGACCCAAAGCGTCCCAAGCCCGAGCACCGTCCCCACGAGCCAGGCGATCCCGCCGAGGAACGGGACGAGGGCGATCACCCGCAATGCCCCCCATCCGGCGAGGAACGCGAGGTACCGAGAGGTCGGCTCCTTGACGACGAGCCGGCCGAGGGCGAGACCGCCGACCACGTAGCCGATCGAGTACACGAGCCCGAGCGCGAAGAGCAGGGATAGCCCCAAGGGGATACCGACGATCGTGACAAAGAGCAGGACGGCAACGATCGGCAGCAGGACGAACCACAAGAACCCGAACCCGATCGTCGCCCCCAAGCGGTCTCGGAGAGCCCGGATGCTCGCGGGATCGAGTCCTCGAGCCAGCACGAGCAGAACCAGACCGAGTATGAGCGTCGACACGGTGTACGCGAGCCACCAGCCCAAGCGACCGACGAACGTGATGTCCCAGTAGTCCCACCGCGTCGGAAGGTCATCGACGCTTCCTTCGACGGTGGCCCCCTCCTCGATCTGCGGAGACTGCCGGCTGACGACGTCTCCTTCCACCCGCGAGCCCGAGCGCAGCACGACGGCACCGTTGAACACGATGACGTCCTCGGCGACCGTCCCGGTGATCTCGGTCCGTCCGTTGAACACGACGAGTGTCTCGCTGACCGTGCCGTCGATCAGCACGTCCCCGTTGAAGACGACGGCGGTCTTGGCCGTCTCGCCCTCGGGCACCACGAGACCTCCAGTCAGAATCACGTGGTCGTCGCTGTCCGAGCCGTCGTCATCTTGGGCGACCGCTGCGGGCGCGAGGATCACGAAGCTGAGGCCCAGGATCGCCGCGACCCCGACCGAAGTACGGAACCGCCACCGCATGCCCTTGGAGAGCCAGCCGAAGACTCGTGCGATCATTCGCGGATTCTGAGGGTCCATCTGGCGCTCCTCTCCAAGAGGCCAACGGGTTGCTCTCTTTCGTAACGCAGGTCAGCA
>Ga0193741_1000625_pt1 | contig 10555 bp, 10 predicted proteins | sample L2s2metaG_FD_143059 | JGI IMG/M metagenome (GOLD analysis project Ga0193741, IMG submission 143059) | Soil microbial communities from a riparian zone of the East river system, Colorado, United States - L2s2 | ecosystem: Environmental > Terrestrial > Soil > Riparian zone | place: USA: East River...
CGATCGCGCGATCGGCTGTCCGTCTCTCAAGACGCGACGGAAGTAGCGCGCGACCGGCTCCGGGAGATCGGCGAGGTCCGCGATGCTGTACGCGGCGGCGCTGCCGCGCGGTGATCCAAGCGTCGCCACCGACGCCCTGGTCGCCCGGTTCCAGGAAGAGGAGCCGGCGAAGACAGCGGCGGCGGCTGCCGCGATCAGCATGGCGACGAGGGCAAGGAAGATTCGCATGATCAGTTCACCGTGCGCGAGAAGAGGGTGGCGATCGCCGCCATCACGCCGAACGACAGCAGCCAGGCGATGACGCAGACCGCCGCCGCCCGCGCCGTGCTGCGGTAGTCGAGCGCCTGGCGCAGGCCCAGCACAGCGGCCGCCACCATCCAGATGGCGACGACGACCACGACGAGTGGCGTCAAGGCGCGCATCGCCGCGAGCGCAATGAAGACGCCCGGCGTCGCGGCGAAGCCCAGCACGCGCAACAGTTCCGGAAAATCGCTCTTCGTCTGCGGTTCGGCCATCACGTACGGACCAAGAGCCGCGATCATCATCACCCACACCAGCCACGCGCCGAGCGCCATCAGGATGCCGCTCACGAAACCGGCACTGCCGGCGATCTGCTGTCCGGCCGCGGCAAACCCGCCCGACAGACATACGGTCGCGACGACGATCGCCGACTGCATGGCGGCGCGGCGATCGGCTTCGATGTCTTCGAACGCGGCCGGATCGAGAACGAGCACACCTAGCAATCGCATCAGGAAGCGGGGCATACCCCCAAACGAGCACAAGGCATGCCAGTGAGTCACATCCGCTTATGGGTGTATCGCGCGGCTCACTCAAACCGCGCCGGGGAATATTCCCCGGCGTGCGGGATAGTCCCCGGGGACGACAGCCCGGTTTCCGGCCGGACTCCACGAAATCCTCAAGGAATCGCGCGATCGGGACTGGGCATGCGTGTTGCCCTTGTGAAGGGCATGACCAAGACCCTTTCAACATTGACTCTCTCCGCGATCGTGCTCGGGCTCGTCGCGATCTCGCCGCTCCGCGCGAGCGCCCAGGACGTCACGTCACCGCTGACGCTGGCGTCGGCGACGGTTTCGATCGCCGGCACGTCGAACATCCACGAATGGACCGCCGCGACCACTGATGTTCGCGTGACGCGAATCGCGCTGGCCAAGGGCGTGTCGGGCGCCGGCGTGCTCGCCGCCGCCCTCAATCCTGGCGCGGTCGAAGCCTTCGAGATCGCGATTCGGACCGCGGCGTTGTCGTCGCCGAAAGACGGCGTCGACAAGAACATGCACAAGGCGCTGAAGGCCGAGCAGTTCAAGGACATCACGTTCCGCCTGTTGCGCCTCGAGGCCAAGCCGGCGCTGCGCGCGATCGGCATGCTCACGATCGCCGGCGTCGAGCGCGAAGTCGCCTTCGAACTGAAGACCACCGCGACCGCGACGGCATTGACGATCACCGGAGAAGTACCGCTGCTGATGACCGATTACGGCATCACGCCGCCGAAGGCCATGCTCGGCATGCTGAAGACGGATCCGAAAATCACCGTGAAGTTCGAGGTGGTGCTGGCGGCTCCGCAGACATTGACTCGATAGAACGACGATTCATAACCGCATTTCATAAGAGGACATGACCATGACTCGCACGCTTCGCTTCGCAACCGGACTCGCCGCGCTGTTGACGCTCGCCGCGCCGGCCGCCGCGCAGGACACTCCCAACACCACGCCGGCTACCGGCGGCACGACCACCGTCGCCGCGGCTCCGGCGCCCGCGACCGAGCAGGAAGAGAAGGACAAGGCGGCGCTCGACTCGTGGAAGAAGGGGCGGCCACAGACGATTCAGTACCTGCGGTTCCTGGACAAGCGCGGCATCAATACCTTCGAGACCGCGAAGGAACCGGGTGTCGAATTCACCGGCTTCAAGCTCGATTTCGGCGCCGCGTTCACATCGCAGGTGCAGAACCTCGAGCACCAAACGACGGCGTCGCCGAATACCGCCAACGGCGTCAACGCGAATCAGCTCGCTGACATCGGCTTCGGCTTCAACAACTCGGCCGCGAATCTGTATGTCAACGCGCAGCTCGCGCCCGGCATTCGCGTCGCGCTGACCAGCTACCTGTCCTCGCGCCATCACAACGAGACATGGGTGAAGGACGGCTACATCCAGATCGACCGGTCGCCGATTGACTGGGCGCCGGCGAAAATGTTGTTCGAGATCGCGACGCTGCGCGTCGGGCACATGGAGATCAACTACGGCGACGCGCACTTCCGCCGCAGCGACAACGGCAACGCGATCTACAACCCGTTCGTCGGCAACTACATCATGGATGCCTTCACCACCGAGATCGGCGGCGAGGCGTACCTCAAGACCGGCGGCGTCGTCGCGATGGCGGCCATCACCGGCGGCGAAATCCGCGGCACGGTGCTCACGCCCGGACAGCGCGGCCCGACGTTCATCGGCAAGCTTGGCTTCGACCGCGACGTGAAGAAGGACTTGCGGGTGCGCCTGACCGGCTCGATGTATAAGGCCGACAAGGCACTCAGCAACACCCTGTATGGCGGCGACCGCGCCGGCTCACGTTACTTCTGGGTGATGGAGAACACCGCGGCGACCGAGAACGGCAACGCGACGTCGGGCTACATCAATCCCGGATTCAAGAACAAGGTCCTGGCGATGCAGGTCAATCCGTTCGTCAAGTTCCGTGGTGCCGAGGTGTTCGGCGTCATCGAACGTTCGAAGGGCCGCGTCGCCACCGAAGCCGTGGACCGCGAGTGGAACCAGTATGCGGTGGATGCGATCTACCGTTTCCTGCCCGATGAGAAGGCCTTCTTCGGCGTGCGCTACAACCGCGCCGAGGGCGCGCTGGCGGGAATCACGGGCAACGTCGGCGCCGACCGGTATCAGGTCGCCGCCGGCTGGTTCATCCTGCCGGGGCTCATGGCCAAGGGCGAATACGTCAGCCAGAAGTACTTCGGCTATCCGGCGACGAACATCAAGAATGGCGGTCGCTTCAACGGCATGATGCTCGAAGGGATCGTCGCGTTCTAGCGTGATGGCTGCGGATCTGGTCATGGTCACGCGAGTTCATCACGCAGCAGCCGCCGGGCGCCGAGGCGTCCGGCGGCTGTTTTTCTCGTTGGCCCTCGTCGCGATCGCGACGACGGGGATGCTCGCGGATCCGATCAACGCGCCTCGCGTCGAGGTGACGGAAGCCGGTGGCGTCTACAGCGTGACGGCGGCCTTCGCGGTCACCGAATCGCCGCAGACCGTGATGGCGGTGCTCACCGATTACGCCCGCATTCCCACTTACGTGCCGGACATGGAAATCAGCAGGGTGATCGAGCGGACGCCGACCGGAGCGGTGGTGGAGCAACAGGCGACGTCGAAATTCATGATGTTTTCCAAGCGCATCCACCTGGTCCTCGAGATCCGGGAAGACGCCGGCGTCATTCGCTTTCGCGATCGCTCCGGTGAGAGCTTCGAGTCGTATGAGGGCGGATGGTTCATCAGCGCGCACGACAGCCTGACGGTGATCGACTACCGGCTCAGCGCCAAGCCGGCGTTCGACGTGCCGGGGTTCGTGTTGAAGCGCTTGCTTAAGCGTGACGCAGCCCGGCTGATCGACCGCATCAAAGCCGAGATAACCGAGCGCGAAGATCGGCGAAAATAGAAAGACGTCCCGCATATGTCTGCACGAAGGTTGTCTCTCGCCGTCTTGATCTGTCTCCTGGCGTCAACTCTCTCCGCGGCGCAGTCGTATGCGCCTCCCGGGTGGGCCGACGGCTTGAAGCTGCACGAGCCTGCCGATCGCAATCCCGATCCAGCCATCGTCGAGGTCGATTTGGTTGCCAAACGTGCCGACGTGCAGGTTGACGGGAAGGTCGTGCATGCGTGGACCTACAACGGCGGACTGCCCGGACCGTTGATCAAGACGCGGGTCGGCGATCGGCTGATCGTCCATTTCCGAAACGAGCTCGACGAGCCGACCACGGTGCACTGGCATGGCGTGCGCGTGCCGATCGAGATGGACGGCGTGCCGGAGATTTCGCAGCCTGAGGTCAAGAAGGGCGAGTCGTTCACTTACGACTTCGTCGTCCGCGACGCCGGCTTGTATTGGTATCACCCGCATGTGATGTCGGCCGAGCAAGTCGGCTTCGGGCTGTACGGCGCGTTGCTGGTCGAAGATCCCGCTGACGGCGTCGGCGTGGATGATCAAGTGACGATCGTGCTCAGCGACATCGGCTTCGATGCGAAGGGCGTGCTCGAGCCGGCGGACAGCGGCGGATCGGCAGGCATGGTGTTCGGCCGCGAAGGCGAGTACGTGTTGGCGAACGGCCGGCGGCGGCCGTCGCTTTCCGCGAGGCCCGGCGCGCCGCAACGCTGGCGCATCGTCAACGCCGCGAAGAGCCGGTTCTTCTATCTCGATCTCGATGGCCAGCCGTTCACGGTGATCGGATCGGACGGCGGCCTCCACGAGAAGCCCGTGACGACCGACATCCTGTTGATCACGCCCGGCGAGCGCGTTGACGTCATCGTCTCGCCGAAGGGCAAGGCGGGCACGCCGCTCGCGCTGCGGGCGATGCTCTACAACCGCGGTTATGGCAGCGTCGAGTACCGTGCGGTCGAGGACGTGCTGACGATCGAGTTCACGAAAGAGGCGCCGATCGTCGCAAAGCCCGTGACCGTGTCGCGCGCCATCGCCGCGCCATCGATCGCCGGGGCGACGCCTGTGGACGTGGTGCTGTCGCTGCCGCCGATGAAGAACAACAAGTCGGAGTTCCAGGTGAACGGCGTGCCGTTCTGGAACGCGAAGCCCTACCGCGCGAAGCTCGGCGAGAAGCAGCTGTGGATCGTGAAGAACGAATCAGACTGGGATCACCCGTTCCATCTTCACGGCTTCTTCTTCCAGGTGGTCGACGAGGAGGGTAACGCCGTCGGCCCGCTCGCGTGGAAGGACACGGTCAACGTGCCGATGAAGACGACGGTGCGAATGCTCGTGACGTTCGACGAGCGTCCGGGGGAGTGGATGTTTCACTGCCACATCCTCGATCACGCGGACGGCGGCCTGATGGGCACGGTCGTAGTCGGCGACGGCTCCGCGAAGGGCCACTCCCACAAGCAACCGCAGCACTAGGGTATATTCGGCCATTCCCAGTCAAGCCGAGCGGCTCAGCGCCATCATCAACACGACCGTCGACGGCATCATCGTCATTGACGGGCGCGGCCTCATTGAATCCCTCAATCCCGCAGCCGAACGGCTGTTTGGCTACGCCGCATCCGAGATCGTCGGCCAGAACGTCAGCGTACTGATGCCGTCGCCATTCACGGAAGAACACGACGGCTATCTCAATCGATATCTGACCACCGGCCACGCCGCGATCATCGGCAAGGGCCGCGAAGTTCGCGGCCGCCGGAAAGACGGTTCGGTGTTTCCGCTGCACTTGTCGGTCGGCGAAATGCTGATCGACGGCGAGCGGAAGTTCACCGGTGTGCTGCACGATCTTACCGCCCGCGTGGCCATCGAGGACCAGCTGCGCGCCAGCGAGGAGCGGTGGCGCGCCGTCATCGATTCGGCGATCGACGGGATCATCGTCATCGACGAGACGGGCGGCATCGAGTCATTCAACCCGGCAGCCAGCCGGATGTTCTGCTATGAGGAGCACGAACTGGTCGGCCGCAACGTCAACGTGCTGATGCCGTCGCCGTACCACGACGAACACGACAGCTATCTGTCGCACTACCGGTCGACCGGCGAGGCCAAGATCATCGGCATCGGCCGCGACGTGACCGGGCGCCGGAAGGACGGCACGACGTTTCCGCTGCACCTGTCGGTCGGCGAGACCGTGACGCAAGGGCAGCGGCGATTCACCGGCATCCTGCACGATCTCACCGTGCGGGTCGCCCTCGAGGCGCAGTTGCGCGAGCAGACGGCGCTGGCCACGCTCGGCGAGATGGCGGCGATGATCGCGCACGAAGTCAAGAACCCGCTGGCCGGCATTCGTGGCGCCGTGCAGGTCATCGGGGGACGGCTGCCAGAGGGCAACACCGACGCGCCAATCTTGAAAGAGATCGTCGCGCGGATCGATTCGCTCGACGCGATGATGAAGGACCTGCTGCAGTTCGCGCGGCCCCCAAAACCGCAGCGCATGCCGATCGAGATCGTGCCGCTCGTGCAGGCGACCGTGGACCTGCTGAAGCGCGATCAGGCAGCGGCCGGCGTGGCGATCGAAGTCACGGGATCGGCGCCGCTGGTTCGGGCCGACGCCGAAATGCTCAGGATGGTGATACAGAACCTGTTGTTGAATGCCGTTCAAGCGACGCACGGGCGTGGCCGTATCCGGGTTGCTGTCGATGCGACGGAGAAGTCGTGCCGGATATCGATTACGGATGACGGGCCGGGCATTCCGACCGACATCCGGGACAAGATCTTCATGCCGTTCTTCACGACCAAGAAACGCGGCACCGGCCTCGGACTGCCGACGTCGAAGCGCTTCGTCGACGCGCACGGCGGACGGATGACGATCGAGTGCCCGCCGTCAGGCGGCACGACGGTCATTCTTGACCTGCCGATCGGCTGACGCTATGGCGAAGGCTTGTGGAGATCGAACTTCTCGATGCGGTAGCGTCAGCCGACGCGATTGAGGCCGAGCAGTGTCGCCGCCTTGGTCTGATTCCAGCCGCAGCGCTCGAGCGCCTGGACGACCAGCGAGCGTTCGAGCGCCTCGAGGTTGATGCCCTCGATCGGCAGTCCCATCGCCGTGGTCAGCTCGCCGTCGCCGGCCGACAGCATCGGGAAATGGCTCTCGGTCAGCTCGTTCCCCTCGGCGAGCAGCATCGCCCGCTCCACCGCATTGCGCAGCTCGCGCACGTTGCCGCGCCAGGAATAGGCCTGCAAGGCGGTCATCGCGGCCGGTGCGACGCCGCGGATCTTCTTGCGGAATTCGGTGTTGAAGCTGTCGATGTAGTGCGAGATCAGCAACGGCACGTCTTCCGTGCGCTCGCGCAGCGGCGGCAGCACGACCGACATGACGTTGAGGCGATAGAACAAGTCCTCGCGGAAGTGGCCCTTCTTCACTTCGTCCTGCAGCGAGCGGTTGGTCGCGGCGACGACGCGGACGTCGACCTTGACGTCCTGCGCGCCGCCGACTCGCTTGAATGATTTCTCCTCGAGAAAGCGCAGCAGCTTCGCCTGCAGCATCGGCACCATTTCGCCGATCTCGTCGAGGAACACCGTGCCGCCATCCGCCGACTCGATCAAGCCGCGCTTCTGGCGATCGGCGCCGGTGAAAGCGCCGCGCTCGTGTCCGAAGAGCTCGCTTTCGAGCAGCGTCTCGGGCAGCGCCGAGCACGTGATGTTCATGAACGGCTTCGAGGCGCGGGCGCTGCTGTAGTGCAGCACCTTCGCGGCAAGGTCCTTGCCGGTTCCGCTTTCGCCGCTGAGCAGTACCGTCGAGGCGGGACTGACGCCAATCTTCTCGAGCAATGCGCGCACGGCCTTGATCGGCGCGCTCTCGCCGACGATGCTCGACGCTCCATAGGGCTGGGCCTGGCGCGCGCGCAATACGCGCACTTCGCGGCGCAGCTGCGTGGTCTCGAGCGCCTTCTCGACGAGCAGCATCACCTCGTCGAGATCGAACGGCTTGCTCGCATAGTGGAACGCGCCGCTCTTCATCGCCTCGACCGCGGTGCCCACGTCGATGTTTGCCGTCAGCATGATGACGAGCGTGTCCGGATCGGTCTCCTTGACCTGCTTCAGGACCGAGAGGCCGTCCGCGTCAGGCAATGCGACATCGAGGAGCAGGAGGTCGGCACCGTCGCGATGCAGCGCAACCGCTTCACCGGCCGTACCGGCTTCGAGCGTGCGGTAGCCCGCTTCCTTCAGGCGGTTGACCAGCGACCATCGGATCAGCGGCTCATCGTCGACGACGAGGACGGTCGCGTTCGGCATTTAGAGCGTTTCCCGGCTCGGCCCGATCACGAGGCGCTTCAGCTCGTCGAGCTCGAAGGGCTTGTTGATGACCACAACGCCCAGCGTTTCGGCGCCGGCGATGATCTCAGGAGTGCCGAATGCCGTCATCAGAATCATCACCGCCCGAGGCACCAGCTGGCGCAGCGTCGCGACCAGCGACAGGTCGTCCATGTCGGGCAGGCGCAAGTCGAGCACGATCGCATCGAAGGGCTCGGCCGTCGTCGTGACCGTGCGCAATGCCGATCCCGCATCGGCGGCCTGTTCGACGTCGAATCCGAGCTCCGCCAGGGACTCAGAGACCGACCAGCGGATGAGCGGCTCATCGTCCACCACCAGGACGTGCCGTGGGAAAATTCCCGCGGCTGTCGCGAATTTCCCCGCGGGCGTCCGGGCGGCGTGTGCCCGATCTGCCCCGGAAACCGCATCGACCGTGCACGCGATGTGTGTCATGCCGCTCTGGTCATCAAGAATCACGCCACTTTCAGTCATGTGGGTAGCGCCAGTATGTCCGATCGCCAGGGGACCGCGCGGGAGGACCGGACCTGAAATGACTGGCACATCCGTTGCGATGACAAAGGCAAATGCGTCAACCAAAGGACCGAATCATGACACCCGCCATCAAACGAATCCTGTTTCCTCTCCTTGTGATCGCCGGCGTGGTGCTGGTGCCGGCGACGGTCGCCAGCGCGCAGGAAAATCGGCAGACCACTCCGGGTGGCGAGGTGTTCCGAACCTACTGCGCGGCATGTCACGGTACGTCGGCGCACGGTGATGGTCCGCTCGCCAGTGCGATGAGGAAGAAGCCCGCGAACCTCACTGAAATCTCGAAGCGCAACGGCGGACAGTTCCCGTCGGACATGGTCTTCCGCACCATCGACGGGCGTCAACCGGTGCGCGGCCACGGCGGGCCCGACATGCCGGTCTGGGGCGATGCGTTCACGAAGTCGCAGGAGGGGGGCGACGCCGTTCGCGTCAAGGCCATCATCCAGTCCCTCGTCGACCACCTCGAATCATTGCAGCTGCGATCGACGCATGAACAGTGATTGACGGCCGCCCGGATGTGTCACTGAGCGTCGTGGACGTGATGGACGATGCGCACGGGCATCGCGCTGAGCCGATCGTACAAGCGCGCCTCGCGCCGGAGCGGCCACCAGTCGTAGAGAAACACTTCGAGCGGCCGCCACATCGCGACCCAGCCGCCAATCAACAGGCTCTCCTGGATGACGGGGGCGAACCGATTGCCCTCCAGCGCTTTGTTAATCAGATCGCCCAACAGCACGGTGGCGGCGACGAATAGCAGGCCGATCACCAGACTGAGGCGGCCGGTGCGAAACAACTGGCGCAGCTTCTGCCGCGTCACCCGCGCGCGCTCCTGAAAGAATTTACCCACGGCATCCTTGAGTAGCGCCGCCGTTTCGGTCGTCGCCGGTTCGCGATCGAGTTGCACGACGAGGGCAAGCGGACGATCGTGATGCAGCTCGCGCGCCCAGCCGACGATGAACTCCTCGGCGTTCGGATCGAGATCGCGCTCGCGAAACGGCGCGGGATCCATCGCGTTGAACAGCTGGTTGATCTCCCCGATGTGCACTTCGACGATCTGGCAATTGGCTGGCAGCGGGTCACCGACGGCCGAGGTGGGCTTGGATCCCATATGACATTTGATTACACAGGAAAGCGCGGCTGGGATCCAGAATTGCTGCTCCACTGAATGTCGCGTCTCCGGCCACGTTTCTTCGCGTTCCTGATCTCGCTGTGCGCGACGATGGCGTTTGCCCAGGGCGGATTCGACATCAAGACCGTCGATCCCGAGACCTTCCGCGCCATCGCGCTCAAGATCACTGAGTCGCAGCGTCCTGACATCGATGGCAAGCTGACCGAGGAAGCGTGGGCGCTCGCGCCGGCGCAGGGCAACTTCATCCAGCGCGAACCGGCCTACGGCGCAGCCTCGACTGAGAAGACCGAGTTCAAGATCCTCTACGACGAGAAAACGCTCTACATCGGCGTGTGGGTGTGGGACTCGGAGCCGGCCGGCATCATGGGCAGCGAGATGAAGCGCGACGCCGGACTCAACAAGGGCGATCAGCTGAAGATCACGATCGACACTTTTCACGATCATCGCAACGCGTTCTACTTCAGTACCAATCCGCTCGGCGCTTACAAAGACGCCAACACCATCGAGAACGGCCGCACGATTAACTACGACTGGAACGCCGTCTGGAACAACAAGACCACCGTTGACGACAAGGGTTGGTACATCGAGATCGCAATTCCGCTCGGCCAGTTGCGCTTCCGCACCACCATCGGCGAATCGACGTGGGGCCTCAACCTGTGCCGGATCCTGTTCCGCAAGAACGAGGAGTCGTACTGGGTGCCGTTCCCGCGAGAGTGGGGCGCGAACGGATTCGCTCGCGTATCCAACGCCGGCGTGCTCGAGGGGCTGAAGGATCTGAAGGCGCGGCGGCGAATCGAGTTCGTCCCGTTCTTGTCACCGGCAGCGTCGCGCGATTACGTCGCCTCGTCAGACCTCAACACGGAGGCGAAGTACGGCGGCGACTTCAAGATCGGCGTCACGAACGATCTGATGAC
>Ga0193741_1000626_pt1 | contig 10554 bp, 11 predicted proteins | sample L2s2metaG_FD_143059 | JGI IMG/M metagenome (GOLD analysis project Ga0193741, IMG submission 143059) | Soil microbial communities from a riparian zone of the East river system, Colorado, United States - L2s2 | ecosystem: Environmental > Terrestrial > Soil > Riparian zone | place: USA: East River...
TGGTAATGCCGCAGGTCAGAGTCGGCGGTAGTCAAGCTTCCGCGCCCGCGCGTTGTAGCTGGCTTCCCAGCGGCGGTTCCTGGCGTCCCGGAAGCGTGTGGCCTCCTCCAGCGAGTGCCGGATCATGTACTGCCACAGCTTCCCGGAGGCTCCGACGATGCATACCTTCATCCGGACTCCTCTCTCGCCGGCTTCTGCCTACCCCAGCTGAGGGGCAGGTTAGGAGGGTGCCGCGGGCTCGAGAGGTGATGGCTCGACTCGGAGGATCCGTGCCGCCCACCCGGGGAGCCACCAGTTCCAGCGGCCGAAGAGCGCGACGGCGGCCGGGGCTAGGACGCCTCGGATGATGGTGGCGTCGATCAGGATGCCGGCACCGAGCGCGGTCGCGAAGATCTTGGCCTCGGTGCCGGGCTGGAGTGCGAAGGCGACAAAGGCGAGGAAGAGGATCATTGCCGCGCTTGTGACGAGCCGGCCTGTGCGGCCGATCCCCTCGACCACGGCTTCCTCGGTCGAGCCGGTGCGGTCGTACGCCTCCCGCATCCTGCTGATGATGAAGACCTGGTAGTCCATGGAGATGCCGAAGAGGAAGGCGAAGATGACGACCGGCAGCTCGACGTTGATCGCCTGCGTCGCCTCGATTCCCCAGATCGCCTCGGAGCCGAAGCCCTTTTGGTAGATGAGCACGATCAGTCCCCAGGCTGCCGCGACGGAGAGCAGGTTGAGGAGGACGGCCTTGAGCGGCAGGATCAGCGAGCGGAAGGCGCGCGCGAGCAGGATGAAGGTGAGGATCGAGATCAGCGCGACCATCAGCGGGAAGTTGCCGTAGACGGTTTCGAGGAAGTCAGCACCCTGCGCCGCCTCACCACCGATCGTCACCTCGGCCGGCAGCGCCTCCGCGTCGGCGCGTAGGCGGTCGAGCGTCCCTCGTCCCGCCGGTGAGTTCCCATCCGAAGTCGGGAACACAACGACGATCGCCGTCCCCTCTCGCCGCCACTCGGCCGGTGCTGCGGCGCTGCGGACACCGTCGACCTGCGCGAACGCCTGCGCCACATCGCCGGGTTCGCCGGAACGAACGAGCGCATCGAAGGGCGAGAGCGGCCCGGTGCCGATGCCGGAGCCCTCCAGGTTCTCGAGGCCCGAGCGAGCAGGCCCCTCCTTCGAGAGCGAGGAGGCGAGCGGGTTCCCGAGCTGGATGTTCGTGGCCGCCACCACCAGTGCAACCAGCACAGCGGTCGACGCGGCTGCCGCGGGCCAGCGGTGGCGCACGATCAGACGCGCCCAGGCCGACCAGCCACGACTGGCCTGCGCGTCGCGTCGATTGCGTGGCCAGTCGAACCGCGGCCCGATCGTCGCCAAGACGACCGGAAGCAACGTGACAGCCACCGCGACACTGACCAGCGCGATCAGGAGGCCGGCGACGCCGATGCTGCGCATGAACGGCACCGGCAGAACGAGCAGCGCGAGCAACGAGATCGCCACCGTCGTGCCGCTGAAGACGACCGCGGTACCGGCGTGCTGCATCGCGTTCCGCACCGCCAGCTCGTTCGAGACGCCCAGCTGCTGCCGCTCCTCCCGCCAGCGGACGACGACGAGGAGCGCGTAGTCGATTGCGATCCCCAGCCCGATCAGCCCGACGAGGAACTGGACGATCACCGAGACGTCGGTCACGCTCGCGAGCGGCCAGACGAGCAGGAACGTCGTCGGAATCGCGACCATCGCCATCAAGAGCGGCACGAAAGCCATGAACGAGCGGAAGACGAACGCGAGGACGAGCAGCGCGCCGAGCGCCGCCAGCAGCGTCCCCAGCACGACGCCGGCGCCAGCCCCCTCGATATCCCCGACGGAGCCCCGGAGCGCGTCGAGCCCGGTCACCTCGACCGGGGATCCGCCGACGGTGACGCCGTCGACCGCGGCCTGCGCCGAACTGGCCTCCTCCAGCCCTGGGTCGACACCCCCCTTGGCCGGGATGTAGACGAGCGCGAAGGTGGTGCGACCATCGTCGGAGACGAACGCCCGATCGCCGGTCGAGGCAAACGAGGCACTGATCGACTCCGGCAGTGCCGCCTCCACCTTCGCCAGCGCCGCAGCGAGCTCCGCGCGCACGCCCGGCGAATCGACCGTCTTCCCCTCTGGGAGAGTCACCACGGGCACGATCGGCGCGACATCGCCGCCGGCGCCGTAGATCGCGGCGAGCTCCTTGTTCGTCTCGAAGCCCTCACGTCCCGGAACATTGAACTGCTGCGACAGGGAGCTGCCCGCCGGCCCCAGCGCTGCGACGGCAGCAATGAAGACGACCAGCCAGAAACCGACTACGAGCCGTTTGTGGCTAAGAACCCAGTCGGTCAGCGCGGTCATCGAGCCGCGCCCCGAGCCGCCCTCGCTGTGAGTGCTCCGACCCTTCATCGTGACCCCTCCGTCCGGCGGAACATTGACGCGAGGAGCAGGCCGGTCACGAGTGCGTAGAGGAGCGTGCCGCTGGCGCCGAAGTTAGTGAACCGCTCGTCGATGTTCGCCGAGATCACGTAGGAGCTAGCTGGGAGCCGGGGCAGGGCTCGCGGGCGGCTTGGGGGTGGCGGACGTAGGGCGGGTTGCCCAGGTACAGCGTCCGTCCGTCGATCGCGGGAGGCTGGAAGGCGCGGTAGTCGACGACCACGGCACCTGGAGCATGTCAGCCGCTTCGCGTAGCAGGGCGTGGCCGTCGAAGTACTCCACGGCCTGGTCGCGCTGCTCGGGCGTCAGGTTCACGCGTCGAACCTCGCGGACGCTACGGCGCGGCGCTCCGCCAGCTGCTCAGCGCGGTGGACAGCAGCCGACCGCTTGTGCGCGATGCGGAAGCGACGGAACTCGACCGACTCGGGGTCGATATCCCACACGCGTCCGACCTTCATGGCGCGCAACTGTCCGCCCCGGCACAGCCGGTGTATGTAGTTCTCGTCCTGTAGTCCGAGTGCGCGTGCGGCTTCCGTCACTGTCACCAGCACAACTTAGCAAGCTGGTATTCCCGCAACAGACTGTCGCACAGTGGAAAAGACGCAGCACGAGCAGCAGCAGGCCGGAGCGATGGACAAGCCCGTCTTCATGGCGACGGCAGGTGCGCGCGAGAACTTCCCCCCTCGATGGGAGCCGAGGGGTCTGAGTCGTCTCCTGCCGCCCTCCGAGCAGGTCGCACGAGGTAGTCGACCCCTGGACTTGCTTTCAGGGCCTTGGAAGCGGGGCTTGTAAGGCTGATCTTCAGCAGTCCGCGGCAACGGTTCGTTGCCCAGTTGAAACCATCAAGGTCGCATGCTGGCGATCCAGGTGCGCTGCGCTCGGCCGACGCTACACGAGCTGTTCGAGAGCGGCGCTGAGGAACGCGTCGCGACGTTCGGTGACGGCCGCGGCGTCGAGCGGGCTGCCGTCGCCGGCGAACCCCGGCAGCCAGCCAGCCGTAATCACGGTCGGCGTGTTGAGCGCGGCGACCGCATCCCAGTAGGGCACTGCGCTCGCTGCCCGGCCAGCCTGTCGCTCCCAGCCCTCCAACACATCGGCGGCCGCGTCCTTGCCGTACTGAAGGGCCATCTGCATCCGCAGGCTGCCGAGGTCGACTCCTGGATCACCAACACCGGCCGTCTTCCAGTCGATCAGCGCGACGCACCGGTCGCCCTCCCACAGCATGTTGCCGCCCCAGACGTCACCATGCACAAGAACCGTCGCTGCTCCAGGCACGCTGTGCAATCTGACCCGCTCGTCCGCTTGCTGCAGTAAAGGTGTGGTGGGCATCGAGCCCCGCCGCCGTTCCGCGGCGCGGTCGTCGACCGCAATGGGCCGGGGCCGGTGTGGCAGGTCGGCCTGAGGCTCGATGCTGAGTGAGTGAACCTTGGCGATGGCGGCACCCGCTTCCCTAAGCCGGGCGACCGATACGGTCGCCGGGAGATCGGCGCTGCCTGGCAGGAAGCCTTCCAGGGTGGCGACTGTTCCGCTGGCCCGCCCGTCGAGATCGACGGCGACCAGCCGCGGTGCGTCCAGACCTTGGGTCTCGGCCAGTTGAAGCGCTCGGGCGTTCGTCGCCACCATGGCCGCGAGGACCCAGCGTGGGACGGGAACCTTCAAGATCACATCTGTGGCCCTGGTGGCCGGCCCCTCGATAATCAGGCGAAACGTGCCAGAAGGACGGTGGTCGCTGCGGGAGACGCTGTCGACCGAAATGACGCGCGACCCATCGACAGCGCTGGCCGCCCAGCGCAGCACCTGATCATTCGGAATGTTTGCTGCGTTCGCCTTTCGTATGCGGCGTACTTCGTCACCTGGCCCACTTCGGACGATCTCATAAAGACGTTGCCAGAGCGGGCGACGACGTCTCATAAAGACGAGGGATCCGGGAAGAGGACCGGACCCCTCAGCTGGTGCACGCGACACGCGACCGCTTCGAGTCATCCGTACTGCGCGCGGAGGTCCGTCACGCTGCGCGGCGAGCCATGAGCGATCACAAGACGGACGGTCCCCTCACGTACGGCCGCGTCCGTCGCGTCGAACGGGAGCGGGTTACCGTCGAAGTCCTGGGCGTCCTCCCCGCGTCGAAGTTTCTGGAGTTCGGGCTGGCGCAGGTAGACGGTCCCCGGCTATGTGTCCCCAGCCTAGCTACTTGACCCACCGCCCATCCGGTAACGACGGGGTAACGACGCGGCGTCCGACGCCTGGACGAGGGACGCCGGAAACCGCTTAGCTATGCGATGGGCGGTACTGGGCTCGAACCAGTGACCCCCAGCTTGTCGAGCTGGTGCTCTCCCAACTGAGCTAACCGCCCTGGGATTTCCAGTTTAGCCTGGCTCAGTAGCGGTCGTAGCCGTCGTTTTCGGTCGCTGTGTCGTTGGTCGTCGTGCCCCCACCGCCTCCTCCGCTGCCGTCGTCCGAGCCGCACCCGACCAGCGCCAGCGCGAGGCCGGCCGCGAAGACCGCGAGCAGCTTCAGCACCTTCATCGTCGGTCTTACCGCGAAGGACGCTGTTCGGATTCAGCGGGGCGTGACTCGCCGACGCCCGGTACTCGATACGACATTCGAGTCCGAGCGCCGGCCTGAATCTACGAGCGGCGTGTGCCCGCCTCGCCTATGCGGTTGACTTGGCCTTCCGGCGCCGCTGAGTTTGGCCCGAGCCGCTTCGCCGAGTCTGTTTTCGTCTTGTGCTCTGGGTCTGCCGACTGCTGCTCGAAGCGCTCTGCTCCGTGCCGGTGACCTCTTTGACGCGGCCGAACAGATCGGCATCCGGTAGGTCAGTGGCGCGGTCCTTCGCCCGGCTCATCAGGTTCCTCGTTCGACGCGCAAGCGCTGAGCTGCTGGTCGCCAACGCATACACACCCGCCCCCGCCGCCGGGAGGATCAGCCACTTCGCGCCGCCACTGGCCTTCCTTGCGCCTCGTCCCTGGGCGGCGTCCACGACGTCGGCGAATCGCTCCGCAAAGTCGATCAGACCCTCAGACATCTTCTTGACCTCTGCCATCTCACTCCTCCTCTACAAAGTTCCTATTTTGCGAATACCTGCCCGACGACAGAGACCGCGAAACACTGCCGATCTCGCAGCCCACCCGCGAGGTTTGATCATGCTCCGGAAGGGAACCCGCTCCTTGTTAGGAATTTGCATGTTTTCGTCCGGAAGGGGCTGATGTCAGATGTTCGAGCGAACGAGAACTGGTTTACGGGAGATGCCGTCGAACGCCGCCTGGCTTCTTGGTCGGGCGCTGCAGCCGGCTGAGGACGCTGCCGCCGGCGCGCGCGACCAGGGGCGGAAGGTGACGGCAGCCGTCGTCGACGCCGCGCCGGTCGGCGACTCCGTCGAGATCCGCGCGAGGCGCGCACGCGATGCTGCGGACCGAGCTCGGGAGGCCGAAGAGCGAGCCGTCGAGGCCGCGCGAGAATCCAAGGCGCAAGCCGATCGCGCGCGCGAGGTGAGCGAGCGCGGTCAGGCTCGCATCAAGGACGTGGAGCGCGAGACGAGCCGAGAGGTCAAGCAGCGTGTCGCCGAGGCGGAGAAGGCCGCCGCCGAGTTCGTCCAGCGGGAGCGCCAAGAAGCCGAGGCCGACGCTGAAGAGCAGCGGCTTGAGGTCGAGGAAGACGTCAATGACGAGGTCGCGAAAGCCGAAGCCGAAGCCGAGGCGTCCCAGCAGCGAGCGGAGGAGCTCGTCGAGGACGCGGCCGAGGCGCTGGCGGAGTCCAAGCGGCTCGCCGACGAGGCCGCCGAGGCGGCACGCTCAGCCGCGCAGGAAGCGAACCGCCAGGCCCAGCAGCTCCAGGACGAGGCGAACAAGAGGGCGAGCGACGCCGAGGCCCGCGTGAAGGCGGCCGAAGATCTGCGCCAACGTGCAGCGGCCACGGCGAAGGACACCGCGCGCGAGCTCGATCGGGAGACAGCGAACGGCGGTCTGGATGCCTACAAGAAGCCCGAGCTCGTCGAGCTCGCGGCCACCATCGGAATCGAAAACCGCTCGAACATGACGAAGGAGGAGCTCGTCGACGCCATTACGAAGGCCGCTCGTCGGCGGGCGAGACAAGGAGCGAGGTCATGAGACTTCTTGGCACGAAGAGCGAACCGGATCGGCTTCTCGACACGGTCGGAGATTCGTTTGCGGCTCTGAGCGGAGGCGTGAACCGGAGCAAGCTCCTGAAGGCGGGCTTGATTGCTGGCGGGGTGGCCGCACTCACGGCAGGGAGCGCGGCCATCTCTTCGATCCGGCGCCGCACGGAGGGGAGCGGCTCATGAGACAGCGTCGTGCCGCTCGGGGTGTCAGAACGTCGCCTCCGGCCGCAATGAGCGCGGCGATTGATCCCAGCAGACGCCTCTCGGAGGGAGCACTTGTTCAGGCCTCCGTCCGTGCGCGGCTGCTGGGCATCCCGCTCTTGCGGCTGGATGCGACCATCGCGCTCATGCCGGCCGCGATCACAGCGCCGCCCTCGGCGATCGCCACGGGAAACGGCCTGGCCGAGGCAGTACGCAGCATCAACGACGGAGCAGAGGTGCTCGCCCAGGTGCGGAACGGCCGGCGCTGACGCCGGTCAGCGGCGCGTGATCACAACGCCTCCAAGGCAGAGCGCGCCGCCGAGGAACGCCAGCGTCTCCGGCGACCGGCGGGACGAGGTAGGTGGTGGCACCCATCCGGCCCGCAGTTGTCCGCGACAGCGCGTACGCCCAGGTCAGGAAGCCGATCGCCGTCGGAAAGACGCCGAGGTAGACCATCCAGGCGATGGAGCTTGCATTTGCGTCGCCGACCTCGTCGGCGAGCGTCGCCGCGAACGGCAGGCAGACGACGAGGCCGACGGTCGCGGCGAGCCAGGTGACGTGGAGCGCCGACGCCCGCGAGAGAAGCGGCTTCTGGGCGACGACGCCTCCGGCGTAGAAGGCCGCGGCGGCGATGCAGAGCACCGCGCCCCAGCCCGCGGCCACGCCACGCTCTGACGTGGCGAGGCCGATCACGACCACGCCGGCGAATGCGACCGCACAGCCGGCGACGAGCGCGCGTGGAAATCCTTCCTTCAACAGCCAGCCGGCGAGGAGCGCGATCAAGATCGGACCGACGTTGACGAGCATCGCCGCCGTGCCGGCGTCCACGCGCCGCTCGGCCTCGTTGAGCGCCAGGTTGTAGAGCCCGAACCAGAGGACGCCGCAGACGACGATCCCCGGCCACTCGCGGCGACCCGGCAGGGTGCCCCGCCGGACGAGGACGAAGACGCCGAGCAAGGCGCTTCCGACCGCGAGCCGTCCCAGGCTCAACGCGCCCGGCGAGAGGTCCTCGCCGGCTGCCCGGATCCCGACGAAGGCCGACGCCCAGAGGACGACGGTGACGAGGGCTGCGACGAGCGCCACGTAACGGTCCAACGCGCGGGCGCTGCCGTTTCGTCAGATAGGGAGCTGGTTCCAGAATGAGGCTGAGCCGCATCCTGAAACGAACTCCCTCAGAAGATCTCCGGGCACCACGGGTAGCGGTCGGCGCGGAAGAGCCCGTCTGCCCGATCGAGGGCGCCTGCTGCGAGCTCCTCGACGCGCCCCGCTCGGGCCAGGTCGCCGAAGCTGAAGCCGCCGAGATACACGGAGCCGAGCGACTCGACCGGCATCGCGAGCTCCGCCTCGGCGTCCGTTCGCTCGGCGCCGTCGGGGCCAACCCGCCAGCTGCCCGCGTTCCACGGGCAGAACTCGTCGACGAGCTCGATCACGACCGGCTCGCCCGGCTTGTAGCTCCGTGCGTTCAGCGCCGCCTCGACGTCCACGAGGCGCACCCAGAGCCCGTCCCGGTACTCGAAGCTGAGCCGGCGCGGCTCGCGGAGGAGGAGAAACAGCTCGTGGTCGAGCGGCAACAGGTGGGCGCGGACGCGCGCCATCCAGTCGATGTCGAGCAGGTACCGCCAGATCTCCCGCGTGCCCTCCAGCGAGTCGCCGATCGCCTCGATCACGCTGGTGAAGCCGGTCGGGGTCCCACGCACCGCCGAGAAGTGGAGCCGGTACAGCGCATACGCCGCCGGCCGGCCGTCGATCTCCAGCAGTGCCCGCACCATCTCGCCGCCGCTCTCGCGGCCCCACTCCGGGTCGGCCAGTCGCCGATGCCGCCACCAGTCCTTCGTACGGACGAACATCCCGGGATGCCGCTCGGCGGCGGCCCGCTGGATCGCGGAGAAGGGCTCCACGGCCTCGTCCTTCTCGAGGAAGCGGACCCTGCCGGACAGCTGGAAGTCGTCGTGGAACGCCGCGCGGTCGCGAGGGACCTCCACATTCCCGCTGAACGACGCGATCCCGTAGCCGAACCGGCCGTACAGCGCGTCCTCGGAGGCCCACAGATAGGCCATGGGCTCGCCGCGCTCGTGGATGTCGTCGATCTGGGCGCGCATGAGATCGCCGAAGATGCCTCGACGCCGGTGCGTCGGCAGCACACCCACGAGCGTGACGCCGGCCGCGCGGATCAGTCCGCCGGGAATCCCGGTCTCGAACGGAAAGACGCCGCCGCTTCCGACGACCTCGCCGGCCTCGAACGCGGCGTGGATGCGGTCGGCCGGGATGATCGGGCCGAACCGCGCCGTGAACTCATTGTCGGGCTCGAGGCGCCCGAAGTAGTGCATGATCGGCCGCACCACCTCGGGGAACTCCTCCGGCCGGGCCGGCCGGATCTCGATGCTCAAGCGATTCGCTCCAGCGGCGCGTAGTCGAGCACCAGCCGCCGGTCCGTGTCCTCGCCGGCGAAGCGGACGCTGACGACGCCGCCGGGCTCCACGGCCGTGACGATGCCCTCGCCGAGGGTGCCGTGCCTGACCGCATCGCCCGTGGAGAGGTCCGGGCTGTCGCCTCTCGGCTGAATCCGCGCGACCGGGGCGCCGTAGCCGGACCAGGACGACGGTCGCAGCCGCTCACGGTGGATCTCTTCCTGCGGGAGCTCGTCGAGGAAACGGGACGGCAGGTTGTAGTTGCGCGAGCCGTAGAGCGACCGGCCGGCCGCGTGCGTCAGCGTCAGGCGTTCCCTGGCTCGCGTCATCCCGACGTAGGCGAGTCGACGCTCCTCCTCGAGCGAGTTCTCCTCCAGCGAGCGGGAGTGCGGGAAGATTCCCTCCTCCATCCCGATCATGAACACGGCCTTGAACTCGAGGCCCTTCGCGTTGTGGAGCGTCATCAGGGTCACCAGGCTCTGCTGCTCGCGGAGGCTGTCCTGGTCGGCGAAGAGGGAAATCTCCTGGAGGAAGGTCGAGAGGCTCGGGCTCTCGGCGCTCGCCTGGTACTCCTGCGCGACGCCGATGAGCTCGTGGAGGTTCTCCATCCGGCCCTGGGCCTCGATCGTCCGCTCGGCCTCGAGCGACTCCATGTAGCCGCTGCGCTCCAGTGTGCGCTCGACGAGCTCGTCGACCGCGAGCTCCAGAGCGCCGGCCTGGAGGGAGAGGAGCAAGTTGCGCAGCGCGGTCACGGCGCGCACCTGCGCCGGGCCGAGCCCGGCCTCCTCGGGGAACTCGAGCGCCTCCCAGAGCGAGAATCCATGCCCGTCGGCGTAGGTCTGGAGACGGGCGAGCGAGGCGTCGCCGATCCCGCGCCTGGGGCGGTTCGCGATCCGCTGCATGCTGACGGCGTCGTACGGATTGTCGATCACCTGGAGGTAGGCGATCGCATCCTTCACCTCGGCGCGCTCGTAGAAGCGCGGGCCGCCGATCACCTGGTACGGGATCTCGCTGCGGACGAGCACGTCCTCCAGCACGCGTGACTGCGCGTTCGTCCGATAGAAGACCGCGATCTCGTCCCCGTTCACGCCCTCGTCGACGAGGCCGGCGATCTCGGACGCGACCCAGCGGGCCTCGGCGTGCTCGTCCTCGACCTCGAGGACGCGGACGGGATCCCCGTCGCCGAGGTCGGACCAGAGGTTCTTCGGCTTGCGCTCGCTGTTGTGGGAGATCACGTTGTTGGCCGCGCGGAGGATCGTGTTCGTCGAGCGGTAGTTCTGCTCCAGCGGCACGACGCGCGTCTCGCCGAAGTCGCGCTCGAACTCGAGGATGTTGCGGATGTCGGCTCCGCGGAAGGCATAGATCGACTGGTCCGGGTCGCCGACGACGCAGATGTTC
>Ga0193741_1000627_pt1 | contig 10539 bp, 13 predicted proteins | sample L2s2metaG_FD_143059 | JGI IMG/M metagenome (GOLD analysis project Ga0193741, IMG submission 143059) | Soil microbial communities from a riparian zone of the East river system, Colorado, United States - L2s2 | ecosystem: Environmental > Terrestrial > Soil > Riparian zone | place: USA: East River...
GCGCGCGGCGCGCTCGCCGACTGGCTGGACCTCCTCCCGGGCGTCAGGATCGAGCGCGTCGACGAGCTTCCGAGCATGCCGCTCTCGTCATGGACGGGCGTCTACGGCGAGGAGGTCACCCTGGCCGAGGCCGAGCGGCAGGCGCCGTTCGAGATCCTCCTCCCGGAGTCGCTCGGCGAGCCGGACCTCGTCTACCGGTACCGGGATCCGTCGGGTGGCCTGGTGATCACGGCGGTCTACGGTGACCATCGCGACGCGCGCCTCGTCCTCACCCAGTGGGCAACCGAGGACGTCCTCTTCCACAAGCTGCTCGGCCCGGCGACCCAGGCGCAGCTCGTCGACGTCCGTCAGGCGCGCGGGCTCTGGATCAACGGCAACCGGCACGTCGTCTTCTACCTCGGCGGAGACTTCCAGGAGCGCGCCGCCCAAGGGGCTCTTGCCGGGAACGTCCTCGTCTGGCAGGAGGGCGACGTCGGCTACCGGCTCGAGGCCGGCGTCGGCCGCGAGCGGGCTCTCGAGCTGGCCGCCGAGCTCCGCTAGACGCGTAACGCCGCTCCCGGCCCCGGTGTACCAGGGGCGATGCGTCGACACGCCGTCTTCGCCCTGCTCCTCCTTGCCGCGGGCTGCGGCGGAGACGGCGAGGACGCGGCGCGCCAGACCACCGCCGCGGTCGAGACTCCCGAGCCGGTGCTCCAGCTTCCGTACGACCTCGCGATCGACGATGAGGGCCTGGTCTACGTCGCCGACGGGCTCCTCCACCAGGTGCTCCGCGTCGACCCCGAGACCGGGGAGAGCGAGGTCTTCGCGGGCACGGGCGAGGTCGGCTCGGACGGCGACGGAGGGCCGGCAGCCGAGGCGACCATCCAGGAGCCGGTCGGCATTGCGTTCGGCCCGGACGGAAGCCTCTTCATCGCGGACTTCGCGGCGAACCGCATCCGGGCCGTCGCGCCGGACGGGACGATCTCTACGGTCGCCGGCACGGGCGTCGACGGGCGGAGCGGCGACGGCGGCCCGGCGACGCGGGCCGACCTCGGCCTCCCCGCCCACGTCGCGCTCGACCCGACCGGACGGTACGTCGCCGTCCCGACGCTCGGGAACCTCGTCCGCCGCATCGACCTGGAGACCGGCCTCATCGAAACGGTCGCCGGCGACGGCGAGCAACGGACGACCGGCGAGGGAGGGCCCGCGACGAAGGCGAGCGTCGAGTCGCCGCACGCAGCCGTCTATGACGAGGGCGGGAACCTCTACTTCCCGGACGGCCAGAACGTGATCAGGCGGGTGCTCGCCGAGAGCGGCCGCATCGAGACGGCCGTCGACGGCCTCGAAGGCGGTGCGTTCAAGGTGCTCTTCGCGCCCGACGGGACGCTGTACCTCATCTCGGGCGATCCCTCAGGCGGCCGGGTGAGCCGGGTGGCCGAGGACGGCTCGCTCGAGGTCGTCGTGGGCACGGGCTCGCTCGGGGCGAGCGACGACGGCATGCGGGCGACCGAGATCGGCGTCCTCCCGAGCGACATCGCCTTCTCGCCGGACGGCGCGCTCCTCTTCAGCCAGTCCGAGCCGGAGCCGGCGGTGCGCCGCGTCGACCCCGAGACGGGCGTGGTGACGACGATCCTCCGCTGAGCCGCTAGCGAGTGCGCTTGCGGCCCAGGCGACCGAGGAGGTCCCGAGGCAGGTACACGACCCTGCGGAGCACGAGGACGACGGTGACCGCGGTCAAAGCCAGCATCACGTAGAGAAACGCCAGGGCGATCAGCCCGCCGGCCTGCGGTGCCCGAGGCGGCGGCCCGGCGGTCGACCCGTCGCGCTCACGGGACTGCAGCCGCTCGACGCCGGCCGGGCTCTGGTCGAGCGGGTACTCGCTCCAGAGGTCCGCGAGGTCGGGCTCGCGGGTCTGGCTCTGCCCGAACGCAGCCGGGGCCGCGAGAAGCGTGACGAGCGCGAAGAGGAGTGCGAGGGCTCTCACTACGCGCGAATCCTCAGCGGGGTTCCGATGGGCAGCAGGCGGGCGAGCCGCAGGATCGCCTCGTTGCGAAGGCGGATGCACCCATGGGACACCTGCCCCGGGATCAGGGCCGGTTGGTTCGTACCGTGGATGCCGACGAATCCTCCGTCGGGCCAGTCTGTGAGGGTCTCCGAACGGGCGCTCGTGCCGAACGCGAGCGGGCCGTAGAAGGCGTTTCGGTAGCGCGTGAGCTTGTTCCGCACGTAGAAGTCGCCGGTCGGCGTGGGGAACTGCTCGGTGCCGACGCCGACCGCGGCGCGGAAGATCGCCTTGCCGCGGCGGAGGAGGGTCAGCCGACGGTCGCTCAGGTCGACGACGAGTCGCGTGCTGACGACCCCGTAGCCCCCGAGCGTCGAGCGCGGCACCCACCCGGTCGTGTTGTTCGGCAGGGCGGGGATGCGCACGCGGATCCAGAGAGACCCCCGCGCGTCTTCCGCGCGGTCGAGGGCGAGAACGATGTTGGTCGTTCCCTCGGGTGTGCGCGGCTCGACGCGCCCGACAAGCGGCGCGGCTCGCCGCGGGCCGGCGCGAACCGGCGTGGCCTGCCTCACGGCTGCCCAGGTCGACTCGAACCGCGACGCCTGCAGGGGCCGCGGCTGCTGCACCCTGAACGCCGGGTCAGCCGGCGGTGCGAGCCCCTGACCGGGCGCTCCTGTCGCCCCGAGGCTTACGCTCGGAGCGCCACGTCCACCCGTCGCGGCAAGCGCCGCCAGGGACGCTCCCGCCGCGACGGTCGCGACGGTTGCGCTGAGCAGAAACCGACGTGTCCTCGGCCGCCTCATCCGGTGTAACGCGGCCGCCTTCTCGAGCGCGTGCGGGGCCGCACCACGATGAACCGGGTCGCACGGACGAGCTGCAGCGTCTCGTTCACGGACTTGGCCGCGTCGAAGGGCTCGGCCGCTGGGGGCGCCCCCGCGATGTAGCGAATCCACGCCGCGTGGCGCGCCTCCACCGAGTGGATGCCGACCGCCGCCGCGAGCACCTCCGGCGATTTGATCCTGTGCGCCTGCCCCTTGTAGGCGGCCGTGCCGAGGTCCTCGAACGCGACCGCCGTGCGCGTGAAGGGGGCGGGGTCCTCGGTGACTCCGCGAAAGTCGAAGAACGGCCGCTTGACGGCCTGCTTGCCGAGGACGTCGCGCAAGGCCTTCACGTGCGCGCGTTCGACCGCTCCGACGACCTGCGCCAGTTCCGCCGCCGGTCCCTCGAGCGCACCCTTGCGCTCGGCCTCGGTGTAGAAGGCGTCCTGGAGGTACTCGAGCGTGAGGGCGTAGTTCAGGATTGCCACGTCGCTCTTGGCGAGAGCCGCAGCCGCCGCCGGCGACCGGACGAGCGCCGCTGCGGTCGCGACTCCTCCCGCCACGGTCGCGAGGAAGCCGGCCCGGGACGTCCGTTCGAGCTCGTCGGCCGCCTGTCTCAGTGCGCCGTCGCGGTCGAGATCGTCGAGCGGGAGATCGGTGAAGTCGCGCAGGGTCATCGTCGCTCCTCCTGGAGGAAGCCGGTCTCGTCGAGCTGTGCCGTCGCCTCTTCGGCGGTCAGCGGCGCGTCCACGGCGTCCGCTGCGGGAGGCTCGCCGATGATCGAGCGGACCCAGGCCGCGTGCCTCGCGTCGACCGAGATGATCGTGGCCGCGGCTTGCAGCGCGCCTTTCGTCAGGTTGGCGGCCTGGCCGTTGTACGCCGCCACCGCGACGTCCTCGAGCGTGACCGCTGCCGCACCGAAGGCGTCGGGATCGGTGGTGGCGTTGCCGAAGTCGGTCACGGGCTCCGCTCGTGCCTCGGCGCCGAGCGCCTCCAGCAGGTAGTCGACGTGTGCGCGCTCGTGCGTCGCCACCACCTTCGCGAACTCGAAGAGCTCGCCGGTCAGCTCGGCCCGTTCGACCGTCTCGGCGTAGAACGCTGCCTGCGTGTATTCGAGCAGCAGCGCGAAGTTGAAGATCTCCACGTCCTGCTCGGGCGATTGCGCCGACGCGGCCAGCCTCGGCAGGCCGCCGATGATCACACCGCCCGCCACCAGCGCCCCGCCGGCGACGACCGCCCGCTGAAGGAACCGCTCCCGCGATGTCGTTCCGTCCTCGGATACCGCAGCGCGAACCGCCGACCCGGGGTCGGGAACGCGAACGCTCACTCGATCAGGCATAGACCCTCCTCTGCCTTATGTCGGTCGAGCGAGGCCCGGGTTGCCGCAGACCTCGCCGACCGGCCAGACGCCAGGTCAAGGATTTTAGAGCATTCGCGCGGGTTGAAAACCCGGTTTTCCGGCTAGTTTTTGACGGTGGGGACTAGGTTTTCGCCGCCTGCTCGGCCTGGAGTGAACGGCCGAAACTCAGGCGTACGAGATGAGCTCGAGCAGCGAGCCGTCCGGGTCACGGAAGTACACGCTCGCGCCCTGCCCGCGTCCTCCCGCCCGCTCGACGGGCCCTGCCTCGATCTCCACCTCGTGGGAACGTAGATGCTCCACGGCCTCCTCGATCGGGCCGGGCCAGACGAAGCAGAGGTCGGCGTTCCCGGGACGCACCGGCTCGGTCGCGACCAGGCTGCCGACATCCGTGTTGGGGCCGTGGACGTTCAGCCGCTGGTCGCCGAAGGCATAGGCAAACCGGCCGTGCTCGAGCGAGACGATCTCGGCGCCGAGGACGTCGCAGTAGAAGGCGTTCGAGCGCTCCCAGTCGCTCACCGCGATGACGACGTGGTCGAGCGCGAGTCTCAGAACTCGCGGTCCCAGTAGTCGACGTCGCTCTCGCGCCGCACCATGACGTCGTCGTCCTCGTTCCCGGTCCAGACCCCGATCTTCTCGCTGTCGGGGTAGACGGCGACCGCGGGGAAGCCCTTCGTCGAGAGGATCACGATCCGCACGGGCTCGTCCGTCTTGTTCGTGACGGCGTGGGCGCCCTCGGGCCCCTCCGGGAAGCAGACGACGTCGCCGGGCTCGAGCTCGTGCTCGCCCTCCGGATCGCGCAGCGTCGGGCGGCCGGAGACGACGAGGAGCCACTCCTCGCAGCCGTACTCGTAGTGGTACGGGAAGGTGGTCTGCCCCGGCGGGAGCTCGTAGATCGTCGCGCCCACGAGCTTCGCGCCGAGCTCGGGCGCGAGGCGGGTGAAGGAGAAGCCGAAACCGTCGGGGCGCTCGGACGCGTCCTCGAGCGCGGCCGAGAAGAGGTTGACGCGGCGCATGGCCGGATTATCACCTGCCGCTGCTCATCCGGCGACGCCGGCGAGCCCGCGCGGGGCGACGACGCGCTCGCGCTCGGCCCCGACGCTGATGAGGCAGACCTCCACACCCAGCTGCTCCTCCACGAACGAGATGTAGGCGCGGGCGGTCTCAGGAAGGTCGGCGAGCGACTCCGCCTCGTCGAGCGAGGCCTTCCAGCCGGCCAGCGCCTCGTACACGGGCTGCGCGTGGTGGAAGTCACTCTGGTGAGCCGGGAACTCTTCCGTCTCGGTGCCGTCGGGCAGCCGGTAGCGCGTGCAGACGGGGATCTCCTCGAACGCGGAGAGGACGTCGAGCTTCGTTAGTACGAGGCTCGTCATCCCGTTGACGCGCACGGCGAAACGCAACGCGACGAGGTCGAGCCAGCCGCAGCGGCGCTCGCGGCCGGTCGTCGTCCCGTACTCGGCGCCGAGCTCGCGGACGCGCGTGGACTGCTCACCCTCGATCTCGGTGGGGAACGGGCCCTCGCCCACGCGTGTGACGTAGGCCTTGGCGACGCCGAGGACGCGGTCGATGCGCGTGGGGCCGATTCCGACTCCGGTCGTAGCGGCGCCGGCGACGGGATTGGACGAGGTCACGAACGGATACGTGCCGTGGTCGAGGTCGAGCAGCGTCCCCTGCGCGCCCTCCAGGAGGACGCGCTTCCCGTCGCGCAGGGCCCGGTCGACCAGCAGCGACGTGTCGGCGACGTACGGGCGCAGGCGCACCGCGTAGGCCTCCATGCGCGCGGCGAGCTCCTCGACCTCGAGGGGAGGGACGCCGTGGATCCGCTCGAGCACGAGGTTGGTCTCGGCGAGCGCGGTCTCGAACTTCTGGCGCAGGATCTTGGGGTCGAGGATGTCCTGGACGCGGATGCCGATCCGCGCGGCCTTGTCCGCGTACGCCGGCCCGATCCCCCGGCGCGTCGTGCCGATCTGGAGGCGTCCGAGCTTGCGCTCGCTGGCGGAGTCGACGGCCACGTGCCAGGGCATGATCAGATGCGCGTTGCCCGAGATGCGGACGGTCTCGGTCGAGATCCCGCGGCCCTCGAGCTCGTCGAGCTCGTCGACGAGGAGCCCGGGGTCGACGACGCAGCCCGCGCCGACGACGCAGAGTTTCCCGGAGAGGATCCCGGACGGCACGTGGTGGAGCGCGAAGCGCTGGCCGTCGATCACGATCGTGTGCCCGGCGTTCGGGCCGCCCTGGTAGCGGCAGACGACGTCCGAGTCGCGGGCGAGCAGGTCGACGATCTTCCCTTTGCCCTCGTCGCCCCACTGGGCCCCGACGATCACGGTGGCGGGCATCGAATGGAGCTTAGTGACCCCGGCGGCGGCGGGGAGTTCGTCCACAGGCGGGTGTGGAGCATCAGGCGAAACTTCGCGCGTAGAGCGGAAATCTCATGCACAGGGCTGTGGGTCCCCGTGGGCACTGTCGTCCGCCAGGTATGGGAACATGCGTTCTCTTTGCCTGCACCAGGGGGATTTCCCGACTGTGGATTCACAATCAACAGGCCACATAGAGTCGCGTCCGATGGCGACAAACGGAGCCCGGACAGCGGCCGTCCAGGACCCCCAAGTTCCCCCGCAGAACCTCGACGCGGAGGAATCGGTCCTCGGCGCGATGATGCTCTCATCGGGGGCGATCGCGGCGGTCAGCGACGTCCTGTCACACGACGGCCACGAGTTCTACCGGGAGAGTCACGCGAAGATCTACCGCGGTGCGCTGGCCCTGTACGCGAAGGGAGAGCCGGTCGACGCGATCACGCTCGTCGACGAGCTCGACGAGCGGGGCGAACTCGAGGACGTCGGCGGCAAGGTCCGCGTCCACGAGCTCGCGGCGCTGGTGCCGGCGAGCGCCAACGCCGGCCACTACGCGCAGATCGTCAAAGAGGCGGCCACCCTGCGCGGCCTCATCCGCGTCGGCGGCGAGATCGCCCGCCTCGGCTGGGAGCGTCCCGGCGAGACTCCCGAGCTGGTCGACCGGGCCGAGCAGATCCTCTTCGATCTCTCGCAGGAGAAGGCGACGTCCGAGTTCAGCCACATCGAGGCTCTGCTGAAGGAGAGCTTCGAGCGGATCACCCAGCTCTACGAGTCCGGCGCCGACGTCACCGGTGTGCCGTCCGGCTTCCGCGACCTCGACCGCATCACGTCCGGCTTCCAGGAGGGGAACCTGATCGTGATGGCTGCGCGCCCGAGCATGGGCAAGTCGGCCCTCGGGCTCGGGGTCGCCGCCAACCTCGCGGTGCGCAAGAACGTCCCGGTCGCCCTCTTCACGCTCGAGATGTCCAAGTCGGAGGTGACCCAGCGCCTCATGTGCAGCGAGGCCAAGGTCGAGTCGCAGCGCCTGCGTACCGGCAAGCTGTCCGCGGATGACTGGCCCCGGCTGACGGCCTCCTGCGACAAGCTCGCCAAGGCGCCGATCTACGTGGACGACACGGGGTCGATCACGATGATGGAGATTCGCTCGAAGGCGCGGCGCCTGAAGTCGAAGCGACCGGACCTCGGGCTGATCATCGTCGACTACCTGCAGCTCATGACCTCGGGTACGAACGCGGAGAACCGCGTCCAGGAGGTCTCGCAGATCTCGCGCTCGCTCAAGGTGCTGGCGCGCGACCTCGACGTCCCGATCATCGCGCTCTCCCAGCTCTCGCGCGCGGTCGAGCAGCGCCACGACAAGCGGCCGATCCTCTCCGACCTGCGCGAGAGCGGCTCCATCGAGCAGGACGCGGACATCGTCATGTTCATCTACCGCGACGAGTACTACAACGGCGAGGAGTCCGACCAGCAGGGCCTCGCCGAGGTGATCGTCGCCAAGCACCGCAACGGCCCGACCGACACGGTCAAGCTCTCGTTCCTCAAGCGCTACGCGAAGTTCTCGGACCTCGCGGCCTCGTAGCTCCGAAACAGAAAGGTTGCGAGGCGCCGGTGCCGCATCCGGCGCCTCGCTTCCGAGGAGGGCCCGTGGCTTCTGTGAGCCGTGTGCCGCTGACCTCCAGACGGGGCAGCCCTGGATTTTCTTCCCACACGGGAAGGAAGTCGTGCGGACGCGCGTTTTCACAAGCGTGATCGCCCGCTGGTGGAGAGGCTGGGCCGCGACCGCGGCGGACGCGGACGCCTACGAGGAGCTGCTCCGCTCCACGATCTTCCCCTGGGTTCGGACCTTCGAGGGGCAGGAGGGCACGTACCTCTTCCGCCGCGAGCTTCCCGCGGGCGAGGTCGAGTTCGCCACGCTCACCCTCTGGGAGTCCTGGGACGCCGTCAGGGCGTTCGCCGGCGACGACGCCGAGACCGCCGTGGTTCCGGAGGAGGCGCGCGCGGTGCTCTCGCGCTGGGACGAGCGTTCAGCCCACTACGAGCTGATCGAGGGCCCGGGCGGCTAAGCCGGCGGGCGCCCAACCTCTAGCGGCCTTCGGCCTCCGCGTCCTCGGGCTCGGCCTCTGCGTCGGCCTGGGGCTCGGGCTCTGCAGGCGGCTCCGGCTCGGCGGACGCCTCCGGCTCGGGTGCGGCCTCGGCCTCGACGGGCTCGGCGCCCACAGCCTCGGCATCGTCAGCCGGGGTCTCGGCCTCGGCGGCTTCCTCAGCCTCCTCGGCCTCGACGACCTCCTCGATCGCGGCCTGCGCCTCGGCCGCCGCCGCGCGGTCGGCCTCGGCAGCTGCCTCGGCTTCCGCAGCCTCCTCGGCGGCGTAGGCCTCGAGCTCCTCCTCCGGAGGTAGCTCCCCGCCGATCGGGACGACGAGCGTCTTCACCTCGACGACCACGCCCTCGAAGACGGTGATCGGGATCTCGTAGCGCCCGATCCGCTTGATCGGGTCGGAGAGATCGATCTTGCGCCGGTCGATCCGGATCTTTCGCGCTCGCCAGAGCTCGTCGATGATGTCGGTCGACGTGACGGAGCCGAACAGCGTGCCGCGCTCGCCGGCGTTGACCTCGAAGCGGAGCACCGTCTTGCGCAGCGTCTCGGCGATCGCCTCGGCCTGGTCGGCCGTGCGGGCCTCGTGGCGCGCGCGTTCAGCCTCCCGCTTGGCCAGCTCCGCCACCTTGGCCTCGGTCGCCTGCTCTGCGAGCTTGCGCGGCTGGAGGTAATTGCGCATGTAGCCGCGCGAAACCGAGACGACCTCGCCGCGCAGGCCGACCTTGTCGACGTCCTTGAGCAGGATGACGTCCATTAGCGACCGCCACTCCCGTGGTGCGACTCGACGTACGGCAGGAGCGCGACCTCACGCGCCCGCTTCACAGCGACCGCGATCTGGTCCTGATGGCGGCGGCAGGCACCCGTGATCCGCCGCGAGCGGATCTTGCCCTTCTCGGAGATGTAGCGCCGCAGCTGGTTGTAGTTCTTGTAGTCGACCTCCTCGATCTTCTCCCGGCAGAAGTAACAGCTCTTCCGCCGGGTCGGGCCCGTCGAGGGAGACGTGCGGCGGCGCTTGGCCTGCTCTCGTGCCATCTGCTTTCGAACCTCGCTCTCTAGAACGGAATGTCGTCGTCGGCCGCGGCGGCACCCGCCGGCGCGAAGTCCGAGCGGTCGGCCGTCACGTCGGACGCCGGGATGTACTGGCCCTGCTCGCCGCCGTCGGTCCGGCTGTCGAGGAACTGCACCTGGAAGGCCACGACCTCGACCTTCGAGCGCTTGCTCCCGTCCTGTGCCTCCCAGGAGGACCAGTCGAGCCGGCCGTCGATGCCGACGCGGCGGCCCTTGGCGAGGTGCTGCGAGAGCATCTCGGCCTGGTTCCCGAAGACCTTCACATCGAAGAAGTTGGGTTTGTCGGTCCAGTTGCCCGCGTCGTCCTTCTGGCGCCCATTCACGGCAAGCCCGAGCTGCAGGACGGGCGAGCCGGAGGGAAGGTGCCGAAGCTCGGGGTCGCGGGTGAGGCGCCCGACGAGCGTTACGCGGTTGATATCTCCAGCCATGGCTTCAGAGCTCCTCGGTCGAACGTTTGTTCTATGCTACTCGGCCGCCGGGACGGTCTCCCGCGCCGGCGGCGGGGAGGGCTCGCGGGGCTCGCGGGACTCGCGGGACTCGCGCGCGTGATGCTGCGAGGGCTCGCGCTGCGAGGTCGTGCGGGCGGTCGGGATCCTGCGGACGGCCATGTGCCGGAGCACGCCGTCGGTGATCTTGAGGATGCGGGTCAGCTCGTCGAGCGTCCCGGCGTCGCTGTCGAAGAGGAGAAGAAAGTAGAAGGCCTCGGTCTTCTTGTCGATCTCGAAGGCGAGCTTCCGCCTGCCCCAGGCGTCGTCGCTCTGCCAGCTCCCGCCGCGCGATTCGACGAGCTCCCGGATCCGCTTCAGGATCTCGTTCTGGCGCTCCTCAGGAAGCTCGGCATCGAGCAGCAGCATGATCTCGTATGGATCCA
>Ga0193741_1000628_pt1 | contig 10537 bp, 10 predicted proteins | sample L2s2metaG_FD_143059 | JGI IMG/M metagenome (GOLD analysis project Ga0193741, IMG submission 143059) | Soil microbial communities from a riparian zone of the East river system, Colorado, United States - L2s2 | ecosystem: Environmental > Terrestrial > Soil > Riparian zone | place: USA: East River...
CGAGCCTGCATCTTGAACGCATAGGGGACCAGGCCGTGAACGTCGCGAAGATGTACCAGGTGACCCGGGATCTGCCGCCCAATGCGACGATCCTTCAGCAGATCGGTGAGATGGGACACATCGTCGTCGAGATGGTGCGGGTCGCGATGGACGCGCTCAAGCGCCGGGACCTGGAGCTCTGCATGCGCTTGCCGAAGATGGACGATCCGGTCGACCGTCTCAATCGCAACATGCATTTCGAGGTCGCCAAGCTCGCCGACGATCCCAAGGCGCTCGAGTGGGGGATGCACATGAACCTCGCGGCGCGCGCGCTCGAGCGCGTCGGGGACAACGCGGTCGACATCGGCGAGCAGGTGGCGTTCCTCGTGTCGGGCGAGTTCCGCGAGTTCACCGACGCCTCCCATCCGGGCGGCGTCGCTGCCGATGCAGACTGACGGCGCCCGGATCCTGGTCGTCGAGGACGAGGAGTCCCTAGCCGATTCGGTTCGCTACAACCTCGAGCGGGAGGGGTTCGCCGTCTCGGTTGCGACGGCCGGGCGACGCGCGTGATCCTCGACCTCATGCTGCCCGAGGTGTCGGGGCTCGACGTGTGCCGGACCATCAGGACCGAATCCGACGTCCCCATCATCATGGTCACCGCGAAGGACTCGGAGGCCGACAAGGTCACGGGGCTCGAGCTCGGCGCCGACGACTACGTGACCAAGCCGTTCTCGATGCGCGAGCTCGTCTCTCGCGTCCGGGCGAACCTGCGGCGCACCAGACCGCAGGCCGCCCCGTCGCCCGCCGACGAGGTCCTGGTCGGGGGGCCGGTCAGGATGGACGTGGCCCGGCACGAGGTCTCGGTGCGGGACGGGGCCGTCTCCCTGCCTCCGAAGGAGTTCGAGCTGCTCGAGGCCTTCCTCCGCCGCAAGGGCCGGCTCCTCACGAGGGACTTCCTGATCGAGGAGGTCTGGGGGCCGGATTACTTCGGTGACACCCGCACGCTGGACGTGCACGTGAAGCGCCTGCGCCGCAAGCTCGAAGGCGACCCTCATCAGCCCGATCACCTCCTGACCGTGCGCGGGCTCGGGTACAAGTTCGTCGATTGACCCTGCGAGGTTGGCCCGCAGGTCGCCCTGCGGGATAATCCCGGTTCCCATCCCCGAGGAGTCATCGAGACGGACGCTTCCCCGACCTCCGATCTTGTGCCCGGAGACCGGTACCTCAACCGGGAGCTCTCCTGGCTCGAGTTCAACGCTCGCGTGCTGGCGATCGCCGAGGATGCGTCGCTGCCCGTGCTCGAGCGCGTGAAGTTCGTCGCGATCTTCGCGAACAACCTGGACGAGTTCTTCCAGGTCCGTGTCGCGGGGCTGCAGGAGCAGGTCGAGGCCGGGGTCCAGAAGGCGTCCCCGGACGGGCGTACGCCTGCCGAACAGCTCGAGGGGATCCGGGCTCGGTCGCGAGGGCTCGCCACCCGGGCCGCGGAGCTGTTCACGTCCGAGCTCGCGCCGGCGCTCGAGAAAGAGCGGATCCGGATCGTCCGGTCGCTCGACGGGCTCGGATCGGCCGACCTCGAGTTCTTGGAGCAGGAGTTCGCCGAGGACATCTTCCCCGTGCTCACACCCCTTTCGGTCGACCCGGCGCACCCCTTCCCGTACATCTCGAGTCTGTCGCTGAACCTCGCCGCGATCGCCCGCGACCCGATGACCGGTGTGCGACGGTTCGCGCGCGTCAAGGTTCCGCCGCTGCTCCCGCGATTCGTTGCGCTGCCCGACGGGGAGCGCTTCGTCCCGCTCGAGGACGTGATCGCGGCCCATCTCGACCGCCTGTTCCCCGGGATGGAGATCGTGGCGAACCACGCCTTTCGCGTGACCCGCGACGCCGACGTGGAGGTCGAGGAGGACGAGGCCGGCGACCTGCTGGAAGCGATCCAGAGCGTCCTTCGCCGGCGGAGGCGTGGCGCGAGCTCCGTTCGGCTCGAGGTCGACGAGACGATGACACCGGAGGTCCTGTCGCTGCTCCGGCGTGAGCTCGACCTCGAAGAGGCGGAGGTCTTCGTCACCCCCGGGCCGCTCGACCTCGCGGCGCTGTGGTCGCTCTACGCGCTCGACCGGCCGGAGCTGAAGCAGCAACCGTGGGTGCCGGTCACGCAGCCGCGCCTCGCGAACGGGGGCGGCGAGCCCGACCTGTTCGGCGTGCTGCGGAACGGCGACGTGCTCGTCCACCACCCCTACGACTCCTTCACGTCGTCGATCGAGGCGTTCATCGAACAGGCGGCGCTCGACCCGGACGTGCTCGCGATCAAACAGACGATGTACCGGACCTCGACGCAGGAGAGCCGCATCATCCGGTCGCTGATCCGCGCCGCCGAGCTCGGCAAGCAGGTCGTTGCCCTGGTCGAGCTGAAGGCTCGGTTCGACGAGGAGCTGAACATCACCTATGCGCGCGAGCTCGAGCAGGCGGGTGTGCACGTCGTGTACGGCGTCGTGGGGTTGAAGACGCACGCGAAGATCTCACTCGTCGTCCGCCGCGAGCGGAGTGGGGTCCGCCGCTACGCGCACGTCGGCACGGGGAACTACAACCCGGTCACCGCCCTGCTGTACGAGGACATCGGGCTGCTCACCGCCGATCAGGACATCGGCGCCGACCTGACGGATCTGTTCAACCTCCTGACGGGCTACAGCCGCCAGGGTGACTATCGCAAGCTGCTCGTCGCTCCGAACTACCTCCGCCCGCAGATGCGCGAGCTGATCCTCGGTCAGGCCCACGAACGGGGCCGGATCGTGCTGAAGATGAACGCGCTCGTCGACCCCGGGATGGTGGACGCGCTGTACGAGGCCTCGGCGGCGGGCGCCGACATCGACCTGATCGTGCGAGGGATCTGCTGCCTCCGGCCTGAGGTGCCGGGTCTGTCCGAGAACATCCGCGTTCGGTCGATCGTGGGACGCTACCTCGAGCATTCGAGGATCTTCCGGTTCGGCGAACGCGACTCGCGTCGTCACTACATCGGCTCCGCCGACCTGATGCAGCGCAACCTGGATCATCGCGTCGAAGCCCTCGTGCCGGTGACGGCTCCGCCGCTCGCGGAGCGACTCGACCAGATCCTGTCGGTCCTGCTCGAGGACGACACCCTGGCCTGGACGCTCGGACCCGACGGCACGTGGACCAAGGTCCCGACGGAGCGCGGTGCCAATACCCACCTGCGCCTGCAGGAGCTCGCGGTCGAGCGCGCGGGATCGGCGCAGCCGTGAGCGGCTCACCGTCGACCTCGAACCTCGAGCGTGAGGCCAAGCTCCAGGCGCCCGCGGGCTTCCGGCTCCCCGAGCTCGGCGGCGACGGGCTCGTCGCGAGGGATCGGGAGCGCAAGCGACTCCTCACCGTGTACGTCGACACGCCGGACCTGCGGATCGTGCGGTGGGGGTGCAGCCTGCGCCACCGCCAGGGAGAGGGTTGGACCGTCAAGCTTCCCTCCGAAGGCAACGGCTCGCAGCTCGTTCGGACGGAGGTCAACTTCGAAGGCGAGGACGCGCGGAAGCTGCCGACCGCCGCCGCCGACCTCGTCCGCGCGTACGTCCGCGACGGAGAGCTCGGTCCCGTCGCTCGGCTCCGAACGATCCGTCGGGGGGTCGAGATCACCGACGAGGGAGGCACACCCCTGGCCGTGGTCACCGACGACGAGGTGTCCGTGATGGACGGACGTCGCGTGGCGAGCCGCTTCCGAGAATTGGAGGTCGAGCTCGAGCCGGCCGCGGACGCCGACGTCGCGGACGAGCTCGTGCGGCGCCTCGAGGAGGCGGGCGCCGGCCCGGTCGACAACGTCCCGAAGCTCGTGCGAGCGCTCGGTCCGCGCGCCGCGTCACCACCCGACGTCCAGGTGCCCGAGGTCACGGAGGAGGCGAGCGTGATCCAGGTGGTTCGGCTGGAGCTCGCGACCTCCGTCGTCCGGCTGTTAAACCACGACCCCGGCGTTCGTCGAGGCGACGACCCCGAGGACGTCCATCAGGCGAGGGTGGCCACGCGACGTCTGCGTTCGGCGTTGCGGACGTTCCGCGACGTCCTCGAACCGTCCTGGGCTGCCTCCCTGCGAGACGCCCTGCGGTGGCTCGCCGACGACCTCGGTGCCGTTCGCGACGCCGAGGTGCTTCGCGACCGTATCCGCTCGCGCGAGCCGCTGCTGCCCGAGAGCGACCGCCAGAGCCTGAAGGACCTCCTGGAGACCCTCGAGGACGCGAGAGACGAGGCTCGCGAGCGTCTGCTGGAGGGGATGCGATCGCCTCGGTACGTGAGCCTGCTGGAGGATCTCGTGGCCGCCGCGCGCGAACCGCGGGTCCTCGAGGAGATCGGCGACGAGCGGGCTGCGACCGCCCTGCTCCTGACCCTGGATGCTCCCTGGAAGCACCTGAAGAGCGCCCTGGAGCAGGCCAGCGAGGATCCTTCGGATGCCTCCCTGCACGCGGCACGCATCCGGGCGAAGAGGGTCAGGTATGCGGCGGAGGCCGTCACACCCGTGTTCGGCAAACGTGCCGCGAATCTCGCGAAGGCCGCCGCCGACCTCCAAGAGGTCCTGGGCGAGCACCAGGACTCGGTGGTGGCGAGGGCGTGGCTCCGGGAGGTGGCGGAGGAAGGTTCGAGCGCGTTCGTGGCGGCGGCGCTGTCGGCGATCGAGGCGCTGGCCGCCGCCGACGCTCGAGCCGCCTGGCCGAAGGCGCGGAAAGCCGTGTCGCGCAAGCGGCTACGCTTCTGGGCGTGAGCGAGCCCGTTCGCGCGGCAGGAGGCATCATCGTGCGGGGCGAGGGGAGCGACCGATCGGTGGCCCTGGTCCATCGCCCGCGATACGACGACTGGTCGTTCCCCAAAGGCAAGCTCGACCAGGACGAGGACGAGGCGTCGGCCGCCCTTCGCGAGGTCGAGGAGGAGACCGGACTGCGTTGCAAGGTCGGCCGGTCCGTCGGGGCCGTCACGTATCGGGACCGCCGAGGTCGGCCGAAGGTCGTCCGCTACTTCCAGATGGACGCGAACGGGGGCGCCTTCACCCCGAACCGGGAGGTGGACGAGCTCAGGTGGGTGCGGGTGGACGAGGCGACCCACGTGCTGAGCTATGTGCACGATCGAGACCTGTTCCGACGCGTCCTGACGGGGGCTCCGGCGTCGGCGGTCTACGTGGTTCGCCACGCGAAGGCAGGGGTCCGGTCGGTCTGGCCGGGACCGGACGAAGAGCGTCCGCTCACGCGCCGGGGGCGCAAGCAGGCGCGCCGGCTCGTCGACCGGTTCCAGGGTCTGGACCTCGGGCGGATCGTGTCGAGTCCCTTCGTGCGGTGCGTCCAGACCGTGGGGCCCCTCGCGGCGGCTCGTGGGCTCGAGGTCGAACCCATGGCCGAGCTCCGCGAGGGCGTGAGCGTGACCGACCTCGTCCGCGCCATCGCGTCGCTCGACGAGCGGCCCACCGTCGTCTGCAGCCACGGGACCGAGATCGAGTCGGTGATCGACCGGTTCCATCACGACGGCGCGACGATCGACGGCGCCCGAGGCATCGCCAAGGGCTCGGTCTGGGTGCTCGACCGAGAACGGGGCCGGGTCGTGTCCGCGCAGAATCTTCCGGCCCCGTCCGGCTAGGTTCGTGGCCACCACCCACGCGCGGTTCGCGGTGCTCGACCTCGGCAGCACGACCTTCCAGCTGCTCGTGGCCGACGCGGACGCCGAAGGTTCGCTCACGCCCGTGCTCCGCGACCGAGTGGTGCTGAACCTCGGGCGGGTGCTCGCCGGAAAGGGACGGATCCCCGACGAGGTCGCCGAGCGGGCTGCCGGTACCGCGCGGCGCCTGACCGACTTCGCGGTCCGCACGGGAGCCGACCACGTCGTCCCGATCGCGACGAGCGCACTCCGGGACAGCCCCGATCGCAAGGCGCTGGAGGCTCTGTTCGAAGGAGCGATCGGCAGGCCGGTGCGATTCATCGACGGACGTGAGGAGGCGCGTCTCACGTTCGCCGGCGTGACGGCGAGCGTGGCGCTCGGGGAAGGGACGACGCTGCTTCTCGACCTCGGCGGTGGCAGCCTCGAAGTCGCGCTCGCAGATCCCGAGGGGCTCCGTTGGGGCAGGAGCCTCCCGATCGGCGCCGGCAGGATGACGGGTCTCCTCGTCGAGCACGACCCTCCGTCCCGGGAGGAACGCAAGGCGGTCCGAGCCGCGGTCGAGGAGGCCGTGACGCCGCTCGTCGAGGACGTGGCCCTGGAGGAGCCAGCGCGCTGCATCGCGAGCGGTGGCACGGCGGGGGCGCTCGCGCGCGTGATCGCCGCCCGCCGTTGGAGCACTCCTCCCGCATCGCTCAACCAGTACGAGGTAACCGTGTCGGAGCTCCGTGAGCTGACCCGCGAGCTCGCCGGACTCCCTCTCGCCGAACGCCTCCGCGTCCCCGGGGTGGACGAACGCAGGGCCGAGCTCCTGCCGGCCGGCGGCTGGATCCTGACCGCCGCCGCGGCGGCCTTCGGTGCGAAACGGCTCGTCCACTCCGAGTGGGGACTGCGCGAAGGGGTCGTGCTCGACGCCCTCGGTCTCGCGGACCGACCCGTCCCGCCCCCGGACGAGCTCCGACGCCTCTCGGTCGATCGGCTCGTCCGCGGATGGGGGGAGGACCGGAAGCACGTCGAGCTGGTCGCCCGGATCGCCCATCGGCTGTTCGACGACACCGCCGCGCTCCATGGGCTGGGAGCCTCCGACCGTGAGCTGCTCGGCCACGGCGCAAGCCTGCACGAGATCGGCGCTCGGATCTCGCCCGCCCGGCTGCACAAGCACGGCGCCTACCTCGTCGAGAACGCGGGGCTCCGCGGGTTCAGCCCCGACGAGGTGGCGATGATCGCCTCCCTCGTACGCTTCCATCGCGGAAAGGACCCGCGGTCCGTCTACCCACCGTTCGCGGCTCTGTCCGCTGCCGAGCAGGAGTCGGTCGTAGTGCTGGTCGGTCTGCTCCGGCTCGCGCACGCGGTCGCGCGCGGGCCCGAAGGCGAGCGGCTCGAGGTCGGGGTCGCCTCTCGACGCGGAGCGCTCCGGGTCCTGATCTCCGGCTCGGAGAACCCCGAGGCGGTGATCGTGGAGGCTCGGCTCGCGGCGGACCTGCTCGCCCGGACGCTGGAGAGCCGGATCGAGATCGGGGCCGGCGACGTCGGCCGAGCCAAGGGGAGGCGCGCCGGCGTGGAGTCGCTACCGCTCGAGCGGCGATAGCCAGCTCGCGAGGTGGCCGATGCCGTCGAAGCCGACGCGACCATAGATGCGGACCGCGTCGCCCTCGGGATCGGCGAGCAGGTACGTCCGTTCCGCCCCCGACGCCATCGCTTCGGAGACGAGCCGTCGTGTGAGCGCCTCCGCGTGGCCGCGTCGTCGCGCGTCCGGGAACGTCGCGACGTGATCGATGAACGCCGTTCGCTCGAGGACCAGGAGCGCGGCCAACGCGACACGGCGTTCGCCGTCGACCACCGCGAACCACCGTCGCCCGGCCGGGATCAGCACCTCGCGTTCCAACGCCTGCAGCTGATCGAGCGTGTCCTCCTCGGACACGTCGAACAGCCGCGCCGAGTCGCGATGGTCGGCCCAGAACCCCTCGTCGAGCTCCGAGATCTCCTCGACGTGCTCGGGCGCCGCGACCTCGTTGCCGGAGGCGACCATCACTAGGTCCCACGCGATCCGGTCGCCGCGGGTGCTGGCGGCGGCGACGAGATCCGTCTGGTCCTCCGGGTAGAAGACGACCACGTGCGATCGGGCGCTGCCGCTCTCGCGCATGACGGGCAGGAGCGCGTCCTCGATCTCGGGCAGGCCGACCACCTGGCGGGTCTCGACGCGCGCGTAGTTCGGCTCCTGGATTCCCGGGAACCGGGCATCGGAGACGACGGCGCCCCACCACGTGGTCTCGACACGGTCGAACAGGGCGTCCTGTGCACGCCAGAACGCCAGGAGCGGTTCGAGATCGATCACGGATCTCATCTTCGCAGCCGCCGCCCCGCGGTCGGACCGCCTCCCTCCGGTCGCTCGCGAAGCGACGGCGCTGCGATAGGCTCGCCCCGCCGTGATCACCTGCCGCGTCTACCAGGACGGCACGCTGAAGGTCGAGAAGCCGTTCGAAGCACGGACCCTCAAGGAGGCGCGGGACGGCGACCAGCGCGTGTGGATCGACGTCGTCGACCCCACCGACGACGAGCTCACGAAGCTCCAGGCGGAGCTCGGTCTCCACGAGCTCGCGGTCGAGGACAGCCGCAACTGGGGACAGCGGGCCAAGGTCGACTTCTACCCGCAGCACCTGTTCCTCGTCGCCCATGGGATCGATCTCGACCAGCAGGGCGAGCTCGTCGACCGGGAGGTCCACCTGTTCGCCGGCGGTGGGCTCTACGTCGCCGCGATCCGTCGCGAGCCGAGGTTCGACTTCGCCAAGGTGGCGGCCCGGCTCGAGAGCGCTCCAGCCCTGTCCGAAGAGGGGATCGGTTTCCTCCTGTATCTCATGCTCGACGAGATCGTCGACGGCTACCTCGACGTGATCGAGCTCTTCGAGGACCTCTCGGACGACATCGAGGACGCGGTCGCTGTGGAGGAGGACGGGGCCGAGGGCCAGGCCACGCGCCTGCTCGCCCAACGGATCTTCCGTCTCCGCCAGCAGGTCGTCCGGTTCCGGCGCCTCGCCTCGCCGCTACGGGAGGTCATGGACCTCCTGCTCGAGACGCCGACGATCGTCACGCAGCCGCTCGTCCCGTACTTCCGCGACGTCATGGATCACGTGATCCGAACGATGGAGCTCACCGACAATGTGCGCGACCTCCTCACGTCGGCCAGGGAGCTGCAGCTCGCTCAGGTGTCCAACCGGACGAACGTCGTGATGAAGCAGCTCACCGCCTGGGCCGCGATCATCCTGGTCCCCACGCTGGTCGCGGGCATCTACGGCATGAACTTCCGTCACATGCCAGAGCTCGACTGGGTCTACGGCTACCCGTTGGCGATCGGCACGATGCTCGCCGCCGCATACCTGCTGTATCGGAGCTTCCGTAAGCGCGAATGGCTCTGACGTGTGCCGAGCCCTGAAGGTCATGTGCGTCGCGCAGGACGCCGAGGCCCTTGGCGTCTTGAAGCGAGCGACCGTTTCGGCGGAGTGGGAGCTCGCGCCCGGTGCGACCGACGAGGACGAAGCGATCCGGCAGCTCCATGCCGAGCGGCCACACGTCGTCGTGGTGTTCGGGCCCTTCCCGCGTCTGGTGGAGCGCGCACTCGAGGCGTACCCGTCCGTCCGGGTGATCTCCGATCGCGAGACACCCGGAGCCGTCGCCGTCGGCTCGGCCGAGGAGATCCGTGACGCCGTGAAGCGTCCGGACGGTCCGGTCCGCTCCTGGGCTTCCGGGACCGGCCCGGGTTGAGGGGACGGTGGGGCCGGGATCGTGCGATCCCGGCCCCTTGCTCCTCGCGGTGTGCTCAGGCGCACCCGCTCCAGGCGCCCCAGGAGCCATACGCGTGCGCCATCCGGATCGAGACGATGACGTTCGCTCGTGCGTTGAACACCGAGCGGCCTTCCTGTCCCCATCGGCCGGCACGCCCAGGCCAATACTGGCTGGGCTGCTGGAAGAGCCCGGCGTAGCCGCCCGAGCTGTACGCGTGTGGGTTGAGGTTGGACTCGCAGCGCGCCACTCGGATCGCCTGCCTCGGTGTTCCGGGGCTATTCCAGCGACGAGCGGCGCACCTGATGAGCTGCTTGACGTGCCACGTCCCCTCTCGCCAGTCGAGATCGCAGATACGGAGGGGGACGATCTGCGCCTCTTGGGCCGCCGCCATCTGGGTCGGCGCCAGGAGCGAGGCGCTCGCGAGCGCCGCGACGAACGCACGGCGCATCGTTGGTCGTCTGATCATGTGTGGTCTTCACCCCCGCGATGGACCGGGCTGGTGACCGGGTCCGCGCCGGGCTCAAGCGGGCATGCCGAGCCGGCTCGCGGTAGGTCGTGGGTGCTGGATCACCTCCTCGAGTTCGAACACCGTGTGACCTATCGACGCGCACGCACGGCGGCTCCCTGCTCGCCCCGACCCCGCGCGTCAGCCATCCATGGCACGTGGAGGAAGACGAGGAGCGAGGGAGAGAGGAACGGAACCGAACGTCCGTTTGCGTCCGAACGAACGTACCAGTGGCCTCCGACAACGATGTGACCGGAGGTCACATCGAGGCTCCCGGGTAGCATGAGGGCGTGCCGACCAGGGTCCTGCTCGCCGCCCCTCGCGGGTACTGCGCCGGGGTCGAGCGAGCCGTGGAGGCCGTCGAGCGCGCGCTCGGAACGCACGGGCCTCCCGTCTACGTGCGCAAGCAGATCGTCCACAACGCGCACGTCGTCCGCGATCTCGAGGCAAAGGGCGCGATCTTCGTCGAGGAGGAAACCGAGGTCCCCGAGGGCGCCGTGGTCGTGCTCTCGGCTCACGGCGTCGCTCCCGAGGTTTACGCCAACGCCGAGCGGCGAGGACTCACGGTCCTGGACGCCACCTGCCCGCTCGTCACCAAGGTCCACCTCGAGGCCAGGCGGTTCGCCGCCCGAGGCCGGACGATCG
>Ga0193741_1000629_pt1 | contig 10527 bp, 10 predicted proteins | sample L2s2metaG_FD_143059 | JGI IMG/M metagenome (GOLD analysis project Ga0193741, IMG submission 143059) | Soil microbial communities from a riparian zone of the East river system, Colorado, United States - L2s2 | ecosystem: Environmental > Terrestrial > Soil > Riparian zone | place: USA: East River...
GCCGGCCGCGGCGAGTGCGAGGGCCTCCTCCCCGCCGCGCCCGAAGACGAAGGGGTCGCCGCCCTTGAGGCGGACGACCGCGCGGCCCTGCGAGCCGTGCGCGACGAGCAGCGCGTTGACGGCTTCCTGCGCGCGGCGGTCACGGGCGATGCGGATCGCTGAGCCGGGCGCCTCGGCGACGAGCTCGCGCGCGACGAGCCGGTCGTAGACGAGCACCTCGCACGCGCGCACGCGGTCCAGCCCTCGCACCGTGATCAGGCCGGGATCGCCGGGTCCCGCGCCGACGAGCGAGACAGTCACCTGAGCGACCTCTCGACCTCGCGCTGGAAGAAGTCCCGCCGCTCCTCGTACGTCGGGAACGTCCGCTTCGCCCAGGGCCGGAGGGCCCGGAGCCGCTCGGCGACCAGGGCCTCCTTCGGCCCGACCTGTGCGGCGATCCGGCTCCGCAGGAGCTGCGCCAGCGCGGGCGAGGCGCCGCCGGTGGACACGGCGACGGCGATCGGCCCCTCGCGGTGGACCGCGGGCAGGATGAAGCTGCAGAGCTCGGGCACGTCGGCGACGTTGCAGAGCAGCCCGCGCGCCTCCGCGTCCGCGAAGACGCGGCGGTTCAGCTCCTCGTTCGAGGTCGCGGCGATCACGAGGAATTGCCCACCGAGGTCGGCGGGGTCGTACTCGCGCGCAAGCCATTCGACGTCGAGCGCGTCGAACCCGGCGACCGCCTGGGGCGCGACCACCGTCACGCGCGCGCCGCACTCGACGAGCCCGGTCGCCTTCTCCAGCCCGACAGGGCCGGCCCCGACCACGAGGCAACGCCGCCCCTCGAGGTCGAGACAGGCCATGTAGTACTGCTTGTCGGGTCTGCCAGTCAAGCAGCCTTCCTAGATTCCCACCGAGTGGATGCGTGCGCCCTGGCGGTCGACGCGGATGGACAGGTCGAGCCCGTCGGCGCCGAGCGAGAGCACGTAGGCGCCGGGGCCGACGTTCGCGAGCGAGACCGAGTCGATCTGCTTACCCTCGAGCGCCTGGAGAGCTTCTGTGACCTCGCGCGCGCCCGCGGCGAGCTCGGCCCCGCGTGGAAGCTTGCGAAACGCGAGCAGCGCGGCCTGCTCACCGCCCGGGCCGTAGAGCGCTCGCAGGCGCCCGGTGGCGAGCCCGAGCTCGAGCAACTCCTCGAGCGCGTCCGCGCTCGCGCCCTCGACCTCGCCCTCGTCCACGTCGGCGACCAGTGCCGCGAGCCGGTCGCGCCGGCCCTCGTCCTGCACCATCGCGAGCACGGCCTGCGCCTCGGCCAGGGCGACCTCGCGCGCCTCGTCGCTGAGCCGGACGGCGCTCACTCGTCATGCTCCTCGCCGAGGATCGCGTGCAGCTCGTGCTCGAAGCCGCCGGTCTCGATCGCGCAGTGGATCCCGCACTCCTTTGGCGCGTTGGTCTCCCACCACCAGCGGCCCGCGCGCTTGTCCTCGCCGGCCCTCGTTGCCCGCGTGCAGGGCGCGCAGCCGATCGACGTGTAGCCGTGGTCGTAGAGCGGGTGGTACGGGACGTCACGCTCGCGGACGTAGTCCCACACCTCGTCCTCGGTCCACTCGGCGAGCGGGTTCAGCTTCACGATCGCGCCGTGATCGTGGTCTATCTCGACCTTGCGGCTGTTCGTGCGCGTCGCCCACTGGTCGCGCCGCAGTCCGGTGATCCAGGCGTCGAGGCCGGCCAGGTGCTTCTGGAGCGGCTGCACCTTGCGCACTTGGCAGCAGAGCAAGCGGTTCTCGACCGAGCGGTAGAAGAGGTTCGGGCCGTGCTTGCCCACGAGGTTCTGGACGTGCCGCTGCTCGGGCACGAGGATCTCGAGGCCGAGCCCCGGATAGCGCTCGAGGAGCCGCTCGACGAGCTCGAACGTTTCCTCGGGAAGCCGGCCCGTGTCCACCGTGAAGACACGTACCTCCGGGTCGAGCTCGTACGCCATGTCCACGAGGGCGACGCCGTCGATCTGGAGCGCCGTCGAGAGGGCGATGCGCGGCGAGAAGCGCTCAAGCGCCCAGTCGAGGACGGCCTGCGGCTCCTCGCTCTCGAACTCGACGGACAGCTCTCCCGCCTCCAGCTCGTCGATCAGCTCGACCGCCATCAGGCCGCCTCCCGCTCGCGCGCGCGGCTGCGAGCGGGCTCCAGGCCCGCGAGCTCGCCGAGCTCGTCGTCCGTCAGCCGCTGCGCGAACGACGAGAAGCTCTCGCCTTCCGCGCGTCCGTCGAGCCAGCCGGCCACGAGCCCGTCCACCGCGGCGTCGAGCTCCTCCGTCGGGATTCGGCGGAAGAGCGGCGTCGCGATTTGCGCCTCGGGGCCGAGACCGCCGCGCACGAAGATGTCGTAGGCCTGCCGGCGCTTGCCGTCCTCGTCGCGCGCCGTCGTGCCCTGGAAGCCGATGTCCGCGATCCAGTGCTGCGCGCACGAGTGCGGGCACCCGTCGAGCTGGAGGCCGAGCTCGTCGGCGGCGTCGCCGAAGCGCTGCTCCATGTGCTCGACTAGCCGCCCGAGCCTGCTCTTGGTCTCCGTGACCGAGAAGTTGCAGTGCGGCTCGCCCGTGCAGGCGACCCCGCGCGCCCGGAGGCCGCTCAGGCTCAGCGGGAAGCCAACCGCCTCCAGGCGCGCGAGCGTATCGTCGAGCCGTGCGTCGGGGATTCCGGCGACGATGAAGTTCTGGCGGCGCGTGATGCGGATGTCCGCACCCAGCTCCTCGGCGAGGTCCGCCACGGCGACGAGCTGGTCCGCGCTCACGAGGCCGAGATGGACGGGAACCCCGACGTAGGAGAGCCCCTCCTGCTTCTGCGCTTGGACCCCGAGGTGGTCGACGGGTCGCGGGAGCTCGTCCGGCTGATGGTCCTCGAGCCGGTAGGCGAGCAGCGCCTCGACGCGCTCGCGCATCCCTTCGGGCCCGATGTCGTCGATCATGAACTTGAGCCGCGCCTTGACCCGCGACACCCGGTAACGCAGGTCCGTCTTCCAGGCGTCGAGGATCGCGGCGAGGACCGTGACCGCCTGGTCGCGCGGGACGAAGACGCCCATGTCGCGCGAGATCCGGGGCACGGACGAGAGCCCGCCGCCGACGCGCACCGTGAAGCCCTCGCGCCCGTCCACGATCGCGCCGACGAGGGCGATGCAGTTGATCTCGGGCGCGTTGCACGCATGCGCGCAGGCCGAGATCGTGATCTTGTGCTTGCGCGGGAGGTCGGTGTACTCCGGGTTGCCGTAGAAGAACGCCGCCGCCTCCTCGACGACTGCCGAGGCGTCGAACAGCTCGTCGTGTGCGAGGCCCTGAACCGGGCAGCCGGTGATGTTCCGCACCGTGTCGCCGCAGCCGCCGGCGGTCGAGAGCCCGGCCGCGTCGAGGGCTGCGAAGACGTCCGGGAGCGAGGCCAGCTCGAGCCAGTGGAGCTGCACGTTCTGGCGTGTGGCGAGCTCCGCGTCTCCTCGTCCGAAGCGCTCGGAGACCTCGCCGATCGCCCGCAGCTGCGCCGGGCTCACCTGGCCGCTCGGGAGCTTGATCCGCAGCATGAAGCGCCCGATCTTCGGCTTGTCGTGGTAGAGGCCCCACCACTGGAGGCGGACGATGTCCTCCTCGGCCACGGCCTCGTAGCCGGCGGCGATGAGGGCGGGCAGCTCGTCGCGGATCCCGAGCGGGTCCTTGTCGCGCTTGATCCGCTCGACCGGGTTCCGCTTGAGAACGAGCTCCCAGTCGGGCTCGGGTTTCGGGGTACGGGCGACGGTCGCGGCGTCGGGCATCGCGTTCCTCGGGTCGGGGCCTGGGCGAGGGAGCGCGCTAGCCGACGGCGGCGCAACACATGGCGCCGGCCGTACAACGCATGTCCACCGTGCTGAGTCGCTGCGTGGCGGACGTGCGCGCGCTCATCGTGCCGGGCACGCTAGCAGCGATACTTCAGAAAGTAAAGCCCTATACGAAATGAAGTTAGAGACGCTCGGCCCAGGCCAAGGCGTCGGTCGCGATCGGCTCGCGGATGACTCGGTAGCCGCCGTCCTCGCGCAGCACCTCGGCGCACAGCGGCCGGGCGTTGTAGGCCGAGGACATGACCCTGCAGTAGGCGCCTGCCTGCCCAATGGCGAGGAGGTCGCCCGGCTCCGGAAGCGGCAGCTCCAGGCCGAGCGCGAAGAAGTCTCCGGACTCGCAGACGGGCCCGACGACGTCGACCGTCCCCCGCTCCCGGTCGGCCGGGCCGAGCAGGCCGATCGGGTGCCGGGCGCCGTAGAGCGCCGGGCGGATGAGGTCGTTCATGCCCCCGTCGCAGATCGCGATGCGCCTCCCGGGAGCGTCCTTCACGTAGAGGACGCGCGTGACGAACGTCCCGACCGGACCGACGAGCCAGCGGCCCGGCTCGAGCACCAGGCGGGCGCCGAGCCCGCGGGCGAGCCTCGACAAGGCCGCGGCGTAGGCGTCGACGTCCGCGTCGGCGCCCCCGTCGTAGGCGATCCCGAGACCGCCGCCCGCGTCCAGGTCCCGCAGGTCGATCCCGGCCGCCTCGAGCTCCCGCCAGAGCTCCACGGCCCGTTCCGCCGCCGCGAGCACCGGGCCGGTGTCGAGGAGCTGCGAGCCGACGTGGAAGGAGATGCCGATCGGCTCCAGCGCCGGGTGCTGGGCCGCGCGCTCGTACGCCGCCCGCGCATCGTCCAGGCCGAGGCCGAACTTGCTGGCCGCCGAGCCGGTGGCGACGTAGGCGTGCGTGTCGGCCTCGACGTCGGGGTTCAGCCTCACCGAGACCGGCGCGACGACGCCGAGCGCGGCGGCCTCCTCCGCGATCGCCTCCAACTCGGCCAGCGACTCCACGTTCAGCGCCCGCACGCCCGCCTGGAGCGCCGCCGCGATCTCGGCCCGCGTCTTGCCGACGCCCGAGAAGACGATTCGCCCGGCCGGTATCCCGGCCTTGCGGGCCTTCGCCAGCTCGCCGCCCGAGACGATGTCCGCACCGAGGCCTTCGCCGGCGGCGACGGCGACCAGGGCGAGGGCGTCGTTCGCTTTCAGGGCGTAGCAGACCTCCGGCGCCTCTTCGCCGAAGGCGGAGCGAAAGCGCGCGATCCGCTCGCGGAAGAGATCGGCGTCGTACGCGTAGAAGGGCGTGCCGACGGCCCCGGCGACATCCTCGAGCGTGCGCACAGCCTAAGTCTTGTCGAATCGCGCGCGGGCCGCGGCGAGCGCGGTCGCCACGCCGCCCGGGCCGGGAGCACCGCGGGCAGCGACGCTGTCCTCGGCGTCGTGGGGCGGCTCGAGACGGCCCTCCCGCACGGCCTCGGCCACCTGCTCGTAGGCATCGCGGAACGGAACCCCCTCGCGCACGAGCTGCTCCGCCGTGTCCGTCGCGAGCAGGCCTGGATCGGAGACGGCCTCGGCGGCGCGCTCGTGGTCGACCTCGAGCCCGTCGACGAGCACCGTAAGCGCGCCCAGGGCGCCGCGGACGTCGCGCCGCGCCGCGAAGACGGGCGGCTTGTCCTCCTGGAGGTCGCGGTTGTACGCGAGCGGAAGGCCCTTGACGACCGCGAGGAGGCCGGTGAGCCGCCCGAGCGCCGTCCCGGCCTTGCCGCGAACGAGCTCCGCGACATCGGGATTGAGCTTCTGGGGCATCATCGACGAGCCTGTCGCCGCGTCCTCCGGGAGCGTCACGAGGCCGAACTCCGCGGTGCACCAGACGACGATCTCCTCGCCGATCCGCGAGAGGTGCCCGAGCAGGACCGTGCACGCATAGAGGTAGTCGAGGGCGAAGTCCCGGTCGGCGACCGCGTCGAGCGAGTTCGCCGCCTGCGCTCCGGGCGGCGCCGCGAGAGGCAGGGTCGAGCCGGCGAGCGCTCCCGCGCCCAGCGGGCTCGGCCGCGCCTGTTCCGCGGCGTGGGCGAAGCGGACGAGGTCGCGCTCGAGCATCGCTGTCCAGGCGAGGAGGTGGTGCCCGAGCGTGACCGGCTGTGCCCGCTGCAGATGGGTGTAGCCGGGGAAGAGCGTGTCGGCCTCGCGCTCCGCAAGCCCCAGGATCACGTCCGCGAGGCCGGCGATCCCGTCGCGCGCCTCGGCGCAGGCGTCCACGACGTAGAGGCGGAAAGCAGCCGCAACCTGGTCGTTGCGCGAGCGCCCTGCGTGGACCTTGCGGCCGACGGGCCCGAGGAGACGCTCGAGCGTCGAGTGGATGTCCTCGTCGGAGGCGACGAAGGCGGCGCCTTCCTCGCGGATGGCGGCCAGACGGGCCTCGACCTCGCGCAGCTCCGAGTCGGAGAGGAGCCCGGACTCGTGCAGGCGATCGGCGTGCACGAGGGTCGCCTCGCAGTCGTACGGGAGGAGCTCGGCGTCGTCGGCGCGAAGGAACCGCTCCACCTCCGGCGCGAGCGCGGCCTCGACGCGTGCGGCCCAGAGGGTCAGACCGGCGCTCCCTTCCGAGCGCGGGCAGCGGCCAGCTCGGCCTCCAGGGCCGCGATCTGGACGTAGCCCTCGGCCGCCGCGTGCGGGAACGTCTCGTCCGCGCCGTACGACGCGAGCGTCTTGGCGTAGAGCGCCTGGGGCGAGCGCCGGCCGGTCACGACCGCCGTCGCGGGCCGCAGCTCGACCCTGACCTCACCCTCGACGACGTCCTGTGTCGCGTCGACGAAGGCGTCGATCGCCTCGCGGAGCGGGCTGAACCAGTGCCCCTCGTACACGAGCGTGGCCCAGCGATCCTCGAGCCTGCGCTTCTCCTGGAGCTCGGCCCGCGTCAGGACGAGGTCCTCGAGCGCGCGGTGCGCCTCGATCAGGACCAGCGCGGCCGGCGCCTCGTAGACCTCGCGGCTCTTGATGCCGACCGCGCGGTTCTCGATCATGTCGATCCTGCCGATGCCGTACGCGCCTGCGCGCTCGTTCAGCTCGGCGACGAGGTCGACGAGGCCGAGCTCGATGCCGTCGAGCGCGACCGGCAGCCCCTCCGCGAAGCCGATCAGGACCTCCGAGGGCTCCGGCGCCTCGTCCGGAGAGCTCGTGAGCACGTAGGCGCCTTCCGGCGGAGCCGTCCACGGGTCTTCGAGGATTCCCGCCTCGATCGAGCGGCCGAGGAGGTTCGCGTCGATCGAGTACGGCGAGGCCGAGGTCTGCGCGACCGGGATGCGGCGGGCGAGCGCATAGGCGATCTCGTCCTCCCGCGCCCAGACGCGGTCGCGCAGCGGCGCGATCACGCGCACGCCGGCGTAGTTGGCGCGGAGCGCGATCTCGAAGCGCAGCTGGTCGTTGCCCTTGCCGGTGCAGCCGTGGACAACCGCGTCGGCGCACAGGTCAAGCGCCACCGACGCGACCGCCTCGGCAATCACCGGCCTCGAGAGCGCCGAGACGAGCGGGTACTTGCCCTCGTAGAGCGCGTTGGCCTTGAGCGCCTTCGCCACCTGCTCGTCCGCAAACTCCTCGCGGAGCTCTGCGACGACGATGTCGTCGGCTCCTGCCGCGCGCGCACGCGCGAGCGCCGGCTCCAGCTCGACGTCCTGGCCGACGTCGACGAGCACGGCCACGACCTCGTCGAACCCGTAGTCCTCCTTGAGCCAGGCGATGGCGCAGCTCGTGTCGAGCCCACCGGAGAACGCGAGGACCGCCGTGCTCATCGGCCGGTCTCCGGCCGATGAGGGGGAGGGTGTGTGAGGGAACCGGGAGGTTCCTTCACTGCGTCAAAGAAGGGGGCTCGTGGGGGAAACATGGTTTCCCCCACGCGAGCGAGCCAGAGGCGAGCGACCCTCATGCTGCGCCTTCCATGGCGTAGCTCCGGAGCTGGTCGGCAAGCTCCGCGCCGGAGACGCCCTCGCGGGCGACGACGATGATCGTGTTGTCGCCGGCGACGGTCCCGATGGCGTCGCTGAGGCCGGACGCGTCGACCGCGTCCGCGAGCGGCGCCGCGTAGCCGCGCGGCGTGAGGATCACGAGGATGTTGCCGCTCGCCTGGAAGTCGAGCGCCCAGCGTCGGAGCGCCGCGCCGAGCGCGCGCAGGCCGTCGGCGTCGGGAGCATCCGGAGGCGCGTAGGCCAGCCCGCCGCTCCCGGTGCGCACCTTGCGCAAGCCGAGCTCGTGGACGTCCCGGGAGACCGTCGTCTGCACGACCTCGTGGCCGGCAGCGCGGAGGGCGTCCACGAGCTCGCTCTGCGTCGAGATCTCACGCTCGCGGACGAGGCGCAGGATGGCGCCCTGGCGACGTGTCTTGTCGGTCATGCAAGCACCTCCGTGAGAATGTCGAGGGCCTCGTCTACGTCGCCGCGGTCGATCACGAGCGGCGGCGTCAGCCGAAGTACACGCTCGCCGGCGGACGTCACGAGCAGCCCGCGCTCGAGACACTCCGCGACCACGGGAGCCGCCGGGCGGTCGAGCTCGGCGCCGATCAAGAGGCCGGCGCCACGCACGTCCTGGACAGCCTGGATGCGGGCGAGGCCCGTCCGCAGCTCGGCGCCGACGTCGCGCACGCGAGCGAGCAGGTCGTCGTCGACGGCGTCGCAGACGGCGCACGCAGCCGCGCAGGCGACCGGGTTGCCGCCGAAGGTCGAGGCGTGGTCGCCGGGCTCGAACCCGCCCACTGCCTCCTCGGCGACGAGCAGGCAGCCGAGCGGAAGCCCGTTGGCGAGGCCCTTGGCGAGCGTGACCATGTCGGGACGGACGCCGCTTTGCTCGAAGGCGAAGAACGTGCCCGTCCTCCCCACGCCGGTCTGGATCTCGTCCAGGCAGAGGAGCGCGCCGGCGCGGGCAGCGACCTCCGCGGCCGCCTGGATGAACTCCGGGGTCAGCGGAACGACCCCGCCCTCCCCGAGCACGGGCTCGAGGAGGACGAGGCCTGTGTCGTGGTCGACACCCGCCCCCAGGGACTCGGCGTCATTCGGCCGCGCGAAGCGAACCGGCCCGGGGAGCGGCTCGAACGCCGCTCGCTTCCCTGGCTGCCCGGTGACGCCGAGGGCGCCGAGCGTACGCCCGTGGAAGGAGCCCTCGAGCGCGAGCACGGCGTGCCTGCCTGTCGCCTTGCGCGCGTACTTGAGGGCGGCCTCCACCGACTCGGCGCCGGAGTTGCAGAAGAAGGCCTCCGCGCCGCCGAACCGCTCGGAGAGCCGCTCGGCGAGCCTGGACATGGGCTGCGTCCAGTAGAGGTTGGAGACGTGCCAGAGCCGCTCGAGCTGTTCGCGGGCGGCCGCAGTGACGACGGCGTGGCCGTGGCCGAGCCCGACGACGGCGATGCCGGCGGCGAAGTCGAGGTACGTGCGCCCGTCGTCGGCGACGAGCCATGCACCGACGCCCTCCACGAACGTGACGTCGAGCCGAGCGTAGGTCGGCAGCACGGCCGGATGGGCGGTGCGGCTCACGGCAGCACCACCGTCTCGCCGATCTCCGCGTGGAGCCCTGAGCGTGCAGCGCGCACGGCGGCGCGCAGCTTGGGGACGATCCCGCCCTCGAAGGAGCCGTCGTCGAGGAGTCTGTCGGCCTCGTCGGCCTCGATCGAAGGGAGGAGGGATCCCTCGACGAGAACGCCGGGTACATCGGTGATGAAGAGAAGCCGCTGAGCGCCCAGGCCGACTGCCAGCGCCCACGCAGCCTCGTCGGCGTTCACGTTCAGCGGTCCCCGCGCAATGGGCGCGATCACCGGTGTCTGGCCCGCCGCGAGCGCGTCCACGACCGCCGCAGGACGGGCGGGGAGCGGCTCACCGACGAGGCCGAGCTCGGGAACAGGTATCGCCTCCATGCCGATCTCGTCGCCCATCAGGCCCACGGCGCCCGGGCCGAGCGCAGCGCAGAGCTCGAGGTTCACGCGCGCGAAGGACTCGCGCACGACCGCCAGGGCAGCGGCGTCGGTCACGCGGCGGCCGCCGACGAACGAGACCGGCAGGCCGAGGCGGTCCATCTCGGACGAGATCTGCGGGCCGGCGCCGTGCACGACGCACACGCCGTCCCAGCCGGCACCGAGGCTCTGCACCGCGGCGGCCGAGGCACGCGCCACGGCTCCCCCGCACTTCACGACGAGGAGGCTCACGTCGTGTACTCCGCGTTGAGGCGGACGTAGTCGTAGGTCAGGTCGGAGGCGAGGTACGAGGCGGACCCGGCGCCCATGCGGAGGTCGAGGTCGATGCTGAGCGAAGGGCCGGCCACGCTCGCGTCCTCGCCGAGCGGCGCACCGTCGAAAACTGTTGTCCCGTTGAGCGCGAGACGCACGCGGTTGGTCTCGAGCTGGGCGAAGCCGCCGTTGAAGGGCGCCGAGCCCGCTGCGGCAAGCACGCGGCCCCAGTTCGGGTCGCGGCCGAAGGCCGCCGTCTTCACGAGCGGCGAGGTGGCGACCCGGCGTGCGATCGCGTCGGCCTGCGGCTCGTCGACGGCGCCGGCCACGTTCACCTCGATCAGGACGGTTCCTCCCTCCCCGTCCTCGACCACCTGGCGCGCCAGGCCCGCGCAGACCTCGTTCAGCGCCTCCGCGAAGGCATGATCGTCGCGCGGCGCGCCCGAGGCTCCGTTTGCGAGCAACAGCACGGCGTCGTTCGTCGAGCAGTCGCCGTCGACCGAGATCCTGT
>Ga0193741_1000630_pt1 | contig 10527 bp, 10 predicted proteins | sample L2s2metaG_FD_143059 | JGI IMG/M metagenome (GOLD analysis project Ga0193741, IMG submission 143059) | Soil microbial communities from a riparian zone of the East river system, Colorado, United States - L2s2 | ecosystem: Environmental > Terrestrial > Soil > Riparian zone | place: USA: East River...
GCCCGTCGCGGACGTCGGGCAGCGCCCGGCCGACGATCACGCTCATCGCGTAGTCGAGATACGAGGAGCGCATCTCGTTGGTCAGCTCGCGCTCCTCGATCCGCCCCCCGGTCAGTGCTTCGGCGCCCTCCACTAGATCACCCGTCCTTCGCTCGATCGGCGGCCTCTAGACGTCAAGGAACCGCACCTCTTTCGCGTGACGCTCGATGAAGGCCTTGCGCGGCTCGACCTTGTCGCCCATCAGGTCGGTGAAGACCTTCTCGGCCATCGCCGCGTCGTCGATGCGGACCCGCTCGAGGGTGCGGCTGGCCGGGTCCATGGTCGTCTCCCGAAGCTGTTCGGCGTTCATCTCGCCCAGTCCCTTGAAGCGCTGCATCGTCACTCCGTGGCGGGCCAGCTCGAGCACCATGCGGCGCAGCTCGCCGAACGACTCGGCCGTGCGCTCTTTCTGGTCCAGGGTGAGCTGGAAAGGAGGGCGTCCGACCTGCTTGAGCAGCTCGGCGTGCGACTCGATCAGCCGCCGGTAGTCGTGCGACTCGAAGAGGGCGGCGGAGAGCTCGAATGCCTTGGCCAGCCCATCGCGGCGGTGAACCGCGCGAACGAGAACCTCGTCGCCGGATTCGGAGACGATCTCCGTGTCGAAGGGCTCGACCTCTCCGGCGTCGCCGTTCAGCACCTCCTTGACCTCGGCCAGGGAGGTCACGCCCCGGTCGAGGATTTCGGACTCGCCGAGGAAGCGCACCAGCTCGTGTCCGAAGTCCGCCTGCAGCGAGTCCCCCCAGCCCTCGTGCTCCTTCAGGCGCCGGTTGAAGCGCTGCCAGCGCGTCGCCGTCAGCTTGTGCGCGGTCCGCTCGGCGTCGATCAGCTCGACCTGCTCGAGCTTGTCGCGCAGCAGCAGCTCCTCGAGCTCGGACTCTTTCTCGACGTAGGTTTCCTGCTTGCCGTTTTTCAGCTTGTAGAGCGGCGGCTTGGCGATGTAGACGTAGCCCGCCTCGATCAGCTCCGGCATCTCGCGGTAGAGGAAGGTCAGCACCAGCGTGCGGATGTGGGCGCCGTCGACGTCGGCGTCGGTCATCAGCACGACCTTGTGGTACCGCGCCTCGCCGACGTCGAACTCCTCGCGGATCCCGGTGCCGACCGCAGTGATCAGCGCCTGGATCTCCTGGTTGGAGAGGACCTTGTCGATCCGCGCCTTCTCGACGTTGATGATCTTGCCGCGCAGCGGCAGGACGGCCTGCGTATTGCGGTCGCGCCCCTGCTTGGCGGAGCCGCCGGCGGAGTCACCCTCGACGATGAAGAGCTCGGCCAGCGCCGGGTCGCGCACCGTGCAGTCGGCGAGCTTGCCTGGCAGGGTCGAGTTCTCGAGCGCCGACTTGCGGCGGGTCAGGTCGCGTGCCTTGCGCGCCGCCTGGCGCGCCCGGGCAGCGTCGACTGCCTTGCCGACAATTCGCTTTGCCTCGCTCGGGTTCTCCTCGAAGAACTCCGCCAGCTTGCGATTGACCGCCTCCTTGACCAGGCCCTCGATCGGCGGGTTGCCGAGCTTGGTCTTGGTCTGGCCCTCGAACTGGGGGTCGGCGAGCTTGACCGAGATCACCGCGGTGAGCCCCTCTCGCACGTCGTCGCCGGTCAGGTTCTCGTCCTTCTCTTTGAGCAGGCCCTTGCCGCGGGCATAGGCGTTGAGCGTGCGGGTCAGCGCCGAGCGGAAGCCGGAGAGGTGGGAGCCGCCCTCGTGGGTGTTGATGTTGTTGGCGAAGCTGAAGATCGATTCCTGGTAGGAGGAGTTCCACTGCATCGCCACCTCGACCTGGCCGTCTCCGCTCTCGCTCTCGAAGAAGATCGTCTTGCGGTGCAGCGCGTCCTTGTTCGCGTTGAGGTGAGCGACGAAATCGACGATCCCGCCCTCGTAGTGGAAGCTGTCGCTCTGCCCGGCGCCGCGCTCGTCGATCAGGTCGATCTTCAGCCCGCGGGTGAGGAAGGCGGTCTCGCGCAGGCGCTCGGCCAGGGTGGCGTAGTCGAACTCGAGCTCGTCGAAGATCTCGGCGTCGGGCAGGAAGGTGATCGTCGTGCCGGTCTTCTTCGTCGCCTCGCCCTTCGCCAGCTCGCCCTGCGGCTTGCCGCGCTCGTAGTCCTGCGACCAGACCGCGCCGTCGCGACTGATCTCCAGGTGGAGGCGCTCGGAGAGCGCGTTGACGACCGAGACGCCGACCCCGTGCAGGCCGCCGGAAACCTTGTAGCCGCCGCCGTCGCCGAACTTGCCGCCGGCGTGAAGGGTGGTCAGCACGACCTCGGCGGCCGGCCGCTTCTCCTTCTCGTGCATGTCGACCGGGATGCCGCGACCGTCGTCGATGACGGTGCAGCTGTTGTCGGGGTGAAGGACGACCCGGACGCTGTCGCAGTGGCCCGCGATCGCCTCGTCGACCGAGTTGTCGACCACCTCGTAGACGAGGTGGTGGAGTCCACGCGGCCCGGTCGAGCCGATGTACATGCCGGGGCGCTTGCGAACCGCCTCCAGGCCTTCGAGGACGGTGATGTCCTTGGCGCCGTAGGAGGCCGCGCCTTCTTTCTTCTCAGGCAATTAGTCCCTTCCCAATCTCATAGAAAACCCCGACCTTCTGGGCGTGCGGCACCCAGGGTCGGGGCGGAAACGCGAGTTGACATAAGGATACCAGTTCGGCCCCTTGCGGAGTCCTGCGGTCGGAAATAAAAGTCCTGCAAATCAGCCATAAACCAAGCTATTCTCCAGCGTCTTCCATACGGAAGCGCAAACTCTGCGGCGCCTGCTCTCCAAGGCGGACCCGAAGCCGCTCCAGCAGGTCGCTCTGCATCAGATCCAACTCCTGCGCCCAGACGGAATCCGAGCAGGCGATCGTCGCCTCCCCCCCACGCTCGGCAACCGGCCGTGCAACCGATGCGATCCGCTCCCCCACCACCTCTCCCCAGGCGATCTGCAGGGCGGCGAGCGGGGTCCTCGGCGCTGCGCGCTCGAGCGCTGCGCGCAGCGCGCTGGCAGCGGGGCGGGGAGCGTGGCGGCGGCTCACGCGGCGGCGGCCTCGCTGACGACGAGCGGCAGCAGCACGACGCTGCCGCGAGCCGGCGCCGGCAGCGAGTCCTCGGCGGCGGCGGTGATCAGCGCCTGCCCGCCGGCAGCGAGCCGTTCGACCAGGCGCTCGCGGCGCCCGGGATCGAGCTCACTCATCACGTCGTCGAGAAGAAGCAGGGGCGCGACCCGGCGCGAGTCGAGCAGGACGTCGCGCTCGGCGAAGAGCAGGGCGAGGAGGGCGCTACGCTGCTGGCCCTGGGATCCGTAGCGCCTCAGCGAGCGGCCATCGCGGAGGATCTTCAACTCGTCCAGGTGTGGGCCCCAGGAGCTCCTGCCCAGGCGCAGGTCGGCGTCGCGCCGCTCCTCCAGCCCGACCCGGATCTCCTCGGTCGTGCCGCACGCCCGTGGCGCGTACTCGAGCTCGCCGCCTCCCTCCAAGCCCAGGTCGGATGCGGCGGCCAGGAACGGCGCGGCGAGCTCAGCCGTGGCCTCGGCACGGGCCGCGACCAGGGCGGCGGCGGCCTCGGCGAAGGTGGCATCCCAGACGTCGAGCTGTCCAGAAGGCGCGTGCCCGGCCGCGATCCGCGCCACCAGCGCGTTGCGCTGTGCCAGGGCCTGGCCGAAGCGCTGGCGCAGCTCGCCCCGGCTCGGCCAGCGAACGGCGACAAAACGGTCGAGGTGGGCCCGGCGCTCACCCGGGGGGCCCTTGATCAGCGCAAGCCGATCAGGGGAGAAGACCGCCAGCGGCGGACGATGGCGGGCCAGGGCGCCGTGACCGGCAGGGCTGCCGTCGAGCAGGTGCCGGCGCCCCTCGGAACGGCTCACCGAGGCGAGCAGGTGGCTCTCGATGCCGTCCTCGTCGCGAACCGTGGCCTCCGCCCTGGCGAAGGAGCCGCCGAAGGGGATCAGGTCGCGGCGATCGGCGGTGCGGAAGGAGCGGCCGGTGAGGGCGAAGTAGAGCGCCTCGAGCAGGTTCGTCTTGCCGATGCCGTTGGGGCCGACGAGGCTGACGATCCCGGGCCCCAGCTCGATCCGCGCACGCGACAGGCTCCGCAGCGGCGTCGCTTCGAGGGCGGTGACCAGCACCGGCAGCCCCTCACACGTTGAGGCGGATCGGCATCACCAGGTAGCGGAAGTCCTCGTTGTCGACGGGCTGCAGCAGACCCGGGCGCAGCGGCGAGATCAGACGCAGCACCACCTCGTCGCCCTCGACGCTTTCGATTCCCTCGCGCAGGAACTCGGGGTTGAAGCCGATCTCCAACGGCTCCCCCTCGAATGCCGCGGGCATCGTCTCCTCGGCGTCGCCGACGTCGGGCGTCGAGGCGGCGATGGTCAGCTCGCCCGGTGCAAAGGAGAGGCGCAGCGGCGCGTTGCGCTGCGCCAGCTGGCTGACCCGGCGGACAACGTCGAGCAGCTCGGGACGGGGCATGCGCACGTCGTGCTCGTAGGACTCCGGCAGGAGCTGTCGAAAGTTGGGGAACTGTCCCTCGATCAGCCTCGTGTTGAGGACGATCTCCCCTGCCTTGAAGATGGCCTGGTTGCGCAGCAGGGAGACGGAAACCTGCTCGACGCCGTCGACGGCGACTATGCGGCCCAGCTCACGCAGCGCCTTGGCGGGGATGTTCGCCTCCAGCTCGCCGCCGATCTGAGCGTCCAACTCGGTCCGCTTCACCGCCAGCCGGTAGGAGTCGGTGGCGACCATCGTCATCTCCGAGCCGCTGGCGCTGACCAGGACGCCGGTGAGGACCGGGCGCATGTCGTCGCGGGAGGCGGCGCGGGCCACCAGCTCGACGGTGGAGGCCAGGGCAGGCGCCGGGATCGTCAGCGGCTCGCCCTCGTCCTCGGGAAAGGCCGGGAAGTCCTCGCTGGGCAGGACCCGCAGGTGAAAGCTCGAGCCGCCACTGCGGATCTCGACGTCCCGCTCCGCCTCCCGCAGCTCGATCTCCACCGTCGCCTCGCCGAGCGACCGCGAGAGCTCGGCGAAGAGACGCCCCGGAAGGAGGACGGCGCCGGCGCCGTCCGAGTCGGCCGCGAGGCCCGTCTTCAGCCCCATCTCGAGATCTGTCGCGCAGAGGCTGATGCCGTCCTCTCCGGCGCTGAGGAGGATGCCGGAGAGCGACTGAGTGGCGGCGCGAGTCGAGACGGCGCGGGAGACGATCGAGAGCTTCGAGACGAGCTCGTCACGTTTGGTTGTCAGCTTCAATTGATTGCTGCCTTCTTAAGTTGAGTTAGGGCGTGTGGAGAAGCCGGGAGTCTCGAAGCATTCCGCTTCACGATGCGGCTTCGAGCCTGTGGATGGACCTGTGGGAAAGCATCGATTCTTACAGTGGCGTCGGCTGTCAGGCGGAGCCTGTGGGCGGTGTGTGGATAGCGCCGCGCAACTCGGCCACCCGGGCGGCAAGAGCCCTGTCATCGGCGAAGCGGGCTTCCGCCCGGCGAATCGAGTTGAGCACGGTCGAGTGGTCACGCCCGCCGTAGAGTCGCCCGATCTGGGGCAGCGAGAGCTCGGTCAGCTCGCGGGTCAGGTAGATCGCCACCTGGCGGGCACGCAGCGGGGTGGCTGCTCGGCTCGAGCCGAGCAGCTGCTCGCGGGAGACGCCGAAAGCGGCGCAGACGCGCTGCTGGATCTCCTCGACCGGGGTCGGCCGCGGCCCGGCCGTCTTCGGGATGACGCTCTCGATCAGCTCGGTGCTGAGCGGCTTGGCGGTGAGCGAGGCGTGGGCGAGGACACGGGTGAGGGCGCCATGGAGCTGGCGCACGTTGGCGTCGATGCGGCGAGCGAGCTCGGCGAGCACGTCGCCCTCGGTGTCGACTCCGGCCTCGCGCACGAGCCGGCGCAGCAGGGTGAGGCGGGTCGCCATGTTGGGTGGCTCGACGGCAACCGTCAGCCCCCACTCGAAGCGGTCGCGGAGGCGCGACTCGAGGCTCGAGAGCTCGCTGGGGATGCGGTCGGCGGAGAGCACCAGCTGGCTTCCACCCTCATAGAGGGCGTTGAAGGTGTGGAAGAACTCGTCCTCGGTGGCGCGCTTGCCCTCGAGGAACTGCACGTCGTCGACGAGCAGCACGTCGAGGTCACGGTAGCGGCGCTTGAACTCCTCGGCGCCCTGCGTGCGCAGAGCGGTGACGAACTCGTTGGTGAAGCGCTCGGCAGTCGTGTACCTGACGCCGAGGCCTGACGCCGAGTCGGCGAGATAGTTGGCGATCGCGACCAGGAGGTGGGTCTTGCCCAGCCCGGGCGGGCCGTGGAGGAAGAGCGGGTTGTAGGCCTCCGAGGGCGCCTCGGCGACGGCGAGCGCCGCCGCGTGGGCGACCCGGTTGCCCTCGCCGATCACGAAGCGATCGAAGCTGTAGTTGACGTTGAGGTCGAGGTCGGGATTCGGGGACAGGCCTCCATCCCCCTCTGCGTCGGTGAAGGCGACCGCGCCGAGCTCGGAGCCCATCCCGATCAGGGCCTCGCGGATCAGGCCTGCGTAACGACGCTCGGCCCAAGCGCGAATTCCCTCCGGGGCGGTGAGGTACAGGATTCCGGCGCCGGCGCCGGCGACCCTCAGGGGCTCCAGCCAGAGCTGGTAGGTCGAGGCGGGCACCGACGCGCGCAGGCGTGCCTGAACGTCGCGCCAGAGAGAGTCGAGATCCTGTTTCGGCGGGTCATCGAGCACCAGCGGCCGACCATAGCGGTGGGCGGATCGACCGGCCTCGCCCGCCCCGCAAATCCCGAGGAAAGATCTTCAGCCGCTGGAGAAGCATCCGATCTTGAGCTGAAGAGTGTCCGTATACTGCGACGGCCGATGAAGCGGACCTACCAGCCAAAGAAGCGAAAGCGGGCGAAGACGCACGGGTTTCGGGCGCGGATGAGCACGCGCGGCGGCCGGGCGATTCTCAAGCGACGGCGCCGTAAAGGCCGGAAGCGCCTCACCCCATAGATGGCGGCGAAGCGACGCCGCCTGTCCCGCAGCGGCGAGTTCGACCGTGTCTACCGCAACGGATCCTCGCATGCCACTCGCTACCTCGTCCTCTACAGCTTCCCTCGCACGGGCGACGAGGCGGAGGAAGCCGTGAGGCTGGGCGTTTCCGTGAGTCGCAAAGTGGGTGGCGCCGTCGATCGCAACAGGGCAAAGCGCGTGCTGCGCGAGGCGTTTTGGGAGCTCTCGGATCGGCTCCCAACCGGCCATGACTTCGTGCTCGTAGCGCGTCCGGAAATAGGCGATTTGATCGAGCGCGACGGCAGCCCAGGCGTGCGGGCCAGTCTCGAAGAGGCCTTTGCGGCGACGACCAGCGCGAAGCGTTCCACGTGAAACGGCTCCTCCTTGCCCTGCTCGCCGCCTACCAGCAGCGGATCTCGCCAGCGCTGCCCCGGCGCTGTCGCTACGAGCCGACCTGCTCTGCCTACGCGATGGAGTCCGTGCAGCGCTTCGGCGCCGCCCGGGGCTCGTTGCTCGCCGCCTGGCGCCTGTTGCGCTGCAACCCCTTCAGCCACGGCGGCTTCGATCCCGTCCCCGGCCGCTTCACTCTGCGCGTCGGCCCGATCGATCCCGCGGTTCACCACGGCGAGGTGCCCCGATGATCCCGGCCAACATCCTGCAGCCGCTGATCGACGTCGCCAACGAGGTCCTCAAGTTCTTCCACGATCAGGTTGGGCTGAGCTGGGGCGGCGCGATCATCGCCCTGACGATCGTCACCCGGGCGCTGCTGATCCCGCTCACCTACAAACAGCTGAAGGGGATGCGGGCGTTGCAGGCCCTGCAGCCGCAGATCAAAGAGATCCAGGCGAAATACAAGAACGATCGCCAGCGCATGCAGCAGGAGATGATGCGCTTCTACCAGGAGAACAAAGTCAACCCCTTTGCCTCCTGCATCCCGCTGATCGCGCAGCTGCCGGTCTTCATCACCCTCTTCTACCTGCTGCAGAACGAGCTTCCCGACGACATCGGCTGCAAGGCGGGCGAATGCGGCTCCGAAGCGTCTTTCCTGATCATCAACGACCTGACCGCGAAGGCCACCGGCAGCGAATTGATCGTGCTGCTCATCCTCTACGTCGGCACGCAGCTGATCTCAGGCCTGGTGATGTCGGTTACGGCCGACAAAAGCCAGCGAATGATCATGTTCGTCCTGCCGTTCATCTTCGTTCCCTTCGTGATCAGCTTCCCCGCCGGCCTGGTCCTCTACTGGATCACCACCAACGTCTGGACGATCGGCCAGCAGTATGTGATTCAGAGAGTGATTCCGGCGCCCGTGGTGCCCAAACTGGAGGAGATTCAGGCAGCGAAGCCTCCTCCTAAGCCGCCGCGGAAGAAGAAGAAGCGGCGTTAGAGCGGTGGGGGGAGCCTCTTGGGTTCCCAAGCACCGCCTGGCGGCGGTGCTAACCAAGTCCCGCTCCGCGGGCTTGAATCACTCTGCGGAGCCGCTTCGCGAGGAACCCAAGAGGCTCCCCCCACCGCTTTCGGGAGCTTGAGCTGATGATGCGGTTTGGAGGGCGATGAAGGCTGCTCCGCTGGAGCCTCGCGAAGCGGCCCCCGGCAAGGTGATTCTCAGCCGCGACGCGGCTCCAACTTGGTGAGCGAAGCGAACATGGGCTCCAGCGGAGCAGCCTTCATCGCCCTCTTGTCCACACCGATCCTGCATAGACTGCGTGGCGATGGGTGAGATTGCTGATTGGCCACAGGAGCCGGCTGAGCGTGTCCGGGAGCTGGTCGAGGGGGTCCTCGATGAGCTGGATTTGGACGGAGACGTGGAGATCGTCGAGGAGGACGAGCGGATCACGGCTTCGGTCGAGGGCGACGACGACTATGGGCTGCTGATCGGCAAACGGGGGCAGACGATCGATGCGCTGCAGCTGCTCGCCTATCAGGCGGCCTTTCGCGGGCTGCGCAAGCGCAAGCGGGTGGTAGTCGACGCCGCCGGGTACCGCGAGCGGCGCCGGGAGACGTTGACGGCGCGGGCCGATCGGGCGGCCGAGCAGGCATTCGCCGGCAACCGCAAGGTCGAGATGGACCCGATGAGCGCTCAGGAGCGCCGCGTCGTGCACGAGCATCTCAAGGACAGGGCCGGCGTCGAGACCTACAGCGAAGGCGACGAGCCGCATCGCTGCGTGGTCGTCGCACCGCTGGTTTCCGAGTAGGGAGGGATCCCAGTAGGGGTTCCGCTTAACTTTTTCGAGCTGCGCCTGGAGTGAGGACCATGGCCTCCGACGAAAAAGTACAAGACGCTTCACCCCTACTGGGATCCCTCCTTGACGAGCCGCAGAGGGCGACGATCACGCGGGTCCTGGAGCTTCTGAGGGAAGAGCGAGCCTCGGTGAGCTCCGTCACCGAGCCGGAACGGGCGTGGCGGGTGCACGTCGCCGACAGCCTCACCGGGCTCGAGCTCGCCCCCCTGCGCGAAGCCTCGACCATCGCGGATATTGGCTCTGGAGCTGGGTTCCCGGGCTTGGTCCTGGCGGTTGCGCTACCCCACGCACGGGTCGACCTGATCGAGTCGGTGGGGCGCAAGTGCGAGTTCATCCGCCGCGCGATCGACGTTGCGGGAATCGCCAACGCCCGGGTCCTCGAGCTGCGCTCCGAGGAGCTCGCTGCTGGCGAGGGACGCGAGGCCTATGAAGCGGTCACCGCCCGCGCCGTCGGCTGTCTCTCGACCCTCGCCGAGCTCGCCTCGCCATTGCTGAGAGACGGTGGTGCGCTCGTAGCCTGGAAGGGCAAGCGCGACCCCGACGAGGAGACTCAGCTGGCCAACGCTGCTGAGTCCCTGGCCATCCACCCAGAGCAGATCCTCCACGTCGGCCCCTACGCGGGCAGCCAGCACCGCCACCTCCACCTGCTCCGCAAGGCAGGCCCAACCCCGGAAAGCCTGCCGCGTCGCTCCGGCATGGCCAAGAAGCGGCCCTATGGGTAGGGATCACCTCCCGATCCCCCCACCAAACTAGTCTGCACCGCCATGGGCGTCGTCTACGCGATCGCGAACCAGAAGGGTGGCGTCGGCAAGACGACGACCGCGGTCAACGTCGCCGCCTGCGTCGCCTCCGCCGGCGCGCAGACGCTGCTCGTCGACCTCGATCCGCAATGCAACGCCACCGTCGCGCTCGGCGGCGAGCGCGACATGCACCCCTCCTCCTACGACTGCCTCACCGGTGACGTCTCGGTCGCCGAGGCCGCCCGCCCGGCGGGGCCCGACAACCTCTGGCTGGCGCCGGCGAACCGCGACCTGGCCGGCGCCTCGGTCGAGCTGCCACGGATCGAGGGCTCCGAGACGCGGCTGCGCGAGCGCCTTGGCCCGGTGCGCGAGCGCTTCGCCTTCACCCTGATCGATTGCCCCCCCTCGCTCGGCCCGGTAAGCGTCAACGCGCTCGTCGCTGCCGACCGGGTGATCGTCCCGGTCCAGGCCGAGTACCTGGCGCTCGAGGGCCTGGTCCAGTTCCTCGACACCCTGGCGACGATCAGGCGTGAGCTCAACCCCGCGCTCGAGGTGTCGGGCCTTCTGGTCACCATGCACGA
>Ga0193741_1000631_pt1 | contig 10506 bp, 10 predicted proteins | sample L2s2metaG_FD_143059 | JGI IMG/M metagenome (GOLD analysis project Ga0193741, IMG submission 143059) | Soil microbial communities from a riparian zone of the East river system, Colorado, United States - L2s2 | ecosystem: Environmental > Terrestrial > Soil > Riparian zone | place: USA: East River...
GCGTGACAAACACGACCGAGCTCGAGGAGCGGCTCCGCGGCGAGGAAGAGCGTCTCGCAGGCATCGAGCGCGATCTGGCCGAGCGCGCCCGCACCGTCGACCTTCGCGAGATCGAGGTCGCCGCGCTCGACGAGCGCCGCGGTCAGCTCGAGGAGAGGGAGAGGGCGTTCGAGGCGGCCGCCGAGGAGGCGTCAGAGCGCGAACGTCACCTCGCAGAGCGCGAAGCCCGCGTGAACGAGCGCGAGCAGGCTCTCGGATCCAAGCGGTCGGAGGTCGAGCAGCGAGAGCGCATGCTGCGGCGCAAGCGCGGACGAAAGGCGGAGGGCTCGGAGACCGATCCCGAATACGTCGAGACAGCGCTCTCGGCACGCGAGCGGGATCTCGAGAATCGGGCCGCAGCCGTGGAGGGAGTCGAGGATCGCATCGCCGAGCGCGAGACGGCGCTCCAGGAGCGTGAGACAGGGCTCCAGGAGCGCGAGGCGACCCTGACCGAGGTCGAGCGCACGCTCACGCGGCTCCAGGCGGACGTCGAGCAAGAGCGGCAGGCCGCGGCCGAGACGCTCCGCACGATCGAGGCGCGCGAACGGGAGCTGGCCGATGCCGAGGCAGACATCGAGCGTCGGAAGCTCGCCCTGGCCGAGCTCGAGCGCGAGGCGGACGCGGCAAAAAGGGCGCGCGCGGACGAGGCCGAACGGATGCGCGTCGCGTCAGCCGACCTCGCAGCCCGCGAGCGGGCGCTGGCCGATGCGCAAGCCGAGCTCGCACGCGGCGCGGAACCGTCTCAGGCGCCGGCCGGGTTCCGGGCCGGGCTCGAGGCCCTAGCCTCCGCCAGTCAAGAGCGCCGCGCACGTCGCGAGCAGCGCTGAGCATGCGAACGATGTTCTGGGTGTACATGGTCCTGATCCTGGCGGGCCTGATCTTCTACAGCGTGGTCGGCCTCACGCACCACTGATGCGGGCCTGGATTCGGGAGAACTCGTTATCTCTGTTCTTCCTGATCCTCTTCCTCGCGACCCTCGTCGGCCATTCGATCGCCGGACACCTGGAGTACAACGAGGAGCTTCGTACGCACGGCGACCCCACGATCTCATGGGGCCGGTACGTCGTCTCCTCGCTCTTCGGCGCGGCGGTGATGGAGAACTGGCAGTCGGAGTTCCTGCAGTTCTCGTTCTTCATCGCGGCCACGATCTGGCTCGTCCAGCGGGGATCTGCGGAGTCCAAGAAGGTCGATGAGGCGGGCCTCCAGCACGACCGGCAACAGCAGGTCGGCGGGCACGCAGCGGAGCGATCCCCCGCCTGGGCGCGGGTGAAGGACTGGCGCTACAAGCTCTATTCGAACTCGCTGTTGATCGTTATGACCGCGCTCTTCTTCGGATCCTGGTTCACGCAGTCGGTGACGAACTGGACGACGTTCAACGAAGAGCAGCTCGACCACAACGAGCAGACCGTGACGTGGCTCTCATACATCGGTTCGGCTGATTTCTGGGAGAAGACGCTGCAGAACTGGCAGTCGGAGTTCCTTGCTGTCGGCACGATGGCCGTCTTCACGATCTATCTGCGGCAGCGGGGATCGTCGGAGTCGAAGCCCGTCGGCGCACCGCACGACGAGACCGGCTCCTCGGTCTAGCCCGAGGCAGCGACCGGCGGCTCGACCGTCTCGCCCTCGTCGAAGTCCTTGTATCGGTGGAGCATGAAATGGCTCGCCGCCGTCATCTCGGCTTCCGTCACCCGGCCCGAAGGCTCGACGTCGAGGCGGAACCACGCAGGCACCGGCTTCAGCCCGAAGGCGACGAGCTCGGCATCTCCGTTCGCGGACAGGCGGATGACTCGCGGGTTCTTCGCCTGGTGCCACATGAGCAGGTCCTTTACGTCGAGTCCCGGGAACGGGCTTCGTTCCCACTGCGTCCCGCGCCCCCGGTCCCAGCGGTTCTGCCCGATGATCACCGAGCTGAAGCCCCTCGTCCGCAGCCGCATGCGGTCCGGAGCCTGGACATCGACCGTGCTGTTCACGGTCGTGCCGAGCCCCGAGCTCAGCCGCTCGGTGAAGCGGAAGGTCTCGAGCGCGCTCATCGTCCGGCCCGCCTTGTCGAAGACGTCCTTCCCGTCCGGGGGCAGGAGTCCGGGGAGGTCGAACGAGACGGCCTCGGTGCCATGTCGAACGGTGAGCGCGGCCGCCCGCCCGGCGAGGACCGGAGCCGAGACGCGCGAGCATCCCTGCCCGCACGGCTCCGCCTGCACGATGCGGCCGTTCAGCTCCAGGCGCAGCTCGTCCGTCGGAACCGGGCTCTCGCCTCTGAGTGCTGCGAGCTCGAGCGGGCCGCCGCGGCGGGCCACGATGCCGACGAGCAGGTTCCGGTCATGCGCTCCGAGGGCGAGCGTCTCCGGCTTCCCGGCCAGCGGAAGCTCGAAGCCGCGTCCCTGAGCAGCAGACGTCTGGGGGAACGAGCGCGTCGACTCCTCGTCGTTTCCGAAGAACGCCGCTAAACCCCCGCCCACGATGCCTAGGACGACGACGGCGGCGCTCAGCGCGATCCAAGTAGCCCGACTCATCCCGGTAGCTTGCAGGAGGAGGACTACTGTCCGATGCTGAGCACGATCTGTGACCCGGCCGAGGCCCGTCGCCCCGGCGCCGGGTTCTGGGCGAGGACGACTCCCCGCTGGGAGCTGTCCGCAGCCGGTCGGTCGACGCTTCGGACGGTGAACCCGAGTTCGACGAGCGTCTGCTTCGCCTCGTTTTCGGGCCTTCCGGTGACGTCCGGGATCGTGCGCACCGGGCGCCGGCCCGAGCCGGGCGAGACATCGATTCTCACGCGCGAGCTGGGCGAGGCCCGCTTGCCGCCCTCGGGCCGCTGCAAGATGACCGTCCCGCGTGGCCGGCTCGAGTCGGCGGGATAGGAATCGACCCGGAAACCGACGGCTTGGAGCCTGGCGACGGCGTCGCGCTGGGCGAGCCCGACCACGTCCGGGATCGGCCTGCCGCTGGGAGGCTGGGTGGTCGTCGTCTGTGTCGTCGTCGTCGCCGGCCCCTTGGAGACGTTGATCCCGACCACGGATCCCCTCGCCAGGCGGGTCCGCGGAGCAGGCTCCTGGGAGATGACGATGCCCTTCGACTTGTTCGACTGGATCCTGGAGACGCTCACCTTGAAGCCGCGCCTGTCGAGCATCGCTGTCGCGGAAGCCTCCGTCAGACCCGTGACTCGTTGAACGATCACACCGCTCCGGCCTTTCGAGACGGTGAGCACGACGGACCTGCCTCTCTCGACGCTTGTCCCAGGGGGCGGCGCTTGACGGAGCACACGATCCTCGGGGAGGCGCGAGCCAACCTCGACGACGGAGCTCTTCAGGCCGCTGGACGCAAGGCGAGCCACCGCGTCGTCGACAGGGAGGCTGACGACCCTCGGCACCTCCACCCTCGTCGGGCTCTTGGTGACAACGACCGTTGTGGCCTGACTTTCCGAGTCGTCGTCGTCACGCGTGAGCAGGTAGGCGGCGGCGATTCCGCCGGCGACGAGAAGGAGAAGCAGCAGGAGCCACGGCCAGATGAGCGGCCGCGGTGGCGGAACCCGCGGATCTTGCTCTTCAACCACTCGTCGGCGACGCCAGGGCATCACGAAGTGATCCCCGACTTCGCCGGGCGCTAACCGCGCTCGACGTGGACGTCGGGCAGCCAGTTGAGCCAGGAAGGCAGGTACCAATTCGCGTCGCCGAGGAGCTTCATGCTCGCCGGCAGAAGCACACACCTGATCAGCGTGGCGTCGATCAGCAGGGAGATCGCGACACCGAAGCCCATCTGCTGGAACATGACCAGGTCTCCGCGTGCGAACCCCACGAAGACCGCGATGATGATCAGCGCGGCGCCGGTGATCAGGCGGGCAGTCGACGCGACACCGTGCAGGACCGCGTCGTCGTTGTCGCCGGTCCGCACGAAGCGCTCGCGGATCCGGCTGAGCAGGAACACGTGGTAGTCCATGGAGAGCCCGAAGAGAACCGAGAACAGGAAGAGCGGAACCCAGGCCTCGATCGCGTCCACCTGCTGGAAGCCGAAGAGCTCGTTGCCGACTCCTTCCTGGAAGACGAGCACGAGCAACCCGTACGCGGCGCCGACCGACAGCAGGTTGAGAACGATTGCCTTCGCCGGCACCACGATCGAGCGGAAGGCGATCATGAGGAGGATGAAGCTGCTGCCGAGGACGAAGATGAAGACGATCGGCAGCCAGTGGCGGACGAGCGCGAAGTAGTCGAGTGCTTCGGCCGTCTCGCCCGTGACGAGCGCCCGGGCTCCGGTGCCCTCGAATGCCTCGGGCGCAAAGTCACGCAGCTCGCGCACGGCGTCGTACGTCTCCTCGTCGCGGCTGTCTCCGCTCGGCAGCGCGGAGAGGACCGCGATCCGCTGCTCGGGGTACACCTCGATGTCGGGCCGCTGGAAGTCCGCATTCAATCTCGTCCAGATGAGGCTCGCTCTGCTGCGCACAGTCGGCGAGGAGACGTCCCCGTCGACGACGACCTCGACCTCGTCCAGCGTGCCAACGCCGAAGTGCCGCTCGAGCGCGATGAAGCCCTGCTTCGCCGTCAGGCGGTCGGGAGTCGCCCGGACCCCGGCGAAGCCGAGCTCGAGGGAGAGAACGGGGATCGACAGGGCGAGCAGGAACGCCACCGACAGCGTCGCCGTCAGCGCGGGCCGGCGCATGACCCCGCGGACGATCGCCGACCACATCCGGCCCTCGCTGGCGGTTCCGGCTTGGGCGGAGCGACCGATCAGGGGAATCTTCAATGCGTTGACGCTGTCTCCGATCAGCCCGAGCAGCGCCGGCAGTAGCGACATCGAGGCCAGCACGGAGACGATGCCGACGAGGATCGCGCCCGCGGCAAGGCTGCGCAGGATCGTGTCGGGGACGAGCACCATCCCGAACATCGCGAGGACGAAGGCGAGGCCCGAGAAGACGACGGCGCGACCGGCTGTGGTCGAGACGACGTCGATCGCAGCAAAATGCTCGCGCCCCTGAGCGCGCTCCTCACGGAAGCGCGAGATCACGAACAGCGAGTAGTCGATCCCGAGCGCGAGGCCCATGCCCGTGAGCATGTTCACGGTGAAGATCGAGAGCTCGAACGCCTGGCCGAGGAGCGCGGTCAAGCCCAGCGCGACGACGATCGAGATGATCGCCATCAGGACCGGCACGAGACCGGCCACGATCGTTCCGAAGACGAGCAGCAGGACGATGAATGCCACTGGGAGCCCAAACATGAGCTCTCCCTCCCGGAGATCGTCCTGCGACAGCTGGTTGAGATCGCGGTCGGTGGTCCACTCCCCGGTGATCTCGACGTCGAAGCCTCCGCCGTCGGCGCGCTCGACCTCGGCGATGACATCCTCGACGTCCGACTCGGCGTCGCGAATCAGGCCGACGGTGATCAGGGCGGCATGGCGGTCCGGTGAGAACAGATCGCCGCGCCCTTCCTCGTACGGGTGGTGCGCGACAACGGCGCCTTCCTGCCGGATCGATTCCGCGAGCCCGATCACCTTCCGCCTGAACGCGGGCTTGTCCGCAGTGAGGCTCGGCGTATGAACGACGATCAGCTCGCTGACCTCATCGTCGGCGTCGAACGGGATGCGTGAGCCGATCAGCTCGTAGGCCTGCTCCGACTCCGGGTTGTTCGTGACCTCGCTCTCGGTCGTCAGGTCGCCGATGAAGGCCGCGGTCAGCGCGATCCCGACGAGGACCGCGAAGCCCCAAACGGCCAGGACGCGCCACGGGTGGCGCGCGCTCCAGTTCGTGAGGCGGCGCACGCCGTGAGTATCGTCCTCCGCGGTGCGCGAGTCACGCCAGCTCCGCGAGATTCGTCAGCTCGATCCGGTCGCCGACCACAGCCGGATCGTGTACCTCGACACGTGCTTCGAGTTCCCCTGGGACACGACCCGCTCGCTCGAGCTCGCCCTCTTCCGGACGTTCGCAGTGCCGTCGGTCGCCGCCGTGCTCGACGGCAGCGGCGAGTTCGGCCGGGCGCCGCAGAAGCGCTACGACGACACCGACCTGATCCTGGCGACGATCGTCGAGGCGGGCTACGACAGCGAGGAGGGCAAGCGGGCGATCCGTCAGATGAACCGCATCCACAGCCGGTTCGAGATCTTGAACGACGACTTCCTCTACGTCCTGTCGTCTTTCGTCTTCGAGCCGATCAGGTGGAACGCCCGCTTCGGCTGGCGTCCGCTGATCGAGGCCGAGAAGCTGGCGACGTTCGAGTTCTGGCGGGAGGTGGGCGGCCGGATGGCGATCAAGGAGATCCACGCGACCTACAGAGAGCTCGAGGCGTTCAACGAGGAGTACGAGCGGCGGCACTTCCGGCGGACGGAGCAGTCCGAGCGGGTCGGCCGCGCCACGCGCGACATGTTCCTCGCGTGGTTTCCGTGGCTGCCGAAGCGCCTCGGCGCCCACGCGATCCATGCGTTGATGGACGACCGGCTCCTCAACGCCTTCGGCTTTCCCCGTCCGCCGCCGTTGCTGCGGGCCGCGGTCTCCAACGCAGTGCGAGCGCGGGCGCGAGTCGTCGCTCTCTTGCCGTCGCGTCGCCGCCCGCGGCTGCGAACCCGGCGCAAGACGAGAACCTACGGCCGCGAGTGGCGACTCGAAGATCTCGGCCCACGCGCGTCTTGAATGAACACGCGTCTTGCCAAGGTGTCCCTGGCCTCCTCCCCGCTTCGAGCGTAGTCGGGAGACACGCGCGCGTGGGTGACGGGACCGCGCCGAAAGCGACCCAGCCCTCCCCGGGTACGATCTCTCCGTGGCGACCGAGCCGCTCCGAGACCTGCTCGAGCAGGCCTTCCCCGACGCGACCGAGGTGTCCGTCGTCGACCGGACCGGCGGCGGCGACCACTTCCAGGTGACCGTCGCGAGCCCGCGCTTCGAGGGCCTGACGCTTGTCGACCAGCACCGGCTCGTCTACGACGCGCTCGCCGCCCCGCTCGCCGACGGCTCGATCCACGAGCTCCGAATCAAGACGAAAGGAACCCCGTGACACCCCTCCGCGACCAGATTTCCGAGATCAAGACCGAGCCCGTGGCGCTCTTCATGAAGGGAACGCCGAGCTTCGTCGCGTGCGGCAACTCGCAGCGCGCGCTCACGGCCCTGCGCACAGCCGGGGCGCCCGTGACCGCCGTCGACATCCTCCCCGACCCGCGCTTCCGCCAGGAGCTCTCAGCACTCTCCGGCTGGCCGACGATCCCGCAGGTGTTCGTCAAAGGCGAGCTCGTCGGCGGCGCGGACATCGTCGAGGAGCTCGCGGCGACCGGGGAGCTCGAGCGCAAGCTGAGCGAGACGCTCGGCGAGGGGTACCGCGACGCGCGCGACGAGCGCGTCGTCGAGCTCGCCGCCGCCTGACGTGGACTGGCGCGTCTCCGGGACGTACCTCGAGTCCTGCAACTGCGACGCCATCTGCCCCTGCCGAGACATCAACGGCGTCCGCGGCGGCCGCTCGACGCACGGGATCTGTCTGGGCGCCCTCAGCTGGCTGATCGTCGACGGCCACGCAGCCGCAACCGATCTCTCCGATCTCGCGGTCACGCTCGCGACGCGCTACAGCGACGACGAAGAAGGCTCACCGTGGAGCTGGATCCTCTACCTGGACGAGCGCGGGACGGCTGAGCAACACCGCGCGCTCGAGGAGATCTGGACCGGCCGCGCGGCCGGAGACCAGATCAGCCACTTTCCCTGGGCGTGGAAGGCGAGCCACCTCCTCGGGGTCAAGGCGGCGCAGATCGAGGTCGACCACACGCCGCGTCGCGGATGGTTCCGCGTCAAGGACGCCGTCAGCGTCCGAATCTCTGGCCCGTACCCCGGTGATGAGACGGTCACCTGCGGGATCCCCGGTCACGACCGAGCCGGCGAAGAAGTCTTCGCCGAGGAGCTTCGGGTCGACGACGAAAGCCTCCGCTTCGAGTTCAGCGGCGTGTGCGGCTTCGAGGCCGACTTCGACTATCGCTCGAACTGAGGGAGGATTGGCGGCGTGAAGCGGCTCGCCCTTGCCCTGTTCCTGCTCCTGCTTGCCGTCGGCGGCGCCTCCGCGCAGCCCGCGGCTGACCGGACGATCGTCGACCGGAACGGCGACAACCGCCTCGAGTACGGGCCCACCGAGCCCGTCCAGGTGCGCACCGATCTCGCCCAGCGCGGCGCGGGGGGAACGCCCACACGCCTTCTCCACTTCGCGCAGATGACCGACACGCAGCTCGTCGACGAGGAGTCTCCGGCGCGGGTCGAGTTCGTCGATCGAATCGGCCCGCCCTACGAGGCGGCGTACCGACCCCAGGAAGGACTGCTGCCGATGGTGCTCACCGAGGAGGTGAGGGCCGTCCGCGCGCAGCGCCCGGAACTGGTCATCGTCACCGGCGACAACACGGACAACACGCAGCGGAACGAGACGCGCTGGTTCATCGACGCACTCGACGGAGGCGTCGTCGCGCCCGATTCCGGCGTTCGCGGGACCTGTAGAGCCCCGTCGGGCTTCGGAGGAGTGCGCGGCGCCCGCCGCTACTACGAGCCGGACCGCAGCGGCGGCCAGGACGGGCCCGGCTACTCGCCGTCCGTACGCCGCAACCGCCGCACCGCGAAGCGCTCGAACGCGGTCCGCGACTACCCGGGTCTCCTCGACGAGATGAACCGGCCCTTCCGCTCAGCCGGCCTCGGGGTCCCCTGGTACAGCGTGATCGGCAACCACGACGCGCTCGTGCAGGGCAACGTGCCCGGCATCCCGTTCTTCTCCCAGGTCGCAATGGGCTGCCTGAAGGTGACGGATCTCTCGGCCAATGCGTGGGGCCAGATTCGGCCGCTGATCGAGGGTGGCATCACAGAGGCCGAGGCGGGCCTCATCGTCCAGACCATCTACGGCGACGTGCTTGCGACGACGTCGAATTCCGGGCGGCATCGCCGACTCTGGAAGCGCGTGCGCCGCGACCCCGCACGAGCCCTCCTCTTCCGCAAGCCGGACTGGATGCGAGAGCACTTCACGACGAGGGGTGCACCGACCGGCCACGGCTTCACCCAGGCAAACCTCGCCAGCGGTGAGGGCAACTACTCGTTCAGCCCCAAGCCCGGCCTGCGCTTCGTTGTGCTCGACTCGGTCGCGACATCGGGCGCGGATGGGAACCTCGACCACGCGCAGTTCCTCTGGCTCCACGCGCAGCTGCTTGCGGCGGAAGCGGGGCACGAGCTCGTCATCGTCTTCGCTCACCACTCGCTCGCGTCGATGCGCCAGTCCCAGAGCAGCGTGCACTACGGCCTCACCGGCTCATGCCCGTCCACCTCGCCGCTCGACCCACCCGTCGCAGACGAGGCCGTGCGCTGCCTTCTCCAGCGCCATCGCTCGGTGATCGGGCTCGTCGTCGGCCACAGCCATCGCAACCGAATCACGCCTTACGCGCGGGCCGGCGGCGGCGGCTTCTGGGAGATCGTCACGTCCTCGCACACCGACTGGCCACAGCAGTCGCGCATCATCGACCTCTCCGACAACGGGGACGGGACGCTCTCGATCACGACGCGCGTGATCGAGCACACTGCGCCGCCGCGGCCGGGCAAACGCGTTCGCAGCCGGAGTCGCCTGCTACCCCCCAAAGAGGTGACCCGCCTCGCCTCGATCGCGCGCGAGCTTTCGTTCAACGATCCCCAAGCAGAGAACGGCGAGGACGGTCTCCCGGACCGACGGGGTACCCCGCTCGACCGAAACGTCGAGCTCCTGCTCCGCAACCCTTACTGAATCCTTAGAGATCGAAAACGCCCTGCACACGGCCAGCCTTTTCACTTTGGAGCCATGAAGACACCCAGATTCATCATCCTCGTAGCCGCGCTCGCGCTCATCGTCGTCAGCGCGGCCGCAGCGCACCGAGGCGTCGTCATCAAGGGCACCAGAGGTGACGACGCACTCACAGGCACCACCTCGCACGACCTCGTCCTCGCCCGGGCCGGCAACGACTCGGTCAACGCCCTCGAGGGGCGCGACCGGATCTTCGGCGGCTGGGGCAACGACACGGTCGACGGGGGTCCCGGCAACGACCGGATCATCGGTGGGCCGGGCAACGACGTCCTCAACGGCTCGGACGGCAGCGACAAGATCCGTGGCCGTCACGGCGATGACCGGGTCGACGGCGGCCCAGGCAGGGACCGCCTCTTCGTCGGCCGCGGCGCCGACGTCGAGCTCGGAGGCGACGGCAACGACGCCCTCCACGCTCTCGCGCGCGACCACCAGGTCGACACGCTCGATTGCGGGCCAGGCCACGACGTCGTCTGGCTGAACGCGAACGAGCAGGACACGCACGTCAACTGCGAGGTGATCAAGACCGTCGTCACATCACAGCCGGACGACGGCTAAAGCTTCCCCTCCCACACGCCTCGCTCCCCGACGAAGCCCGCCCCGCGGCGGGCTTCGCCGTTTCCTGGGCAGAGAACACCTCGTGCGAGGGATCGTCCGGCCGCCCGCTTCGGACGATGCAACGCGCATCACAAACGTCGGTGCCGGCTCCACCGAC
>Ga0193741_1000632_pt1 | contig 10480 bp, 8 predicted proteins | sample L2s2metaG_FD_143059 | JGI IMG/M metagenome (GOLD analysis project Ga0193741, IMG submission 143059) | Soil microbial communities from a riparian zone of the East river system, Colorado, United States - L2s2 | ecosystem: Environmental > Terrestrial > Soil > Riparian zone | place: USA: East River...
TCTTACGAGGAGACGGGCTCCGCAACCTCGACTTCACGTGAAAACGGCCGCTCGGGATCGAGCGGGAGTTTCAACGTGAAAACGGTCCGCCCGGGCACCGACATGACCTCGATCGTCGCATCCATGCGGGTTGCGAGCTCCGACGCGATGGCGAGCCCGAGGCCGCTGCCGGAGGCCTTGCCGCCCACGGCGCGGTAGAAGCGCTGGAAGAGATGCTCCTGGTCCTCCTCGGGAATCCCCGGGCCGCCGTCCACGACCTCGAGCACTGCGCGATCGTCCCGTTCCTCGACCGAGACCGCGATCGGCGTTCCCGGCGGCGTGTGCCGGATCGCGTTCTCCACGAAGACCCGTGCGATCTGCTGCACACGGACGTCGTCGCCCAGCGCGTAGAGATCCGCGTCGCCGTCCAGCGTGAGCTCGCGGCGGCTCGACTCCGCCACGGCGCGAAACTCGTCCACGACGAGCCGTGCGGCCGTACAAAGGTCGAAGGACCCTGTCTCGACCTCGAGCTGACCGGCGTCCAGGCGCGAGAGGTCGAGGAGATCGGTGGCGAGCCTCGTAAGCCGGTCGATCTGGTCGCGCATCTCGGCGAGGAAGTCGCGGCGCACGGCCGGGTCCATGCCCTCGTCGTCCAGGAGCTCGACGAAGCCGCCGAGCGAGAAGAGCGGCGTGCGCAGCTCGTGGGAGGCGTTGGCGATGAACTCGCCGCGCGCGCGGTCGAGTACGGCCAGCCGCGAGCGCATAGAGTCGAACGCGTCCGCCAGCTGACCGACCTCGTCGCGCCCGGAATCGCGAATCGGCGTCTCGAAGTCGCCTTCCGCCAGCCGTTCCGCCGCCGACTCCAGCCGGCGGATTCGGCGCGTGAACAGCCAGGCGATCAGGTAGCCCACGAGCCAGGAGATCGCAAGCGCGACGCCGCCGGCGACGAGCAATGTCCGCTTGATCACCCGCGCGTTGGCAAGCACGTCGCCGAGGGGGACCGAGACCAGCACGACCTCGTTCGCGTTCAGCGGGAACGCCGCCTCGGTGTACGACGCACCGCCGCGCTCGACCCGGCCCGAGGCCGCGGTGCCGGTCGTGACCGCCTCGAGCGCCACCGGATCCTCCGACAGATCCCCCGGCCGGTTTTCCTGCAGCGAGTCAACCTGGTTGAGGAGCTGCTCGTCCGTCAGCTTCTGAAAGACGATGATCCGCATGCCGAGGCTCTCGGCGCGCCCGACGACCGCCGACGCCCTGAGGAGAGGCTCGAGCCCTCCCAGCTCCTGTGCCACGAGCGGCACAGCGGCCTCGAGCTCCCCGGTTTTCTGCTCCACCAGCCTGTCCTCCAACTGCGGAACGACCGCGGCGTAGACGATCGCGAGCGCGCCGGCCACGACCAGGAAGAGCACCAGCCCGGCCTTGACGCTCAGGCTGAGGAGAGGCGGCTTCCTCATGGCGCGTCCCGGAAGCGGTAGCCCGCGCCGCGGACGGTGAAGATGAGCTCGGGCTCGGCCGGATCACGCTCTACCTTCTCCCGCAGGTGGCGCACGTGCACGTCGATCGTGCGCGGGTCGCGGAACTCCGACCCGCCCCAGAGCTCGTCGAGCAGCTGTTTTCGCGTGAAAACGCGGCCCGGGTGGGACGCAAGCGTGCGCAACAGCTCGAACTCGAGGTAGGTGAGCTGGACCGCCGTGCCGCGCGCCTGGACGCTCCGGCGGGTCGTGTCGATGCGCAAATCGTCGACCTCGATCAACTCCGCCGGCGCGCCGGCCGGCGAGAGCTGCGCCCGGCGCAGCAGCGCCCGCACGCGGCTCATGAACTCGCGGATCGAGAACGGCTTGGTGATGTAGTCATCGGCCCCGAGCTCGAGGCCGAGGACCTTGTCGCCCTCGTCGCCACGCGCGGTCAGCATGATGATCGGGACGGCGCTCCGCTCCTCGCGCAGGCGACGGCAGACGGCGAGCCCGTCCAGCCGGGGGAGCATGAGGTCGAGGATGACGAGGTCGACGGGCGTCTCCCGGTAGCGCTCGAGCGCCTCCTCGCCGTCGCGCGCCTGCACGACGGTGTAGCCCTCGCGTTCGAGCGGGTACGTGAGGAGCTTCTGCACCGACTCCTCGTCATCGACCAGGAGCACCGTCGAGCGCCGTTCCATCGCTGGCCTAAGGATAGGGACGCCGGAGGCCTCGACTACACTCAAGTGGCGAATGGCCGCTGAAGCGCCACGCCGCCGGCCGCGGCGCGGGTCCCTGGAGCGGCCCGTCTCGACGCGGATCTACCGGGCCGCCTGGCTGGTGGTCGCAGTGCCCCTCCTTGTGGCCGCGTTCAGCGTGGGCGAGCCCGATCCGCTTCCCGACCCCCGCCTGCGCCCCTTCTTCGACCAGTCGACGGCGGTCCAGTTCTCGCGGGAGTTCGCGAGCACCTTCCCGGACCGCTCCCCGGGCTCGCTGGGCGCGGCCGGCGCGGCCGACTGGGTAGAGGAGCAGCTCCGGCAGTACGACTTCACCGTCGAGCGGCAGACCTTCACGGCGGACATCCCCGGTCAGGGCACGGAGGAGCTCGTCAACATCGTCGCCGTCGCCCAGCGCACCGGCGACCAGGGTGTCCAGTCGCAGAAGGCGATCGCAGTCATTGCGCACCGAGACAACCTGGGCGCTTCGCCCGGGGCCGTCGACAACGGCTCGGGAACGGGCGCGCTGCTCGAGCTGGCACGCGACCTGGGAGATGCGTCGCTCTCGCACCCGTTCATCCTCGTCTCCACGGACGGAGGCTCCCTCGGAGGGTTGGGCGCCGCACACTTCGCTGAGGCCGCTCCGTACGCCGACAGCCTCGCGGCCGTCGTCAACCTTGTCGGCGTCGGTGGGCGGCCGAGCCCCAGGGTCGAGTTCGGCGGCGACACGCCGCGAGTTTCGAGCTCGACGCTCGTCGCCACCGCCGACGCCGCAATTCGCGCCCAGTCCGGGCTCGAGCCGACGCGCCCCAGCCCGTTCGCGCAGCTCGTCGACCTCGCCTTCCCCTTCAGCTTCTACGAGCAGGCCCCGTTCGTCTCGCGCGGCGTTCCCGCCATCACGATCACGACGGGCACGAGCCGCCCGCGACCACCGGAGGGAGACACGCTTGCGGCGCTGAACGCCCAGCGTCTCGGCGAGCTCGGACTCGCCTCGCAGTCTCTCCTCGGCTCACTCGACGAGGCCGCCGAGGTCACGAGCGGCACGCAGTCCTACATCTACTTCGGGACCCGGCTCCTGTACGGCTGGACGCTCCAGTTCGTACTCGTCGCGGCACTTCTGCCCTTCCTGGCGGCGACCGTCGATCTCTTCGCACGCTGCCGGCGGCGGCACATTCCGCTCCTCCCCGCCCTGCGGAGCTACCTCAGCCGGCTCGGAATCTGGCTCTGGCTGGGCGCGGCGTTCGCGGTCTTCGTCTGGGCCGGGCTCTTACCCAGCGGCGCCAACAGGCCGCTCGGGCCCGACACCGACGCGGCGGTCAACTGGCCCGTGACGGCCCTCGCCGCTCTGGCGGCCGTCTCGGCGGTCGGCTGGCTGGTCGTCAGGCCCCGGCTCGCGCCGACGCGCTCCATCGGCCGCCCGGAGGAGCTCGGCGGCCACCTCGCTGCCATGCTCGTCCTCGGGGTCGTCTCGCTCGTCGTGGCCGCGATCAACCCCTACTCGCTGATCTTCCTGCTCCCGTCGCTTCACGCGTGGCTCTGGCTGCCACAGCTGAGCGATCGGGGCCGCATCATGCAGGCGGGCGTCTACATGCTCGGCTTCCTGGGGCCCGCGGTCCTGCTCGCCTCGTTCGCCTTCCGTTTCGACATGGGCCTCGACGCGATCTGGTACGTGATCGCGCTGACCTCGGTCGGGTACGTTCCTGTGCCTCTCGTCGTCGCGTTCCTCGCCTGGGGCGCCGCGGCCGGCCAGGTCGGGGCCGTCGCTCTCGGCCGCTACGCGCCGTATCCGGATGCGAACGAGCGCACGCGGGGGCCGCTCAGGGACGCCGGTCGCCAGGCTATCCTCGTCTGGCGAAGATCTCGTCGGCGGCACCTCGCTTCGGTTGACGTTGACTCGGAGGCCAAACGGGCCGAAGCTGAGTAGTGGAGGGTTCATGAAGACGCGGCGCCTCGGAACGGTCCTGATCGTGGGCGGATTGCTCGTGCTCGCCTATGCCGCCGCGGTCCTGTTCTGGCGCGACCCGGTCACGGATCTCTACAACCGCTACCAGCAGAACAAGCTGGAGTCAGCCCTGGAGCACGAGTTCGAGGCCTGGGACGCCGGGCCCCCGCCCGCTGTCGCGGACGCCGGGGACGACGACGTGGACGCAGCGCCTCGGCCGGGAGTCATGACGGCAAGAGACGCCCGCCGCTTCCTGCGCGGGCTGGAGCAGGGCCAGGCCTTCGGGCGCATCCATATCCCGCGGATCGGTGTCGAGTCGATCGTCGTCCACGGCACGCGCTGGGGCGCGGACCTCTCGCGTGGACCTGGGCACTACGAGCGGACGACGGTTCCGGGCTTGGGCAAGACCGTGGGGATCGCCGGCCACCGCACCACCTTCGGGGCGCCGTTTCGAAAGATCGACAAGATCAAGGCCGGGGACGAGATCACGCTCGAGATGCCGTACGCAACCTTCCGCTATCGCGTCTTCCAGCACGAGATCGTCGACGAGAAGGACTGGAGCGTGATCCGTAACCGCGGCTTCGACACGCTCATGCTCTCCGCGTGCCATCCGCTCTACGGCTCGTCGGAGCGCTGGATCGTCTACGCCAAGCTGGTTGCCGTGCAGCCTCGCGAGGGCGAGGCGTACACACTCGCCGCGGCAGGCTAAGGCTAGAGCGGCAGGTAGCGCACGGGCGAGCCGGCGGCGAGCTCTCCCTCGCCCGCCTCGACCCACACAAGCGCGTTTGCCCGCCCGGCCCGGACGATCATGTGCGACTCCTGCCCGGAGAGCGGCTCGAGGACCTCGGCGCCGTCGTCCCGTCGTCGCGTCGCGCGGACGAGCTCGTCGCGGTCGGCATTCCTCCGCACCGCCGCCGCGAGCGTTCCGTTGCGGAAGGCCGGCAGGGGGTCGGGAAGTCCCAGCAGCGCGTTGATCGCGGGCCGCACGAGCAGCTCGAAGGTCGCCAGCACGGAGACGGGATTCCCGGGCAGGTTGAAGACCAGATGGTCGCGGCGGACGCCGAAGGCCACGGGCTTTCCCGGCTTCATGGCCACGCCCCAGAAGAGCTCCTCGACACGGAGCTCGGCCTGGACCTTGCGAACGAGATCGTGCGGGCCGACGGACGCCCCGCCGGTGGTGATGAGCATGTCGAAGCCGAGCAGGGCACGCTCCATCGTCCGCCGGTGCTCCGCCTCGTCGTCGGCCACTACGCCCAGCTGCGCGGGGACGGCGCCGGCCAGCCCGAGGGCCGTCGCGAGCAGCAGGCCGTTCGACTCGTAGATCTGGCCGGGCTCGAGTGCCTCGCCGGGCTGTCGCAGCTCGGAGCCCGTCACGAGGATGCCCACGCGCGGTCGCTTCGTGCACTGCACCTCGGAGACGCCGGCCGCCGCGAGCGCGCCGACCTGTCCCGGCCCGAGCGCCACGCCGGGCTCGAGCACCGTCTCGCCCGCCCGGACGTCGCCTCCCGGATCGCGGACATTCGCGCCGGCCGTCACTGGGGACGCCACGGAAAGGCCCTCCTCGTTCTCCTCCACGACCTCGATCGGCACGACGGCGTCGGCGCCCTCGGGGACCACGCCTCCCGTGGCGATACCCATCGCCTCCCCCACAGCCAGGGAGCGCGAAGCCGGGCTCCCGGCGGCGATCCGCTCGACGACGGGAAGAACGACGGGCGCCGAGGCCGTGTCCGCCGAGCGAAGCGCATATCCGTCCATTGCCGAGCTGGCGAAGGGCGGCAGGTTGACCACGGCCGCCGCGCTCTGCGCGAGCACCCGCGCGGTCGCTCGCTCGATCGGCACGCGCTCGGCCTCCAGGGGCTTCGCCCGCTCGAGAACGAGGCGCTGAGCCTCGGCGACGGAGATCAGCTCGGCCACGACGCCCTACGGTAATGGACTAGATCGGGACGGCGTCTCTTAGGAGGTAGGCGGACAGAGCGAGGGCAAGCACCCGTGCCGTGCGGTCCTCCTCGACCGCGGCCAGCGGGACCGCCCAGACCGCGTACCACGGCACGAGCCACGCGGTGCAGACGAGCAGAAGGCCGGCCGTCAGCGCCAGCCGCGCGCGGCCGCGCCAGGCCTCCCGCAGAAGCCAGAGGTACGCGACCGCGAAGGCCCCTGCGAACACCGCGGCCACCGCGCCCTCGGGGAGGCCGAGGCTGGCGAGCCGGACCGGGATCGCGTACCACGCGCGGTCCTCCGCCAGGTTGGTGGCGAGCGGGCCCGTCGCGCCCGCCCACTCGAGCCCGTAGCGCCACGTGGCAATCGTCACGATCACGACCGCCGCGACGGCCAGGCCGCGATGGTCGATCCGGCGCCCGACGCGGCGGGCTTCCAGGAGCCTGAGCGGCAGAAAGAGGACGGGGACCCACTTGATCGCGATCGCCGCTGCCCAGGCGGCTCCGGCAAGCGCCCTCCGTCCCGAAGCGGCCAGCGCGAGCGCCCCGAGGACGAAGGCCATCATCCACGCATCGTTGTGACCTCCGCCCGCGAAGTGGATCGCGAGCAGCGGGTTCCAGCCGACGAAGGCCGCGGCGAACAAGGGGCGAGCCGAGAGCCTCGCGGCGAGCAGGACGAGCACGACCATCGCAAGGGCGGCGAGCGTCCTGTACGTCCAGGCGGCAGCATCCGGCGACTCGCTGACGGCCTCTGCATGGACCTCGGACACGAGCGTGAACCCCGGGCCGTAGACGGACGTCGTGTCGTACCAGTACGAGCCCATGAGCGGGTAGGCCGGGTCGTCCCGGTAATCGCTCGGCACGTCCACGTACGGGTTGCCGTCATGCACCACGGCGATGCGCCCGTAGTCCCAGTAGGTGTAGACGTCCGTGGAGAGGAGCACCGGCCCTGCGAGCGGCAGGAGCTGGATCGCACACGCGAGGGCGATGACGACGCGCAGCCGGATGCGCGCACCAGCGCCGCTGAGCAGGAAGAGGCCCGCGAGGTAGGCCGCGAACGCCGCGGCCATCGCTCCGAGGTAGAGCCAGGCCCAGGTCGTGTCCTCGCCGTCGTGCTCGGGGACGAGCGGAGAGCTCTCCGGGTACGCGAACGCCACAGCCGTCGCGACGAGCGCGAGGACGAGCGCTCCCGCGACGAGCGCCCAGCCTGCGCTAGCCGGGACTGGTGGTGGTCGGAGGCGGCTCAGTCGTCGTCGGCGGAGGCTCAGTGGTGGCCGGCGGACCGGTCGTGGTCCCGGGCTTCTTGTCCTTGTCCTTCTTCGGCTTCGTCGGTGGCGGCGGCGCGCCGAAGTTCGCGTACTCGAGATCCTGGCTCGACCAGACCGCCGGGTGCTTGGGCTCCGGCCAGGGGAGGTAGGGCATGCCGCCGAAGGCGGCCTGCATGAAGAGGTGCCAGATATCGGCAGGGAACGTCCCGCCTGCGACCGAGATCCCGTGGACGCTGTTCATCTCGATCTGCGCGTTCGGGTAGCCGACCCAGACGACGGTCGACGCACGCGGCGTGTAGCCGGCAAACCAGGCGTCGACGTGCTCGTCGGTCGTGCCCGTCTTGCCGGCGGAGTAGGGGTCGCCGTAATACGCGCCGGTACCCGTTCCGCCCGTCATGTTGTCCTGGAGGATCTGCGTCACGGCCATGGCCTGGCCGTCGGTCAGGACACGGCGCCGCTTGGGCTTGCCCCAGCGGGCGGTCCCGTCGACCTCGCCGCTCGCGAGCACGACCTTCTTGATCGCCATCGGCTCCGAGAAGACGCCGCCCGCGGCGAGCGTCGCGTACGCCGAGGCCATCTCGAGCACCGAGACGGAGTTCGATCCAAGCCCGATGGAGGCGACCGGGAGAAGCTTGGTCTTGATCCCCATCAGCCGCGCCGTCCTGACGACGTTCTCCGGGCCGACGTCGAGCGTCAGGCGCGCGTACACGGTGTTGTCCGAGCTGAGCGTCGCGGACGAGATCGGCACAGAGCCGAGGTACGAGTGGCTGTACGTGGCCACGTCCCAGGCCTCCGAATTCGGGTCGGGCTGCCAGTGCAACGGCGCCGAGAGGTAGCTGGTCGAGAACGGGTTGATGCCCTGGCGCACGGCCTCGACGAGCACGAAGGTCTTGAACGACGACCCAGACTGTCGCTTGCCCTGCACCGGAAGGTTGAACTCACCGGTCTTGCGACCGGGGTTAGCCGACGTCATCGCGCGGATGGCGCCGTTCTTCGGGTTGATCGACACAATCGCAGATGCGGGATCGCCCGGCTGGCCCAGCGCGTCGCGCATCGACTGCACGGCGAGCTTCTGAAAACGCGGGTTGATCGTCGTGTAGACCTTGAGCCCGCCGCCGCGCACGGTCGAGGCGCCGTACTTCTCGATCAGGAGCTCGCGCACGTAGGAGAAGAAGAAGGGCTCGCGGATCTTCGTGTAGAGCTGCCCGGCCTTGAGCTCGAGCGGCGTGTTGACGGCGTCGACGTAAGTCGCCAGGTCGATGTAGCCGGCGTCCTTCATGGCGGCGAGCACCTCGTTGCGGCGCCGCAGGGCTTCGTCGGGCTTCTTGAACGGGTCGTAGACCGAGGGCGCCTGCGGGAGGCCGGCGATCGTCGCGGCCTGGGCGAGATCGAGATTCTTTGCGGGCTTGGAGAAGTACGTCTGCGCGGCCGCCTCCGCGCCGTAGGCGTGGCTGCCGAAGTAGACCTGGTTCAGGTAGGTCTCGAGGATCTTCTCCTTGCGCCAGCGCTTGAGCTCGGCGCCGGCGAGCTTGGGCTGCGCGCCCCAGAGCAGCGGCAGGCCTTCCTCCTCGAGCTTGATCGCCAGGCACGCCTCCTTGGTCTTGCGCTCCCAGGAGACCTCGCTGCCGATGTAGAGGTTGCGGACAAGCTGCTGGGTGAGTGTCGAGCCGCCCTGGACGATCTCGCCGCTCTCGAGGTTCTTGACCGCGGCGCGCACGATCCCCTCGTAGTCGATGCCCGAGTGCGAGTAGAAACGCCTGTCCTCGATCGCCACTGTCGCCTGCGCGAGGAGCGGGGATATCTGGTCGAGAGCGATCGGTTGGCGGTTCTTCTCGGCGGGGATGGCGCCCAGGATCGAGTTGTCGGCCGCGTAGACGAACGAGTTCTGGCCGATCGAGACCGGCCGCAGGGATTCGAGCGAGCAGCTGTTCCTGAAGGCCTGCGCGCCGGTGAACGCCGCGGCGACGAGAACTGCCGCTCCGGCTAGGAAGATCGCCAGCAGCGAGACGAGGATGAAGCGGCGCGACTGCGCGCGGTCCCGGCGGCGGCGGTTGCGGCGGCGGCGGCGCTGGCGGTTGTCGACCGCCAGCTGGCCGTTTCCGTTGCCGTTGCCGTTCTTGCCGTTGCGGCCGTTTTTCCCGTTCTTGCCGTTGTGTCCGTTTGCGGTCATGCGTACACACCCTCCGAGCGAAGGCGTTCAACTGCTTTACGCCGCAAGGCGGACGAAAGGTCCGCCGCAGCTTCGGCGTTGCGCGCCCATGCCTCCACGGTTACGACGGCTCCGCTCGGGTCGAGCTGGCTCACGTGAACAGTGGGCTCCTTCTCAGTCATCTTCTCGGCAAGACCTTGGGCTTCCTCAAGGAGAAACGTGATCGCTCGATCGAGATCGGCGGTGAGGGGCACCGCGACCCGGACCGCGACCAGGTGCTCGGTGCCTGCAATCGTCGCGTTTCTGATGGTATCGGAGGCTAGCTTGGCGTTCGGAACGTAGTAGCGCGCGCCGTCTCCCGCGCGGATGACCGTGTACGTGAGGCCGATCTGCACGACGGTGCCGGACGCGCCCGCAACGGCGACGCTGTCGCCGAGCCTGAGGGGCTGCGCGAACGCGATCAGGATGCCTGCGATGAAGTTCGAGAGCGTCGACTGCGCGGCGAGGCCGAGGACGAGCGCGATCACGGCCGAAGACGCAAGAATGCTGCCGGCCACGGCGCGCACCTGGGGGAAGACGAGCAGCGCGCTCAAGACGCCCACGCCGACGACGACGGCGAGGGCGCTGCGGCGAACGACGTGGTAGATCGTCAGCGTCTCCGGCCGCAGCGTGTAGCGGCGGGAGATCATGCGGTCGACGGACCAAGCGGCGATGAACGTCGCGATCAGAACGACCCCGGCGATGATGGCACGCTGAATCCACTCGTCCATCGCTACGGAGTTCTCTAGAAGGGGAGCGGCTTCCTGCCCGCGAAACCGTCCTCGAGCCCGTGCCAGTAGCCCACGTCTGGCTCGCCGAGCTCCCAGCAGAGGAGCACGGTGTCGCCGTTCTCCGGGTGTCGGGCCGGGAAGTCGACCAGGCCGCGGTCGAGGTCCTTCACCTGCACGCCGAGCTCGTTGATCTGGCCGACGATCGCCGCGAGGCCGGCCGCAGCCCGCGCCACGGCCTCCTGGAGCTCGCCGACGGGCCCGGATCGAGGCT
>Ga0193741_1000633_pt1 | contig 10477 bp, 12 predicted proteins | sample L2s2metaG_FD_143059 | JGI IMG/M metagenome (GOLD analysis project Ga0193741, IMG submission 143059) | Soil microbial communities from a riparian zone of the East river system, Colorado, United States - L2s2 | ecosystem: Environmental > Terrestrial > Soil > Riparian zone | place: USA: East River...
AGGACCTTGCCGCTGAGGCGCGCAATCATTTGGCCGGCCGATAATCACGCCAGCGCTTCAGGCTCGAGCCGTTCGCTCTGCCTTTGGTGGCGGCCACCGGCACCTTCCCGTTGTGCAAATGGCAGATCGCCACCGCGAGCGCGTCGGTCGCGTCGTGCGGCTTCGGGATCGTGTCGAGGCCGAGCAGCATCTTCACCATCTGCGCGACCTGCGGTTTCTCCGCGCGCCCGTATCCGACCACGGCGCGCTTGATCTCCGCGGGCGTGTATTCGACCACCGTGACGCCGGCCTCAATCGCCGCCAGCATCGCGACGCCGCGCGCGTGCCCGAGCTTGAGCGCGCTGCGCGCGTTCATCGCGTAGAAAATGTTTTCGATGGCCACGCACTCCGGGCGGTGCTCGGCGAGCAGCGCCGTAAGCTCGCGGTAGATGATCGACAGCTTCTCGGGGAACGTGGCGCCAACACCCGCGCGGACCGCGCCGCACCGAACCAGCTGATGATGGCGGCCGTCGCTATCAATGCAGCCGTAACCGGTGCGCTCCGAGCCGGGGTCGATGCCGAACACCCTCACGCCAGTGAGGCCTCGATCTCCTTCTCCTCGATGTCGAAGTTCGACCAGACCTGCTTGACGTCTTCGTGATCGTCGAGCGCGTCCATCAGGCGGATCATCTGGTTGGCAGGCGCGCCAGTCAGCTTGACGTAATTCTGCGGCAGCATCGCCACTTGCGCGCTGGCGGGCTCGACGCCCGAGGCCTTCACCGCATCGCGCACGGCTTCGAACGTGCCCGGATCGCTCAGGACTTCCCAGTTGTCGCCTTCATCCGACATGTCGTCGGCGCCGGCTTCGAGCGCAATGCTCAAGAGCTTCTCTTCGTCGGCCTTGGCCTTCTCGACGACGATCAGCCCCTTCTTGGAGAACATCCACGCCACCGCGTTGGTGGAGGCGAGGTTGCCGGCATGCTTCTCGAGCATGTGCCGCAACTCGCCGACCGTGCGGTTCTTGTTGTCGGTCATCGTTTCGATGATGAGCGCCGATCCGCCGGGGCCGTAGGCCTCGTAGGTGATCTCTTCGTAGATGATGCCGGGCAACTCGCCCGTGCCGCGCTGGATCGCTTTCTTGATGTTGTCGGCGGGCATGTTCACTTCTTTGGCCGCCGCGATGATCGTGCGCAGGCGCGGGTTCATGCCCGGGTCGCCGCCGCCGCTGCGGGCCGCGACCGTTAATTCCTTGATCAGGCGCGTGAAAATCTTGCCGCGCTTGGCGTCGGCCGCGCCCTTCTTGTGCTTAATCGTGTGCCACTTGGAATGGCCGGACATCAGAAACTCCTGAAACTCTTTGTAGGGGCCTACGTTACTTGTCCACCGTAGCCTGTGGCGAAGGTGGAACGGGCCCGGGGATGAAAATCGGCGAACAGGGGATTTTACCCCCGCCGGGCCAGGATGATCCAGACCTCAGCGCGCAGGTCCCAGGGGCCGCCCTGGTAGTCGCCGAGGAGCGCCGACACCTCCATTCCGGCTTTTTCGAGGCGCTGGATCATTTGCGGCACCGTCAACGTGCGGAACGCGAGGCTGAATTTTCTGCGCGTGACGCGCCGGCCGGTTCCCTCGACGAACTCCTGCTCGAACCGGGTGATGTGCTTGCGGCGATCCTGCTTGACGCTTTCGATCAGTCGGATCGGTGTGCCGTGCGGGCCGCGCGGGCTGCGGAGCGTGACGCGGTTCGAGTACTCATCCCACGCGGGGAGATCGGCGACGAGCTCCATGCCGAAGATGCCGTCGCGCGCCAGCACGCGACGCACATCCTTCAACGTCGCGGCGAGCAGTTTCTCATCGAGCAACGATTGAAGAATGCCGTACGGCGCCATCACCAACGGAAAGGATTTGTCAGGAAAAGGAAGGTGCCGGATGTCGCCGCGGATCAACCGCACGCGCGATCCAACCCGCGCGCGCCGCACTTTGATCCGGCCGCGATCGAGCATCGACGCGGATCGATCGATGCCGACGACGGTGGCACCGGCCTTCGCAAGTGGAATTGCGACGCGACCAGTGCCACAGCCTAATTCGAGAACGCGAGGACGCTTGCGAGCCTGTCCCGACGACTTGTCCGCCGTAGCGCGAAGCGCGGAGGTGGAAGCGCGCAGCGCGAAGTCTGACCAGAACGCAATGTCACGGCGTCCGACGGTCTGGGCATTCTCCCAGTCGTAGTAGGCCGCGTAATCGTCCCAGCCTTCATGCCCTTTCACGCATTCACTTTATCTGCTCACTGCAGCACGAGCGCGGTCACGTAGCCGAATTCGTTGTTGTTCCAGTTCGCCGGAGTCGTCGCCTGTCCGCAAAGTCCAACGCTGTAGGTGCCCGCAGCGAGCGGAGGGGTGATCGATGTGACGGGGAAGACCAGTCGCTGGTTCTGCGCAACAGTGACATCAAACATTCCCTGGCCGACGGTAACAGCAGCTCCCGCACCAAGCTGGTAGCAGACCCAGAGATCGAGCTGGTTTGCGCCACCGGCCACCGTCGATCCCAGAGCGTGTTGGGCGCTGATGAAAATCTTCTGGTTCGCGGTCAGGGTGACGGTCACCTTGGGCCCGATGAAATTGGCCGTCGCGGCGAGGCCGGTGAAGTTCCCAGAGGCGGAGACGCTAGTGATGGCGCCGCCTGCCGGACCTGCCGGACCAACGGGACCCTGAATGCCCTGCGGACCCTGCGGACCGGCTGGACCGGCCGGGCCGACAGCTCCGTTGATGCCTTGCGGCCCCTGCGGGCCTTGAGGACCCTGCGCGCCGTCATTGCCCGGGAGACCCTGGGGACCCTGCGCGCCCGCAGGACCCGCCGGGCCTGCGGGACCTGCCGGGCCCACAGCGCCATTCGCGCCGGCCGGACCTACGGGACCCGGGGCGCCATCCGCACCCTGCGGACCTGCCGGTCCCGGAGGGCCGATCGGTCCCGGTGGGCCCGCCTCGCCGTTCGCGCCGAGCGTGATGTCGAAGCTCGCGCTCTGCACTTTGTTGCCGCTGCCCTGCACCACGGTCAGGCGATAGCTGCCGGGCATGATGCTCGGGATTGTCGCGGTGATCGTTGTTCCGCCATTACCGATCAACACGCCGCCCAACTGCACGCCTGACAAGTACACCGCGACGGTCGATGAAAAGTTTGTTCCCGAGATGAAGAGTGTCGTGAGAGCGGGATCGCTTGCGGCCGCCGAGATCGTCGGTGGCTGACTATTCTGAGCAGATAACGGCGTTGAACTTGCGACCAGGAAAAACGCAGTCACTGCCGCTCCGCAGATCAGGGAGAGTGATCGGCGCATCGTGTCCTCCGAATTCAAATGTTTCCGGCTTACGGGGGTAGAGAGGCGCTGACTATAGGAGCGAAACGCCTTTAGCTCAACACTAATCGGAGATTACAAAGTTGGTAGTTCAATCGGAGACAGCCAGCTCTCCGGGAACGATTGGGCGGGTCCGCGGCAACAGGCCAAGCCGCGCGAGGTTGCCGACGAACGCGAGGATGCCGACGAAGATCACGAGCTTGAGAATGTCGTAGGTGGTGCTGCGCGGCAGCGCCTTCCACAGGAACCACAGCACCGGGTGCGCGATGGTGACGGCCCACACCGATCCGTAGAAGTAACGGCGCTCGTGGCCTTCACCCTTGGTCGAGGCTTTCACGCGCGGCAACAGGCCGAGCGCGCCGAGCGCCCAGAATGTTCCTGCGATGGGAAAGTAGAACCACTCGTACATCTGCTTCAATCGCCACTCGCCTGTCACGATCGCGTAGAGCAAACCGGCGGCGTTGAGCACCGCGAACGCGATCACTTCTCCCCACGCGGTCGTGTAGCAAATCCGGCGATAGAGCGGATTCGGACGATCTTCGGTGAAGCGGATGATGTACGGCGCCGCCTCGCAGCCGGGCAGCTTGCCGAACACACCGGCGATGCCGGTGCCCATCAGCACCACGCTCAGCCACGTCAGCAGGCGCGCGTCGAAGCCGCGCTCGAACAGATCGAACGTCAGCGGCCCGGGCGCGATGAAGAAGACGAAGATCCAGATCGGCCAGTGGTTGAAGCGGTAGTGAAGCTTGTTGCGCGTCCTGATCTTCCGCTCGGTGTCGAGCTCGACGCGCAAGGCCGCGGATCCGATCTCGGCGCCGGTGCGCGGCAGGTTCGGCTTCGTCACGTCCATGGCATCTCGAGGGCGCTCACCCGGATCAGTATAGTTTCCGATTACTATTCCGCGCATGCGATCAATCGTCCTGGCGTCGTTGACGGCCGGATTGTGCGTGGCCGTCGGCGCGCAGGCCCCCGATCCCGATCCGTGGCCGAAGACGGTCGAGGATTTTCGGACCGCGGTGCAGACGGTGCTAAGCGACACGGGCGTGCCCGGCGCGGGTCTCGCGCTGGTGCGGATGTCCGGTGTCGAGTGGGCCGGCGGCGTCGGCCTGGCCGATCGCGATCGCAAGACGCCGGTGACCGCCGACACGCACTTCCGCGCCGGCTCGATCAGCAAGTCGTTCATCGCCTCGGCGATCGTGCAGATGTACCTGGACGACGAGATCGATCTCGATACCCCGGTCTCGGAGATTGCCTCGGAGATCGGCATCGACAACGCGTGGGAGCCGGCGCATCCCGTGCGCGTCATTCATCTGCTCCAGCACACCGCCGGCTTCGACGACATGCACTTCAACGAGATGTACAACGTCTCGGATCCGCCGGACATGCCGCTCGAGGACGTGTTGAAGATCAATCCTGCCTCGCGCGTCGTCCGGTGGCAGCCGGGCACGCGGATGGCGTACTCGAATCCGGGCTATACCGTCGCCGCGTATCTGATCGAAAAGATCACGGGTGAGAAATACGAGGATCGCATCGCGGAGAAGATCTTCACGCCCGTAGGCATGCCGACGAGCAGCTTCGTGATCACCAAGGATGATGAAGCAATCCTTGCAAAAGGCTATCGCGATCGCAGCGGCCCGCCCGTGCCCTACTCACAGATTTACCTGCGGCCGTCCGGCAATCTCCACACCTCGGCGCTGGAGCTTGGCCGATGGGTGCACCTGATGTTGAACTGGGGCGAAACGGAAACCGATCTCGTGATCGATCCCGAATATCTCAGCAACATGGAGCACCCGCGCACGACGGTGGCGTCGTTTGCGGGACTGCGCACCGGCTATGGCAGCGGCATCGCGAGCACGCAGGTCGAAGGCTTTCCAATGCTCGGGCATGGCGGCGGCATCGAAGGGTTTTCATCTCTCTATGGCTATTCGACGTCGCGCGACGCCGGCTACGTCGTCCTCCTGAACTCGACGCACTCACCCGAAGCAATGCGCCGCATCGCCAAGCTCGCGGTCCGCTATCTCAAGGCCGATGTCGAGCCGCCGCCAAAGCCGAAAGCGACGGTCGCGGCGGCCACGCTTCGCAGCTACGAGGGCTACTATCACGACGCCAACCCGCGCAATCAGGCGTTCGCGTTCATCGAGTGGCTGATGTCAGGGCGGAGCGTCACCGTCAGCGGCGACCATCTCGAGGTGAAACCGGCGTTCGGCAAGGCGGTGACGTTGATTCCGGTCGCCGATGCCCTGTTCCGCAATGAGGACGAAGTCGAAGCGTCGACCGTGTTCGCCGACAACGATGCCGGCCTGATGGTGATGGCCGGGCCGTCGCGCTATGCGGAGCGGTACTCGCGCTGGCGCATCGAGAGCGTGCGCTGGCCGGTGATCGTATCGGCGGTGCTCGCGCTCACGCCGCTGCTCATGATCGTGGTGTGGATCGTTCACGCGAGACGCGCGGAACCCTTCGGATTCTGGTTCCTGAAGATCTGCCTGTTACTGTGCGCGATCGCGTTGGTGCTGCCGGTCATCGGCGTCATGAACGTCTCCGATCGCGAGCTCGGCACCCGGAACATCTGGACCGCGGCGATGTTCGCCGGCAGCATGCTGATGCCGGCCGCCGCGATCCTGTCGTTCCTCTTTACGATCGAGGCCTGGCGCAGCGACGCCGGACGATGGCTGCGCAGCTACGCGATGCTGGTGTCGATCGCCGCGCTGATCGTCTCCGGGTATCTGTCGGCGTGGGGCATGATCGCGTTCAGGCCGTGGAACTTCTAGCGGCCACTCGATACTTCGCCGTCGCGAACCCGACGATCAGCCCCACCAGCGATCCCGGCAGGATGATCTCCCAGAAATACGGCCCGCCAATGGTGACGAGGTAGGCGAAGAGCGCGCCGACCAACAGGCCGACGGCCACGATGGTTGCCGTGGACTGCGTTTTGCGAGCAACCAGGCCGACGATCAATCCCGCAACGACGCCTTTGAACGTGGAGCCCGCCACGATGGTGCCAATCATCGACGGGATCTCCGGACCTCCGGAAAGGAGCGCGGACAGTCCGTCGAACACGCCAAGGATGCCGCCCAGCAGCATCGCGAATACCGGTTTGCTCATCTATCCTCCTGACAGACTCTTTCAACGCCGCCGAGCGGTGTCTGTACTTCTAGATTCCGCGCCACATCAGCAGCACAAAACGCATCACGACATACGCAAGAATCAGCAGAATCGGCACTTCGTACCGCCGGTACAGGCGAATCACGCGCTCGGTCATCGACTCCCGATACGCCTCCACGGGATCCTGGTTGCGAAACCGCGCGAGATCGGCAGCCAGGTCTTCGACCTTCTGATAGCGGCCGCCCGCATCCGCGTGCCGCGCCTTCTGCGCGATCGCGCGAAGCGGCGCCGGCGCCTCCTCACCGCCGACGAGCGCGAGCAGGATGCCGAGCGCGTAGATGTCGGCGCGCGGATCGACGTCGCCCGCCACCGCTTGTTCGGGCGCCATGAATCCGGGCGTGCCGACGACGGCCGCTTCGGCGTCGGCGGCGCCGTCCTGCGCGACGCCCCAATCCATCACGTAGACCTCGCCAAACCCGCCGACCATCACGTTGTCAGGCTTTAAGTCGCGGTGCACGAGGCCATGCGCGTGCGCGAATGCGACGGCGTCGAGGATGCGGCCGAACACCGTCAGCCGCTTGGCGAGCGGCAGGCGATCGCGGATCAGATCGTCGAGCCGCCGCCCCTTGACGAGCTTCATCACGTAGAACGCGCGTCCGTCCTCGAGCGTGCCGGCGTCGTGAACGGGGACGATACCGGGATGATCGAGCTTTGCGAGGATGTGCGCTTCGCGCTGCAACCGCGCCGCGCGCGAGCCTTTGTGATCCGCAACGTCGAGCACCTTCACCGCGACGTCGCGATCGAGGACGTGATCGCGGGCGACGTAGACGGTGCCCATGCCGCCGTAACCGGCGACGCCGGTCACTTCGTATCGCGCATCGAGGTCCGGCCAGGACGCCGCATCGCGCAGCCGATCGATCGCGCGATCGGAAATCACCGGCGTCCTCCGAGCAGCCGCGCCGCTTCGGCCTCCCATTCCTCTTCGCTCGAGGTCAGCTCGCGCAGCCGATCGAGAACGATCTTCCGGAACTGCTTGCGCATGGCGGCAAGGTGGTTCGTCACGGTCGCTGCTGTCAGATTCAACGCCGCGGCGATCGCCGTGTACGTGGGCCGGGCGTCGCCTTCGTCGACAAGGTCATAGCGCGAGAACACTTCGAACATCTCCGGGCGGCCGGCCGCTTCGGCGTGGCGCTTGAGATCGGCGACGGCGCGTTCGAGCAGCGACCTCACCCACTCGCGGTAGAACAGCTCGTCGACATCGGCGCCCACCGCGGGCTCGTGCGTGGCGATCTCGCCTTCCGCCGTCTCGAAATCCAGCGGCACCATCGTCACGCCGCCGCCCCGCTTGAGCCGCCGCTCGGCTTTCCGCGCGTTCGACGCGAAGCCATCGAGGCACATGCGGAGATAGGTGCGGAATCGGGCGCGGGCCGGATCGTACTTTTCGACGACCTCCTTCTCGAGCGTCGACGTGAAGAACTCCTGCGTGAGATCGGCGGCTTCATCAGGGCCGAGCGACCACTTCACGCGCAGGTACTTGTAGGCCGGCTTCCAGTACGCATCGATGATCGTCGAGAGCGCGATGCGGCGGATCTCTTCGTCGCCGCTGCGCGTCCGTTCAACCACCGATAGTCGTGTCGCCGGAAAACTCATTAGCACGAAGGCTACACTAGACGGCGTGACGGAATGGAATGCAACGGCGTACCACAAAGTCTCGGGGCCGCAAACCAGTTGGGGGCAGAAAGTCCTCAACCGCCTGACGGTACGTGGAGACGAGCGCGCGATTGATGCCGGATGCGGCAGCGGCCGGCTGACCGGTGACTTGATGGAGCGCCTGCCGCACGGCCGCCTCGTCGCCATCGATCGATCGTGGAACATGCTGATGACGGCGCGCGCCAACCTTCGGCCGCTGCTTGGATCGCGCGTCTCGTTCGCGCAGGTCGCGCTGCCCGACATGCCGTTTGCCGGCTGGGCCGACCTGGTGTTCAGCACGGCAACGTTCCATTGGATCAAGGATCATCCGGCGCTCTTCGCGGGCATCTTCACGGCGCTGCGATCCGGCGGGACGCTCCACGCGCAATGCGGCGGCGGACCGAATCTCGCGCGGGCGCACGAGCTCGCCGAGCCGATCATGCACTCTGACACGTTCGCGCGATATTTCGGTGACTGGCCGGGGCCGTGGGAATTCGCCGACGCCGGCGTCACGGCCGAACGATTGCAGACGGCCGGCTTCGTGGATGTGGAGACGAGCCTCGAAGAGGCGCCGACGACGCTGGCGACCGAAGCGGACTATCGTGAATTCGTCACGACGGTGATCTATCACCCGCATCTCGATCGGCTGCCCGAACCGGCGCTCAAGCAGTCCTTCATCGATCGCGTTACCGGGCGTGCGGCCAAAGAGCCGGTGCCGTTCACGCTCGATTACTGGCGCTTGAATATGCAGGCGAGAAAACCTTAACAGCTGTCGGCTTTCAGCTATCGGCTATCAAATGACTCACCCATCAATCATTCGTCCCGCCGATCACGCCGTATACTCGCCGGCGAAAATGGGCAAGAGCACGCTGTTCGAATCCTCGCGCGTGCTCGTGGGCCTCAACGCGTTCGAGCCCGGCCAGGAGCACGCCTTACATGCGCACGCCGGACAGGACAAGGTCTACCAGGTGATCGAAGGCGCCGGCGTGTTCCTGCTCGATGGCCGTGAGCTCGCCATGAAGGCCGGCGATCTCCTGATTGCGCCCGAAGGCATCGCGCACGGTGTGCGCAACACCGGCACGGGCCGTCTGCTCGTGCTCGCGATCCTCGCGCCCGCGCCGCACCAATGACCGGCACGAACTGGACGCGCCTCGCCCTGGTCGCGGGCCTCGCGATCTGGACGATCCAGTTCGCGCGGACGCCGCTGAGCCCGGACATCAACGCGTCGTTCCTGCATTTGCCTGATCTCGTGTTTCACGAGGCGGGCCACATCATCTTCTCGCCGTTCGGGCGATTCATGACGGTGCTCGGCGGATCGCTGCTGCAGTTCCTGATTCCGGTGATCGCCGCGATCGCGTTCGTGAGGCAGGAGGACAAATTCGGCGCGGCGATCTGCGCGTGGTGGGCCGGACAGAACCTCGTCGATCTGGCTCCCTACATCGCCGATGCGCGCCGGCTGCAGATGGTGCTGCTCGGCGGCCGCACCGGCGCCGAGGTCGAAGGCCACGACTGGGAATACCTCCTCACGCAGCTCGGCATGCTCCACTTCGACGGAAGACTGGGCATGACCGCGTATGCGCTGGGCATGATCGTGATGGTCGCCTCGCTCGCCCTGGCCGTGAGGACAGTCCTGCGCAACTCGGAGTAGGATTCCCTTCCTATGATCATTCCTGCTCCGGCCGACCTTGCGGGCCGGTATCGAATCACGAACGGATCGCGCTTCCGTTTGAAGGATATCGACCCGAGGGATCCCTGGGGCAAGCGCCTCAAGCCGATCGCCGACCAGATGCTGAAGCAAACCTGCAAACGGATGTCCGGCTTGCAGGAGCGGCTCTACGCGCAGGATCGCTGGTCGGTGCTCTTGATCTTCCAGGCGATGGATGCCGCCGGCAAGGACAGCACCATCAAGCACGTCATGTCCGGCGTCAACCCGCAGGGCTGCGACGTGCACGCGTTCAAGGCGCCGTCCACCGAGGAGCTCGATCACGATTTCCTGTGGCGCACGAACCGCCGCCTGCCGCGCCGCGGGCACATCGGCATCTTCAATCGCTCCTACTACGAGGAGACGCTGGTCGTGCGCGTGCACCAGAACATCCTGGCGCGGCAGCAGCTGCCGTCCGAGCTCGTCACCAAGAACATCTGGCGCGAGCGCTTCGAGGACATCAACGCCTACGAGCGCTACCTGGCAAGGCAGGGCGTGCTGGTGCGCAAGTTTTTCCTGTACGTCTCGAAGGACGAGCAGCGCCGGCGCTTCCTGGAACGGCTTGCGGAGCCCGAGAAGCACTGGAAGTTCTCACCGGCCGACGTCGCCGAGCGGTCCCACTATGCGACCTACATGGCGGCTTACGAAGACATGATTCG
>Ga0193741_1000634_pt1 | contig 10474 bp, 7 predicted proteins | sample L2s2metaG_FD_143059 | JGI IMG/M metagenome (GOLD analysis project Ga0193741, IMG submission 143059) | Soil microbial communities from a riparian zone of the East river system, Colorado, United States - L2s2 | ecosystem: Environmental > Terrestrial > Soil > Riparian zone | place: USA: East River...
AAGCCGGTCCTCGGCGACCTCCCGCCGTGCCCCGACGACATCGGGCACGTCGACCTCGTTCGGCTTGCACGGCGCGGGCTGGTCGGGGCCCGAGCCGACGAAGTAGAGGATCTGCCTGGCGTCCCTGCAATTGCCGTTGTCGAGGTACCACTTGCTGTTGCGGTAAACGACGGTGAGCGGCGCGACCTCGTCGTACACGGGCGAGTCGAAGTAGGCCGGGGGCTCCTCGAGGTGGTCGAGCGCCGTCTTCGCGAACGTCTTCCAGATGAGCGACGGGAAGGTCCCGCCGGCCACCGAATCGCCGTGGTACTCGGTCTCCATCGGCTTCAGCCGATCCGGGTAGCCGACCCAGACCGCCACGGCGAGCTGCGGCGTGTAGCCGACAAACCAGGCGTCGCCGTAGTTCTCCGTCGTGCCGGTCTTGCCGGCGACGGGGCGATCGTCGAGCGCCGCGCGCTCACCCGTGCCCTCGGTGACCACACCCTGGAGGATCGAGTTGACGATGGCCGCGTTGTTCGAATCGACGACCTGCTTGGGGACCGGGTCGTTCGAGTCCGCCCGGCGGTCGTGCTCGACGCGCAGGACGGCGCGCGGCTGGTTGCCCAGCACGCTCCCGTCCACGCGCTTGCCGCCGGAGGCGAGGGTCGCGAACGCGCGCGCCATCTCGAGCGGGCTGACCGCTTCGACGCCGAGCCCGATGGCGAAGTAGTCGTCGAGCGGCCGCGTGACGCCGAGCCGGTGGGCCGTCTTGGCGACGTTCTTCGGTCCGACCTGCGCGGTCAGCTGCGCGTAGACGGTGTTGTCGGAATGGATCGTCGCCTCGGTGAGGTCGATCGACCCCAGGTACGACCCCTCGTAGTTCGCGACCGACCAGAGCTTGTCCCCGAGGTTGATCGTGGTCGGCTCCGACTCGAAGACGGTCTGCGGCGAGATGCCCTGCTCGAGGGCGGACGTGAGCACGAACGGCTTGAAGGCCGAGCCCGTCTGCCGCTGCCCCTGCACGGCGAGGTTGAACTGGCTCTTGCGGAAGCTCTCGCCGCCGACCATGGCCAGGACCTTGCCGTCGCGTGGGTCGATGGCGACCAGCGCGGCGGTCGGCCCGTCCGGATCGGTGAGCCACTTGTCGATCGCCTCGCGCGCGAGCTGCTGGAGCTCGAGGTCGATCGAGGTGTAGATCTTCATGCCGCCGCCGAAGACCTCGCCGGAGCCGTAGTAAGGGATGAGCTGCTGCTTCACGTACTCCGCGAAGTACTGGACGCGCTTCCCGGAGCCCGGCAGGCCGATCTGGTCGGGCGGGGGGAGGGGCGCTGCATCGGCCTTGCGGTAGTCGTCCTCCTTGATCAACCCCTGGTCGAGCATAAGGCGGAGGACGGTCGTGCGCCGCGCCTTGGCGACCTCCGGGTTGGAGGCCGGGTCGTAGGACCCGGGGTTGGCCGGGAGGCCGGCCAGGAGCGCCGCCTCGTGCAGCTCAAGCTCGTCCGCGTGCTTGTCGAAGTACACGCGCGCGGCCATCTCGACGCCGTACGACCCGTTCCCGAAGTAGATCGTGTTCAGGTATGAGGTGAGGATCCGGTCCTTCGACCAGCGCTGCTCGAGCTGCCAGGCGAGCGCCGCCTCCTTGAGCTTGCGGCTGATCGTGCGCTCCTGCTTCGTGTACTGGTTCTTGACGAACTGCTGCGTGATGGTCGAGCCGCCCTGCGCGATCGTCTGCGAACGGATGTCGGCCCAGACCGCGCGCGCCATGCCCCGGATGTCGACGCCCTGGTGCTCCCAGAAGCGCCGGTCCTCTACGGCGACGATCGCCTGCTTCATGACGGGCGCGATCTCGCCCGAGTCGACGATGACGCGGCTCTCCGAGCCGCGCAGCACCGCCAGCACGGTTTTCCCGTCGGACGCGTAGATGTAGCCGAGGCGCTCGGTGCGGCGCTCGTTGCCGGGCTCGAGCTGCGGAAGCTCGCTGGCGATCGAGCTCACGAGGCCGAACGTGAACGACACCGCCGCGACGAAGCCGACGACGGTGACGAGAGCGAGAAATCTGAGCTTGCGGATCCGGCGACGACGTTGTCGCACGCCGCGCTTACGCCTTCCGAAGAGCACGAAGGTGGCAGTCTAGCGACGGCCTGAGTCGGTCAGGCCGCTTGCTCGCTCGCGAAGACCGGGTCCTGCGTGGGCTGCTCGACCCCGCCGGCCTCCTCGACCGTGACAGCGACGATCGCGCCCTCGGGAACGGGCTCGGTGAGAGGCACGACGGTGCGGTCGTCTCCGCCGGAGAACAGGCCGGCTGCGGTCGCCTCGCCGTCTTCGATCACCCACGCTTCGTAGGTCTTTCCCTCGGGCGCCTCGTCGAGGTCGTTCACGAGCACCCAGCCCTCGGACGAGTCGGGCTTCACGACGAGGATGCCGTTGGCGCCGTCGAGCGGGATCCGGGTGCTCGTCGGGTCGGAGAGAGCGATCACGACCTCGTCGGCGCGGTGGAGGGCGGCGCGCTCGTCGTCGAGCTGCTGCGCGAGGTCCGAGGCCCAGAACGCGAGGCCGAGGGCGACGCAGCCGGCGGCGAACGCTGCCGCCGCTGCGACCGGGAACGCCCAGCGGCGGCGCGGCGGCATGGCGACGACCTTCGGCTGCTCGCGCCGGGCGTCCGCGAGCACGCGGTTCCGCAGGGCGGGAGACGGCGCCGGAGCGTCGGTGTCGTAGGCGAGCTCCGCGACGGTCTCCTGGAACGCGGCGACGTGCTCGCGGCATTCATCGCAATGCGCGAGGTGCCGCTCGAACTCGTCCAGCTCTTCGGGGCCCAGGGCGTCGAGGGCGTAGGCGGCGCTCAGCTCGTGGATTTCGGTTCTTTCCATTGCTCTCTCTCGATGTCTTCCTCCGCGAGCAGGTCGCGGAGATTGGCCAGGCCGGAGAACATCCGGCTCTTAATGGTGCCCAAAGGCTCGCCAAGGCGGTCGGCGAGCTCGGACTGGGTGAATCCTCCGTAGTACGCGAGCTCGAGTGCCTCGCGCTGCTTGTCCGGCAGGCGCTTGAGGGCTTCCTGCACCCGCGCGCGCCGCAGCCGAAGCCATGCCTCCTCCTCCGTGTCGTCGCCGGCCTGCTGCGGGGCGCTCTCGAGCGGCTCGGCCCGCCGCGGCTGCTCGCGACGGACGAGATCGACCGCGCGCCGGTGGACGAGCGTGAGGATCCACGTGCTCGCCTTCGCGCGCTCGGCGACGAACCGGGCGGCCGAGCGCCAGACAGCCAGGAAGGCTTCCTGGACGGCATCCTCGGCGAGTGCAGGGTCGCGCACGATGCGCAGCGCCAGCCCGTAGGCGGCGCGGTTGAAGCGGTCGTAGAGCTCGGCGAGGGCCTCTTCGTCGGCGCGTGCGACGAGCGCGACAAGCGCTTCGTCCGAGAGGTGAGCGAGCCCTCGAGCCATGATTCCCCGCCCCTTGCGAGGCGTGCGCAACGCTAACACGGCAGCCATGACCGGCATTCGCCGCGCGAGGAAGATCGGTTCGGAAACTCACCCGAACCGATCTGCCGCCTCCCCCGAATAGGGCGCGTTCAACCCCCCACGGAGGAGAGGAAAATGAGACGCATTGCGCTCATCGGGGTGCTCGCTCTCGCTGCGCTCGCAGCCGTGCTCGTGCGCGGCTCGGGCCCCGACGACGCCCCTGCCTCGAGCCACAGAGAGGCACCGAGGATCGCACTGGACCCGTCTGCGGACAACACGGACGTGTACGCGTTCGTGAGCCCGGACCGGCCCGACACCGTGACGATCGTTGCCAATTACATCCCGCTCGAGGAGCCCGCCGGCGGCCCCAACTTCAACGCGTTCGGCGACGACGTGCGCTACGAGCTGAAGGTGGACTCGACGGGAGACGGACGGGAGGACGTGACCTACCAGTTCGACTTCCGGACGCAGATCCGGAACGGCAACACGTTCCTCTACAACACCGGCCCGATCGACACGCTCTCCGACCCGGACTGGAACCAGCCGCAGTACTACACGGTCACCCGGGTGCAGAAGAACAAGTCGACCGTCCTCGGCAGAAACCTGCCGACGACGCCGGTCAACATCGGGCCGCGCTCGACCCCGAACTACGGCTCGCTCATGCAGGCCGCCGTTCAGCAGCTGCCCGGCGGCATCAAGGCGTTCGCCGGCCAGAGCGACGATCCGTTCTTCGTCGATCTCGGCTCGGTGTTCGACCTCGCCGGCCTGCGGCCGTTCAACCCCGCGCACGTCATCCCGCTCGACGCTGAGGACGGGGTCGACGGCGTGGGCGGCTTCAACACGCACTCGATCGTCCTCCAGGTCCCCATCAAGCAGCTCACCCGCGACGGGAAGCTGCATGCTGCGGACGACCCGAAGGCCGTGGTCGGCGTCTACGCGACCGCCAGCCGCCAGCGCATCCAGATCATCGATGCGAACGGCAGGCGCCGCAGCCAGGGGAGCTGGGTGCAGGTCTCCAGGCTCGCCAACCCCCTGATCAACGAGGTCGTCATCCCGCTCGGCAAGAAGGACCGGTGGAACGCCTCGGATCCCTCCGGTGACGCGAGCTTTGCCTCGCGCTACCTGAGCCCCGAGGTGACCAGGCTCGCCAACGCTCTCTACCCCGTGCTCGACGACGCACCGGAGACGGGCCGCGGCGACATCCAGGCGATCCTCCTCACCGGCGTGCCCGGCTTGAACTTCACTGGGCAGACCAAGGCCGACCTCATCCGCCTGAACACCGGCATCGCGCCGAGCGCTCCGGTTGGACAGGGGAACCGGCTGGGCGTCCTCGCGGGCGACTTCGCCGGCTTCCCGAACGGACGCCGTCTCGAGGACGACGTCACGGACATCGAGCTGCGTGCGCTCACGTGCGGCTACGGCCCTGCGGTCGCGCCGCTGATCGAGGGCCTCGGCCAGTGTGCCGGCAACGCCAACCGGTCGCCCAACAACCAGCTGGGCGACGGCGTGGACGTAAACGATCGCCCGTTCCACGTCGGGTTCCCGTACATCCCGCAGCCCCATCAGGGCTACGAGCACGTTCACCACTCGCTGGTGGGCGGCCCGTAGACGAGGGATCAGCCGAGGGGCCCGCTGTGCGGCGGCGGGCCCCTCGACCCTCTCGGAGCCTTCAGATGAACAGACGACTTCTCATCGCAGGACTGGCGGCAGGGATCGCCGCGACGGCAGGCCTCTTCGGCGGAGCCCTCGCCGGTGGGTCGGGAGCTCAGGACGCGGCGCCGGCCCGCACGGCCGACACGGCCCAGGTGCTTCTCCAGCGGTTCTCGGCCGGAGACACGGCGGCGACGATCGCGCGCTTGGAGCAGCGCGTCGATGCCGCGCCCGAGGACGCCGAAGGCCTCATGCTCCTCGGCCTCGCCTACCAGCAGCGGGTGCGGGAGACCGGCGATCCGTCCATGTACCCACGCTCGCAGGAGGCACTCGAGCGCTCCCTCGCGCTCGTGCCGGACAACGACCTCGCGCTGACCGGGGTCGCGACCCTGGCGGCGACACGCCACAGATTCCAGGAATCGCAGCGGCTGGCACAGCACGCGCTGCGCCTGAACCCGTATTCCGCCGAGGCGCTCGGCGTCCTCGGTGACTCGCTCGTCGAGCTCGGGCGGTACGACGCCGCCTTTGCGACCTTCGATCGAATGGCCGCGACCAAACCGGGGCTCCCGTCCTATGCACGCATCGCGTACGCGCGCGAGCTGAAGGGGAGAACCGGCTCCGCGGCTGCTGCCATGGCGCTCGCAGTCCGCTCGGCTCCCGCAACCGGAGAGGGCGGGGCGTGGGCTCTGGTCGAGCTCGGAAACCTGAGGTTCAACAGCGGGCGATTGCGTCTCGCCGAGCGCGCGTACGACGAGGCGCTCGCCCGCTTTCCGGACTACCACCGGGCGCGGGCCGGCCTCGCGCGCGTGAAGGCTGCCCGGGGACGCACGGACGATGCCGTCGCCCTCTACCGGGCCGCTCTGGACGCGGTGCCACTTCCCGAGTACGCGGGCCGGCTCGCGGAGACGCTCGCGGCCGCCGGGCGGGAAGACGAGGCCCGCGAGGCGTACGAGCTCGTCGACGTCATGCAGCGGCTCCTCGAAGCGAACGGCGCCCGCACCGAGCTCGAGACGGCGCTCGTCGACCTCGACCGAAACGCCGACGTCGCAGATGCTCTCGCACGCGCGCGCGAGGCCTACACCCAGCAGCGGAGCATCGAGGCCGAGGACGTCCTCGCCTGGGCGCTCTACCGCAACGGCCTCTGCGAGGAGGCCCGCGCGCACTCCGACCTCGCGCTTCGCCTCGGAACGCGGGATGCTCTCAAGCACTTCCATCGCGGGATGATCGAACGGTGCCTCGGCCGGCCGACCGAGGCCAGGGCCGCGTTCTCGCGCGCGCTCGCGATCAACCCGTACTTTTCGCCCCGCTGGGCGCCGGTTGCGAAGGAGGCGGTCTCGTGAAGCGCCTTCTGCTCGTCGCATTCGCGCTCGTTGCGCTCGTCTGGCCGGCGTCCGGCGGGGCGCACCCGCTCGGGAACTTCACGGTCAACCGGTACTCCGAGATCGTGCTCTCGGGCGACCGCGTCTACGTCACCTACGCGCTCGACCTCGCCGAGATCCCGGCCTTCCAGGAGGGCGACGCCGTGCGCTCGCCCGGCTTCGCACGTCGCGTCGCTGGAGACCTCGTCCTCGAAATCGACGGGCGCCGCGTGCGACTGACCCCGGTCGAGCACGAGGTGACCGTGGCCGAGGGCGCAGGCGGGCTTGACACCTTGCGCTTCGACGCGGTCTTCGCCGCCGAGGAGAACACGGGCTCGGCCGGGGTCCTACGCGACGAGAACTTCGCCGGCCGGCTCGGCTGGCGGGAGATCGTCGTCAGGGCGGAGGAGGGCGCTCGGATCGTCTCTTCGACGGCGCCGGCCGAGAGTGCGAGCGACGGGCTACGCGCGTACCCGTCTGACCTCCTCAGCTCTCCGCTCGACGTCCGCGAGGCCCGAGTCGAGTACGAGCCCGGCTCGGAGGCGGGGACGGCGCCCTCGCTCGACGCGTCGTCCGGCGCCGCGCGCGGGGTGGGGAGGTTCGAGTCGCTTGTCTCGCAGGAGGACCTCGGCGTCGGCGTCATACTCGTCTCCCTGCTCGTGGCCATGTTCTGGGGCGCGGCGCACGCGCTCACGCCTGGCCACGGCAAGGCGATCGTCGCCGGCTACCTCGTCGGATCCCGCGGCACGCCGCGACACGCGGTCTACCTCGGGCTGATCGTCACCGCGACGCACACGGCCGGCGTCTTCGCTCTCGGCCTCGTCACGCTCCTGCTCTCCCGCTTCATCGTGCCGGAGCAGCTCTACCCCTGGCTGACCGTCGCCTCGGGCTTGCTCGTCGTCGGCGTGGGCCTCGCCGTGCTGGCCGGGCGCGTTCGCCACGCACGGGCCCATGCGCACGGCCACGAGCATCACCACCACGATCACAGTCACGACCTCGACCACGGCTACGGCTACGGCCGCGGCGGGCTCCTGGGCGTCGGCGTCGCCGCCGGCCTGCTCCCGTGCCCCTCGGCCCTGGTCGTGCTGCTCGGGGCGATCGCGCTCCACCGCGTCGGGCTCGGCCTCGCGCTGATCCTCGCGTTCAGCGTCGGGCTCGCCGCCACCGTCACCGCCGTCGGGCTCGTCGCCGTGCTGGCCCGTCGCGCGTTCTCCCGGCTGTCCCTGAACGGGCGGCTCGTACGTAGCCTTCCCGCCGTGAGCGCTCTGGTGATCCTCGCGGTCGGGATCGGGATCACCGTCAACGCTCTCCCGGAGGTTCTCTGATGTTCGGACTCGACGACAGAATCGTTGCCTTCTCCGACGGAGGCTCCATCTGGATCGTGCTGGCCGTCGCGGTGCTGCTCGGCCTCAGGCACGCAACCGATCCCGACCACCTCGCGGCCGTGTCGACCCTCGTCGCCGGCGGACGCGACCGCGCCGGCCGGCGGGCGAGCGAGCTCGGCCTCGCCTGGGGGCTCGGGCACGGCCTGACGCTCTTCGTCTTCGGCCTCCCGATCCTGCTCCTGGACAGCTACCTGCCCGAGCGGGTGCAGCAGGGCGCCGAGACGGCGCTCGCGATCGTGATCGTCTATCTCGCTGTCCGCCTGCTCATCCGGTGGCGCCGCGGGGCCTTCCACGAACACACCCACACCCACGGCGACCTCGACCACTCGCACGTGCACGTCGGTCACGGGCACAGGCATGCCCGCGGCCGGCTCGGGGCCTTCGGGATCGGCCTCGTCCACGGGATGGGCGGCAGCGCCGGCGTCGGGATCCTCCTCGTGGCCTCGATCGAGTCCACGGCGCTCTCCGTCGCATCGCTCGCAGTGCTGGCGGTCTTCACCGCGGTGTCGATGACGATGCTCTCCGGCAGCTTCGGCCGCGCCCTCGTCGCCCGGCCCGTTTCCGCGGCCTTCGGCGGGGTCGCCCCTGTGCTCGGGACGGCGAGCCTGGCGTTCGGCATCTGGTACGCGACCGCTGCCTGGAGCCTCGCTCCCTATCCGTTCTAGGAGGCCTTGGCGACATGTTGCTCGACGTCGGGACGTGATGCTCGTTTCGAGGCAAGGACGCAGGGAGCGTTCCTAGCGAATGAGCTACGGGCGCGACTGAGGACGCAGTCCTCGGGGCGAGCAAGCGCGGCCCGGCGGCACCGCTGGCGTGTCGTCAAGGCCTCCTGCCAGAACCCTATGATCGGGGGCGGCCATGGCCGCCCCCGCTTCCCTTTCCGAGCTGACGCGCAACGCGGTCGACGTGCTCCCGGCGGGGGAGCTCGAACGCAAGCTCGCCCTCGGGCGGCCGCTCCGCGTGAAGCTCGGGATCGACGTGACGGCCCCGCACGTCCACGTCGGGCATGCGATCCCGCTCCAGCGCATGGCCGCGTTCCAGCGGGCCGGCCACGTCGGCGTCCTCATCATCGGCGACTACACGACGCGGATCGGCGACCCGTCGGGGCGCTCGAGCGAGCGGCCGATCCTCTCCGACGAGGAGATCGACGCGAACGCCCGCACCTACCTGGAGCAAGCGGCGCAGATCGTCGACACGAGCCCGGAGCGACTCGAGGTGCGGATGAACGGCGAGTGGCTGCGCGAGCTGGACTTCGCGGAGGTCGTCCGCCTGACGCGGACGATCACTGTGGCCCGCCTGCTCGAGCGGGACGATTTCGCCAACCGCTTCGCGGCCGGGACCGCCATCTCGGTCTCCGAGCTCCTCTATCCCTTCATGCAGGCGTACGACTCGGTCGCGATCCAGGCCGACGTCGAGCTCGGCGGCACGGACCAGCTCTACAACCTCCTCGCCGGCCGTGAGGTGATGCAGGCCTACGGCCTCGAGCCTCAGGTCGCCTTGACGACGCCCCTCCTGATCGGCCTCGACGGGCGCAAGATGAGCGCGTCGCTCGGCAACTACATCGGCCTCACCGACCCACCCGAGGAGCAGTTCGGCAAGACGATGCGGATCTCCGACGAGCTCTTGCCCGAGTACTACCGGCTCGTGATGGAGTCGGAGGTCGACCCGGCGGGGCTCGACCCCCTCGAGGCGAAGCTCGAGCTGGCGCGCTTCGTCGTGCGGCGCTCGCACGGGGAGGAGGCGGCGAGCGAGGCCGAGGCACACTTCACGCGAGTGGTGCGGGAGGGCCGCGCGCCGGACGAGGTGCCCGAGGCCGAGCTTCCGCCCGGCGACCCCGTCCACCTGCCCGCCGTCATCCGCGAGGTCTTCGGGCTCTCGACCAGCGACGCACGCAGGATGATCGCCCAGGGCGGGGTGAAGCTCAACGGCGCGCCCACAGCGGATCTGGACCTCCCGCGGGCCTCTCTGGACGACGCGGTCCTCCAGGTCGGAAAGCGCCAGTTCGTGCGCCTTCGCGCCGTCTGAGGGCGCCGCTTGACACCCCCCTAGTCGTTGCTATCATTCCTCGGCCGCTTGTACGGCTGCGCGAATCTGGCAAACGACCAACGGAGAAGGCCCACGGCTGAAGCCTGATACGACCGAGTATCACTTCCTCCAGGGGCCTCCCGCGTGAGTTGGAGGCCTTTTTCGTGCCGGCCCGCAGCGCCCGGTCTTTGAAAACTCAACAGCGTGAACGTCGAGACCCTCTCGCGCCTTTGGCGTGAGGGGTCTAAATGAACCCGTCTCCTCTCTCGAGAGGGGACTTTGAGCTCAAGCTCAACTTGAACCTGTTAGCAGCCAGCCTTCGGGCTGACTGCTAAAGGTCTTCACGGAGAGTTTGATCCTGGCTCAGGACGAACGCTGGCGGCGCGCCTAACACATGCAAGTCGAGCGAGAACCAGAGCTTCGGCTCTGGGGAAAGCGGCGAACGGGTGAGTAACACGTGGGTAATCTGCCCTCGGCACCGGGATAGCCCGGGGAAACCCGGATTAATACCGGATGGCCTCTCGCGCTCTCGAGCGCGAAAGAAAAGGTGGCTTCGGCTTCTGGCCGAGGATGAGCCCGCGGCCGATTAGCTTGTTGGTGGGGTAATGGCTCACCAAGGCTCCGAT
>Ga0193741_1000636_pt1 | contig 10451 bp, 11 predicted proteins | sample L2s2metaG_FD_143059 | JGI IMG/M metagenome (GOLD analysis project Ga0193741, IMG submission 143059) | Soil microbial communities from a riparian zone of the East river system, Colorado, United States - L2s2 | ecosystem: Environmental > Terrestrial > Soil > Riparian zone | place: USA: East River...
AGGCCGTCATCCACCGGGATGTCAAACCGTCGAACGTGCTGCTCCCGCCCGGTGGTGGGGTGAAGCTTGCGGACATGGGGATCGCCCGACTCCTGTCTCCCGAGGCCCTCACCGCGACCCTGAGCGTGCGGGGCACCGCTCTGTACATCTCGCCGGAGCAGGTGCGAGGTGACCGTGTCGACCGTCGAGCGGACCTGTACTCCCTGGGCTGTGTGCTGTTCGAGATGCTCACCGGCCGGACGCCGTTCGAGGGAGACCTTGCGGCACTCTCGTACGCGCATACCCACACCCCGGCGCCTCGTGTTCGCTCGATCAATCCCGCCGTTCCCGCCGCGATGGACGAACTCGTCGCCGCGATGCTCGAGAAGGATCCCGCCAGGCGCCCGCCAACCGCAGAGGACGTCGAGAGGTCCCTTGCCGCCGCCATGAGGCACGACGCCGTCGTGCCGACCGCGCCGACGGAGCCGGTGCAACCGCCACCCTCACCGACGCCCCGCCCGCCCGCAGGCGGGCGTCGGAGACCCGGACCGAAGACACGGCCGATGGTCGTCATCGCGGTGTGCGGCCTCGCCGTGCTCTTGTTCATCGCGCTGCTGGCAAGCCGCGAGCCGGACGGTCGAACCGATGCGTCTCAACGGTCGCCGCAGCTCAGCAGCCCGCCTGCGACGCAGCAGCCTTCGCCTGTGGAGACCAACTCGCCGGCGACGCAGCAGCCGTCGCCCGTGAAGACCAGCTCGCCGGCACCGGAAGAGCCGTCGCCCCAGGAGGCCGCTGCGGTCGTGCTCGATACCGTTGGTGAGGGCATCGAGGCGGGCGAGATCACCGGCCATTTCGACCATGAGATCCGTCACACGGTCGACGAGATCCTCCGCGACACCGACAAGGGTGAGGACGTGGACAAGTTGCTCGCGAAGATCGACGATCTGCGAGAGAAGGTGTCCGAGGCCCTTGAGAAGGGCGAGATCACCGCCGCAGACCGGGCATCAGCGATCGATGAGGCGCTCCTGATGTTCGCGGAAGCCCTTCGCAACGCCGAACAGTGACCGCATGGCACTGCGGGGAACCCAACAGATCGTGGCCCGAGGCGTAACGGCTCCCATGTGCAAGTCACGCGGCTCGCGTACTCATGGATCAACCAACCGAATACCTCGCGCCTGCGGACGCTTCAGCCGGGCGCGGGACTCACGTAGCAACCCCCCGATCGATCCTTGGCGACCCCGATCGGTCGTGCATGAAATGCGGCGTGGACCTTTTAAGGCGGCTGCACCCTGCCGAAGTAATCCCTATGGGTCGAAAACCACCAGGTCCATACGACGAGCCTCCCGTCCCGATGGAGCCAGAGAGTCGGCTCTCTACCGAGCCGTGGATGAAGCACACGGAGGCGTCGGGCATCGCCGCCTTGATCGTCTGGTTCGGCATTCCGAAGCGCGTACGAGGGGCCGTGCTTCGCGGCGCATGGATGGCCACGCTGGTCGTCGCCGCCTTGGTCGCGGTTTCTTTCGGAATCGCTGGCTTCGTTCTTCTGGTCGACTGGGCGCTCCTGCACGGCTGATCTCGCCGGGCTCCAGGAGCCACGGAGAGCCGTTCCACTCATGGAAGCTATTGACCGAGACTGCCTTGTGAGAGTCGCGAGCGTGCGCGAATGTCGCCGGAGCCGCTGTCGGCCGCGATCCCGCTTCTCGTCTCGGAGGGATGATTTGTCGGGTCCCCGGATTTCAGGATGGGGACAGAGCGCGTCGATACATGGATGGTGACCCTCCTCCGACGAGAGGTGGCGGGCCCGGGCTTGACCTTGCCCGAGTTGCCTGCGCCGCCCATATTGGATCGCCCGCTACCCGCGCCGCCAGAGACGTCGCCGATACCCAGGGCGCGCTGGTCGCCTGGGCAGGCCTTGGTGGTCGTGCTCTTCGCCTTGGGCGCTCTCACCCTCCTCCAGATCCTTCTCTTCGCGCTCCATGTCCCAGCCGGACAGGTCTCGGGGGCGCTCTGGACGATCGGCGCCGGTGGCCTTTTCTTTGTGATCGCGAGGGGAGCCGCCACGCGCCTCGGAGGCCCCGATGGCGTCGCGGCCATCGGGATAAGGATGCCAAAGGTCGTAGATCTCGTCGTGGGATTGGCGGCTGGCGTCGGTCTCTACTTCGTGAGCGCGGTCGTCACGAACTGGATCTTTGGACACCTTGACGGATGGGTTGGTTGGTACCCGATGCCCCGGGCTCCTGAGTTGGCATCTGACGGCGCGTGGATCGCGCTGGGTATCGTCGAGGTGGTCGTCGTGGCGGTGGGAGAAGAGAGCATCTTTCGGGGCATCCTGTACCGCGGTTTGAGGACGAGGTACCCCGTGGCGCTCGCCGCGGTGTCGTCCGCCGCACTCTTCGCATTCGTTCACTCGTACCCTCCGTACATGCCAGCGATCTTCCTCGGCGGCGTTGCCTTGGCGTTGGCGACCGAGTGGCGCAAGTCGCTGGCGCTCGCGATCGTGATCCACGCCGTCTACAACGGCTGTTTCGTGGTCCAGGGCTATCTGACGTAGGTTCGCTCTCGGCCCCGCTCGCCGCGCCGAACCGCTCACGCCCTGATGCTGCCCGACTTCGAGCGAGCCGACCGGATCGGAGAGTTCTGGGGCTACCCGGAGAATCGCGCCCTCGCGGAGACTCCTGATCGACTGCGAGGAGGATCGAGTCCTCCTGGCGGTGCTGGTCGGGATGTTGAGGGAGCAGACCGCCAGTTGTCGGCTGTCCGGTTAGGCGAAAGCGACCATCGGAGGGCAACTCCTCGAAGCAGCCTCGCCCAAGCCGGCGAGTGGCAGCTACATCGACTCGTAGGGAGTGAAGATCTGAGGGACCTCCATGTCGGCTAGATTGGCTCGCAGCTCTGCGCTCGGCTCACCGAGGAGCTCGCCGTGAACGACGGAGACCGTCGCAAGAACCGCCGCCGATAGGTCGGCGAGGTTCGCGGCGTGCTCGATGGCCGCCTCGGAGTCCCTGTACCGCTCGATGACGACGCACTCTGACTGATCGTCGTTGAAGTAGGTGTCGTATTGCAGCGTTCCGGAGTCCTTGGTCCGCACGATCTCCATCGCCTGAGCGGACAAGCGCTTGAACTCGTCGAGCTTGCCTTCGTGGAACTTGAACCGAGCGATACCCAGAAGCTCACTCACCCGCTCCCACCTCCAGACTTTGCGTTTGCTGGCCGAGATCGACGCGCTCGGTCGGCCGAGCGAGCGTCCTGCCGATCATGATTACCCGCACTACCGACGGGCAATCTCCCGACCGCGACGCCGAGCGGATCGGCAATCTGGGGCTACCCGCAGAGCCGCACCTTCGCCGAGGGAGCCTAGGCGCAGCCCTCCTTGTAACGAACCTGCTGATCGAATCCCGAACGAAACGACGTCACGCTCCGTCGGTTGGTCTCAAAGATGATCAAGAGGCCATCCTCGGGTTCGGGATCGAAGATGAGGTAGCTGCCGCGATCACCCAGATAGGGATGGAGCTCGCGTTCCAGCTCATCACCGTAGGCGTCTTCGACTTCCGAGATGGGATCCCCCACCCCTATCCCGGTATCTGTTTCGATCGCCGACCCGGGCCCTATGTCGATCCGTACCAGCACTCGCCGGCTGAACATCAGGAAAAGGTCATGGGGGCCGCCGATCAACTGCCCGTATCGACACTGAGGGGAAAAGTCCGACGAGATATCTACGTCCATCCCGGTCGCACGCTCGACATCGTTGACGTGCATTCCGATCGTCATCGATCCAAGCCCGTCGATACGAAGCTCGTCCGCCTCGGTCACCCGAGTAGCCACAGCCACGGTTGGACTCGGGGACGCGTCTGGATCGTCGGTACCGCTTGAAGCGGGAGTGGGTGAGTCTTCGGCAGGTAAGGATCCAGAGACGCTTGGCTGCTCGATCGGCCCAGACGTCGGATCGTCCTGAGTGTCCAACAAGTACATCGCCCCGCCGACGACGGCGCCGCCGAGGACGAACCCGATCATGAAGGTGGCGATCCTGTTCACTCCGCTCCTCCTGCTGGCGGGATGATACGAATCCGATGCCCGGACGAACGCACAGGTTGCCGTGTCGAGCAGGGAGGTCATCGAAGGACGCGGCCTGTAGGGCTTCCTGGTCTGGTCAGGTCGTCGCGGTCGCCTGTGCGTTCGGTATCGGCCGGTAGGCGAGAAGGACGACGCCTGAGTCGAACGCGGTCGTTGCGATCAGCCGCATCCGGACCTGGCGGCCATGGAAGGCTCGGTCGCCGCCGCCCCAGACCGCGGGGTCGACCCAGAAATGGATCTCGTCGGCGAGCCTTTCTTTGGCGAGCTCGTAGGCGAACTCGCCGCAGCCGAAGGAGATCAGGTTGCCGCGGTGCTGGGCCTTGAGGCTGGTCACGGTCTTGGCGAGCTCGCCCTTGATCAACGACGCGTTCCACTCGAGGGGTTCTTCCAAGGTCCGGGAGGCGACGTACTTGGGGATGCTGTTCACCCGCTCGGCGAAGCCGGTGTCGTCGGTGATGGTGGGCCAGACGCTCGCGAGGCCCTCGTAGACCTTGCGCCCGAGCAGGAACGCGTCCGCGGCCAGGAGCTGATCGAACTTGTACCGTTCGCCCTCGCCCTCGAGGATCGCCCAGTCCTCCGGTGAGGGCCCGATGACGCCATCGACGGTGATGTGGGTCGAGATGATCACCTTTCCCATTGGGCCTCCTCAGCCGAGTACGACGAGCAACCTCTCGTCAGAGGTGCGTCCGACCAGTTGCGGAACTGGACCATTCCCGTCGAATCGGATCGCCCGAACGTGCACCGCTCGCCTCTGGCGAGCGCTTCGGCATATAGCGGATAACCCATCTGGGCCACGGTAGGCGCTATCTCTCGGCAAAGCATCTGAGGAAGGTCGGATCGCGCATCCGACCGTGGTGGGATTCGGAAGCGAACTCGAGGGTGTCCTACAGGCCTCCAAGAGCCACAGTCTCGCGGCGCACGCTGATGGGTCCCAGCCAAAGGAACCGGGCGACCTGCCCCGCTACTCGGGTGGGTCGAACGGCACCAGCTCCACCACCGGAAGCTCCTTCACGGCTCCGACGTCGGCCTTGTGTTCGGGGAGCCACTTCAAAAACGGCAGCAGGAGCGCGGCGCCCACGAGTCCGGTCACCCCGCCGATCGCGTACGCGCCCCTCGGTCCGAGCACGGAAACGATCCAGCCGCCTGCGACGAGCGCCACGACCAGGGACCCGTGCATCAGCGTCTCCCACGCGCCCATCACCCGGCTCCGGACCACGTCCGGGCTCCGGCGCTGGAGCAGGTTCTGCTCGATCACCTGGGTCGGCCCGTCGGTTGCGCCGAACGCGAACATCCAGAACAGCACGAGCCCGAACCACGGCGAGAGCGCGACGCCGAACCCGGTAAGCGCCACGAGCACGCTACACCCGACCATCCACCGTCCCTCCGACTCCTCGGTGATCCGGCGGCCGAGCCACACCCCCGCGATCGTCCCCGCTCCCCACAGCGCGGTGATCAGGCCGAACCCGAGCGACCCCGTTCCAAACTCGTCGGCGAGCACCGGGTCGGCAACGAGTGTCGTCGCCATGCCGACGATGAACACCATGAACGAGAGCGCGAGCAACCGAAGGACGCGGTCCCTGCGCACGAACCGGAATCCGGCGAGCACCCCGCGGTGCTCTTCCGACTCCTTATCCCGCTCGGGGTCGGCAAAGTCCGCCCGAACGCTCCAGGTGAGCGCGACCGAAGCCAGGTAGGAGACGGCGTTCGCGGCGAACACCCATTCGGGGCCGATCACCGCCACCAGCACGCCTCCCGCGATCGGCCCGAAGGTGAGACCCGCGTAGCGGCCGACCGAGAGCAGGCTGTTTGCCCAGGAGAGATGCTCCTCCCCGGCTACGTTGGGGATCGCGGCCGAGGAGGCCGGGAAGTACGCCACCTCGACCACCGACGAGGCGAAGGCGATGGCGAGGAGCACCGCGGGAGACTGGGTGACGAACGCCATCGCAAACCAACACGACGCCGCGGCGGACTCGCTCACGATCATGACCCGCCGCCGGTCGAACCGATCGCCCAACGCGCCCGCTAGCGGGCTGAAGAAGCCGATCACGGCCCACGTGAGAAGCATCGTGGCCGAGATCCACGCGGTGGACTGCGTCTCCCGGTAGATCGTGTACACCAGTGCCGTCCCGGCCGCGAAGGTCCCGGCCACCGAGATTGCCCGGCCGAGCGCCAACCGACGGACGGCGGTCCGAGGCGGCGTCACCCCGCTCCCTCCTCGAGCACCTCGTTGGACGGAGTGAGTTCCAAGCGATCCCCAGTCGATAAGACACCGTTGACCAACGTGCGCCTCATCTACCGTGACTGCTCGCCGGCACACCCGCAAGTCATCTCGACCAAAGTCATGTGGGCTACCGGGGAAGGTTGAGCTACGGTCCCTCCCAACGGCTTAGGGGTGCAGAACCCCTACCGGGAATTCGCCCCGCACCGCTCCTACTGGGGAAACCCGGCGACGCGGTCCTTCAGCGAGCTGCTGATCGACTGCGAAGAGCACGTTCCCACGGCCGAGTCTCTTGGGCATCGGCGCGCACGGCGAGCCGACCCCCAACGATCACTCACCCAGCACCGCCGTAGTATGCGTGTCTTCCTCGATGCACCGGTTGGGTGATGGTTTCGGCTCGTCCGTCGGCACCTCGCGAGAACCGCGTCTCGATCTACGACCACGTCCTCGCGCACATCCCCGAGGACGGTCCGGGACTCATGCCGGGCGGGACGCGACTGCCGGACGACCCTGAGCCGGATCCCAACGGGGAGGTGACCATGGCTCCGGGTCTGATGGACGAGATCCTCGAGCGGGGCACGGCGGTGGCGAACGAGCAGGCGGCCGCGGCCTCGTTCCGGCTGATCGAAGGCGTCCTCCGATCAGCGATCTGGCGCTCGGACTCGCGACCCGCTCGAGCGATCGAACGCCGGTGAAGGTCGGCATCACACTGCTCGGGCTCTACGCCACGATCGAGGATCGGGACATCCTCCTGTCCCTCGGACGGCACGAGGAGTTCACGCACTACGTCGGCGTGGCCCTCGCGAACGCGTTCGAGGACGTTGAGCCCCTCCTCTGGGAGCTCGCGAAGGTCGTGGAATCGTGGGGGCGCATCAACTTGGTTCGACAGCTCGCATCCACCCCGAGCCCCGAGATCAAGACGTGGATCCTGACGGAAGGTTCCGAGGGGTTCCCCGCCGAGTTCATGCTGGCGTACATCGCCGCAACCTCCGGCGAGCTCGCGTCCGCCCTGAGCGCACACGAGATCGACGACGTCGTCTACATGGCCGCCGGGAGGATCCTGATGAACCTCATCGCGGCCAGGACCAACCCAACGCAAAAGAACATCGACGACTACGCCGACGGTCCAGAGGCGATCAGGCGGTATCTCGGCCACGCCGCTCGGAAGCAGGACACGCTCGAGGGCTTCGCGCCTCTGACGCTGATCGTGGACTACCTCGAGCTGCGAGGCGGCGAGGAGTCGTCCGTGTCGAGAGGGACGGCGCACAGGCGGAGCCGGCGATCGCTCCCCAAGGGCTGGTCAAAGAAGGAACGTGAACGTTCCGCTACCTACGCGCGGTGGATCCTCCAGCGGCCGGTGTGGCGCGAGCTGATCCAAGATGGGCTCGGTTCGGAGGACGTACGGACCTTTCACCTGGCCGAGCATGCGGCGAGGTGGCTCGGCGACGACACGTTCCCAGTGATCGTGGACCGGATCCGCCGATCCCCCACGGACGATTCCGTTTGGACCGAGGCGACGACACGGGCTCAAGACATCGGTCAGTGGAACGAGGTCTTGCAAGCGGCCATCGAGCGGTTGAGTCGCCACGACACCCGGGAAGTGAGGATGTTCCCCTGGTGGATGCTGATGATCTCGCAGGAGATGCAGCGCTTCCCCGGGATGGGGTGGCCTCTCGTGCGGACCGCGTTGGAGGGTCCGCTCGTGATCGAGCGCCGGTTCGGATTGCGCGGCCTATCGTGGTTCCTCGAGGACGGGTGGCGATGGCCCACCGAAGCCGACGATGTGCTCCACCTCATGGCTCGCTCCGATCCAGATCAGGACACCAGGGGATGGGCGACTAACCTCTTGGAGCTCAGCCAATCGCCTGGTCGGGTCACGACGCCATGACGGTCGCGCATTCAATTGGCTTGGATCGGCTGGGACGTGAGCACATTCTTGCCTGCTCGTGGACCCAAGGGGATTCGAACCCCTGACCTTCTGGCTGCCAGCCAGACGCTCTACCAGCTGAGCTATGGGCCCGCGGGAGCGGTCAGTCTAGCGAACCGGCCGCGGCCTGGTCCGTGGCGTTCCAACGCAGGCGCGGCGCATCGCGCCACAGGCGCTCGAGGTCGTAGTACTCGCGCTCTTCCTGGGCGAACACATGGACGACGACGTCGATGTAGTCGAGCAGGACCCACCGGGAGTCGGCGTCGCCTTCGCGCCGGATCGGCTTCTCGCCGATCTCGCGAACGGCCCTCTCGACCTCCTCGACCAACGTCTTGATCTGCCGGTCGGTCTGGCCCGAGCAGATCACGAAGTAGTCGGTGATCACGATCAGGCCGTGCACGTCCAAGATCGTGACGTCCACCGCCTGCTTGGCGGCCGCAGCCCGCGCCGCCGTGACGGCGATCTCGCGGCTTCCCGCGTGGTTGGCGTCGCTACCCGGCACGCCGTCGTTCGCTCGTGGTCACCCGGAGAAGTCCTTCCCGACGACGATCGTCACTGGAGCGATACCCGATCCGACCGACACGGACACGCTCCCACACCGAGCAAGTCTCGCACACGTTCGGCCAGAGCAGCGCCAGCCGCCGTGTCACCGGTAGAGCGCCGCTTTCTCGATGTAGCTCTTCACGCCCTCGGGAACGAGGTAGCGGATCGGACGCCCGTCGTGGATCCGCTCGCGGACGTCGGTCGAGCTGATCGCCAGCGCTGGGATGCTCATCATGCTGACGCCCGCGTCGCGCGCGGGACCGGCCTTTTCGAACCGCGTCAGGTCGTACCCGGGACGGGACGCCGCGATGAAATGCGCGCTCGACAGGACCTCCTCGGGATCCTTCCAGTCCAAGATCTCGAGCATCGCGTCGGCGCCGGTGATGAAGTAGAGCTCGGCGTCGGGATACCCCGTTCCGAGCATGCGGAGCGTGTCGACCGTGTACGTCGGCCCGTCGCGGTCGATCTCCACGCGAGAGACCCGGAACCTCGGGTTGCTCGCGGTCGCGATCACCGTCATCAGGTATCGGTCCTCGGCGGGCGAGACATCTCGCCCCTGCTTCATCCACGGCTGCCCCGTCGGGACGAACACGACCGCGTCCAGCCCGAACTGCACCCAGGCCTCCTCGGCCGTCACGAGGTGGCCGTAGTGGATCGGGTCAAACGTGCCACCCATGACTCCGAGGCGTCGTCCCACGCGAGCCATCCTACGGCCGAGGTGGGCGGGCACGGCGGATTTCCGATCCCGCGTCGCGCTCAGCGCGGGTGCGCGCGGATCCAGGCCTCGAGCTCGGGGAGGTGCTCGGCATAGTGCAGGGGTCCGCTCTCCTCGAACCACTCGTCGGCGTCCGCGGTGAGCACCTCGAGCGCGCCGAACCGCTCGAGCATCGCCGAGCGTCCCCGGTGGAGCTCGGAGCGGACCTGGTCCGGCTCCATCCCGCGAGAGCGCTCGAGCTCTCGATCGTTGACGACGTCGACCTGCGCCGGTCCGTCGGGTTCGCGATCCCGGGCGAAGCTGCCGTGGCCCATCTCACCGAGCGCGCGAGCGGCGTCCGAGCACCAGAACGCGAGGTGCCACATCCCGTCCCGGACGGCCCAGCCCTCCGCGTTCAGCCCAGGCCGTTCGACGAGATCCGGTGCCGCCGCGTCCAGGACCGCGATCAGCTCCTCCCAGCCCTCGGCCTCGGCTCGGAGCAGCTCCTCACGCCGTCCCACCTCACCCTCCCTCCGGGATGAACTCGAACGCCACGTCGCCGATCACGACCTCGTCGCCCCGGCGCGCCCCGGCCGACGCGAGCTCGCGCTCCACACCCTCCTTCACCAGCCGTCGCTGGAGACGCTCGAGCTTGACGGAGTCGTCGAGATCGGTCTCGGACACCCAGCGTTCGACGTCACGGCCGATCACCCGGAAGCGCTCGCCTTCGCGCTTGACGACGAACCGCGGTCGGGCGGGCCGAAGGACGACGTAGGCGCTCCGCTCCTCCGCGACCGCCGAAGCCTCCCGAGCGAGCGCGGCGAGCCGCTCACGCAACCGATCGAGCCCCTCGCCCGTGACCGCCGAGACCGCGATCGCGCCGCTCCCGAGCAAGGCCTGCGGATCGATGTCAGGGGAGAGATCGCGCTTCGTCCCGACCACGAGGCTGGGACGCGCCGCCATGGCCCGGTCGTACGCCTCGAGCTCCGCGCGGACCGTCGCGAGATCGGCCGCCGAGT
>Ga0193741_1000637_pt1 | contig 10433 bp, 11 predicted proteins | sample L2s2metaG_FD_143059 | JGI IMG/M metagenome (GOLD analysis project Ga0193741, IMG submission 143059) | Soil microbial communities from a riparian zone of the East river system, Colorado, United States - L2s2 | ecosystem: Environmental > Terrestrial > Soil > Riparian zone | place: USA: East River...
CCCGCGGGCGAGCGCGTGCTCCAGCTCCTCGAGGATCAGGATTCCCGCGCCCTCACCCATCACGAAGCCGTCGCGAGTCGCGTCAAAGGGACGGGACGCTGTTTCCGGACTGTCGTTCCGCTCCGACAACGCCTTCATGTTGGCAAAGCCACCGATCGCCATCGGAGTGACCGTGGCTTCCGCACCGCCGGTGATCATGACATCCGCGTCGCCGTATTGAATCGTCCGATACGCATCACCTATTGCATGAGCACTCGTAGCGCAAGCCGATACGGTGGCGTAGTTTGGGCCTTTGGCATTGAACTGCATCGAGACAATGCCGGCGGCGATGTCGGCGATGAACATGGGGATGAAGAAAGGCGAGATCTTCCCCACTCCACGCTCCCGATAGACATCGTGCTGCTCCTCGAAGCTCTTGAGGCCGCCGATGCCGCTGCCGATGATGACGCCGATGCGGTCAGGGTCCATCCCGTTTCGTTCGACGAGGCTGGCATCGGTCATCGCCTGCCGCGCTCCAGCGACCGCGTACTGGGTATACGGGTCGGCCCGCTTCGCTTCCTTGCGATCCATGAAGTCGAGCGGGTTGAAATCCTTCACCTCGGCGGCGATCCGACAGCTGAACTTCGATGCGTCGAACTTCGTGATGGGCGTTGTGCCGGACTTCCCTTCGATCAGGGACCGCCAGGTCGTCGCCACATCGTTACCGACGGGGGTAATCGCCCCCATGCCAGTGACGACGACACGTCGCTTCATTACGCTCCGACCTTCTGGTTCAGATAGCCGAGCGCGTCACCCACAGTGCGCAGCTTCTCGGCATCCTCGTCAGGGATGTCGATGTTGAACTCCTTCTCGAACTCCATCACGAGCTCGACGATGTCAAGGCTATCCGCACCGAGATCCTCGATGAAGCTCGCCTCGTTCGTCAGCTTTTCGCGCTCGACACCGAGCTCTTTCTCGATGATGTCTTTGACCTTGTCGGAATTGTCGGCCATTTGATGGATTTCCTCGGGTTTGTGGGGGGTCTTGTAATATAGCTAAGCGAATATCTGATAAAAAGTTACATCACCATGCCGCCGTCCACGACGAGTACTTGACCAGTGATGTAGGACGCGAGGTCGGATGCGAGAAAAGCCACCGCAGCGGCCACATCCTTCGGATCACCCAGCCTTTCGAGTGCAATCTGCTGGCCCAGCGCCGCCCTGGCCTCCGGCGTCATGGCCGCCGTCATCTCGGTATCGATGAACCCGGGCGCCACGGCGTTGACGAGGATGTTGCGCGAGCCCAGCTCCTTGGCCACGGACTTCGTCAGCGCAATGAGGCCGGCCTTGCTGGCGGCGTAGTTCGCTTGACCCTTGTTGCCGATCATACCAACAATGCTGGACACATTGATGATGCGCCCACTGCGACGCTTCATCATGCCTCGGGACACGGCCCGAATCGAAGCGAACGCGCCCCGCAGATTCGCGTTCTGCACCGCGTCCCAGTCCTCATCCTTGAGTCGCATGACGAGATTGTCGCGCGTGATCCCGGCGTTGTTCACCAGGATGTCGATCGATCCGAACGCGGCTTCGACGTCGGCAACCAGTTTGGTAACCGCGGCAGTATCAGTCACGTCGCACGCGAATCCCTGGGCGCCGCTCCCGACAGCCACAGCTGCTTCCTGGGCCTTCTGGAGATCCCGTCCAACGACAGCCACTCGAGCGCCGGATTTCGCGAGTGTCTCGGCGATCGCGCGGCCGATCCCTCGAGTGCTGCCGGTGACCAGCGCGTTCTTCCCGCTTAGATCGATCTGCGTCATGAGACCAACTGTTGAAGTTTCTCGACATCGGTCGCGGTGCCGCAGGCGAAGGTCCGCGCTCCTTTGACAAGGCGGCCCATGAGGCCGGTCAGCACGTTGCCTGGCCCCAACTCGACGTAAAGCGCGTCCGGAAAATGCGAGGCGATGTTCCTGATCTCGGTGGACCAGCGGACGGGCGACGTGAGCTGTCGAAGCAGTAGATCCTTGGCGTCAACCGCCGTCGTTGACGCGTCCGCGGTTACGTTGGAGAAGACCGGAAACAGCGGATCAGTAAACGCCGAGGTGGCGATCGCATCGGTGAGACCGACCACTGCCGGCTGCATCAGCGGCGAGTGGAATGCACCGCTCACTGGTAGCTTGATGGCTCGCTTGGCGCCCGCTTCCTTGGCGAGCTCCATCGCACGCTCAACGCCTGCAATCTCCCCCGAAATCACAGTCTGCTCGTCGGTGTTGTAGTTCGCGGTTACAACCATACCGGCCTCTTTCGTCGCGCGTTCGCAGATCTCGTCGATCGGCGTGGTGGTCGTGCCGAGGATTGCGGCCATCGTGCCGGGGCGCGCGGTTCCAGTGTCGAACATGAGCTCACCACGCCGCCTCACGAGACGAGCGGCGCCGGGCAGGCTGACAGCATCGGCGGCATGGTAAGCAGTGAATTCTCCGAGAGAATGCCCAGCTGCGGCACGAACAAGAGGGTGAAGCGCGTCCTTCACGAGCGCCCATAGCGCGGCGCCGTGGGCGAACAGGGCTGGTTGCGCATTTCGGGTAGCAGTCAGCTCATCGGCCGGTCCCTCGAAGCACAGGCGGCTCAGGTCGTATCCGAGCGCGGCATCAACCTCGCCGAAAACGCCGCGCGCGACCGGGAATGCTTCCGCCAGGTCCTTTCCCATACCCGGCTTCTGCGAGCCCTGACCGGGAAAAAGAAGTACGATGTCCACCGCTTAGAAGCGGATGATCATCGACGCCCAGGTGAAGCCGGCGCCGAAGGCAACCATCATCACGGTCGACCCGTCCTTGACCCGACCCGATTCGATTGCCTCGTTGAGGGCGATCGGAATCGACGCCGAAGACGTGTTGCCGTATTTGTCGACGTTCACGTAAACCTTGTCCATCGGGATACCGGAGTGCTTGGCGGTTGCTTCGATGATGCGGACGTTCGCCTGATGGGGAATGAGAAGATCAATGTCCGAGCCGGTGAGGCGGGCGCCGTCGAGGGCTCGGTCAGCGGCATCGGACATAGAGCGCACGGCGTGCTTGAACACCTCGCGACCAGCCATGCGGACCAGGTGCGAGCGCTTCTCCAGCACCTCGGCGGACATGGGCGTCGTCGCTCCGCCGTCCGGTCGATAGAGTAGATCCGCCAGCTTACCGTCGCTCCGCATGTAGGCGGAAAGGATTCCCTTCCCGTGCTTGCTGCGCTTGAGAACGGCAGCGCCGGCACCATCTCCGAAGAGGACGCATGTGGCTCTGTCCTTCCAGTCGACGATCGCGCTCATTTTCTCGGACCCGACCACTAGAGCCGTCTCCGCAGTCCCCGACATGATGAGGCCCTCGGCTGTGCTCATTGCGTAGAGCCAGCCGGAGCAGGCGGCACCGATGTCGAACGCGGCCGCACGTGTGGCGCCAAGCTCCGCCTGAATATCAACCGCGGTGGACGGAAGAAGCCGGTCTGGGGTCGCCGTGCTCAGAACGATCACGTCGATCTCACCAGGGTGGACTCCAGCGACATCCATCGCTTTGCGGCTCGCGTCGGCGGCCATGGAGCAAGTCGTCTCTCCATTTCTCGCCAGCCGTCGCTCCACTATCCCGCTGCGCTCGAAGATCCAATCGTGCGAGGTTTCGATCCCGATCGACGCAAAGTCATGATTCGTCATCACGTGTGCCGGCAATCCGCGGCCCGTACCCACGACAGCGGCAACTGGTCTCTTCATGCTGACTCCGCTATCTCATTGATTGTGGGCGCGGCCGCCTCGAGCTTCTTCCCGATCTGGTCGTTCATACGCGTCTCCACTGCGCGAACAGCGACGCTGATGGCGTTCTTGATAGCACGCGGGGGCGAGTTGCCATGGCAGATGATGCTGACGCCCTTCACTCCGAGCAGCGGGGCGCCGCCGAAGTTTGTGGAATCGAATCCCTTTAGCGCGGATTTCACGTGCTCGGCATCGATCCCTGGGTGCTCGCTCAGCAGACGAACGATCATCGGCGCCACGGCTTCGTAGAACTTGAGCACGATGTTACCGACAAAACCATCGCAGATGACGACGTCGAATGGGCCGCGATCGCTGGCGCCGGCCGGGAGATCCCGCCCTTCGAGGTTGCCGTGAAAGTTGAAGCCGGCTTTCTGGAAGAGCCCATGCGTCTCCTTTACCACAGCGTTTCCCTTCTCCGGCTCTTCTCCGATGGAGAGAAGTCCAATCGAAGGATTCCTGCGACCGAAAACTCATTCAGCGTAAACCGCGCCAAGCCAGGCGAACTGGAGCAGCTCGCTCGGGGAGCAGTCGACGTTGGCGCCGGAATCGAGGACGACGACCGGATTGCGCGCCGTCGGGAACACCGTGGCGATCGCCGGCCTGGTGAGGCCGGGCTGCAACTTGAGCAGCATTGCCGACGACGCCATCTGAGCGCCCGTGTTGCCGGCCGACACGAAGGCGTCGGACTTTCCGTCGACCTGCAGTTTGGTGCCGACGACCATCGAGCTGTTTGGCTTTTTGCGCAGGGCGGCGGTTGGCTTGTCAGACATCTCGATCGTGTCCGGCGCCTCGACGATCGTGATGCGATCGCGTACGCCGGAAGCCTGCGAGAGCTCGCCCGCGAGAAGACTCGCGAGCTGAGACTCGATTACAGCTGTCTGCCCGACGAGCTGCACGGTGTGCGCGGCGTCGAGTTCCTGGAGGGCGAGTAGAGCGCCGGCAATTGCCGCCTTGGGGGCAAAATCTCCCCCCATAGCGTCCAACGCAATTCGCGCCAAACTAAGCTTCCTTCGGTTCTACTCGCTGTTCGCCGTCGTAGTATCCGCACTCCTCGCAGACATGATGCGGGCGCCTCATGCTCTGGCAGCGGGGACACTTCTGGATGACGATGGCAGGCGCTTTCTTGTGCGTGTTGCGCGCACGCTTCTTTCGCTTCGAGGTGCGTCGCTTCGGGACGGCCATTGTATCTGTTCCTTATGGTGGTGTGACGAGCTAGTTGGCGTCGCCGTGGTGCCTGAGCAACGCGCCCCAGCGCGAATCAGTCGTGGTTTGTGTGCAGCTGCAGGTGCTTTCGTTCAGGTTGGTGCCACAGGTCGCGCAGAGTCCTTTGCAATCTTCCCGGCACTGGACGTATGCAGGGGCCGTGAGCAGCCAGGTCTCTCGCACCGCCGCGCGGAGATCGAGCAACCTCGCGTTCGGATCGTAAAGAAACACCTCCGGATCATCGGCTTCCTCGGCCCCCAGCTCGGCTAGCAGGAAGTGTACATCCTCGCTCACCTCGACGTTGACCGGTTCCAGGCAGCGACGGCAAGGCAGCTCGAAGCGCCCTTCCATTCTGCCCGTGAAATAGAATCTTCCTTCGCCCGCGGTGGACAGCCTACCGGTCACCCGGATCGGTTCGGATGGACGGTTATCGCCCTCTACCCAAATGGGATCGTCTGGCTGCACGGAGCCGTCCACCTGGACGGCTTTCGTCTCCAGCGCGCGTAGGTCAAACGACAGCATAAGCCCTTTAAACTAGCGGGTTTATAGCCTCAAACCAAGTCCGACTCGGCGAAAAAGAAGTTAACTTCGCGTTCAGCGTTCTCGTCCGAGTCGGATGCGTGGATTGCGTTCCGCTCCTTCGATTCGGCGTAGAGTTTTCGCACGGTCCCCGCTTCGGCTTCGGCTGGGTCCGTTGCTCCGATCGCTTTCCGAAGTGCGCCAACTGCATCGGCCCGCTCGAGTACCATCGGCATGCATTTCCCGGATGTCATGAAGCGCACGAGCGGCGTGAAGAACGGTCGCTCGCGATGGACGGCGTAAAACGCCGAGGCCTGCGCTTCGGTAAGCCGCATCACCCGCGCGGCGAGGACTTTGAAGCCGCCTTTCTCCAGGTGCGCGATGATGTTTCCGGTCTTGCCCGATCCGAACGCGTCGGGTTTGATGATCGTGAGAGTTCTGTTACCAGCCATTTATTGTCTCTGTCCTAGCGCATTGCGCGTTTGAGTAAATCCACGACGTCGATTGGACGCTTGGCTACGCCCACGCCGTTTTCCTCGAATGCCTGCATCTTCTCGGCGGCGGTTCCCGCCGAGCCGGAGATGATTGCCCCCGCGTGGCCCATACGCCTCCCCGGCGGGGCCGTCTGACCCGCGATGAATCCAACAACCGGCTTCTTCATCTTCTCGCGGACGAAGCGTGCTGCCTCCTGCTCGTCCGTGCCGCCGATCTCGCCGATCATCACCACCGCCGTCGTCGCCGGATCCTTCTCGAAGGCGTCGAGGCAATCGATGAAGTTCGTGCCGTTGATCGGATCGCCGCCTATCCCGACGCACGTCGTCTGACCGATTTTCGCGCGCGTCATCTGAAAGACAACCTCGTAGGTGAGCGTGCCAGAGCGGCTGACGAGTCCGACGGGCCCTGGAATGCAGATGTGACCGGGAATGATTCCAACCTTCGACTGGCCCGGCGAAATCAGTCCAGGACAGTTCGGGCCGAGGAGCCGGGAACCACGCTCTTTCACGAAAGGATAGACCCTGGTCATGTCGAGGACGGGAACGCCTTCCGTGATGCAGACGATGAATGGGATCCCAGCGTCCGCAGCCTCCATCATCGCGTCCGCGGCAAACGGCGGCGGCACATAAATCACGGTTGTATTTGCGCCCGTGCTCTTCACAGCCTCGGCCACGGTGTTGAAGATCGGCACCTTGCCCTCGAACTTCTGCCCGCCCTTTCCCGGAGTGACTCCGGCCACTACCGCGGTGCCGTACTCCATCATCTGCTTCGTATGGAACGACCCGTCGCGACCTGTGATTCCCTGGACGAGCAGCTTCGTGCTCTTGTCGATGAAAATGCTCACGCCGCCTCTCCTCCGGTCGCGAGCGCGACGGCCTTCTTCACCGCCTCGTCCATGTCAGTCATCGCCGACAGACCGTGTTGCTTCAGAATCTTCAGGGCGATCTCCTCGTTGGTTCCAGTCAGTCGGATAACGAGCGGAACTTTCAGCGGATTCTGTTTGATCGCGGTTACGATTCCGTTGGCAACATCATCGGTGCGTGTGATGCCGCCGAAGATATTGAACAGGATCGCCTTCACATTCGGATCGCTGGTGATTATGCGGAGCGCGGCAACGACCTTCTCCGGGTTGGACGAGCCGCCGATGTCGAGAAAGTTGGCCGGGTCTCCGCCGTAATACTTGACGAGATCCATCGTCGCCATCGCCAGGCCGGCACCGTTGACGACGCAACCGACGTTGCCATCGAGCTTGATGAAGGTGAGGCTTGCCTTTCTGGCGTCGACTTCGCTGGGATCCTCGGCGGACTCGTCGCGCATAGCTGCCACGTCGGGCCGGCGATCGAGCTCATTGTCGTCGATCACCATCTTCGCATCGAGGGCTACAACCTCTCCGGCCGGCGTCGTCACCAGCGGATTGATTTCAGCGAGCGATCCGCCGTTCTCGGAGAAAGCGCGATACAGCTGCTGTAGAATCTTCGCCGCGGCGCGGACCTGCTTCAGGTCGGAATAGAGGAAGAACGCGAGCTGCATCGCTTCATACGCCTGAAGCCCGTACCGCGGATCAACCGGATGCTTGAGGAGTTTCTCAGGCGTCTTCGCGGCGACTTCCTCGATGTCGATTCCGCCAGCCGGGCTCGCCATGAACACCGCGCGCTTCGAGGCGCGGTCGATGATGATCCCCACGTACGCCTCGCTCGCAATGTCCGCCGCCGGCGTGATGAGAACCTTCTGCACCGGAAGGCCCTTGATCGTGAGCTTGAGGATCTGAGTGGCAATGCTCTTCGCTTCCTCGGGTGTCTTGGCCAGCTTGACGCCACCCGCCTTGCCGCGGCCGCCGGCGTGAACCTGCGCCTTCACGACCACCGTCGCCCCGAACTTTCGCGCGATCCTTTCCGCTTCTTCCGGTGTGGACGCAACGTCACCCGGAGGGATCGGGATGCCGTACTTCCGGAAAATCTCCTTTGCCTGGTACTCGTGGATGTTCACTCTTGCTCCGAACGCGTGCGCGCACGCGGATGATCGATTCTGGGATTGTTTGTGGTGACTGCTACTAAGGAAGGATTTCAGTACCGCCGGTGCCCTGCACCGCTGCTCTTCCCTTGCTCAACTCCGTAATAATGGCACGACCCTGTGTTCGACGCACGTAATCTGCCGCAGCCGCAACTTTGGGAGCCATGCTCCCTTCTCCGAAGGCTCCTTCGCTCGCGAGTCGATCCGCTTCACTCACCCGCATCGAGCTGATCGCGCGCTGCTGCTCCGTTCCCCACCCAGTATAAACGGCATCCACATCGGTGAGAATCAGGAAAAGCTCGGCGCCAAGCTCCCTTGCAAGAACTGCGGCTGCAAGATCCTTGTCGACGACGGCGTCGACTCCCTCCAGGCCAAGCACCGCATCTCGGTAAACGGGAATTCCGCCGCCACCGCAGGCGATGACGACGGTATCGCGCTCGATCAGGTTGCGAATCGTGGTCAGCTCGTGAATCGCAATCGGCCTCGGACTTCCAACTACCCGGCGGAAATGACCCTTCGCATCCTTCTTTACCGGGTGTCCCTGTGACCGGAGCTCCCTGGCGCGAGCGACCGACAGTCCGTGACCCACAAATTTCTTGGGATCCTTCAGCGCGGGATCATCGGCCGTAACCTCCACCTGAGTGAGCACGGTCACCACGTCCCGCATGTTTCCGGCTTTGCGCAGCGCGTTCTCCAGTGACTGCTGCAGCATGTAACCGATCCACCCGGCAGTGCCGGCCACCAGAACTCCAAGAGGCAGCGGAGCGACCTCGCTCCGCGCCTTCTCATTGCGCACGAGCTCGTCACCAACCTGCGGGCCGTTGCCGTGGACGAGGACTACCCGCCAGCCATCGAGCGCGAGGTCAACGATTGGCCCAAGGCTCTCGCGGGTGTGTCGGAATTGATCCGCGATGGTAGACCGCTCGCCGGGAGGTGAGAGCGCATTTCCCCCGACCGCGATCACCGCCGTTCGCTTCGCGTCGGTCATTTGCGAGCGGGCGCGATGAGCGCGCCCAGCGAATCGTAAGCGATTCCGAACTCCCTGAGATTTGCGGATGTGAGCGCGGCCCGCATCCGATTGTAAAGGCGGGTGACGGCCGCCCTGAACGCCGAATCGCTGCCGGCGAGGGGCGCGGAAGCGACCGGCTCCCAGGGAATAGATGTGAGCTCGCGGGCGATTCCCGGCGCACGGTAGTCGGCCGAATTCGGAAAACGATTCATCCACGCCAGCGAGATCGGATCGGGCGAAGGATCGGCCGCAATCATGACGCGCGCCGTCCGCGCATTGACCAGCGCGGTCGCGACATGCTTGAAGTAGCTGCGCTCCTCACCGGCAAGGACAAGATGCTGGCTCAGCGGAAAGTTTGACGACGATGAATACAGCTCGAGCTTCCAGTAGAGAGTGTCGGCGTGGAACATGGGCTCGACCATACTGCCCTGGGCGAAGATCGGTGCGAGCGCGCGGATTCTGCTTCGGACGTCCCGGGTCGTGATGAGCCGCGCGCGACGAGTGATGGAATCCGACATGAGGTCGAACGACTGATACGCCCACGCATAAGCCCATCGCGACAAGCCTTCGCCGAGTCGCTGGCCGGCGACATCCAGCTGTGGGTCGACGACGACCATGAGGCCGCGCGCGCCCGGATACACGAGCGAATCCTGCCGCAGCAGCTGCTGGCCAGGGACACTCGTGGCGACGGTGTCGAGCATCGCTGACACGGCCGACGTGGCCGATGATTCTCCAGCTGCGACGATCGGATCGTAGGCGCGCCTTGTGAAGTCCGCACGAGTAGCGATGTACGGGCGTTCGCGCACCATTTGCTCTTCGTTTGGCGTCAGGCGTCGCACCATCAGGGGTACGATCTCCTGCACGGTTATGGCAAGCACCACGATTGCCGTTACGGCTATGAAGCTCGTGCGCAGCTGGCCGGCCCATCCACTCAGAAGCACCGTGATTGCTACGGCCGCCGTCACGATCCAGAGCAGAAGCAAGCCGGGGAGCAGCCACTGATGATCGACGTAGGAGAAAACCCCTCCCTCTCCCCCTCCCCGGATCATCAGCTCGTACGACTCGAGCCGGTAGCTCCACATCGTGATGAGGAGCAGCAGCGCGGCCAGAGCGCTCAGGTGTCGCCTCACGCGGGCGCTCATCCTGATTCCGGCGCGCTCCCACCTGAGGCCGGGAGTGAGCGAATAGAGGCCGACGACGACGATGGACACTCCGACGATCAGCAGCATCGCCCACGCGTACATGGATTTCTCGAATGGCAGCCATGTCGTGTAAAAGGCGAGGTCACGCTGGATGTATGGGTCGCTCTCCCGAAATTTCACTCCGAGACGCGCGAGCTCGAGCGAAGTCCAGCTTGGGAGTGCGGGCGTGACCGCTGCGGCGATTCCCACCGACAGCAGAAACGCAAACCGGTCCAGGTACTTTCTCGGTA
>Ga0193741_1000638_pt1 | contig 10417 bp, 5 predicted proteins | sample L2s2metaG_FD_143059 | JGI IMG/M metagenome (GOLD analysis project Ga0193741, IMG submission 143059) | Soil microbial communities from a riparian zone of the East river system, Colorado, United States - L2s2 | ecosystem: Environmental > Terrestrial > Soil > Riparian zone | place: USA: East River...
TCCCAGCGCGCCACCCAGGCGTCGATTCCGAGCCCACCGAAGAGCGGTCCACGAATCGATGCCGTTCGCGCAGTGATTCGGCCCGGGGCAGTTGGCAAAAGCAGCGTATCGTATACGACCGGAGCGAGTCCCTGCGTCTTGTCCGCACTGATCATCCCGACTGAAAACCACGGGCCAAAAATCTTCAGCGCAGCTTCTCCCCGCACTGATGTTGCCGTCGCAATCGACCCCGAACCCGAAGTCGGATTCGATTCTGAGATTGGGGCCAAACGGCCGACCGCGCCCGCGAAGGAGATGAATGGGAGCGGCTGCAAGCGGAGCCCCAAGTCGGCGTTGGTAATCTTTCGGAATCCATCGCGCTCGGCGAAGCCGCTGAGAACGCCGAACGATGTCATCACGTCGAGTCGACCGGAGACAGAGTTGTATGTAGCCCCGCCGAGCGCTCTCAATCTGTCCTGTACCTCGAGCCGCGCCGGACCGAGCGTGTAGCCCGCGCTGAGGTTGTACTGAGTTTCGGAGCGCCTGCGCTCGAGGGTATCGGCCAGCGGGTTGGCAGTGACATTCCTGTCCGGATCTGTCCTACCCTTGAAGCCAAGCGATGCAACAGTCGCTTGTGCCCACGGCCCGCTGTTCACTCCTCCAACGGCCGCGCGGATATAGGCGTTGGTGGTCGTCGCATCTAGTGAGAGCACGGGTGGTCTACCCTGCGCGGGCCGCTGAATGCCGCGCGTCGCGCGGGTGCGATTCACGAACGCGTCGATACTCCACGACTGCCGCGCTATCCCGATGCGACCCAGAAGTGAGAGCGCATCGCCGCTTCCAGCAAACCGGCTGCTCGTGACGCCGTACTGCTGGCCGGCGAGCTGGAGAACGCCACCGTTGTCGAAGCGCTTGCCGTAGAACCCGCGGTACAGATTCGTGTCTTCGTTTCCAGTCGCGACGTCGACTCTCGTATATGGGTCGGTGTTGTCGACCCGCCAGGTGCGCAGGTAGAGTCGCAGCTCGCTGGCGCTCCGCTCGATGGTCAGGTGCTCGAGCGTCCAGAGCTGGACGGTCGAGAGGTCCAGCACACCCCCCACCCTGTTATCGAGCGCGTCCAGCTCGACGCCATCGTAGAAGATACGCACTCGCCGGAAATCGGCATTGAACGTCGCCGTTTGCGGAGTTGCGATCCACCCCGATCTGAACGTGTTGGCGCCGGGAATTCGATCGAGGAGATCCGCCACGGTCAAAGCGCCAGTCGCGAATAGCTGGGCGCGGTTCCATTGATATTGCGGGCCGATCTCGTAGGTGGCGGGATCGGCGAATCTGCCGATCGGCGGCTTGATCGAATCGCGCTTCGCGGTCAGGGTGTCCGTCGTGTCCGTTTTCGGCTTGACGGGAATCGGCACTTCGCTCGCCGGCGGCGGAACGATCTGCGCGTGAGCGGGGGACGCGGTCACGTAAAAAAGAGCCCCGGCCAAAAGGCCGAGGCGGGCTGGGCTGCACCACGGCCCGAAGGTTCGGCTCAGCGAACTCTCCCGCGAATGAACTCGATGAAGGTACCCAATGGCACGCCCGTTGGTCCCTTGGGAATCGTAACGAGGTCGCTCTCGGAGTAGGCAGTCCCCGCGATGTCGAGATGAGCCCACGGATAACCATCTGCGAATTCCTTGAGGAACATCGCAGCTGTGACCGCTCCTGCCGGCCGCCCCCCGGAGTTCTTGACGTCCGCGACGTCGGACTTGATCAGATCCTTGTACTCGTCCCAAAGCGGAAGTGGCCAGGCCGGCTCACCGGCGCGCTTTCCCGCCGCCAGTATCTCCGCAATCAACGCTTCATCTGTCGAGAACACACCACTGGCGGTGTGACCGAGCGCGATGACGCATGCACCCGTGAGCGTCGCCGCGTCGATCACGACGTCCGGCTCGAAGCGCTTGGCGTAGGAGAGACAATCCGCCAGGACGAGACGGCCTTCGGCGTCGGTGTTGATGATCTCGATCGATTTTCCGTTGTGTGCCCTGACGACGTCGCCCGGATTCATCGCAGTGCCGGACGGCATGTTGGTCGTCGCGCCGACGATGCCGACGACGTTCACTTCCGGCTTCATCTGCCCGATCGTCTCGAAAGTGCCGAGGACTCCGGCCGCCCCGCACATGTCGAACTTCATGAATTCCATGCCCTGCGCGGGCTTGATCGAGATGCCGCCGCTGTCGAAGCAAAGCCCCTTGCCGACGAGAACGACGGGCTTGGCGTTCGTCTTTCCGCCCTTGTATTCCAGCGCGATCAGCTTCGGGTCCTGCGGCGTTCCCTGTGCCACCGCCAGAAACGATCCCATCTTCTCCGCTTCCATCTCGCGGCGACCGAGAACGGTGACGCCCATCCCGTGACGTTTCGCTATGTCGGTCGCCGTCTGCGCCAGAAACTCCGGAGTGCAGATATTCCCCGGCATCATCGACAGCCGGCGGGCGAGACTCTGGCCGGCGCCGATCGCCTGCCCGTTGGCGAGTCCGCGCCTGCTGTCGTCGGTGTTACTGGTGAGGATCACCGCTTTCTCCAGCGGCTTCTTGCGCTCCGCTTCAGGCGGCTGCGATTTGAGATCAGCGTACTCCCACGAGCCGGCGATCAGACCCGCGGTAATCGCTTCGGTCTCCTCGGGAGCAATCTGTCCCGAGTACCACGCCATCTCGCCCACGCCGAGTCGCTGCGCATTGCGGGCAGCAAGGGTTGCGGCGCGCCGGAAGGAAGCGCGGCGGTCGGTGACTGCGCCCATTCCGACGAGCAGGATACGGCGTGGCCCTTTGGGAACGCCGGTGAGATGGAGCGTCTCATCCCTCGAGCCGCGAAAATCCTTCATCTCGATCATGCGGGCGAGCGCGCCCTGCGTTGCGCTGTCGAGGCCAGCGATCCCCGCGAGCGTCGGATTCTCGACCAGAGCAACGACAAGCAGGGCGCTGGCGACTTCGGCCGGATTGACCGAGTTAATGCTTACGGAAAGCACTAGCTAGCTCTTCATCCCGGCGATTACCTGGTCGCCAAACGCGGATGTGGAGACTTCTGTCGCGCCGGGCATCTGGCGGGCGAGGTCGTACGTGACGCGCTTCGACTTGATGGCGTTCTCCATTCCGTTGATGATGAGCGACGCTGCTTCATTCCATCCCATGTACTCGAACATCATCACGCCCGACAGAATGACGCTGCCGGGGTTGATCTTGTCGAGATTGGCGTATTTCGGCGCAGTCCCATGGGTCGCTTCGAATACTGCTACTCCGTCGCCGACGTTGCCCCCGGGCGCAATGCCCAAACCTCCGACCTGTGCGGCCGCAGCGTCAGACAGATAGTCGCCATTGAGGTTGGGCGTCGCAATGACTGAGTATTCGGCCGGCCGCAGCAACAGCTGCTGGAACATTGAATCAGCGATGCGATCGCGCATCACCACCGCGTCCGCGCGTGCCGTCGGTCCGCCCTTCGCCAATCCGGATTCGGTGCAGGTGTCGTCCGGGAACTTGTCGCGCGCCACCTCGTAACCCCAATCGCGGAACGCTCCTTCGGTGAACTTCATGATGTTTCCCTTGTGCACGAGGGTCACCGACTCCCTGCACTTGGCGATCGCGTAGCGAATTGCCATCTCGACGAGGCGCTTTGACCCGAATTCCGACATCGGCTTCACACCCAGCGCCGACTTCTCACGAATCTCGCTCTTGAACTCCTTGCGGAGGTACGCCGCGAGCTTCTCCGCTTCGGGCGATCCGGCCTTCCATTCGATTCCCGCGTACACGTCCTCCGTATTCTCGCGGAAGATCACGATGTTCACCTTCTCGGGCTCTTTGACGGGTGCCCCCACTCCCTCGAAATACCGGACCGGGCGAATGCAGGAGTAGAGATCCAGAACCTGCCGGAGCGTCACGTTCAGCGAGCGAATTCCGCCGCCTACTGGCGTGGTGAGCGGACCCTTGATCGAGACGCGGAATTCCTGCATCGCGTCCACCGTTTCCTGAGGCAGCCAATCCTGGAATTGCTTGAACGACTTCTCGCCGGCGAACACTTCCATCCATTCGACGCGGCGCTCGCCGCTGTACGCCCTTTCCACCGCGGCGTCGAACACGCGCACCGACGCGCGCCAGATGTCGGGTCCGGTGCCGTCGCCTTCTACGAATGGAATGATAGGATTCTCGGGAACGGCAAGTAGTCCGTTCTTGAAACCGATCCCCTCTCCGCGCGTTGGGACTTTCGCGAACTTATACTTCGTCATTAGCTCCTGAAATCGATACGAAACGCCAAATGTAGTGCAAATGGCGCCCCGCACAAAACCTTTACTGGAGGCCAGCAGAACGGCTGTGGAAGGCGTATTGGGAATAATGCCCCATTCAATCAGAGTTCTCCGAGCGGTTTCACTGCCGCTGGTGCTTGTTATTGCCGCATGCGGTAACCCGCCCCGCGTCAATGGCGCAGCGGGCGCATCGCCTTCGCCAAGCATTCCGTGGAAGGTCCCGTCGGGCGCCATCAAATCTGAGCCGATCGTGACTCCCGCGGTCGCTGCCGCAGTGCCGCCCGACCTCCAGGAGAGGATCAGGCAACTGTCGCTCGTCGACGTCGTCGACCTCGCACTGCGCAACAATCCGGCAACGCGTGCGTCCTGGGCGCAGGCTCGCGCTGCCGCAAGCCTCTTTGGCTCCGCGCGCGGCGCCTACTATCCGACCGTCGACGCCTTTGCGGACGTTTCGCGGGTTCAATCTCCGGCTACCCTGCAGCGTTCTGCCGGAAAGCGCACCGAGTACGGTCCATCGATCGACCTCAATTATCTCCTGTTCGACTTCGGAGGGCGATCAGGATCCGTCGAGAGCGCACGTCAAAGTCTCTTCGCGGCAAACCTGGCGCACAACGCTACGCTTCAGAACACCGTGCTGCAGGCGGAAGTCGCTTACTTCACCTACATGGCCACCTCCGCGCTCCTCAGCGCCGAGCGATCGGCCGTCGCCCAGGCACGGACAAGTCTCACGGCGGCAGAGCGGCGAAATACGGTGGGACTGGCGACAATCGCCGATGTGCTTCAAGCCCGCACCGCCTTGTCGCAGGAGCAGCTCAATCTCGAAACCATTCAAGGGAGTCTTCAGGCCGCTCGTGGGTCCCTTGCATCAGCTCTTGGATTGCCGGCGAATCTGCCGTTCGAGCTCGAGCCACTACCAACCGAGATCCCGGTTGGAAAGATCTCCCTGAGTGTCGACAGCGTGATCAACGAGGCGCTTCGCAACCGTCCTGATCTCGCGGGCGCGCGCGCGCAAGCTGCCGCGGCCGGCGCACAGGTGCGGGTAGCGCGAGCCGCGGCGCTCCCATCTGTGGTCGTGGGCGGGAATGCCGCCCGCACCTACTCGAACCCGCCGACGTTCGCGGGGCCTTCATACAGCATGTCCGTCGGCCTGGCGATTCCGATCTTCAACGGGTTCTCGCGCCAGTACAATATCGCCGCTGCGAGAGCGCAAGCAGACGCCGCTGTCGCATTCGCCGATCAGACACGGCAACAGGTGATCACGCAGGTCTTCGTTTCGTACTACGCCCTCCAAACCGCCGAGCAGCGCGTCGCAACCTCAGACGAGTTGTTGGCAAGCGCCGAGCAATCGGTGCAGGTCGCGGCCGGACGCTATCGTGAAGGGGTAGGCAGCATCATCGACCTGCTCACCGCGCAGACTGCCCTCGCAAACGCGAGAGCGCAGCAGGTCCAGTCAAGGTGGCAATGGTACACAGCGCTCGCGCAACTAGCGCGTGACGCGGGTGTACTCGGAGTTCGTGGCGAAACGCCATTTCCCCTTACCCAGGGCTCAGTCGTGCCGCGTCCGATTCCAGATACGAACCGACCATGACCCTGCGAAAGTTCTCCGCTTGCGCTGGCGTTCTTGCTCTATGCGGCTTTGCCGCTTGCTCGAAGTCGGGCCCCCCGCGCCGGCCGCCGGTTCCCGTTAGCGTCACCGCAGTGAAGCGAACGATGGTCCCATTTGTCGTCTCGGCCAATGGTGTCGCCGAACCAATGCAAACGGTGGCAGTCGAGGCGCAGGTGAGTGGAATCCTCAACGCCGTCACGTTCTCCGAAGGCGCGAATGTGCAAGTAGGTCAAGTGCTCTTTCAGATTGACGCGCGACCTTACGCGGCGGCGCTCGCGCAGGCGAGGGCACAGCTCACGCGCGACGAAGCGATTGCCGCCAACGCTCGGCGCGACGCGGCGCGCTACGGCGCGCTCGTGAAAGAGGGATACGTCACCGGCTCACAAGCTGATCAGGCTGAGGCTACGGCCGCATCCGCCGCGGCGACGGTCGCGGCTTCCCGTGCCGCAGTGTCCAGAGCGGCGATCGATCTTGCCAATACGACGATTCGCGCGCCGATCTCCGGCCGAACTGGCAGCCTCCTCGTACGACAGGGAAATCTGGTGAGGAGCACCAGCCAGCCTCCGCTCGTAGTAATCAACCAGATCCAGCCCATCCTCGTTCGGTTCGCGGTCCCGCAGAGTCAGTTTCCGGACATCCAGAGATATTACAGAGGCGGCAACGCGCTACAGGTTCGTGCGACTCCCTCCGAAGGAACTGGAATACCACTCGATGGGACGCTTGCATTCGTGGACAACAACGTCGATTCAACTACAGGGACAGTTCTGCTCAAGGCAAGGTTCACCAATCCTGAGGGGACCCTCTGGCCTGGCCAATACATGAAGGTCGAACTTGAGCTGTACGTGGATCGCAATGCCCTGATATTGCCCGCGCCTGCGATCCTAACCGGGCAACAGGGTACCTACGTGTTCATGATTGACAGCGCAATGACAGCGAAGCAACGGCCGGTGCAGGTTTCACGCACCGTCGACAGTGTCGCCGTGATCGCGAGTGGATTGAAGGAGGGTGAACAGGTGGTAGTGGACGGCCAGTCGCGACTCGTCGCTGGATCCAAGGTGTCGATTAAGGGGGTAGCTCGATGACAGCGCTTTTCATTCGCCGGCCAGTCATGACCGTGTTGGTCATGCTGGGCATTCTGTTCTTCGGCGCCGCGGCATACAGACGGCTGCCCGTGAACGATCTGCCGACCGTGGATTTCCCCACGATCAACGTGAACGCGAGTCTTTCCGGCGCCAGCCCGGAGACGATGGCGTCCTCAGTCGCGACGCCGCTGGAGAAGCAGTTCTCGACCATCGCGGGCATCGACAACATGACGTCGACGAGCACGCTCGGCCGGACCTCGATCACGCTCCAGTTCGGCCTCGATCGTAACATCGATGCGGCAGCCGCGGACGTTCAGGCGGCGATGTCGCGAGTCCTGCGGAGCCTCCCGCTCGGGATTCTGCCGCCTTCGTACTCAAAGGTGAATCCCGCCGATGCGCCGATCCTGTTTTTCGCGCTGACGTCCAAGACACTGGCGCTGTCCGAGCTCGATGAATACGGCAACACCTTCCTGGCCCAGCGGATTTCCATGGTCCCGGGCATCGCCCAGGTGCAGGTGTTCGGAGGCCAGAAGTACGCGGTTCGAATTCAGCTCAACCCAGCATCTCTCGCCAACCGCGGGATCGGAATCGACGAGGTCGCCTCCGCAATTTCAGCCCAGAACGTCAGTATGCCGACCGGAACGCTCTGGGGGCCGAATCGCGCGTCTACAATCGTCGCAAACGGTCAGCTCCAGAACGCGAAGGAATTCAGAAGCATAGTGGTGTCCTACCGGAACGGCGCGCCGGTGCGACTGGAGGAGCTGGGCGATGTCACGGATGATGTAGAAAACAACAAGGTGGCGAGCTGGTACAACGACGACCGGGCAGTAGTGCTCGCCATTCGGCGGCAGCCCGGTACCAACACGGTCGCGGTAGCAACGGGGGTCAAGTCGCTGGTGGAATCGCTGCGCGCGGAGCTTCCCCCCAGCGTCGAGATACACACGCTGTACGACCGATCGGTTCCGATCCAGGACTCGGTACACGAAGTGAAGTTCACCCTCATGCTCACCCTGTTCCTGGTAGTGATGGTGATCTTCATTTTCCTGCGCAACGTCTCCGCTACGGTGATCCCCAGCCTCGCGCTCCCAATGTCGCTCGTCGGGACATTTGCGGTGATGTACCTGCTGGGTTACTCCCTCAACAACCTGACGCTGATGGCGCTGACTCTCGCCGTCGGGTTCGTGGTGGACGACGCGATCGTGATGCTCGAGAACATCGTGCGCCACCTGGAGATGGGGAAAAAACCGATGCAGGCCGCTCTCGATGGGTCGGCGGAGGTTGGATTTACGATTCTCGCCATGACCGTATCGCTCACCGCGGTGTTCATTCCCTTGCTCTTCATGGGCGGGATCATCGGCAGACTCTTCCACGAGTTCGCGGTCACTATCGGAACAGCGATTCTGGTATCCGGCTTCGTCTCCGTCACACTCACGCCGATGCTCTGCAGCCGGTTCCTGAAGCCCCCTTCCCATGAGCATGGCCCGGTGTTCAACGCGACAGAGAAAATTTACGACCGGGTCCTCGGTAGGTACGCGTCGAGTCTCGGGTGGGTGATGCAACATCGCTTCGCGTCGGTGATGTTCTCGCTAGCTGTGTTGGTCGGGACGTTCTTCCTCTTCAAAGTCGTGCCCACCGGTTTCATTCCCACCGCGGACACCGGCCAGATCGCGGTACGGACCGAGGCAGCGCAGGGTACGGCATTCCCCGAAATGATCAAGCTGCAGCGGCAGGTCGCGGCGATCATCGCCAAGGACCCGAACATCGGCGCCTACATGTCATCGGTAGGCGGAGGTGGGCCCGGCGGCGGGAGTGGAAATCAGGGTAGCCTTACCCTTGCCCTCAAGCCGCACGGCGAAAGAGCGAGTGCCGAGGAGATTGTCGCGGGGCTACGTCCCAAGCTCGCCGGCATTCCCGGAATGAATGTCTTCATGCAAATACCGCCGGCGATCCAGATAGGCGGCCGGGCATCCGGGAGTCAATACCAGTTTCAGCTCCAAAGCCCCGACATCGTCGCACTCGACTCTGCGGCCGAGCGTATGGAAGCCCGGATGGACGCCATCCCGGAGATTCAGGATGTGAGTAGCGATCTCCAAATCGCCAACCCTCAGGTTCTGGTTGAGATCGACCGCGACCGCGCCGCTTCACTGGGCGTCACCGCGGAACAGATCGAGAGTGCGCTCTATAACGCGTACGGATCGCGGCAGGTGTCAACGATCTTCACGCCGAACAACCAGTACATGGTGGTCATGGAGCTGCTCCCCCAGTTTCAGCGCGATATCTCGGCGCTTGGCATGCTCTACATTCGCTCCCAACAGGGCGGATTGGTGCCCCTCAGCGCGGTCGCAAACATGAGGGAAAACGTTGGTCCGCTGGCGATCACCCACGCAGGCCAGCTGCCGTCGGTAACGATCTCGTTCAACATGCGCCCGGGTGTTGCTCTATCTCAGGCAACCGCCGCGGTCCAAGCTGCCGCGGCGGAAGTGCTGCCTTCGACCGTAACATCCAGCTTCTCAGGAACGGCGCAGGCATTTGCGGCTAGCCAGCAAGGGCTCTTCGCGCTGCTGATACTCGCGATCTTCGTCATCTACATGGTACTGGGCATTCTCTACGAGAGCTTCATTCACCCGGCGACGATCCTCACAGGGCTCCCTTTCGCTGCGTTCGGCGCGCTGCTGGCGCTGTGGGTATTCCGGATGGAGCTCGACGTATACGGATTTGTCGGGCTGATACTCCTCATAGGAATCGTGAAGAAGAACGCCATCATGATGATCGACTTCGCACTCGAGGCGGAGCGGAAGGAAAACAAGACGCCGGCGGAGGCGATAGTCGAGGCCGCCGTTGTGCGATTCCGTCCGATCATGATGACGACGTTTGCGGCGCTCATGGCGACGCTCCCGATCGCGGTGGGCACGGGCCCGGGAGGCGATGCCCGGCGCCCCTTGGGCGTCGTGGTGGTTGGTGGACTCGCGTTCTCGCAGCTGGTGACGCTTTACGTCACGCCGGTGTTCTACACCTACTTCGACGAGCTGCCTGAGCGCGTGCGCGAGTTGACCAGGCGAACCGTTGCCAGGATTCGGGCCAGGCGCCGGGATGCTGCGCTCGCTCCGAGTGAGCATTAGCCACGCAGGCACGGAAAAAAGAAAAGGCGCGGATCTCTCCGCGCCTTTCTTTTATCTGTTATCTGCAATCAGCGCCGTGCGTTCGGGTCGTTCATTCCACCCGAGTTCGTCCCTGGCCCTGATGCCGCACGCGAATTGATGTTCCGATCGTCTGAGGTTATCCCCGAGCTTCGCGTGACCGGTGGGTTTGCGGTGTAAGTCTCTTTTACAACGGTGGTGCTGTCACGTCCGCGGAACAGAGCGAACAGAACTAGAAGTACGAGCACCGCCACCGCGAGAATGCCGAGCGTTCCGCCCGGAAAGCTCCATGTCTCGGTGCTCGTAGTAGTCGTGACCTGGTCCGTTGTCGTTTGCGTAGTGG